>Ga0335078_10000890_pt1 | contig 45400 bp, 33 predicted proteins | sample Lox_Sample_32_FD_206711 | JGI IMG/M metagenome (GOLD analysis project Ga0335078, IMG submission 206711) | Soil microbial communities from Loxahatchee National Wildlife Refuge, Florida, United States - Lox_Sample_3.2 | ecosystem: Environmental > Terrestrial > Soil > Wetlands | place: USA...
GCAGAACCAGGTACAGGTCCCGACCAGCATCTCCGGCCTGTTCTCGTTCGGCGGCGGCAAAACCCTCATCGGCATCGGATTCATCGCCCCGCAGCTGGTGGCGCAACTATCCGACAGCCGCGGCAAAGTGCTGTACGACGCCGAAATGTCGTCGGTCGAAGGCCAGGCCGCGGATATGCACGTCGGCGAGCGCTACCCGGTGGCGACCAGCGGCTATTTCGGACCGGCCAGCTTTTCCGGACCCGGCGCGTATGTCCCGCCGCCATCGTTCAGCTACGTGGATCTCGGCCTCGAAATGAAAGTCACGTCGAAACTGCATGGGACCGAAGAAGTGACCATGGATGTCGACGCGGAGTTCAAGCTGCTCACGGGCCAATCGGTCAACGGCAGCCCGATCATCAGCAATCGCGTCCTGAAGTCGAATATCCGCATTCCCCTGGGCGACTGGGCGGTCTTTTCCGGCCTCCTCAATCCCACCGAAGCCGTGTCGCTTTCCGGAATCCCCGGGCTTTCGCGGATCCCGGCTTTGCAGTTTCTCACCGCGCAAAAAACCAAGACCACCACCGACGATCAGCTTCTGGTTTTAGTGCGGCCGAGGTTGAGGAGTCTGCCGCCGGGCGAATATCCCACCGGGATGTATCGGCTGGGCTCCGACACGCGGCCGATGATTCCCCTGTAGGTGGATCGGCGCCGCCTTCCCCTTGCGCTTCGACATGAAGGATCCTACAATGTTCTTGTCGAAGAAATAGGGTAGATTCCAGGGAAGGCGCTTTCATGCTGAGCGACTGGCGTTTCCGCCTGCGCGGCCTCTTTCGCCGCCGCGATGTCGAATACGAGCTCGATCAAGAGCTGCGTTTCCACATGGACCGGTTTGTGGACAAGCTCGTCCGAACCGGCATCCCCCGCGACGAGGCGATCCGCCAGGCCAGGCTGGCCTGCGGCGGAATCGAGCAGCTTAAAGAGGAATGCCGCGATGCGCGCGGTACGCGCTGGATCGAGGAGTTCTGGCTGGATCTGCGGTACGCATTGCGAACGTTGCGCGCCACCCCCGTCTTTGCCGCCACGGCTGTCCTCACACTGGCCTTGGGGATCGGCGCCAATACCACCGCGTTCAGCGCCGCCAACGCGCTTTTCTTCCGCACGCTGCCGATCAGCCAGCCGCGCCAGGTTGTTTCTCTCAACAACCGGACCCATCCGCCGCTGCCGAATTTCTCCTACCCGGATTACCGCGACATTCGCAACCGCAACCACGTCCTCAGCTCGGTAGCGGCCTATCATCCCGTCGCCATGGCGATCTCGCACGGCGGACGCAGCCATCGCGTGTGGGGCTACCTGGTCACCGGCAACTACTTCCCGATGCTGGGTATCAAACCGGCGCTGGGCCGCCTGCTCGATCCCTCCGACGACCAGGTGCGCGGCGGCAACCCGGTGGCCGTCATCAGCTACGCCTGCTGGCGGACCCAATTCGCAGGCGATCCGGGAATCGCCGGGCGCAGCATCACCATCGATTCGGCTGCCTACACGATTGTCGGTGTGGCGCCGCCGGAATTCTTCGGCACGGAATATTTCTTCACGCCTGATGTCTGGGTGCCGCTTTCGATGGTGGGCCAGATCGAGCCGGGCGGCGGCCCCTGGCTGGATACCCGCTGGGCTACGTTTCTGATCGTCATCGGGCGTCTCAACCCCGGAGTTACCTGGGCGCGCGCGGAAGCTTCCTTGAATGCCGTGGCCGCCGAGCTCGGGCGCGAACATCCCAGTGAAAGCGGCGGCATGCGAATCTCGCTCTCCGAGCCCGGACTGGTGGGCGCCACCTTCCGCGGTCCCGCGCTCGGTCTGCTCACGATTCTGCTGTGCATCACCGGCCTGGTGCTGCTGGTGGCCTGCATCAACCTGGCGAGCCTGTTATTGGCGCGCGCGGCCGACCGGCGCCGCGAGATCGCCGTGCGCCTCGCCTTGGGCGCGGGCCGAGGACGCCTGGTTCGCCAGTTGCTCGCCGAGAGCATGCTCGTCTCCATTGCCGGCGGCCTCTCGGGCGTGTCGTTGACCCTGTGGCTGGTCCGTTTGCTCGCGGCGTGGCGGCCGCCTACGGATATGCACTTGCGCGCCAGCTTCTCGATCGATGGACGCGTGCTGGCCTTCGCCCTGACGCTCTCGCTCCTGACCAGCCTCGGGTGCGGCCTGGCTCCGGCCATCGGCGCCGCCCGGCAGAACCTGATCGACGCCATCAAGGGTGGGCTGGCCGGCTCGCGGCTGCGGCGTTTCGCCGCCCGCGATCTGCTGATCGCCGCGCAAATTGCTCTCTCGGTGGTGCTGCTGGGCAGCGCAGGCTTGATGGCGTCCGGATTGCGCCGCGCGGTGTCGGCCGACCTCGGGCTCGATCCCCGCCGCGCCGCAGTGGCCTCCTTCGATCTTGAATTGCAGGGCTACGGAGAAACCCGCGGGCGCGAGTTCAATCGCCGCCTGCTCGATAGGGTCGCCGCGCAACCCGGCGTCGAGGCGGCCGGACTCGCCAACAAAATCCCCCTCGATGTGAAGTACGTGATCGCCAACATCTACCTGGAAGACCGGCCGGCCGCCCGCGCCGCGGACATTCCGAAAACATTGTTCTACAGCGTAACTCCCGGCTATTTCCGGGCGGTTGGAACACGTCTCATCGCCGGCCGCGGCTTCACCGAACGCGACCGCGCCGGCGCGCCCTGGGTCGCGGTCGTCAACCAGGCCTTCGCCGACACGATTCTGCGCGGCACCCCGCCCATAGGCCGCCGTTTTCGATTGACTCCTGAGTCCGGCTGGATCCAGATCGCGGGCATCGTCGAGACCGGCAAGCACGTCGCCCTGGGAGAAGACCCCAAGGCCGTAGTTTACCTGTCGATGCTGCAGCGCTACACCGCCGGGGACACGATCGTGGTTCGATCGAATTTGCCCTCCAGTCAGGCGATCGGCATGATTCGGGACGCCGTGCGCGAGCTCGATCCCGGCCTGCCGTTGTATGGCGCCGAAAGCCTTACCGATCACCTGGCCTTGCCGCTGCTCCCCGGCCGCGTCGCCGCCAGCGTGCTTTGGGTCTTCGGCGGTTTGGCGCTGATGCTCTGCGCCACCGGGCTCTACGGCTCCCTGGCGTATTCCGTGTCGCGCCGCCGCCGCGAAATCGGCGTGAGGATGGCGGTTGGAGCCGGAGCTCCGGACATAATCCGCTTGGTCGTCAGCCGTGTGGGTGTGTTGTTCGGTATCGGCGGGGCGGCCGGCGCCGTGGCCGCAGGTTTGTGCGGCCGCCTGGTGCTGCGGATTCTCTTCGGCGAAGGCCGCGAGGATCCGCTCAGCTTAGTCGTCGCGATCGCCGTTCTGTGTGCGGCGGCGATGGCGGCATGTTGGGCGCCCGTCCGTAAAGCGCTCGCCATACAGCCCGCCAGCGCTCTTCGCAGCGAATGACCGCTCGCTCACGCGCGCGGCCCCGTCAGGAAGACCGTGCTCCGGAGCCGCGGCAACCAGAGCAACCAGCGTCAGGCGCTCGCCGCCTGCCAGACCTCCTACGCCGTCGACGTACGTGGCGCGATTGCACGACACTCTCTTCGCTAAAGAACAGCGCGGCCCGAGCGAATGGGGACCCCGCCTGTTCAGTTTCGGCAAGCGCCGCCTAAAGACCGGAATCGCAACTCTGATGCCTCCATTGCTTTCCGCCGCGGGCCTGTCGGCGAATTATGGCTCCCGGTCAACGCACTCGTTGCTGAGCGTTCTCTTAAGAGTGGGCGTGACCAGCACTACTGGAATTCCCGGCCGAACGCCACGAGCAATGTCGATGACGCGCACTACGTCCCCAAAGTCCAGACTTCCGTCACCTTCAACAAGTACTGTCCAGCCCGTCCGGCGATTCAGCTTTTGTTCGAGGTTTTGGCGAAGGTATGTCCAAGACACAGGCTTGGAATTCAGGTGTACCTCGAGGTCGCTGGTTGTTGAACCCGTTCTCGGAGGAAGCACGCTGACCACCAGGCAGCTCTGCTGCCGGACGCCGCCTGGCGGCGGCTCGGTAATGCGAGCCTCAAGACCTTTGCTGCCGTATCCGAACAACGCAAGATAAAACAGCGCCGCCGGAGTCGTCACCAGAATCAGGACCGAGCTATAGGCAAAGCCAAATCCCGGTCCCCCCGCAGGTTTCATAGAAATTCTACATATCTTATGACCCCACCGCCCGGCATTTGGTTCCGCGGCGCGGAATGCGGGTCCCGGAAGCAGCTCGTTCGGACCGCGCCCGGGCGGCGACGATCCTCAGCCGAGCTTCAGCAGCAACTGCGGAAGGCCCAGCCCGATGGCGGCGCCATATGCGTAGTCCAGCCAGAAGATCCTCCCGATGTTGGCGGCATAAATGATCACCGCCAGCGGGAACGAGAGGATGGCCAGGATGTTACCGCGGTGCACCGCTGCCTTGGCCGCGACCCAGATGTTATTTGCATCGCCGGTCGACGGGAAAGCGTGCATTCCAATGGAGAGTCCCAGCCACAACAGCACGTACGACAACAGGTCCGTGTGCCCGAAGATCTTCATCGGCACCGAAACCGGCAGACACAACAATATACAGACCGCGGAATTCACCAGGAACGGCCCCGCCGACACCAGCCAGAGGGTGACAAAATCGGTGACCTTTTCGTGTACCACGTAGCCTAACGGGTTGCCGACCCTGAGAAAACAGGCGTCAAAAACGGCCACGCCGCGCAGGCGGCAAAACAACAGGTGGGCAGCCTCATGGATAATGACGCCCGGAAACGTTAACAGCGCGATCAATGTGCCTGGGATCATTGGACCGTCGCCCCTTTATGCCAGCCGTTCGGAAACTGTTTGGCGAATTGCGACGGGCTGAGGATCTGGCGTGCCGCCAGCCGATGCTCGACGCGATCCACGATATCAGCGATCTGCGCCCGGTCGGCTCCCGACTGTTTGGCCTTCTCGAGTTCCAGGAGCGACCGCTCGCGGAACTCGGGGCTGCCGGAGACCGCGTATTTACAGGCGTAGGCAGACGCCAAAGAGGCCGAAGCGTCGAAGGATCCGGGCTGGCGGCCTGCGATGGTGAGGGCCTTTTCGAGAAATGCGTCCCAGTCCTGGCGATCGAAGGCGGCGGAAGACTCGGCGATATCCAACAGTTGGACGGCGGCCTGATTCGAAGCGTCCCTCTTCACGACGTCCCGAAGGGCTTGTGCCGCCTCAATCGACTTATCCTGCTGGAGCAGCGAAACGCCTTTGTAGAACTCGGATGCCGTAGCCAGCCCCGCCGCTTCCGGAACGTCCTCGGCTGCGGCGGATATCCGCCGGGCAGCCGCCTCAAACTGGCCAATCCGTGCCAAACGCGAGCCGCTGAGATAAGCCCAGTATGCATGAAAAAGCGCCAGTTCTGCGCCAGCCCGACGACAGCCAGCAAAGCCATTGCCGCTACGCTCAGCTTCAACCAGTCGGGAAACGGGAAGTTCAGAAACTTCCGGCGGCATGTTTCGCAAACCGGCAGGCCGCTCGAAAGCCGTTCCAGGACTGTGCTTCCGAAATCGGCGCCGCAGCCCGTGCAGATGGTCGGGTCGAAATTCCGAATTCGCCTGGCTGGATCGTCTGGCGCAGCCGGATCCATACCCGCGCACACGTCGCAAAGAACCTTATCCGCGACGAGGAAGGTCTGGCTGGTCGCCAGGCGCTTTCCACAGCCGGAGCAGTCGGTCTGTGTCACGAACCAACATTCTAGCCGGGTTCTCCCGCGTTTGTGGGCTACTTCGTATCAAGCAGCCTCCGCGCCGGCAATGGCAATTTGACGATGCGGCAAATCCGTCCGTACCCGCCGGTGGTAAAGTGTTTCCTTTGGCTGGCCTGTTGGGCCAAGCCGTCCAAGGAGCATCTATGCCCGTCCGATACCGCTGGTTGGTTTTCACTCTCCTCTCGATCGGCATCTCACTGGGAATCGCGCTTTTCGCGCAGCCAGACCGTTCCGGAGGTCAATACCCCGGCGCCCTGCTCGCCGGTTTCGAGTGGCGCGACGTTGGGCCGATGCGGGGCGGCCGCACGTTTGCAGTCGCCGGGCACGCCAACCAGCCGGATACCTTCTATTTCGGCTCCGTGGGCGGCGGCGTGTGGAAGACCGAGAATTCCGGCCGCACCTGGTATCCGATCGCCGATCAAGGCATTCCCATCGGTTCCATCGGCGCCATCGCGGTAGCGCCGTCCAACGCCAACATTATTTATGTGGGCACGGGCGAGCCCGACATCCGCAGCCAGCATTCCTACGGCATCGGCATGTTCAAATCCACCGATGCCGGCAAAACCTGGACGCATATCGGACTCGAAGCCACCCGCCAGATCGGCCGCATCGCGGTCGATCCCAACGACGCCAATCGCCTCTACGTCGCGGCTCTGGGGCACGTTTACGATGCCAATTCCGATCGCGGGCTCTACCGTTCCACCGACGGCGGCGCCACCTGGAAGAAGATCCTCTTTAAGACCGACGATCCGAACAACGTCGGCGCCATCGATGTCGCGGTCGATCCCAGGAACCCGCGCGTGCTCTACTGCTCGTTGTGGGCCACGCGGCGGCCGCCATGGTCGGTCTACGCCCCGTCCAACATGCCGGGCGGCGGCCTCTACAAGTCCACCGATGGCGGCGACACCTGGAAGCAGTTGACCAACGGACTGCCGCACGACGAATTCGTCGGCAAGATCGGCGTCGCCGTCGCGCCCGGAAATCCCAACCGCCTGTGGGCCGTGGTCGACGATTTGGGCACCGCGATTGCCCGCGGCGCGGGCGGCGGCGGACGCGGCCGGGGTGCGAACACTCCGCCCACGGGCGGCGGCGTCTACATATCGGATGATGCCGGCGGCACCTGGAAGCTGGTGAATGAAGAAAACCGTCTATGGGGCCGCGGATGGTACTTCGAAGCCGTGACCGTCGATCCCGTGAATCCCGATCGAGCGTACATCATGAACACCGCGACCTTCATGACGGTCGATGCCGGAAAGCACTGGGTCCCGATCAAAGGCGCGCCCGGCGGCGACGATTACCACCAGCTTTGGGTCAATCCCAGGGATGGGAACCGCATGGTGCTGAGCAGCGACCAGGGAACCGTGGTCAGCGTGGATGGCGGCAAATCCTGGAGCACCTGGTACAACCAGCCGACCGCGCAGATCTATCACGTGGCCGCCGACAACCGTTTCCCCTACTGGCTCTATGGCGCGCAGCAGGATTCGGGCGGCGTCGGCGTGTCTACCTGGTCGCGGCAGGGCGTGCTGAGCTTCCGCAATTGGGAGCCGACTTGCCTCGCCGGCGAGAGCAACACCGTGATTCCCGATCCCAAGGACGGCAACATCTTATATGGTCCCAACGGCGGACGCTGCGATCAGGCCCTGAATATTGCGGCGTCGCTGGGCGGAGAGATTCCTCCGCCCGATCCCGACGATCCCAATCGGCGGACCTGGACGCTGCCGGTGGTGTTCTCGCCGGCCGACGAAGCCCTCTACTTCTCCAATCAATTCGTCTTCCGGTCGCGCGACCGCGGACACTCCTGGGAAAAGATCAGCCCCGACCTGGCGCGGCTGCACCCTCCGGTCCCGGCGAATCTCGACGCGGTGACCGCCAAGGACATCGATCAGCCGATGACCGACCGCTTCGGGGTCGTCTACACCATCAGCCCGTCGCCGCTTCAGGCCTCGACGGTCTGGGTCGGCACCGACGACGGTTTGATCCACGTCACCCGCGACGATGGCAAAACCTGGCAGAACGTGACTCCTCCGCAGATGACTCCCTGGAGCAAGGTTTCGCAAATCGAGGCCGGCCACTTCGACCTTCAGACCGCCTACGCTTCCGTTGACCGGCACCGCCTCGCCGACAACAAGCCATACGTTTATCGCACGCACGATGGCGGCAAGACATGGCAGAACGTCAGCGAGGGGATGCCCGAGGGCGCCTACGTCAATTCGGTGAAGGAGGATCCGGTACAGCGCGGATTGCTGTTCGCCGCCACCGAGCTGCGCGTCTACGTGTCCTTCAACGATGGCGCGCGCTGGCAGCCGCTCCAAAACAACATGCCCGTGACCTCGGTGCGCGACCTCGTGGTGCATGGCGACGATCTCGCGGTCGGCACCCATGGCCGCGGCTTTTGGGTAATGGACCAGATGACGCCGCTGCGCCAGATCGCGGCCCAGGGACAGCAGGTCGTATCCTCGAACGCCTATCTATTCAAACCCGGCGAGACCTTCGCCATCCGGCAGGGCGGCATGAACGGGACGCCGCTGCCGCATGAGGAGCCGCAGTTGCAGAATCCGCCGTCTGGAGTGGTGGCGTATTACTGGTTGAAATCGGCTGCCGCCAATCCGCTCAAGCTGGAACTCGTGGATGGCTCGGGAGCGGTGCGGGCGTGCGCCGCCAGCGACACCCCGGTGCGCGAGCCGGATACCGAGACGCTGAACGTGCAGGCGATCTGGCAGCAGCCTTCGCAGCCGCCATCGGCTGCCGCCGGAATGCATCGCTTCGCCCTCGGCGGCGGCGGCGGACGCGGCGGCGGTTTCGGGCGCGGGGCCGCTCCTCCGCCGGTGAAGGACGCCTGCACGCCGGCCACACCCGCTCCGGAGAATACCGAAGCGAACGCACAGCCTGGCGGCCGTGGAGGACGCGGCCGCGGCGGACGTGGCGGTGGCCGCGGCGGCGCCCCCGGTTTGCAGCCCGGCGAGTATACCTTGCGGCTGACGGTCGATGGCCAGACCTATACGCAGACCGTGACTGTGAAACCCGATCCTCGGGGAGCACCGGCCGGCGCGGCCGAGACCGGCCCCGGCGAGGACAAATAAACCGGGAACTTACTCGCGGGACCCCGATCGTCTGAGGCCGCGGCCTGGCGCGACTCCGTCTACCAGCGAGCCGCCGCGGACCACGGGGACTCCGTTTACGAGTACGTAGACCATCCCTTCCGCGTACTGCGCGGGATTCTCGAACGTGGCGCGGTCGATCACGCGTGCGGCATCGAACACCGCGATATCCGCGTCGGCGCCCACCGCGATGCGGCCCTTGTTCGCGATGCCAAGCCGCTCGGCCGGCGCCGCCGTCATCTTGCGCAGCGCTTCCATCAGCGGCAGCACCTTCTGTTCGCGCACATAGCGGCCCAGCACGCGCGTGAAGCAGCCGGCCGCGCGCGGATGACCCATGCCGTCTTCCAGAATGCCGTCCGACGCGATCATCACCTGCGGATTCGCGATCGCCAGCCTGACGATATCCTCCGGAATGGAATGGATCGCCACCATTCCGCCTTGCTGCCGGTAACGGGCAAAAGTGGACGCAGTGAGGCGCTCGCCGGTGGCCGCCCACTGAAGATCGCCGAAACTGATGCCGCCCTGGCGCGCCTGCCAACCCTCGCTGAAGATCGCCGATCCGATGTCGGTCATGCCGGCGGTGTAGGGGTAGGCCTCGGTGGTCACATCAAGCCCGCGCCGCCGGGCGCCTTCGATCATGTCCAGGCAGAGCGGCGTCTCGCGCAGACCCATGCTGGTGATGTGAACCACGTGCAGGGAGGCGCCCGTGGCAGCCGCATCGGCTATCACTTCCTGCAAGGCATCGATCGCACCTGATTCCACCGGCCCGCCGTTTCGCATGTGGACGTAGACAGCCGTCTTCTGCCCGGCGGCCAGCCGGAACAAATCCAGAATCTCGGCGCGAGTCGCCAGGGGCACGTAAGCGATTCCCATCCCGATTCCCAATGCGCCATCGTCGAGGCCGCGGCGCACCAAAGCGAGCGTCTGCCGCTGTTCCTCCGGCGTGGCCGCGCGCGTTACGGCTTGGTCGCGCGGAAGCAGGCGGCCGGTGTCGTGCATCACCGCCATGCGCGCCGGCAGGTGGCCGGAGGAGGCTCCGAAATTGATGAGGGCCTTGCCTTCGCGCGCGGTGTACCACGCCGGCACGGGCGAGACGCCCACCTCCATTTCCAGCGCCGTGGTGACCCCGTCCATGGCTTTGAAGCGGTAGTTCTCCGGGGTCTGGCCGTGCGAATGCAAATCGATGAACCCGGGCGCGACCACCAGCCCTTTGGCGTCGAGCACGGTTTGCCCGTGTAGAGGCTCCGCCGAGATAGCCGCGATCTTGTCGCCCCGGATGCCGATCTGCCGCACCGCATCGAGCCCGCTGGCCGGGTCCATCACGCGGCCGTTCTCGATCACCAGATCGAATGTCTGCGCCGGCGCCAGGGGGGCCATGAGCAATATCATCCACGGTAGTCGCATGATCTCTTTCATTATGCTTGCTGCGCCCTCGGCCGGTGCGCTAAGGTAGCGGTGTAGCGCAAACGAAACAATTGGTTGAGATGGGGCCAGAATGGCACAACAACTAAGTCCTGAGATCATCATGGCCGCGATCGCCGGCTTCGAACAGCAGAAGAGCCAGATCGAGGGTCAACTAGCGGAGCTTCGGTCGATGCTGGCCGGCACCTCCGATAAGGCCGCCGCGGACCTCGAAACGCCGTCCGCCCGGCGAAAGCCGAGCGCCGCTCGGCGCAAAGCCGCCCGCGCGCGGAAGGCGCAACGAGCCAAGACCCACGCCGAGCCGGCGCCGGAGGCGGCCAAGCCGCGGATCAGCGAAGAGGGAATGAAGCGGATCATTGCCGCCACCAAAAAGCGCTGGGCCCTGAAACGCGCCAAGGATGCGGCGGCCGCCAAAAAGGCGGCGCCGCCAAAGAGCGCCGCCAGGAAGCCGGTTGCGAAGGCGCCGGCTGCGAAAAAAGCGAAGAAAGCTCCGCCCGTTAAAAAAGCCGCGCCGGCCAAAAAACCCGTGGCCGCGCCGGCCCCCGCGCCTGCCGCCGCCGAATCTCACGATTGATCCGTTCTCCGGCCCGGCAAGCTACCCGTTGTAGCGAAGGCTGCCCGGATCGAGGTAGTTGTGCGTCAACTCAGCTATGCCGGCCGGGTTTCGTGCACTCCTCGGCAAGGTGTAGGTGTTTTTCCAGAACCGGAAGCATTTTGGCGGCGTAGGCCTTCACGTCGGAGTCCTGGCCGTGGTCGGCTTCCCGCTTGAAAAGGGCGATCTCACGCTGGTCGGCGGCAATCTGGTCGCGCGCAAACTGGCTGTCGAACTGATTCCCCTTCAAGTGCCGCAAGCCCACGATAGCCGTGTCTCGCGAGGAGTTGATTCCCTTGGGGATCGTGACTCCCGTCTTGGACGCCAGCTCGCTGACGTGCCAGTAAGAGTCCTTGTGATCCTGATCCACCATTCTCGCCAGGTCTTTCACGTCGGATCGCGTCGCCTGGCTTTCAGCGATTTCCGCCTGGTTGGCCTCGGTCATATCGTCGCGGGCCGCGGTTTGCAGAAACTGCCGGTCGGCTGGATTCAGGCTGGCGGCGGCGGCGAGGCCTGCCGTCGCCAGTAAACCAAGACAGATCCCCGCTAGTGTGTCGCGAATTGACATTATTTTTGTCTCCTTTTGGTCGGTCCGCGGGCTGTCATCCGCCGATGCGGATGGTTTCCGCGATATCCCCGCGGCGTTCCGGAATAAACTTCACGGAAACGCTCTTCTTTTGATCTTGAGTCAGGTTGTCGAGACTGAGCTTCTGGTTGCCGGATAAGATGCGGGTGTTGCGAGTGATCCTCAGATCGAACGGAACACCATTGGCATCCTGCACGACCAGGAGTTTCTGGTCGGGCTGCACCATGCTGATATCGCCGGAAAGAGATTCGGGCGGCCACGCGCTGCGCACGGCCGAGGTTGTGCTCTTGTGAGTGTCGGTTTTCGGCTGGTTGGCCGCGGCCACCGGGAACGCCGCCAGCAAGGCGAGCGTCGAGACAGCCAGCGTCCATAACATAGACTTCATGATTTGCCCTTTCCTTCCCTGTTTCTATTTCAGGCGGGATTGCCTGATTAGGGAATCCTGTCGACGCTGTATCGCACCGCCCTGTTGGTGCACTGTGGCACCAAACCGGCTGCCGCTGGGTAGAATGTGCTTCATATGCATGCTGATTTGACGGGTCAGACAGCGGTGGTCACCGGCGCCGGGCGCGGGCTCGGGCTCGCTTTTGCGCAAGCGTTGTCGGCGGCTGGCGCTTCGGTCGCACTGATAGCTCGCTCGGCCGGCGAGCTGGCCGAAACCGCGGCGCTAATCGAGCGCGCCGGCGGAAAAGCACTCGCGCTTCCCGCCGATGTCAGCGACCGGGCGGCAGTCCACGAGGCTTTGGCCGAGGCCGAGAAGTCGCTGGGAGCGGTGGATGTGCTGGTGAACAATGCCGGCATCGCAGGTCCCATCCAGCCGTTCTGGGAAACCGATGGCGAAGACTGGTGGCGCGTGCTGGAAGTGAATCTGCGGGGCCCGGTGCTGTGCTCCCGCGCGGTTCTGCCGGGAATGGTCTCGCGCCGCCACGGCCGTATTATCAACATCGCCACCAGCGCCATTCCGATCGCCAGCTTCTCGGCCTATAGCACCAGCAAAGCGGCGCTGGTGAGATTCACCGAGTGCCTGGCAGCGGAAACCAGGCCGCACGGCGTCGCGGCATTCTCGATTGTTCCTGGAACTATCCGCACCCGCATGTCCGAACAAGTGCTGAATTCACCGGACGGGCAGAAATGGCTGCCCTGGTTCCGGAGAATTTTCGATGCGGGCCTTGACCTGCCGGCGGCGCGGCCGGCGGAGCTGGTCGTTCGGCTGGCCTCCGGGCGGTTTGACGCCCTGACCGGTCTTTGCCTGAGCCCGCTGGACGATTTGGAATTGATCGCCCGCAGCCTGGCGGAGGTCGAACGCGATAGGCTCTACTCGCTGCGCGTAAGGCCGCTTCCCAGCGCGTCCCCGAATCAGGCTTTCGCGGCTATTCGGGCGGCCGCCGAGCGTCCTGCATAAAATCTCGCGGATTAACCCAGCGCCGCCAATGCCTGTTCGAAATCGGCCAGCAGATCGCGCCAGTCTTCAATGCCCGCCGAGATCCGGACCAGGCCGTCGGTCACGCCCGATGCGGCCAGCTCTTCCGGTGTCATACCCGAATGCGTGGTGCTCTTGGGATGGCACGTCAAGGTCTCGACGCCCCCCAGCGATACCGCGTTCTTGGCGATTTTCACGTGGCGGAGGAAGTCGAAAGCCGCCGCTTTTCCGCCCTTGAACACCAGGGAGAAAAGCCCTCCCGGATAGGCGCACTGTTTTTCGAAAATGCGCTTCTGCTCCGGGTCGGCGAACAGCGTCGGGTAAATTACCTGGCTCAGCTGCTTGTGCCCGTGGAGCGCTTCGGCCAGGCGCTGCGCGTTTTTGCTCTGCCGGTTCATGCGCAGTTGCACCGTGGGCAGCCGGCTGTCGAGCATCCAGCATTCGTCCGGCTGCAGAATATTGCCGAACATGTTGCGCCGCCCGCGAATCTTCTGGATCAGCTCCGGCTGGTTGGTAATCGCCACGCCGGCCACCATATCGCTGAAGCCGGAGAGGTATTTCGTGCCCGAATAGAGCGACACGTGCGCTCCCAGCAGCAGCGGGTGCTGAAACGTCGGACCGAGAAACGTATTGTCCACCATGACCACCGGCTTGTCGGGATGCTGCGCCGCGGTTTGCGCGGCGCGCTCGATGTCCGTCATGATGAGCGTGGGATTGGCGGGAGTCTCCAGAAAGACGACGGAGAGATTGCGCGCCGAACGGATCGCTTCGTCGATTCCGGCCGTATCTCCCGAATGAACGGGAATGCCGGCGATGCCGAACGGCTCCAGAAAATGCAGCAGCCCGGTTGTGCCGCCGTAGAGCGGCGTGGTGTAGACGATCGAGCTGCCCGGCCGCACCAGCGCAAAGAAAGCCGTCATGATGGCGGCCATTCCCGAGTTGAAGACGGCCGCATCGGTGGCGCCGGGCTCGAGCGGCACGATCTGATCTTCGAGAATCTCGGAATTCGGCGTCGAGAATCGCGAATAGATCAGGTCCGCGCGCTCGCCGGGCGCGGGTTTGATTTTGCCCGTAGTGATGGCGAAGGCGTGTTCCGCCGCTTCCGGGGTGGCAAACACATAGGTTGACGCGCGGAATACGGCGGGGCGCGCCGAACCGAACGAGAGGCTCGGGTCGAAGCCGCGAGTCAATACCGCGGTGCGCGGCCGTACGTAGGAATGGGGATTCTCGGAATCGGCCATAACTTGCTCCAACCAGAGTGTAGCGCAACCCTCCGCCGGGCACATCGGGCAAGTGGTGTTGAAAGGCGGCAGACGCGAAAATCCTTGACTCCTGCGGGCGATTCGCCCAGACTGAACCTCAGAAAGGATCACGACATGAAGTTGCTGCTGGTTTCATTATGTCTTTTCTCGACGGCCGCCCTGGCGCAGCAGGCCCGCTACCCATACTCTCGGGTCTCCGAAGTCCCGGCGCCCGACCTCAACGGCACCTGGAAAGCGACCGCCGAAGGTCCGCAGGGAACCATGGAGCGAACCTTCGTCTTCAAGGTGGACGGCAACAAGCTCACCGGCGAGACGACCAGCTCCCTGCTGGGTAAATCCACGATTGCGGATGGAAAGGTGGAAGGCGATACCTTTTCTTTTACGATCACGGCCAATATTCAAGGCGCCGACCTGAAGCTCAGTTATAAAGGGAAAATCAGCGGAGACGAAATCAAGGTCACGTCGGAAGTGGTCGGCGGGGATGGCGGCGGCCAGAGCTACCAATGGACGGGCAAGCGCGTGCAGTGATCCGCCGGCCTGAAGTCCTATCCAATCCCCAAGTCGTCGATTCTTTCCAGCGGGGTTCCGCAAATCCGGCAGATGACGGCGTGGCAATCGCCGCAAACCAGCGGGTCGCTGACCTCGCGGCCGCAGGTTGGGCAGTATAATTCCGCTGACGCTTCGGCCATACGGGTTTATTGTAGTCGACCGCTACCGTGACGCACGCACTCCCTTTTCGGGTAATTTACCCAAGCGCCCCAAATAACTCCTTTAAAATCAGGAGCCGGATGGGGATTTTTGGGTAAATTACCCTTCGAGCTCACTGCACGCGGCCGGTCTTCTTCTGCAGCTCCATCCAGATCGCGTCGAACCGGCCCTCCGCCAGCGGTTCTTTCAACTGAAAATGGAAGGTTCGTTCGAGCGTGCGGATGGTCAGCTCGAATTCTCCGGAGCTGCTGAGCGTTTCGATATCCACGAATCGCCACGTGCGCGATTCGCCCGGCGCGGCCGCCTGGTAAGCAATCGATGCGCCGCCGATCGCCAGCGTCCCCTGCGACTCGGGGTGCAGTTCCCGCGCGGCAATCATCAACGCGCCGGATTCCGGCACGGCAATGGCTGCCACCAGCTTCGCGCCCAGGCGATCGCGCAACATCGCGACCAATTCCGCGGCCGGCGCCGCTCCCGCAAACACGAAGCGGCGATCGTGCACGTACGTCAGCACGCTGACGCCGTCGGGCGAGATCTTGAGCTGCTGAATCTCCAGCAGCGGCCATTTCCAGGCGTGGCCCTTCGGGCCCGCGAAGCTCACGCCGGATTGGTCGACCGTCAGAATGCCGGCGCACTCACCGTGGACGTGTTGATGCCGCAGCGGGAACTGCGCCGCCGCCAGCGCCGCCGCGGCCGCGATCACGCAACCTGCCGTTTTAACGAATGCCATTTCCAAACCTCGAATAATGCCGGGTACACCACCAGCTCCAGAACAAACGACGTGAGAATGCCGCCGATCATGGGGGCGGCGATGCGCTTCATCACGTCCGCACCCGCGCCCGCGCTCCACATGATCGGCGCCAGCCCTACCAACATGGTCGCCACCGTCATCACTTTGGGCCGGATGCGCTTCACCGCGCCGTGCGCGATCGCGGCGCGCAGATCGGCCAGGCTCCGCAGGTTGCCGTCCCGCTTGCGCTCCTCGTACGCCAGGTCGAGATAGAGCAGCATGAATACGCCGGTCTCGGCGTCCACGCCCATGAGCGCGATCAGCCCCACCCAAACCCCGATGCTCAGGTTGTAGCCGAGCAGATATAACAGCCAAATTGCCCCGACCGCCGAGAACGGCACCGCCATCAGCACCAATACCGTCTTGGCCGTGGATTTGGTGTTCAGATAGAGCAGCAGAAACACCAGGAAGAGCGTCAATGGCAGCACGATCTTCAGCCGCTCGCGGACGCGCTCCATGGCTTCGAACTGGCCGCTCCATTGCAGCGTGTACCCGGCCGGCACGCCGACATCCCGCGCCACCACGCGCCTGGCTTCCGCCACGTAGCTGCCGACGTCCCGCCCCGCGACATCGACATAGACGTAACCGCTCAGCATGCCGTTCTCGTTGCGCAGCATGGAAGGCCCGCTGGCCAGCTTGAGGGTGGCGATCTCCGCCAGCGGAATCTGCGTCCGGCCATCCATCACCGGAACCAGGGCGCGGCCCAGCCGGTCGAGCGAGCTGCGCGAATCGCGGTAATAGCGCACGGAGATGGGATGGCGCTCCAGGCCTTCGATCGCCGTGCTCACGCTGTCGCCGCCGATGGCGTTCATCACGACCATCTGCGCGTCGTCGACGGTCAATCCGTAGCGCGCCAGCCGGTCGCGCTTGAGGTCGAAATCCAGGAAGTAGCCGCCGCCCACGCGCTCGGCGAAAACGCTGCGCGTGCCGGCCACCTGCGGCAGCACACGCTCGATCCGGCCGCCGATGCGTTCAATTTCGGCCAGGTCCGCGCCAAAGATCTTGATTCCCACCGGCGTGCGGACACCCGTCGTCAGCATGTCGATGCGGTTTTTGATCGGCATGGTCCAGGCGTTCGATACGCCCGGAATGCGCAGCGCTTCGTTCATTTGCGCGATCAGTTCGTCGGTCGAAATGTGATCGGGTGTGATATGCCGGAAGATGGGCCGTGTCCAGCGCGGCCACTGGTCGTACCAGGTCGCGGTTTTGCGCCATTGGGATTTCGGTTTGAGCTTGACGACCGTTTCCAGCATGGAAAGCGGAGCCGGATCGGTCGAGGTTTCGGCGCGGCCGGCCTTGCCGAAAACGCGTTCCACTTCGGGAAATCGCATGAGGATGCGATCCTGCACCTGCATCAGCCGCTGCACTTCCGCCAGCGAGATGCCGGGCAGCGTGGTGGGCATAAACAGCAGGTCGCCTTCGTCGAGCGGCGGCATGAATTCCGAACCGAGCTGTCGATAGACGGGAATGGTGACGGCGACCAGCGCCAACGCTCCCGCAATCACTGCCCAGCGCCAGCGCAGCGCCCAGGCGACCACCGGTTCGTAGATCCGCATCAGGATGCGGCTGATGGGATGCTTCTCTTCGGAGTGGATCCGGCCCACCAGAATGCCGTTCACGATGGACGCCAGCCATCGCGGGCGAAGCCGGAAATTCTCCTTGCGGAAGAACAGCAGGCGCAGCGCGGGATCGAGCGTGATCGCCAACACCGCGGCCACGATCATGGAGAAGTTCTTGGTGAACGCCAGCGGTTTGAACAGCCGGCCTTCCTGCGCTTCCAGCGTCAGCACGGGCAGGAACGACACCGCGATCACCAGCAGCGCGAAAAAGCTCGGCCCGCCGACCTCTTTCACGGCGCCGACGATGGCATGCTGGTAGTCGCCGAGCGACCAACCGGAATCGGCCGATTCCAGCTTCTTGTGCGTCTGCTCGACTACCACGATAGCGGCGTCCACCATGGCGCCGATGGCGATGGCGATTCCGCCCAGCGACATGATGTTCGACGTCATGCCGGCCATTCGCATGGGGATGAAGGAAATCAGCACGGCCAGCGGGATGGTGACGATCGGGATGGCGGCGCTGGGAAAATGCCACAGAAAAACCAGGATGACGATCGCCACCACGATCAGTTCTTCCGTCAGCGTGTCTTTCAGATTGTCGATGGAGGCGAGAATCAGGTCGGAACGGTCGTAGGCCGTCACGATTTTTACGCCCGGCGGCAGCCCCGGCTCGATTTCCTTGATCTTGGCTTTCAACCGGTCGATGACCCGCAGAGCGTTTTCGCCCTGGCGAATGACGACAATGCCCGAAACCGCATCGCCCTGGCCATTCAGGTCGGTCACGCCGCGGCGCAGGTCGGGTCCCAGGCTCACGCTGCCGACATCGCGGATGAGGATGGGCACTCCGGACGAGCTCGCGCCCAGTGAAATGCCCTCCAGGTCGGCGGCGGAATGCGCGTAACCGCGCCCGCGCACCATGTATTCGCGGCCGGTGAACTCCACCAGCCGCCCGCCGACGTCGTTGTTGCCGCCGCGCACGGCGGCAACTACTTTCGAGATGGGAATGCCATAAGCCGCGAGTCGGTTGGGATCGACATTCACCTGGTATTGGCTGACGAAGCCGCCCAGCGATGCGACTTCCGCGACTCCCGGGACGGCTTGAAGCTGATATCGCAGAAACCAATCCTGCGTGGAGCGCAACTGCGCCAGGTCGTTTGTGGACGCCGGCACGAGTGCGTGCGCCACGCGATCATTTACCAGCGCGTACTGAAATACCCACCCGACACCAGTCGCGTCCGGACCCAGCTCCGTCTTCACTTCCTGCGGCAGGCGCGGCAGAATTTTCGAGAGATACTCCAAAGTCCGCGACCGCGCCCAGTAGAGATCGGTGCCATCTTCGAAGATGATGCAGACATACGAATAGCCGAAATCCGAGAATCCGCGGACATCTTTGACTTTGGGCGCCCCCAGCATGGCGCTGACGATGGGATAGGTCACCTGGTCTTCCATGATGTCGGGGCTGCGATCCCACTTCGAGTAGACAATTACCTGCGTGTCGCTCAAATCGGGGAGGGCGTCGAGCGGCGTGTTGCGCATCGACCACCAGCCGCCGATCGCCGCCGCGGCCACCAGCAGGAACACCAGGAACCGGTTGCGCGCCGAGAACTCGATAATGCGATCGATCATTTCGCCGCTCCGCCCGCGCGCTGCAACTGGCTCTCGGAATCGAGGAGGAAATTGCCGCTGGTTACGATACGTTCGCCGGCGCGCAATCCGCCCAGAATCTCGACTCGTCCGTCTGCCCGCGCGCCCACGCGCACCGGACGCGGCTCGAAATAGCCGTTGCCGCGGTCCACGAAGACCATCTGCCGGTCCCCCGAATCCAGCACGGCCGACTCAGGCACCACCAGCCGCCTTCCGGATTCCGAATGCAATTCGACCTGGCCGTACATGTCGGGCTTGAGCGCCAGGCCGGGATTGTCGAAATCGATTCGCACTTTGAGCGTTCGGGTCGCCGGATCCACCTGCGGAAGGATGTAGCTCACCCGTCCGGTAAAGGTCCGGCCCGGCACGGCATCGAGCGTGAGCGTCGCCGCCTGGTGCAGTTGCACCCCGGAAGCTTCGTACTCGAAGACATCGGCGATCACCCAGACGCTCGAAAGATCGGCGACGGTGTAGAGCGCGGTGTCCGCAGTCACGCGCTCTTTGGGGAAGGCATTGCGCTCCATCACGAATCCGGAGATCGGTGCGCGCAAGGTGACGTTCTTTTGCGTTTCTCCGCTGCGCGCCATGCGGTCGATCTCGTCGTCGCCGATGTCCCACAACTCCAGCCGTTTTCGCGCCGCGGCCACGAGATTCTCGGTGCTGTCCAGCATTTCGTGGATTGGATTGGCGTGCATCAATTCGCGCGCCTTGATCGCCAGGATGTACTCCTGCTGCGTGGCCAGGGCTTCGGGGCTGTAAATCGTCAGCAGCGGATCGCCTTGTTTCACCTGCTTGCCCGTGAAATCCACGAAGACCTGGTCGATCCAGCCGTCGAGCTTGCTATGGACCTTGGCGATGCGCCGCTCGTCCATGGCCACTCGCGCCGACGCGCGAATGGTGTCGGAGACGGTCTCGTATTCCGCCGTCCCATACTCCACGCCGATGAGCTGCTGCTTCTCCGGCGAAACCGCTACCGAACCTTCCGCCAGGCCGGGATTGGCATTGCCGAACCTGGCCTCGTCTCCCGGATACACTGCGACCAGCTTCATACCGCAATCGGGCGCGATACCCGGCTGCTGCGACTTGTACCAGGGGTGCATGGGGTCCACCCAGTAAAGCGGCTTGCGTCCGGCGCTCGCCTGCGCCGTTTTGCCGAACCACCGCGCATAGCCGAAGCCGCCGGCAAACGCCGCCGCCGCCAACAGAACAATCGCGAGTCTCTTCACAGCTTGATCTCCGTGCCGCTCAATTCTTCGAGCTTGGCCATCGAAACGTGAAACGTCATCACTTCTTCGTGGTACATGAGCTCGTAATCCACTACGCTCATGAAATTGGTAAATACCGCCAGAAAATCGAGCGATCCCGTCTGGTAGCTGGCCAGCGACGAATCGAGCGCCAGCCGCGCTTCCGGGAGCACCGATTTCTCGTACAGGTCGATCAGCTTGCGCGCCGCCGCCGCTTCGCTATACAGCTCGCGAATGTTCGCCTCGATCGATTTCTCGGCCGCTTCGTAGTTGTGGCGCGCTTCGCTCAGCGCGGACACCTGCTCCGATATTTCGGCTTTCTGTTTCGAAAACCAGGCCGGCAATCGGACATCGATGCGCGCCTGCCACATCGGCGCCATGCCGCCCATATTGAAGTAGCCGGCCGAGAGCGCATAATCGGGCCGCGAATCTCTACGGGCCAGATCGGCGGCCAACTCCCCGCGCTGCACCGTTTTGCGCGCGCCGGCCAGAGCCGGACCCTCGGCGCGGGCGTGCGCCAGTAATTCTTCGAGCGTGACGTTCAAATCGCCGGCCGGCATGTCGACCGGCACCTCGATTGGACCGTCCGTCGGACGATTGAGGAGAGCGTCGATCTCGATCTCCCTGGCGGTTCGCTGTTGCTGGTAGCGCAGGAGCTGCGTTTCGAAGATGGAGAACTGGGTCTGCGCTTTGAAGACGTCCTGCTGCGCCGCGTGGCTGACGGTGTAGCGCGCTTCCGAAACGCTGATGATGTTACGCAATATGTCCTGGTAGCGCTTGACGAACGCGATACCGACGGATGCATGGTGCATTTCGTGATACGCCTGCTTGAGGCGCGAGACCACGGACAATCGCGTGGCCAGATAGTCTTCGAAAACGGCGTCGGCTTCTTTGCCGGCGATTTGTCCCCGCAGCTCGCGTTTCCCCGGGAACGGCATTTCCTGGGTGACAGAGATGGCGACGTTGGACGTGAGGTCGCGGCCGAGACCGGCGCCAGGCCAGGGATAGGACGTCGATGCGTAGCCCAGCGACACCGTGGGATCGGGCAGCGCCGCCGCCTGCGCCGGCCACTGCCGCGCGGCCTCATACCTCTTTTGCGCAGCCAGAATTTCGCGGTTATTGCGCAAAGCCTCGGCTACCAGCGAGTCGAGGGGCTGGGCGGGTGCCACGGCGGCGAGGAGAAGCGTGCAAATGCAGACTCGAAACATATAAAAGAAGTCGGAAGTCAGAAATCAGGAGACAGGAGTCAGGAGCGGGGCCATGCGCGGTAGCCAGAGAGAGCCGACTGACAGTCGGCCGCAGGCTGCCAGCCTGCCCCACACGGAGGCTAGATGCGGATGGGGATTGCGGAAGTGGGGCTCAGGCCCGCGAGAGGCAGGGCTGAAGCGGCGGCTACGGTTTCGAACTGCAGCACGACCGCACATCCCGCGACAGCCAGGATTGCCGGCGGGGCCGATTGCGCCTTCACGAAATGCCGCAGCGATTGCGACGCGCATTCCGGCGTCTTAGGAGTCTTCCCGTGGGGGCAGCATCCGTGCGAAGGTTGATGGGTCGCCATCGCGAGCAGCATTTGCGGACAGGAGAGACAGTTTCCCGCCAGCAGCACCAGGATCACCAGAGCTGCCATCGCCGCGCTGACCACCGCTCGCATAGAAACCTCATTTTCACTCCGTCTGTAGGAAAAGTCAACGGAGTTTCGGACATGATTGCCTCTATCCGATGACGACGGGGGCCTGCGTTACAATTGGAATCCAGTTCTCAACTCACTGATTTTGAGGGATTATGCGTAGAATTTTGATCAGTTGCACCGTCGCCGGTGCGCTTACGTTTGCGGTCCTTTCGGTAAGCCCCAACCGGGCTGCGGCCCAGGGAAAAGCGAAGACGAAGACCGTCGCCGCCACCAAGGCGGTCGCGCCTCCCACGTATGGCAACTCTGACGCCATCACCGAAGACACGCTGAAGAATTACCTATATTTCCTGGCATCAGACCAGCTCGAAGGCCGCAATTTTCCTTCGCGAGGCTACGATACGGCGGCATTATTCGTGGCGAGCCATTTGAACGAATGGGGATTTCAGCCGGGCGGCAGCACCTCGGGGACCAATGGTCCGCTGCAACCTTATTTGATGCCGATCGAGCTCGTGAGCCGCCAGATCGTTCCGGACGAAAGCAAGCTGTCGATCACCGCTCCGCCGGCTCCGCAGGGACGCGGGTTTGGGGGCGGCGGCGGCCAGGGCCGCGGCCGCGGCGGGCGCAGTTCCGAGCCGGTGACCACTAATTTCGAATACGGCAAGGAGTGGACCGTGGGAGGCGGCGGGCGAGGCGCCAGCGCCAACGCGCTCAAGGTCTCGGGCAAGCTGGTGTTCGCCGGCAACGGGTACGTGATCAATAAGACCAACACCGATCCCTACAGCGGGCTCGACGTCAAAGGCAAGATTATCGTGGTCGCCGGACTGCCCGCGGAGTTGGAGCAACAGCAGGGCGGCGGACGCGGCGGACGCGGAGCGGGTCGCGGACAGGGCGGTAATAATGCGGCGGCTACTGGCGGAACGGCCACTGCACAACCGCCGGCCGGCGCGGCTGCGGGACGCGGCGGCCCCAATCCGTTGGGCGAACCCTGTATCGATTACTATTCGCCCGAGCAGTATGCCGCCAAGAACGGCGCCCTGGCCGTCATCACCATCCCCAATTTCCAGCAGCTCACCGCCATGGGCGCGGGCGGGCGAGGCGGACGCGGCGGCAATCTGAACGGGCCGCCCTACTCCGTGGTCAAGTTTGCGACACCAGGCGCCTGTCCGAGCGCGCCCAATATTTCCGCCGGCCTGGAACTCACCAACGCGATTTTCCAGGGCGAGAAGATGAACGGATCGCAGGTCTTTTACGGCGCCGGCACGAATGCCAAGCTGGATTCGTTCGCGCTGCGCGACGTCAAGACCATCAGCATCGATGTCGCGGTGAAAAGCGAGCCGGGCCACGGTGAAAATGTGGTCGGTATTCTCGAAGGCAGCGATCCCGTGCTCAAAAACGAATACGTGCTCCTGAGCGCGCACCTCGATCATATCGGCCTGGCGCAGCCGCAGCCGGACGGACACGCCGTCAATAACGGCGCCGACGACGATGGCTCGGGCTCGGTGGGATTGTTGGGCGTCGCCAGAGCCTATGCCGAGGGCGCGGCCAAAGGCATCCACCCCAAGCGCAGCATCATTTTCCTGTGGAACGGCGGCGAAGAGAAGGGATTGTGGGGCTCGCAATATTTCGCCGAATTCCCGCCCATCGATTTGAGCAAAGTGGTCGCCGACCTGAATATGGATATGATCGGCCGCAGCAAGAATCCCAATTCGGTGGATTCCGACCCGACGCATTTCCTGGTGGAGCAGGGCGAAGTGCTGGTGGTCGGGCCGAACGTCTCCAGCGATGACCTGGGCCACACCATCGACGGCGTCAACGGCAATTACCAGAAACTGAAGATCAATCATTTCTACGACACGACCGCCCCCGACGCCACCCACGACAACCTGGGGCCGCAACCGCGCGGACAGCGCATCTTCTATCGCAGCGATCACTACAATTTCGCCAAAATGGGCATTCCGATCGCGTTTTTCACGATCGGGCTGCACGTGGACTATCACCGCCCGTCGGATACGCCCGAGAAGATCGATTACAAGGAACTGCAGATGATCGCCAAGACGGTGTCGGCGGTGGGTTGGGAATTGGCGAACCAGGCCGGCCGTCCCAAGCTCAACGAAAAGCTGCCGGAGCAGTTGGAAAAGGACATGAAGACAGTGCAGTCGGAAGGTTGGGGTAAGGTCACGCCGGTCCTGCCGCCGCTGCCCGGCATGCCGTATTGATTGCCGCCGGTCAGCCCCCGACAGGCGGCACACATCGACCGTCTGTCCCACTGAAACATGAAAGCCGCACTTTGTCTGCTCATTCTGGCCCCTGGTCTTGCCGCCCAACCGGGCAGCCTGACCATTCACATGATCCTGCACGCCATCGGCGAGGAGCATTATGAAATCGCTCCCGCCGATGGCGGGCTGACGCTCGACACCACCATCCAATTCAACGATCGAGGAATGCAGCGCACCACTTCGGCGGTGCTGCGCATGAAATCGGACTACACGCCTCTCGATTTCGAGATTAAGAGCAACCATCCGATCCGTGTGACCATCGATGGCGCATCGTCGAAGGTCAGCGAAGATGGGACTTCTCGCTCGTTCGCCCCGCCCGATCGTTACTTCACCGTTTTCGGCGCCACGCCTTTCGCCATTCAGATGGCCATGATGCGCTACTGGAAGGCGCACGGCAAACCGGCCGATCTTGCGGTCCCGCGCGCCGATTCGGCCGCGCCGCCGATACACATCGTGGCGGCCGGCAAGGATTCCATCACTGCCGGCGGCAAGACCGTGCTGCTGGAGCGCTACACCATCGAGAACCTGATGTTCGGCCGCGAAATCCTGTGGATGACCGCCGAGGGCGATCTGGCGGCCGCCATGACATTTGCCGGCGGATTGCCGATGGAAGCCGTGCGCGCCGAGTACGAACCGGCGCTGCCGCAGCTTTACAAGAGCGGCGTCGCGCAGGAAATGGCCGACCTGGCGGATCTCGCCCGCCGCGCGCCGCCCGACCAGGCCGGCGCCTTCGCCATCACCGGCGCCACGCTGGTGGACGCCACCGGCGCGCAAGCCGTCGAGAATTCGGTGGTCGTTGTACGCAATGGGCGGATCGCGGCCGTGGGGGCGCGCGGCAAGGTCGCAATCCCTCCGGATGCGCCGATTGTCGATGCCAGGGGGAAGACGCTGCTTCCAGGCCTGTGGGAAATGCACATTCATTTCTCGGGTGTCGAATTCGGACCCGCGCTGCTGGCGGCCGGCATCACCACGGCGCGCGATTGCGGCGGCGAGTTCGATTACCTGGTAGCCGAACGTGATGCCATCGAAAAGCGCGGCGGGCCAGGTCCGCGGCTGCTGCTGGCGGGACTCGTGGATGCCGGCGGCATTAAGGCATTCGGCCACGTGACTGCCGAGACACCCGACGAGGGCCGCGCGGTGGTCCAACGCTACCATGCCGCCGGATTCCAGCAGATCAAGCTGTATACCTTTCTCACGCCGGACGTCGTCAAAGCCATCGCCGACGAAGCCCATCGCCTCGGCATGACGGTCACCGGGCATGTACCGCAGGCGCTCAACGCTTTTCAAGGCGTCGAGGCCGGCATGGACATGATCAACCACCTGAACTATGTGACGGCGGTGATGCGAACACCTCCGGGCGGGCGCGGCCCGATCGACGTGAATTCCGAGGCGGCGCAGAAAGCCATTCGGTTTTTCAAGGATCATCGCACGGTAGTGGACCCGACCGCCGGATGGGGCGAAATGGCTTCTCATTCGAAGGAAGTGGATGTGGCTTCCTTCGAGCCGGGAATTCTGAGGGCGCCCTTCGTGCTCGATTCCAAATTCCGCGGCATGGGCGGCAACACCACCGCCGAGCAGATGAAGAGCCGCATGGCGCAGACACTGGCGGCGATCGGCGCGCTGCACAAAGCCGGGGTCATCATCGTGCCGGGGAGCGATACCGGCCTGGTAGGCTTTGGCCTGCTGCGCGAGCTCGAGCTGTACGTCCAGGCCGGCATGACGCCGATGGAAGCCATCCAGTGCGCCAGCATCGTCTCCGCCCGCGCCATGAAGCTCGACGCCGATTGCGGGACCGTGGAAGCGGGCAAACGCGCCGACCTGATCCTGGTGGACGGCAATCCGTTAGCCAATATCAGCGACCTTCGCAAGGTATCGATGGTCGTGGCCAATGGGCGCCTGTACCAGTCGGCCAAGCTTTGGCAAACGGTCGGTTTTCAGTAGGGTACCCGCTCGGTTGTTGCCGTTGGCGCTCAGTTTTTTGAGCCGGGATGGTACGACTTTTCGGTGTGCTTCCGGATGTCGGCGAGCTCGAACCATGCAGGTTTGAGCTGCTGCGTGGAGTAGAGCTGCGCCTGGTCGAAGAAATGCGGAGATTGCGGATCGGCGCTTTCTCCAAAAACCAATACCGATCGGGCTTCCGGCCTGGATGCAAACTCCACGATGGCGACATAGGTATCGCCGGATGTCCCGTACCAGCGTTTCTGGCCTTCGACCGGATGCGCGCCAAAGGTGAAAATGGTGCCGGTGAAGGTGGGCGCGCCGGGAACGGGAAGGCTGGGCTTGTCGTCGCGGAACGGCTCGAGAGTGCCGCTGGTGTGGATGCGCTGCAAACGGTTGACATCGCCCCAGGCTACCCGCCACGTTCCGAAGTCGGACTCCAGCCCGGCCTTGGCCTGTTCCAGCGCCGTCATCAGCAGCAGCGGATCGCCGGGTTGGCTGCGGCGCAGCTCGATGGCGCGGGTTTCCATGCGCACGAACAGGGTGGATGCAATCGAATCGATCTTTCCCACCTGGTCCCAATTGGCCAGTTCGGCGACAAGATCCTTGAGCTTCTCCGCGCGCGCGGAATCGGATTGCTGCAGCTTCGCGTAAGCCTGCTGTATTTCGGGAACGCGCGTAGCCGCCAACCCCATTTTGGTATCCATGGCGGCTTTAGCCCATTCGTCGAAGGTGAATTTCGCGGTGCCGGCGAGGATGGCGCGCGATCGCCTGGCGCGCTCGGTGTCGTCTTCGGGCGCCATGTACGCGGGGTACTTGGTGGGTTCCGGATTGGCGCCGGTCGTGGTGAGGAACGGGGTGGAGTTGCAGTTCTGCATCCAGCCGCTGGGCGGGTTGAAAACCTGCGGCAGGTCGGCGAGCGCGTGCTTGCCATCCCAATCGGTCTCGGCATTGCTCCCATCCACCGGCTTCGACCAATCGAATTTCATGGAGCGCTTGGGGATGGCGTTGCCATGCCAGTAGTAGATGTTGCCGCCGCTATCGGCATACATGGTGTTGGACCCGGTGAGCGCCAACTGCGCCATGGCTTCCTTGAATTCCTTCAGATTTTTCGCCTTCGCCATGGCCCAGCGCTGCTGCATGACGCCGCCTTCGGCGCCCGCAAAGCGCACGGCCAGCTGCTCGACGACGCCGTTCCGGGCGGGGCGCAGACCCAGCACGGGTCCGTGCAGGGTTTTCCGAAACACGACCGATCGCGTCTCCATGCCTGCCGGCGTTTTGACCTTAATCTCCTCCGTCCACTCGACGGCCTTGCGGTGGCTCCAGCCGTAGTGATAGGAGAGCGGATCCTTGGGGTCGTCAAACTTCTCGGCGTACACGTCCGAGGTCTGGGCGTAATTGTTGGTATGGCTCCAGCCGAGGTTGTGGTTATGACCCGACCGGATGTACGGCGTCCCGAGAATCGCAAACCCCGAGACGTCCAGGCCCTCTTCGCTGTGCAGGTGAGCTTCGTAGCGCTGGGAGCCCCCGAAAAATCCGACGTGGGGGTTGATCAGGAGCATGGCGTGTCCGGTGGCGCTGCGCGAGGGCGCGATGGCCCACATATTCGAGCCTTCGTCGGCATCGGCGGGCGTTTCGGGGACGCCCGGAAGGCCCCGCAAGGCGGGGAAGGCTCGCTCGCGCTCTTCGCGGGTGATGCTGCCGCCCCAGGGCCCGGCATATTCGAGAGCGAGCACGAACCACGGCTCGAAATGAGTGATCAGCCGTGGTTTCACTTCGGGATGCGACTCCAGATAAAAGTTCAAAGCGTCGGCGGAGGCGTCGCACATGGCGTGGAAGGGCGGATCGGCATGCTCGTACTGATCGGCCGCATTTTTCTCGACTTCATAGGCGCGCACCAGGATGTCGTGCGCCAGGGCGGAAGGCCCTTCCACCTCGGCGGCGCGGCCGATAGCGTGGATGTAGCCGGTCTCGACCTGCCAGAAATTGTCTTCCGCCTGGGCGTACATCATGCCGAACACCGCGCCCGCATCGGTGCGCGCATAGATGTGCGGCACGCCGTAGGTATCGCGATAGATCGTGACCTGCCGCGCGAGATCGCCGTTGGTGGACGCCGGGCCGGCGCAAAGCGGAAGCGTCAGGAGCAAAGCCGCGGCCGCAAAAGTTCGAGCCATGATCGTCCATTGTGACATGAGTCGCAATCGGCTCCGTTCTGTATGCAACCTGACATCGTGGCGGCAAAATCGGCGGATCCGGCGGACTGGGATTGGCTATGCATATGCTCGAATTCGGGAGTTATCGATTCCCCACGAGGGAGGTAATCGAAGATGGATCCCGCGCTTTCCCGCCAAATCGTTCTTGCGGAAGATAATCCGGCCGATGTCGGGCTGGTTCGCGAAGCCTTGCGTGAATATCACGTCGACTGCGATCTTCATGTTATTCCGGACGGGCAGGAAGTTCTTGCCTTCATCGATCGCCTCGAGGCGGACAGTAAATTGCCCTGTCCGGATCTTCTGTTGCTCGACTTGTCGCTGCCGAAGCATGACGGCCGGCATATTCTGAGATATCTGCGATCCAGTGAGCGGTGCGGCCGGACTCCGGTGGTTGTGCTGACGGGATCGGACGGAGTTGACGACCGGGCCGCCGCCGAGAAAAATGCCGCGCTCCATTACTTCCGGAAAACCGCGTCGCTCGATCAGTTTCTGCGACTGGGCGGCATCGTGAAAGCGGTCATTGGCGGCGTCCGGCAGGTGGAGAGTTAGAACTCGCGGCGCCGGGAACCGGTACACTGGAAAGTTCTACCGGAGCCCACCTTGCCCGAATTACCCGAAGTTGAGACGGTAACCCGTTCGATCGCGCCGCTGGTCGGCCGGCGCATCGTGACGGCGGAGTTTCGCAACCTGCGCATTTTGCGCGGCGGCGATCCGGACGTGATGGCGGCGCGGCTGGCGGGCCGGCGCATCGGCGCCGTGAAGCGGTACGGCAAGTTCATCGTCGTCAGTTTGAAAGGCGGCGGATTCCTGCTGATCCATCTGGGAATGACCGGCAGGCTGTTATTGGGCGGCGAGCGCGGCAAACATACGCACGCCATTCTGACCCTCGACCGCGGTGTTCTGCTGTTCGACGACAGCCGGCAGTTCGGCTCCCTGCAGGTTTCCGACGAGTTTCCCGAGCGGGTGGCGCGGTTGGGTCCGGAGCCGCTGGAGGTTTCGTTCGCGGACTTCGCTTCCGCGCTCAAACGGCGCAAGACGCGGATCAAAGCGCTGCTGCTCAATCAGACGTTTCTGCGCGGAATCGGCAATATCTATGCCGATGAGGCTCTCTTCCGGGCGGGAATTCACCCGATGGCGCCAGCCTCGCGGCTGCGCGGAGAACGGGTGCGGAAACTATACGACGCGATAAGCGAGGTTCTGAGGGAAGCGATCGCCGCCGGCGGATCGTCCATATCCGATTATGTGGATGCCGAAGGGCGTAAGGGTTTCTTTCAATTCCAGCACCGCGTCTATCAAAGAACTGGTGAACCTTGCAACACCTGTGGGACGCCTATACGGCGTTTATTGGTGGCGCAACGGTCGTCGCATTACTGCCCGCACTGCCAGAAACGTTAGCCTGAGCGAGTACAGCTAAAGGACAGTTGTAGTAGTAACACTTGTAATGTTTCGGACCTCACTAAGCTGAAACCGAGGCGAATGGGAAAGCGTCGCACGGTGTGACTACCGACTCCGGGGATTTCGCAAAACCGGAATATAATGAGTCTCGTGGTGATTCTGCGAGATAGAGGAGACTTCTGACTGTGACACGCGTTTTCCGTTACCTTCCCCTGCTGGTTCTAACCTTATTCTGCGTGCAATTCGCCAATGCGCAGAGTTCCTTCGATATCAATATTGGTTTTGGCGGGGCACACGATTCAGCCAACAAAGCCGGCATCGACACGAATCCGAACCTGTTCCTTCCCGCTTGCTCGAGCTCAACGCTTACCGGCTACTGCCAGCAAACTTCGGGCCTGAGCGCCTTCATGCTGGGACTGGGCGGCAATCTGATGCTCTGGAAACATTTCGGCTTGGGATTCAATGCCGATATCGAGCCTGTCCAAGCCAACTATGCGAATCTGACCAGCTACTATACCGGTCAAGTCGGTGCGACTCCGGGCACCACATATGAGCTGAAAGACCGCGTCACGTTTTACCAGGTGGATGGAATCTTTCAGCCGATTAGTTCGAAGAAAGCCAGCCTGCAACTAATGGGGGGCATCGGCGGAGCGAACGTAAAATTCTATCAGGGGTTTTCCAGCACCGGATCCGTGCTGGGGAACGTCAATCAAAGCCAATACCAGCAGAGCGCCAATCATTTCCAGGTGCATGTCGGCGCGGGCGTGCAAATCTATGTTAGTGGAAATCTCTTCGTTCGTCCGGAATTCGATATCCACTACGCGCCGAACCTCAATACGCAGTTCAACAGCAACCTGGCTTACGACGGCATGATCTGGGTCGGATACAGTTTTGGAAACCGGTAAGTCCGCAAACTAATTTATTGCGATGGCGCTGCGGAAGCGGCGCCATCGGCCAGGTCTTCCACGCGCACCGGCGGGTTGTAAAAGAGAATCCTCTGGCAGCTCTCGCAGGCCATAATCTGGTCGCCCTTCTTTAATTCCTGAAAGAACTGCAGGCGGAGCGCCATATTGCATTGCGTGCAGCGGCCGTCGATGACTTCGGCGACGGCGATTCCGCGCCTGGATTTGCGGACGCGCTCGTAACGCTGCATAGTAGCGGACGTCACCTGGGAAACGATCGAAGCGCGTTCGGTATTCAGGTCGGCGGCACTCTTCTGATGGGCGGCAACGCGTTCGCGCGCCTGAACCTTTTCCTTCTCGACCTCGGCCTTCTCGGCTTTCAACGCCGCTTCGGCGGTTTTTACGTTCTTATCGAGAGGCTCGGATTCCGACATCAGCTCGAGAATCCGGTCCTCGGATTTGCGAATCTCTTTTTGACAGAATTCGATCTCGTTCTGAAAGGCCCGATACTGATCGTTGGTCTTGGCTTCCAGCATCTGGTCTTTCAGCTTGGAAATCTTCTGCTCCTGGGTCTGGATGGCCACATCGCAGGCTTTGCGTTCTTTTTGATTGCCGGCAAGCGCGGCACGGTCGGCTTCGAGTTTGCGCTCGTGCGACGTCAGCTTCTTTTCGATTTCGGCGATGTGTTTTGGGAGTTGGGCGATTTCGTGTGATAGATCCGCCAAGCGATGATCAATGTCCTGGAGGCGGACCACCAACTTCAGGTCTTGAAGCATTCCTTTTCGCAGTGTAACACGCACACCACAATTCCTTCGGTTCCTCGCATCCGGCGAGATGCGCGGCGGCGCAGAAAACGGCCGCGCCGAGCGGAATGGAGAGGGCCACATCGGCCAGTTGCGCGGTCTTGGCCGCGCCCAGAACGGCGTGGACGAGGTTGCTGGAGACGCGGCACACGGCGGCCATGACGGCGCCGGCGGCGGAAATCCGCAGCGCGCTGGCCCCGAGGCGGCGCAAATCGAGGGGAGTTCGCGCGCGGCGAAGCCGGACGGCGAGAATCGTCAGCAACGCGATGGAACCGGCCAGCGCGACGCTCGAGGTGGCCAGCGCCAGGCCGCTGTGGCCCATGCCGAGCTGCTTGACGAAGAAGACGGCGGCGCCCAGGTTGACCGCGATGGATGCGACGCTGACCAGCATGGGCGTCAGCGCGTCCTCGAGGGCGTAAAATGCCGGCGCCAGCAGCTTGATGGCCGAGTATCCAGCCAGGCCGACGCTGTAGCAGGCCAAGGCGGCGGCGGTCTGGCGCGTATCGTAGGCTTGAAACCGTCCCGATTGGTAGACCGCGCCGATCATGCTCCGTCCCAGCACGGCGAGGCCGATCGAAGACGGCACGGCGAGGAACAGGGTCATGCGCAGCGAGCGCACCAGCGCCGCGGAGAATTCGTTCATGCGACCCAGCGCCACGCTGCGCGAGATCTCGGGCAGGGTAGCGGCGGCGATGGCGACGCCGAACAAGCCGAGCGGCAGTTGCAGAAAACGGAAGGCGTATCCGAGCCAGCTCACGGGTCCGTTGATCACGTGGCCGGAGGCATCGGTAAGGCCGCTGGCCAGGTTGGTATTGACCATGACATTGATCTGGACCGCGGCATTGCCGAGGAAGGCCGGGAGCATGAGGCGGAAGATGGAGCGCAATCCGGGGTGGCGCGGGTTCCAGCGCGGACGATAGGCAAATCCTTCGCGCCACAGGCTGGGCATTTGCCAGAGCAACTGCAGCAGCCCGCCGGCCACGATGCCGTAAGCCATGCATACGATCGGGCCCTGCTCGAAAGTGCGCCCGATGGAATAGCCCAGGAGCAGGCCGACGGTCACAGACGCGACGTTGAACATCACCGAAGAAAGCGCGGGCACGCCGAAGCGGTCGCAGGCGTTCAGCACTCCCATGGCCTGCGCGGCCAGCGCCACCAGCGCCAGGAACGGAAACATGACGCGCGTGAGATGGACGGCAAGCTCGAACTTGCCGGGGACCTGCTGGAAACCGGGAGCCAGCATGCGGACCAGCGCGGGGCTGAAGACCATTCCGAGCAGACAGACCGTGCCGGAGACCACGAGGAGCATGGTGGCGGTGAGGTTGGAGAGTTCCGCGGCCTGGCGCCGGCCTTTGGCGGTGAGGTATTGCGTGAAAGTGGGGACGAAGGCGGAGGAGAGCGCGCCTTCCGCGAACAGGTCGCGCGTGAGATTGGGGATGCGGAAAGCCAGCAGGAACGCGTCGTAGACTTCGCCGGCGCCGAACAGCCGCGCCATCACCATTTCGCGGACGAGGCCGGTGACGCGGCTGAGCGCGACGGCGGCGGAGACGATTCCGGCGGAGCGCAGGAATCGCGGGGATCCGGCCGAAGACGCTGGATTCCGGTCGGCCACGTTACTCAATACGTCTGACTTCCACCTGGCGGAAAATCTCTTCGGCCTGCGAAAGGCTGGCGAAATTCATCCCCGGCAGGCGCGACGAGGCCGTTCCGGCCGCCACTCCCCAGCGCAGCGCATGCGCCGGTTTGTCGGGCTTCTGTTCCATCGACCAGGTGAAGGCGGCGCGCAGGGCATCGCCGGCTCCGATGGGACAGACCGCGTCGACATGGGGCGGAACGGCTTCGTAGATGCCCGCCGGCAAGCTGGCGATCGCACCCCGGCTGCCGATCGAGAGCACCGTCATTTCCGGCCCCATGGCGCGGATGGCTTCGGCGGCTTCCAGGCAGGTGGTGCGGGTGAGCAAGGTGCGGCCCAGCAGCCGCTCGGCTTCCTGCTGATTCGGCGTGACTACCGTGGGACCGGCTTCGATGCCTTCACGCAGCGGCGGGCCGTCCCCGTCGAGCAGCGTGCGCACGTTGCGCTTGCGGGCGGCGGCGATCAGCCGGGCGTAGAAGGCGGACGGCACGCCGGGCGGGAGGCTGCCGCAGACCATAAGCCAGGAAGCTCCATCGAGCCGCTCGAGAACGGCCTGTTCGAGCCGCGCCACTTCCGCGCGCGACAACATCGGGCCGGTTTCGTTGAGATTGACGGTGAGGCCGTGTTTATCGGTGACCGTGAGGTTGGTGCGGATGGGATTGCGGATGGGGACGGGCGCGATCGTCACGCCGCGTCCGCCGAGATACTGTTCCAGCCGCTTGCCGGAGTTGCCGCCGGACGGAAAGACAGCGATGCTCCGCCCGCCGAAGGAGTGAATGACGCAGGAAGCGTTGATGCCGCGTCCGCCGGCCGAATCGTGAGAAGAATTGACGTACGCGCGATCTTCGAAGGCAAGACGATCGACGCTGAGAGTCCGGTCGATGGCCGGATTCGCGGTAACTGTGACGATCAAAGTACTATTTTACGCGATACGGAAATTGGTTTCGCGCGAGCCAGCCCGATAAGTCTATTTCTTCTTGACGAGCGGCGGGACGGGCGTCATGGCGGGAGCGCCGGGGAGTTGCAGCGTGAGGTCGCAGCCGCAATCCTCGCCCGCGTTTTTCGCCGTCTTCTGATACCCGATTTCGTAATCGATGATGCTCTTCAGCGTCGGCCAATCGATCACGTTCGGAATGCGGCGGCCGTTCACGAAGAGCGTCGGCGTGCCGTTCACCTCCAGGGCGCGGCCCTCGGCCATGTTCTTGTCGATGACATCTTCGGTGGCTTTCGTGTCCATGCACGCGGCCAGCTTGGCGGCATCGATATCTTTGGCCGTCTTCGCCCACTCCAGCACTTTGTCGCGGAAATTATCGGGCGAGATTTCGGTCTGGTGCTCGTAGATCCAGTCGTGATAGTCCCAAAAGGCCGCGGCGGCCTGCTCAAAGACGCAATGCCCGGCGATCGCGGCCGGTTTGGCCCAGGGGTGCAGTTCGACCAGCGGAAACTCCTTGTAATAAAGCCGCACCTGCGTGGGATACGCCTGGACCAGATTCTGCCGCAGCATAACGGCTTCCTGCTTGCAATACGGGCACTGAAAGTCGCTGAACTCCACCAGGACAACGGGAGCGCCGGGCGTGCCGATATTCGGCTGAAACGCGGTCTTCAGCTTATCGAGCTCATTCTTGAACGGATTCTGGTTCGTGTCCCACACCGTCCCCTGGAGAATCTTGGAGCCGTCGCTGGAAACGTAGAAGACGAAATCCTGCGAGCGATCGCCCTTCGACGCATGCACCGTTTCCTCGACGAATCCGGGCAGCGGCGCCGGCTTGGGATCGGAAATGGAGACGGAAATACTCGAGTCCATCACCAGCAGATGACGAGCCCAAGCCTCCAGCACGGATTTGTCAAGGGCCGATTTCTTGGGGGTGGCCGCGGGCTTATTGCCCCCGGAGGTTTGCGCGATGGCGTTGGCCCCCAGCCACACCGCGGCCGATAAGGTCAAAACGGAGAGAATCCGGTACATCGTATCTATTTTACTGGAACGCTTCGCGGTACAAACCGGTTTCGCGGAAACTCAGAGCATGGGACCGATGCGCCAGGGAACGAATTCGTGGTGCCCCAGCCGTTCGGCGCAGGTGCGCCGGCCCGAAGCCACTTCGAGCGCCAGATCGAATATCTGCCGGCCCACCTGCCGCACGGACTTTTCGCCATCGGAAATGACGCCGGCATTTACGTCCATATTGCCGGTCATGCGGCGGTAGGTGTTGGTGTTGGTGGCGATCTTGATCACCGGAATCGTGGGAAAGCCGATGGCGCTGCCGCGCCCGGTAGTGAACGCAATCAGGTTGCAGCCGCCGGCCGCCAGGCCGGCGAGCGAGGCCGGATCGTACCCCGGCGTATCCATGAAGACGAACCCGGGCGCGGTTACGCGCTCGGCGTAACGGTAGACATCGACCAGCGTCGAGGTGCCGCCTTTGGCCACCGCGCCCAGCGATTTTTCCAGGATGTTGGTCAAGCCGCCCTCTTTGTTACCGGGGCTGGGATTATCGTCAAAACTGCCTTCAAATCGATTCAGGTAGCGCTTGTAATCCCGTATGCAGGCCAGCAGTTTTTCGGCTACCTCCCGATTGCGCGCCCGCTTGACGAGAAGATGCTCGGCGCCGAAGATCTCGGTGGTTTCGGCCAACACCGAAGTAGCGCCGATCTCCGCCAGCAGGTCGGAACAATATCCCAACGCCGGATTGGCCGTAATGCCGGAGAACGAATCCGATCCTCCGCAGTTCAAGCCGAGCACGATGCGCGACGCGGGAGCTTCCGAGCGCGTCTCCAATGCCGCCCGTTCGAGAAAGCGCGCGATTTCGCGGCGCGCCGCCTCGACCGTTCCCTGAGTTCCACCGCTCGATTGCAGCGTCAGGCCGGCCAGGCGCGCGCCGGAGCGCGCGTCCGGACCGAGGTAGTGGGCGATCTGGTTGTCTTCACAGCCCAAGCCGAGAATCACCGCCGCCGACACATTGGGATGATCGAGGACGCCGCTGAGAGTCCGGCGCAACTGCTCGATATCGGGTCCGGCCGCGTGGCCGCATCCGTCGCCGTGCGGGAAGGCGACTACGCCATCCACATTGGGCGGCATCGGTTCGCCCTCGTAGCTCTTCGCCACGAGTTCGGCGGTGTGGGCGGCACAGTTGCTGGCGGCGACCACCGCGATGTAGTTGCGCGTGCCCACGCGGCCATCGTCGCGGCGATATCCGAGGAATGTGGGCGCGTCGCGCCGCTCGGGCGCCGGCCGATCTTCCGCCGGATACTCGTACCGCGGATGCAGCTCTTCGAACGCCAGGTTGTGGATATGCACGTGGCGTCCGGGCTCGATCTTCTCGCGCGCCGGCCCGATCGCCTGGCCGTAGCGCAGCACCATCTCTCCCGGCTGGATCGGTCGAATGGCGACCTTGTGGCCGGCAGGAATAGTGTCGCGCGTTACGATGCGCGCGCCATCCACGATCAATTCCGTCCCGGCGGCGATCGGAACGCGCACGACCGCTACGTTGTCGGACGGGTGCAAGTGAATCGCCGAATTTTCGGCGGTGGCGAGGCTCGCGATGTCGAACAGCACTGGCTTCTATAATAAGAAAAATGCCGCGGAAAATCCCCCGCCTGCTGTGGCTGGCTGTGCCGCTGGCATATCTCCTATACTTCTATCATCTCGGATCCACGGGAGTGCTCGGACCCGACGAGCCGCGCTACGCTTCGATCGGCCGCGAGATGGCGCGCTCCGGCGGCTGGATTACGCCGGTGCTGTGGGGCAAGCCGTGGTTCGAAAAGCCGGCGCTGCTGTACTGGATGATCGCCGCGGCGTTTCGCGCGGGCATCGGCCTAGACCTGGCGCCGCGGCTTCCCGTCGCGCTGCTCGCCGTCGGATTCCTGGCGTTTTTCTGGTGGATGGTCAATCGCGAGTACGGCGGCCGCGCCGCCGGATTCGCCGTGCTTATCCTGGGCACGAGCGTGGGATGGATGGCGCTGGGACAGGCCGGCGTCACCGATCTTCCGCTGGCCGCGACCTTCTCGGCCGCGATGCTGCTGGCGCTGCCCTGGATTGCGAAAGGTGATGCGCGATACCTGCCGGCATCGGCCGCCATGCTCGGCTTAGCCGTCCTGGCCAAAGGACCGGCGCCGCTGATCCTGGCATTGCCGCTGGCGCTTCGCGGAAGACAACTGCGAGACCTGCTGCGAAGCCGGGTGGTGATTCCGTTTCTGGTGGTGGCGGCGCCCTGGTATGTCCTCTGTTATGCAAAGAACGGAAGTGTGTTCGTCAGGGAATTCCTGCTCAAGCAGAATCTGCAGCGATACACGTCGGCCGAAGTGATCCAGCACGGCCACCCGTGGTGGTATTTTGCGCCGGTCCTGGCTGGCGGATTATTGCCATGGCTGCCGCTGCTCGCCGCCGCCATCCGCCGCCCCGGTCTGAACGATCCGCGGAAAAAGTTCCTGGCGGCGTGGGTGGTCTGGGTCCTCCTGTTCTTTTCGATTTCCGCCAACAAGCTGCCGGCGTACATTCTGCCGATGTTTCCGGCGGCGGCGCTGTTGATGGCTTTGGCGCTCGATGAAGTGCCGAATGCCGCCCCCTGGCTGGCGGTCTCGGCGCTGTTGCTGGTGGTCTATCCGATCGCCGCGCCGCTGCTGCCGAGCGCTCTGGAATTCAGCTTGTCGCACGCTGCGCCGCCCGCATTCGACGCCTCCTGGCTCTATCCCGTGTTCGTGGCCCTGCTGGCGTGGATGGCCGAATCCCGCGGGCGCCGGGTGCTTGCCGTTGCCTGCGTCGCGGGAGGGGTCGCCATCGGCGCGGCGGATCTGAAATCGGCGGCGGTGCCGGCGTTGGAAGCCATGCCCTCGCCGCGCGAGCTGTGGCAAAAGGTAAGATCGCATGCCGATGAAGTTTGCCTCGACCAGGTCCAGCGCAACTGGGCATACGGACTGAACTACTACGCCGGCAAGGCGCTGCCGGATTGCTCGGAGCACGCCACCCCGTGGCAGGTCCGGCAGCAACCCGGACGCGCCCCCTGGCTGGCCGTGCCGGAATACTCTCCGCAACTGGCGCCGCCGGTGGTTCCGCGGACCGGGCCGGCTCGATAATCGAATGTTGACCCCAGGGAGCGCCGCATTGTACGCTCCTATCCGGGAGACAGCCCAGGAAATGAGACTATGATTCTGCCACAGACGTTCGGCGCGGCCTTGTTCGTGCTGATCCTCGGACTGCTTTGTCTGGGGTCATGGCCGAGCGCGTATAAGTGGGCCAAGTTGCGGTGGGAGCTTTCCTATTTCGATTTTGCGGCGGGCGTCCTGGCCGCCGCGGTTATCTGGGGTCTCACGGTGGGGAACCTGGGATTCGACGGATTCTCCCTGATGGACGACCTGATCCATGCCGGCAAACGGCAGTGGTTCTTTGCCATCGTGGCCGGCATTCTATTTAATTTCGGGAATATGCTGCTGATGGCGTCGGTGTCGGTATCGGGCCTGTCGACGGCCTTTCCCGTGGCATTCGCGGCGGCGATGATTCTCTCCACCGCGATTCGCATGATCGGCGGCCCGGCCGGAAGCAGCACTCTGAATCTGGGCGGCTGCCTGCTGCTCTTATTGGCGATCGTTCTGGGGGCCGCAGCCGCGAACATCGTGGTGGTGATGCGCCACGAAGCGAACGCCAAGACCGGCAAGACCAGGAGCACGCGGCGCCCGACCGCGGCCAAGCCGGTGATTCTGGCCGTGGCCGCCGGAATCCTGCTGGGCCTTCACTTGCCGCTGGTGGATCGCGCCACCGTGCCGGATATCGGACTGGGCCCGTACACGCTGGCGCTGCTGTTTTCAGCGGGACTGGCGCTCTCGACCGCGGTTCTCAGCATTTTCTTCATCAACCTGCCGGCGGAAGGCGAGCCGGCCGAGTTGAGCGAGTATTTGAAGGCGGGAATCGGAACCCACCTGCGCGGACTTCTTTCGGGCGGAATCTGGTGCACGGGCGCTCTGGCGCTGTTCATTTCCGCAAACACCGCCGATCTGCTCAAGGAAATCCCGACGATTTTCCACTACCTCAAGAACGCGGCCCCGCTGATCGTCGCGTTATGGGGATGGATCGCGTGGAAGGAGTTCCGCGAGACCGACATCCGCGCCAAGAGCCTGGCGATTCTGATGCTGGTATTCTTCGCCTGCGGCCTGCTGATGCTGGTGCTGGCGCCGCTCCACCCGGTGATGCCGACGTAACGACGCGGGAGTCCGGCCGCGCGCGAGATCGATCTGTTTTCGAACCTCACTCCTGTGCAACTGCGATCTGGCTTTGGAAAGGCGTGCTTCCGCCGATGATTACCGAGAAAGTAAATGTGTTTCCGGGTGGCAGCGGGTCCGGAAGACGGAAGTTGATCTGCATCACGCCGGCCACCAGCCCCGGAGCATCGCCGGCAAACACAACTTCCAGCGACCGGTAGGAATCGACTACCCATACCGACATCGCCGCGTCATAGATCGCCATCGGAACCACCGCGCCATCGGGAAAATAGCTGCCGGCATCGGCTGTGGCGAATACGGAAACAATCGATCCGCTCCTCGCGGGATTTGAGGACGAATTGGTGCTGCCATCCTGATTCAAGGCTGCGGCAAGACCGGACTGGCCATTCGGGAAGATTCCGACGGTGGGAATCCACGACAGCGAAAGTGTGGGACCGTCAATCGTTCCCGATGGAGTAATCACCTGGATGTGAGGGGACACGCTCATCGTACGGGGAGCGACAGCGTTGATCTGGCCGGAACCGGCATAAAGGAGCGGCGCGGGCACGCTATCGAAGAGCACCTGGCACCCGCCCAGGGCCGAAGTGAACGCGCCGCTTTGCACCTGGCCATTCACGGGGGTCTGCGGGCCGATCCCCACGCCATAAAGGCTGATCAATTCGACGCCCGATACGGTGCTGGAATAGATGCCGCTGGCGGAATTTGCGACGTTGAGCAGCGAGGGGCCGGGGGCTGCGCTCTCGATCCACAGCGCACCCGCCGGAAACAACGAGGCGAATCCGCCGGTCGAGATGTTGGCCACGGCCGGCCCGACCAGATAGTAGGTTTCGGGCCCCTCGTAAAAGTCGGTAAGCGTCTTGCCGTCGCTGGTCGCGCGGCCCACAAAGGTCGGCTTGTACTGCAGCTCGGCTTGCGTGGAGGATCCCAGATAGCCGCTGAATGTCACGCGGCCCTGGGCATCGACAGACAAAGCCTGGACGGCGCTACCCTGGGCGCCGAAATACGTGCCCCAGAGCGCGGCCGTGCCGCTGCTGTTCAGTTTGACCAGAAAAGCACCGCCGTTCGGATCGGGCGCTGCGCCGGGGACCTGGAAGACTCCCGAGGTTGTTGGCAGGCCCGGCGAAGCGCCTCCTCCGACAATCACATCCCCGGCTGAATCCAAGGCGAGGCCATCGAGCGCGAAGGAGACGGGACTGAAGCCGGCATTGAGATAGGTAGCCCAGACGAGCTGTTGCGCCGAACCGGGTTGGAATTTGGCGACGAATCCGGAGTACACCCCGACGCCCAAACCGAAATCGTACCCGCAGACGCAATTTTGTGCGAGCGCGCCGGGAGTTGTGGGCAGGCCAGTGGCGATGGTGGTGCCTGCGATGATCGCCGCGCCGGATGCGTCCAGGGCAATGGCAGTGCCGGTGGTGATGGCATATTTGCCTATGCAGAAACTCCCGCCGTTGCAACTGGTGGCGTCGCTGCCGAAGTAGGTGGAGTAGAGCACCTGGCCCGCGGGCGAGAGCTTGGTCAGGAAGGAATACGCCGGGGACCCTTGAAAGCCAGCGGTTGGCGGCTTGGCCTGGTAGGCACCCGGGGTGACGGGAAAACTGCCGGAACTGGTGCTGCCCGTAAGATAGATGTTGCCGGCCGGATCGGTGGTGACTGCATTGATCACCGCCGGCAGAGAGGCAAGAGTAGTCGCGCTTTGGAACTGCGGGTCCACTTTTACGACGACGCCTTGAAACGTCGGGCCCGATCCGACCACTACCAGGTCGCCCAGCGGGTCCGTCGCGGCGGCCATGGGGATTTCAAGCTGAGCGAGGTCGATACTCGCGAGACGCGCCCCCGTCAAATCCAGTTTGACAACGCGCGAGACCTGCTGGGTGGTTGTCAGGGAGAGCTCCGATACGACGAAAAGCAGGCCGGTCGAGCCGGCGGATAAGACTTTGGGGCTACCATCCGCGGAATTCAGGTTGCGGAGCAGGATTTGATTGCCGGCGATCGCCGGAAAAAGGGCGGATCCCGCAAGCAGGAGCGTCCGAGCCAGGGCATTCTTCATGGAATGAAACCGTGGGCGCGGATACCCTTATTATAGGCTGAGGACGCTACTGCGAGCCGCGTCGTGAACGATTATGCGGGCGCGGCCACCCCGAACTTGCGGTACCAGGATTGCGCGGATTGAATGGCGTCGTTTACCGCCTTGATGTTCTTGACGCCCTCGCGCTGGAGCCATTCTTCCAGCGCCTTCAACCCCTGCTTGGCGTAAACCGGGATGCCTTCCTTCCAGGTGGCGCGTCCGCACAGCACGCCGGAATAGTCTGTCCCCGCTTCCGCCGCCATTCGGAGGGATTCGGTGAATTGCGCGTTGCTCACGCCCGCGCTGAGATAGATGAACGGTTTTGTGGCGACCGCGGCGGCTTCCCGGAAGTAGGTCAACGCTTCGGCGCGGCTGTACGCTTTCTGACCTTTATAGACCGCCGACCCTTCCACGAACTCGGCGTTCACCGGCACCTCCACCTTCAGCACATCCACTTTGTATTGCGGCTTGGAAAACTCCTCCATACTCTTGCGGACAAGATGCGGTTTGGACTTGGCGAAATCGAAACCCTTTTCGTCGCCGCCCTTGGGATCGTAGCCGACAAATTCCAGGAAGAATGGAATCTCGTAGGTTTCGCACTCCGCGCCGATCCTCTCAATGAAGGCGTGCTTGACGTCATTGATGGATGTCTCTTCGGCGGGCGAGTAGTAAATCAGAATTTTGACCGCGTCGGCGCCCCAATCCACCAGGCGCTTGACGGAAACGTGCGGCAGCAGATCGGGCAGGCGGCCGGGACGGGTGTTGTCATAGCCGCTCAGCTCGTAAGCCAGGAGGAGACCGGCGTTGGAACTGCGGGCGCGGGCTGCGTCCAAACCGAATTCGGGGTCGAGCAGAATGGCGCTGGCGTGGGGCGTGAGGGCCTTGCTCACGGCAACCTTAAACTCGCTCATCATCGCGCTGCTGACTTCTTTTACGTCGACTCCGCGCGCCGACGCCAGGGATTTCTGCAGGCTGCCGCGTTGATCCATGGCGGCGGCGGCGATTACACCGCGGTCATTCGAGAGCGCTTTCATGCGCTTCAGTTTTACCTCTGACATTGGCATGCGCACTATTATCGCTCACATGTGCAGCGGTTGAGCGTAACCGGTCATCTCCAGGTAGCCGACCCCGGCCGTGCTGCCTCGGTACGTCACGGCGCCTTCCCAATACGACGGAGCGGGGCTCTCCGACGTCAGCTCCTGGTCGGCCACGGCAGCCGCGCAGTCTATTTCGAGGCGATGCGAGGGCACGGAGATGTGCCACTTGACGGGATAGCGGGCGCCGGTCTTGGGACTGGTCCAGTATGCGAGCGGGCGGAGATCGAAATCGCTGCCCGCGAGAGGAGTGGCGCGGCCGGCCGGATCGACGAAGGTCCCCGAGGAATGGGGGTCGACGCTGCCGTCCATGCGCTGGATCTGGAAAAGCATGAGCTCGGTGGAATCGTCGAGCTGGATACTGAACCAGTTCCAGCCCCGCTGCGAAGCTTCCAGCAGGCCGCTGAACCATTCATGATCCATCCAGGCGATGCCGGTTACCGCCTCGCCGTTGAGCGACCCGTCGACGGCCATTCGCGTGAACGAGACATAGTAGGAAGCCTTCCCGGGCGCGTCGCCGGTGCGGCTCACGCCGTTCTCGCCGTGAATCACGGGCGGTTTTCGAGGCGTGCAGCGAAGCTGGAGACGGATGCCGTCTTCGACTGCGGACAGCGTCTGAACATCGGACTCGGTGTTCCAGTCCGCACGCCAATTGCCGTTCCAGACGCGCGCCTGTTCGAAGCTGGCACCGGCGATTCCGGGACCGGCGCGATTCAGGCGCTGCCAGGATTGAAACCTGCGGCCGTCGATGTCGGTAAGCGCGAGGTGCGCCAGATACAGGTTATCCGCGCGCCAGGCCGAGCGATCGAGGGCGGTTTCGGGGCTGCGCGCGGACTCGGATTGCCCCAGTCGAAAGAAAACCAGCTCGAATCCGTAGCGGCGTCCTGTGCTGGTGTGCAGATTGCCCGTGTAATACCACCACTCGGTTTGATAGTCGGGATGGTCGAAGTGATCGCGCGGGAAATTGTACCGGTAGCCGGGCAGCGCCGCGCGATAATCGGCGGCATGCACGATCGCGAGGAAAACGAGAGAAGCCGGGAGCCGCCGCATCGCCAGTCCATTGTAATCCGGCGGCTGCTATGCTAAAAAAATAACAGCATTGGTAACTGTCGTTGATCCGTTGCCGCCATATTACCGGAGTATCCAAGTGAGAGCGTTGATCTGGCTTCTGGCGCCTGTGATCGCCGCCGCGGCGCAGGAGGATTGGGCGGAGCTGCGGCAGAAATCGGAACTGCTGGTGACGCAGGGCCGCTATGCCGACGCGGAGCCGCTGCTTCTGCAAGCCGTCAGCCTGGAGGAAAAGGAATTCGGCCCCGACGATTCCCGCTTGACGCCGGTCCTCGATTCGTTGGCGGCGGTGTATCGGGCGCAGGGACGCAATGCGGACGCCGAAAGCGTCTACCTGCGCTCGCTCCATTTACTGGAGAAGGCCGCCGGGCCCGACAGCACCGACCTGATCGCCGATCTCAAACCACTGGCGGCCGTTTACGTCGCCTTGGGACGCAACTCCGACGCCGAGAAGTCGCTTTTGCGCGTGATCGCGATCCGCCAGAAGGCCAAAGGCATGGACGATCTGGACGTAGCCAGCGATTGCGCCGCGCTGGCCGCGTTCTACATCGATCGCAAGCGATTCGCGGTTGCCGAACCGAATCTGAAGCAGGCGATTCGGATTATCGAGCAGCGTGCCGGAACGCAGGATGCGGCCTTGGTCCCGGTTCTCGATCCGCTGGCGGCGATTTACGTCCAACAGAAGATGTTCAACCAGGCGGAAGGCCCGCTGCGGCACATCATTTCCATTCAGGAGGGTGTTTTCGGTCCGGGTTCGGACAAAGTCGCGGGCTACGTGGACAGGCTGGCGATGTTGTTCTATCTCGAAAAACGCTACGCCGAGGCGGAGCCGCTCTACCGGCGGACGCTGCCGGTTTGGGAGTCGGTGCTGGGCGCCGACAACCCGGAACTGGCCACCACGCTCGACAATCTGGCGGTGGTGCTGGCGGCCCAGGAGAAGTTCGCCGCGGCCGAACCTTTTTATCGCCGGTCGCAGGCGCTGCGGCAGAAGAGCAACGTGCTGGGCCTGAACAATCTCGCGCTAGTGCTGCAAGGAAAAGGCGATAACCCGGGAGCGGAAACGCAGTTCAAGCGCGCGCTGCAACTGGCGGAGCGCATTCCGGCGCTTCCGCCCGGGCAATCGGTGGGCGAAGCGCCGCTGCTCGATACCACGCTCCGCAACTACGCGGCCCTGCTGCACGATTTAAAGCGCGATGAGGAGGCCAGGAAGCTGGAAGATCGCGCGAAGGGACTGAAGGCGGAACAATAAGACGCTAATAGAGCCGATCCCGGGAGCATCCGTCGCGGAGTTTTTCGGTATCATGAAATTTCCTTTCGGTGATCGTCGAAGCCAATACAATCAGATTCGATTCCATCCAACTGGATAGCGGCGCTACGCTCGCGCCCGTCGAAATCGCCTATGAATCGTACGGCCGGCTGAACGCGGACAAGAGCAACGCCATTCTGGTGCTGCACGCGTTTTCCGGCGACGCGCACGCCGCGGGAATCAGCCACGACGGTGGCAAGCCGGGCTGGTGGGACAACATGATCGGCCCCGGAAAGGCGTTCGACACCAATCATTACTTCGTATTCTGCACCAACGTGCTGGGTGGATGCCGCGGAACTACCGGGCCCGCCTCGATCAATCCTGCCACGGGCGAGCCCTATGCCATGACGTTCCCGGTGATCACGATCAGCGATATGGTGCGCTTGCAGAAGATGCTGGTGGACCATTTCGGCATCTCCAGGCTGCTGGCCGTCGCCGGCGGATCGATGGGCGGAATGCAGGCGCTGGAGTGGGCGGTGGCGTTTCCCGGTCAGGTGGTGGCTTCGATCCCGATCGCCTGCACCACGCGGCACAGCGCGCAGCAGATTGCCTTCAACGAAGTCGGCCGGCAGGCCATCGTGGCCGATCCGGATTGGAACGGCGGTAATTACTATAACGGTAAGCCGCCCGCCCGCGGACTGGCGGTGGCGCGCATGGTCGGCCATATCACGTATATGAGCGACGATTCCATGCGCGAAAAATTCGGACGGCGGCTGCGCGAGAAGGAAGAATTCAGTTTCGGCTTCGACGTGGATTTCGAGGTCGAGGGCTACTTGCGCTACCGCGGCAGCCAGTTCGTGAACCGCTTCGACGCCAA
>Ga0335078_10000891_pt1 | contig 45391 bp, 43 predicted proteins | sample Lox_Sample_32_FD_206711 | JGI IMG/M metagenome (GOLD analysis project Ga0335078, IMG submission 206711) | Soil microbial communities from Loxahatchee National Wildlife Refuge, Florida, United States - Lox_Sample_3.2 | ecosystem: Environmental > Terrestrial > Soil > Wetlands | place: USA...
GGCGTATCGAACGACGTCGTCTTCGATTCCGACCTCGGGCTGTGCGGCGACGAACACGTGAAAGCTCGGCTCGCGCGCGGCGAGCCCGAGCTCCAGCGCGCGGCGCGCGATCGGTCCGACCAGATCGAGCATCCCTCCGCTCGCGACGGCCGTCTCGGGAAGCGACTCTGGGCTCGTCCGTACCGTCGCGAGATCGGACGCGACACGAACCCGCTCGCGCAGCTCGGACGTCGCTGCTCCGTTCCACTCCATCGTCGATCCGAGTCTTAGCACGCCGCCACGCGTGGATTCGAGTACACTGCTGGACGGTGACCGAGCCGAAGAAACAAGACGGAACGATCGAGCTCGACGTCGGGCAAATCGATTTGCTCGACCTTCCGCTCCCGCCGCGCAGCGGTTCGAGCCTCGGCGAAGGAAGCGAGGAGCCGCGCGTCAGCAAGGGGCCCCCGCCGCTTCCGCCGTCGCTCGCGCCCGACGCCCCGCCGCCGGAGAGCACCTCCGCCGAAGACGCGGCGAAGCGCGCGTTCGCCGCGGAAGCCGCGTTCAATCCACTGCCGCCTCCCGAGCCGCCGCGCTCGCCGGTCTCCGCGCGAAAGCTCGTCGCGGAGGCGCCGAAAGAGAAAAACCCCGTCGCGAAATTTTTGTTGGGTGTCGGCGGCGCGTCCATTCTTTGCGTCGCGTTGTTCGTCGGCTATCGCGCGATGACGAAAAAAAACGTGCCGGTGCCGCCGCAACCCGCGCCGTCCGCTGCCACATCGCAAGTCGCGTCCGCTGCGCCCACGCAAGCGTTCACGATGGCGCCCATCGAGTTCACCGCGACGACCGACGACAGCGCGAGCGCGGCGCCCTCCGCTTCCGCGCCGCCGGCGGCCACCACCCGCACGCACGCCTCCGGCGCGACGACGCCGCACGCGACGAGCACCGCAACTCCGAGACGCACCGACGAAGTCATCAAGGTCGAGAACTGATGCGGCTTGGTCAAGCGATCGTCGCGCTCTGTCTGCTCGCTTCGGCGACCGCGTTCGCGAACGACAACAAAGCCGACTCGGACAAGCTCTTCGGCGAAGGTCTCCAGCTCTTCGCGCAAAAAGATTTCGTTCACGCGCGCTCCAAGTTCGCCGAAGCGTACGCGAAGTATCCGAGCCCGAACTCGCTCTTGAACCTCGCGCGCTCCGAGCAACTCTCCGGCGAGTGCGTGGACGCGGTCGCGCACTACCGCGCGTACATCGCTTTGCCCGAGAACCCGCGCATCTCGACTGGCGATCGCGGATCGGCCGGCATCAAGCTCAACGAGTGCCTCGCGAAGATCGGTCGCATTCAAGTCACCGCGCCGCGCGGCGCGCACGTCTCCATCGACGGGCTCGCGGTCGTGTGGAACTCCGGCGAGTCCGTCGACGTCACGCCCGGCACGCACCGCGTCGACATCTCGTACGAGAACCTCACGAAGTCGCGCACGACGGCGCCCGGCGAAGGCGAAGTGACGAGCGTGCAGTGGGAGGATCCTCCGCCGCCTCCACCGCCAACACCACCGACGCCGGAACAGAAACCGATCCCCGAAGTGCAGATCATCGAAGTGCCCGCGACGCCCGTCGCCCCTCCTCCTCCGCCACCGGCGCCGAAGCCGATCGAGTGGAAGACCGAGACGAAGTGGCCGACGGTGAAAGTCGTGACGAGCGTCGGGCTCGGGATCCTCGCGGTGTCGTCGTTCATCGCGGCGCCGTCGTTTCTCGCCGCGTCGCTCAACAACGCCGCCGACGCGAACACGCTCTCGACGAAGCTCGGCCCGACGGCGTGCTCGACGACTCCGGCACCGGCCGACTGCGCGACGTTGCAAAGCGAGCGATCGAATCAATCGACGTTCGGCGACGTCGCGGCGACGTTCTTCGTCGTCGGCGCGCTGAGCGCGGCGGGCGCGATCGTCGCCATGGTGCTCATCAAGAACATTCACCCGGTCGTTTCGGCCGACGCGCACGGACTCTTGTTTCGCTTTTGAAGGTGAACCCATGAAGAAACGCATCGCTTTTGTCCTCGCCACGATCGGCGTCGCCTCGCTCGCGACGCGCTGCGACTCCGGCTCGTCCGATTGCACGCAAACCTCGACCTGCCCGCAAGAGGCGGGCCCCGACGTCGCGCCGCTCTCGTGCGACATGACGAAGGATCCAAAAGACGATCCGGGCTGCGTCGACGATCGCGTCGGCATCTTCGTGAGCGCGAGCGGGAGCGACACGAACGCGGGTACGAAGGAAGCCCCCGTGCAGACGATCGCGAAGGCGCTCTCGCTGACCACGACGCTCAAGCGCGTCTACGCGTGCGCGGGAACGTACGCCGAGGACGTGAGCCTGAGCGCGACGACCGACGGCGTGTCGATCTACGGCGGTTTCCAGTGCAGCGACTGGAGTTACGTTGGTAACAACGTAACAATCGGGAAAGGTAACATCCCGCTCACGATCAGCGGCACGACGAAAGCGCTCGCGATCGAGGATCTCATCGTGCAAGCGGCTGCGGGCGGAGCGGGCAACGCGACGAGCATCGCGGCGCTCGTCGCGAACGCGAGCGGAGCGGTCACGCTCGCGCGCCTCGCGTTGAACGCGGGCGCGGGCGCGAACGGCGCGGACGGCGCGGCCGGCTCGAACTACAACGCGAGCCTCGCGCAAAGCGATCCATCGATCGCGGGTCACAACGCGACGGGCATCACGGGCGGTAGCCCGCAAACGTGCTCCGCGTTGTGCACCGATGCCACGGCCAGCAGCGGTGGCGGCGGCGGCAATGGCGGGAGCGGGAGCAACGGATCGGATGGTCTTCCGGCGCTCGGTGGGCAGGCACCGAACGATGGGCTCCACGGCACGGGTGGCGCCACGTGCACGAACGGTGATCACGGTGCGAACGCTGCGACAGCAGGCGCCGACGCCGTCTCGCCAACGACGACAGGAACCCTGAGTGCGAGTGGTTGGACCCCGGTGACGAGTGGCTCCGGGAAAAACGGCAGCGTCGGTCAAGGCGGCGGCGGCGGCGGCGGTGCTGCGGCGAACAACGCAGGCGGTGGCGCTGGAGGTGGGTGCGGTGGGTGTGGCGGGGGCGGCGGAAGCGGCGGCGCGAGTGGTGGTGGAAGCATCGGGCTCGCTGTCTTCAACTCCACCGTCAACGTCATCGGGAGTCAGATCCACGCGACGAACGGCGGGAGCGGCGGAAAGGGCGGCGACGGCCAAGTCGGACAGCTCGGTGGTTACTCGGGGCTTCAGTCGAATCCGGGTTGCGTGGGCGGTACGGGTGGTGAGGGGTCTGCGGGCGGCAACGGCGCAGGCGGCGCGGGCGGGATCTCCGTCGGCGTGCTCTACAGCGGAGCCCAGCCGACGCTCGACTCGGCGACCACGGGCGCGATCACGGTCGGAACCGCGGGAAACAAGGGCATCGGCGGAACTGCTGGCTCGAACGACGGCATCGACGGCGTGGCTCAGCCCATCTACCAATCTCCGTGACGACTCCTGTCTTCTCGGCGGACGCAAACCCTCGTAGAGTGACCCACGCCTCATGGCGCGCCTGATTCTATCGACGGCCGAGGGCCAACAAGCCATCGAACTCCGTCCCATCAACAGCCTCGGGCGCCACCCGAACAACTCGATCCAGCTGCTCGACAAGATCGTCTCGAAAGAGCACTGCATCGTCGAGCAGCGTGACGGGCTCTTCATCCTGCGCGATCTCGGGAGCTTGAACGGGACGTACATCAACGGCGAGCGTGTACGCGGCGAGCAGCTGCTTCGTCACGGCGACGAGATCACGCTCGGCTCGACGCGTGCGCGCTACGACGACGGCACGCAGCCGCTGCCTCCCGCCGCGCCGCTCCCGATGGCGGTCGCCGCGGGACTTCCCCCGCCCGCGATCGTTCAGCCGGGACCTGCCGGGCCGCAAGGCACGATGGGCATGCCGCAACAAGCGCCGATGCCGCAGTGGCCGCAACAAGGCGCGCCGGCGTCGATCATGCAGCAGCAACCGATGGGTGCGCCGTATCCGCAGCAGCGTCCGCCCATGCCCGCGCAGCAGCCGTATCCGCAGCAACCGATGCAGCCGCGACCGATGACGCCGATGTCGGGTCCGGCGCCGGTCACGCCTCCGATGAATCCGAATCTCGGCGCGCCAGCGACCGCGAATTACGGCAGGTCCCCGCGTCCGCCGAGCTTCAGCGGCACGCGCGTCGACATGCTCGACTCGGCGCGCGCGATCGGGACGCAAATCGCGGCGCAGACGAAGGGGTTTCTCGCGTTCGATCAAATCGCGACCGACCCGCAGCAGCTCCGGCTCGATTACGAGCGCCTCCGCATCACGTGGGAGCTCACGCGCGACATCGGCCTCGAGCGCGATCTCGACAAGCTGCTCGAAAAAATTCTTCAGGCGCTCTTTCGGTTCGTCAAAGCCGATCGCGGCGTGATCTTGCTGCAAGACGAGAGCGGACAGCTCCAGCCGCGCGCCGCGCGCCGGCGCGACGGGACCGACGCGCCGATTCAAGTGTCGTCGACGATCTTGAATCACATCATCAAAGAGAAGGCCGCCGTGCTCACGCACGACGCGTCGATGGACTTCGCCGCGTCGAAGGGCAAGTCGATGATCCTGAATCGCATCTCGAGCGCGATCGTCGTGCCGCTGCTTCACGAAGGCGACGTGCTCGGCGCGCTCTGGCTCGACTCGGAGTCGCTCGCGCAGTTCCAACAGAAGGATCTCGAGATCATCACCGCGGTCGGAAACCAAGCGGCGATGTTCATCGAGAACAACTTCCTCCAACGCAAAGTGGAGCAAGAGATCGTCACGCGCGAGCGCTTCTCGCGGCTTCTCTCGCCGAACGTCGCCGAGCAAGTCATCTCCGGAAAATTGGAGGTGAAGCTCGGCGGAGCGTTGGTCGCAGACTGCACGGTCTTCAACTCCGACATCCGCGGCTTCACGCGCATGAGCGAAGGCGCCGCGCCCGAAGCGATGATCGACATGCTCAACGAGTATTTCGAGATGATGGTCGAGACGATCTTCAAATACGAAGGCACGCTCGACAAATTCATGGGCGACGGGATCATGGCGCTCTGGGGCGCGCCCGCGCACAACGTCGACGACGCGATTCGCTGCGTGCAGAGCTCGCTCGAGCAGATGGAGCGGCTCGGCCAGTTCAACCGGCAGCGCGTCGAACGCAATCAAATGCCGCTCGCGATCGGCATCGGCATTCACACGGGACCGCTCGTCGCCGGCTACGTCGGATCGAGCAAAGCGCTCTCGTACACGGTCATCGGCGACACCGCGAACACGAGCGCGCGACTCTGCGGCATCGCGCTCGCCGGACAAATCATCGTGAGCGAGACGACGCTCAACAAGCTCGGCAACCGTTTCGAAGTGGAGGAGCTCCCGCCCGCGAATTTGAAGGGCAAGGAGAAGCCGCTCCGCATCTACAACGTGAAGCGCGAGAAGCCGAGCGCGGCGGCGCGATGAAACGCGCGCGCGCGCTGGGCGCGATCGCCGCGCTCGCGGCGGTGGCGATCGTGCGGTGCAGCGGCGACGACTCGACGCAATCGTGCGGCCCCGCGGACGCGACGTGCGACGACGTCGTCCCGACGCCGCTCGCGATGTCGATCGTGCCGCAAGAGATCTGGATCGCGCCGGGCGCGGCGCAGACGATCGCGGTGTCGCTCGTGCGCGGTCCCGGTGGAACCGGCGACGTCGCGGTCACGATCGAGAGCGACGCGGGGCTCACGCTCGTCGCCGATCCGCTGACCATCCCCGACGGATCCACGACGGGAAACCTCACGCTGCACGCGCCTGTGAGCACGCCGCAAGGAACCTCGAGCCTCACCGTCGACGCGCAGACCGCGAACACGCTCGCGCAAGCGGCGCTCGTCGTGCACGTGCGCGGCGCGTCGGGAACGCTCGACACGTCGTTCGCGAACGCGGGCACGGCGGATCTCACGCCGAGCACCGGACAGGATCTCGCGGCCGCGATGATCGTGTTTCAGAACGGCGTCGTCGTCGGCGGCACGCACGTCGAGACGAGCGACGGCGGATCGACTTCGACGATGAAGGTGATGCGCCTCGCGAACGGCGGCGGACTCGATTCGACGTTCCAAACGACGACCGCGAACGCGTTGACGGATCTGCGCTCGCTCGCGATGCTCGCCAACGAAGAGGTCTACGCCGTCGGTGACTTCGTCGACACGAAATCGGAGTTCGCCGCGGTGCGCGTGCTCGCGAGCGGTGGGCTCGATCCGAAGTACGCCGTCGTCACGCCGATCTCGCTCGGCGACGACGTCGCGTACGCGGGCGCCATCGAGCCCGGCGGGCAGCTCGTCGCCGCGGGGTCCGCGAACGACGCCGGCGCGATTGCAGTTGCAAGATACACGCAATCGTCGACTCCCCTCTCCGACGCGTCGCCGGTCACGTCCGAGCTCGATCCGTCGTTCGCGGACGGCGGCGTTCTCTCGGTTGCGCTCGCGAAGCCGATCGCGTCCGCGAGCTCGCTGCTCGTCGCGCCGGACGGGAGCTTGTACGTGCTCGGTCGTCAGAGCGACGGGACTTCGACGGACGTCGCGTTCCTCCACGTGACGACGGCAGGCGCGGTGGACACGACGATGACCGTCCCGCTGACGAGCGGACAGATCGGCGCGGCGAGCGCGCTCCTCGATCCCGACGGGACCATCCTCGTCGCGAGCGACGACGGCGGACAAGCGCTCGTCATGCGTCTGCTCGCGAGCGGGGCGCTCGATTCCACGTTCGGCGCGAGCGGGCGCGCGACGTTCGGATCGCAAGCGGCGGCGCGCGCCGTCGCGCGCGATCCATCGAGCGGCGACGTGCTCGCCGGCGGCGCGATCGGAGCGCAGTGCTTGCTCGCGCGCCTCACGCCGCAAGGCGCGCTCGACGCCACGTTCGCGACCAGCGGAACGCTCTCGATCGCGCAAGGTGACGCTTGCGCGATCGTCGCGATCGGCGTCGACGACAACGGCTTGATCGACGTGCTCGAAAATGTGACGAACGACGGCGCGAGCCACATGAGCGTCTCGAGGTATTGGCCATGAGCGAGCGGAGACATCCGAACGTCGTGAACGTGGACGAAGCGAAGGCGATGGAGACGTCGAAGGGATCGTTCGCGTCGAAGCGCAAGCGACTCGGCGCGGAGGCCGGCGGAAACGCGCTCGGTTGCTCGCACATCGAGATCGCGCCGGGAAAGACCGCGTTTCCGTGTCACGCGCACACGGCGACCGAAGAAGCGCTCTACGTGCTCTCCGGAACGGGCACGCTGCGCCTCGGCGCGGACTCGATCGAGCTTCGCGCGGGCGACTTCGTCGCGCTCCTGCCGAAGCGCGATCAAGCGCACATGCTCACGAACACCGGCGGCGAAGCGCTCGTGTACCTCGCGCTCTCGAGCCCGTCGGTCCCGATCACCATCGACATCGTCACGTATCCGGACTCGAAGAAGATCGCGTTCGCGGGCGGCGTCGATCCGAAGAAGGGCTTGATGAGCGCGGCGGTGTTCGGGCTCATCAAAGAAGAGCAGCCGAAGGTCGATTACTACGACGACGAGCCGCTCGCGAAGGAGTGATCGTGGCCGCGTTCGTTCTTCCGTTCGAGAAACCCGTCGTCGATCTCCTCGCGCGCGTGCGCGATCTTCGCGAAGCAGCGGCGCACGACGCGTCGCTCGCCGGCGAGCTCCAACGGCTCGAAGAAAAAACCGGACGCGTCGCGAAGGAGCTCTTCGCCTCGCTCTCGCCATGGCAGAAGGTTCAGCTCTCGCGTCACCCGAATCGGCCCTACTCGCTCGACTACATCGAACGGCTCGTCACCGATTTCGTCGAGATGCACGGCGATCGGCGCTTCGGCGACGATCCCGCGATCGTCGCGGGCATCGGGCGTTTTCGCGGGCGCAGCGTCGTCGTCGTCGGTCACCAAAAAGGACGCTCGACGAAAGAAAAAGTGACGCGCAACTTCGGTCAGGCGCACCCGGAGGGAAATCGAAAAGCGCTCCGCATGTTCGAGCTCGCCGAGCGCTTCGGGTTGCCCGTCCTCTCGTTCATCGACACGCCCGGCGCGTATCCCGGCATCGGCGCGGAAGAGCGCGGACAGAGCGAAGCGATCGGCGCGTGCATCGCGGCGATGTCGCGCGCGCGCGTGCCAATCGTCGCGACGATCATCGGCGAAGGCGGATCGGGCGGCGCGCTCGCGCTCGGCGTGGCGAACCGCGTGCTCGTGATGGAGTACGGAACGTACAGCGTGATCTCGCCGGAGGGTTGCGCGTCGATTTTGTGGAAGGACGGGTCGAAGGCGGAGGTCGCGGCGGAAGCGATGAAGATGACCGCGCCCGATTTGCTCCGCCTCAAGGTCGTCGATCGCGTCATCGAAGAGCCAGCGGGCGGAGCGCACCAGGATCCCGACGCCGCCGCGCGCCTCGTCGGGAACGCGATCGGATCGGTGTTGCGTGAGCTTTTGCGCAAGACGCCCGACGAGCTCCGCGACGATCGCTACGAGCGCTTCCGCGCGCTCGGCGCGTTCCTGGCGTGAAACATGTTAGTGTGAGTCGCGCCGATGAAGACACGCGACATCGCGTTCTCCGTGTTGCTCCTCGCCGCGACCCTCCTGTACGCAGCGACGATTCACGTGGTGTTCATGCGCGCGCCGATCGAAGCGCGCATGGGCATCGTGCAGAAGATTTTTTATTTCCACGTGCCCGCTGCCTACAGCCTCTACCTCGGCGCGACGGCGTGCTTCGTCGGATCGGCGGCGTACCTCGTTCGCCCGTCGGATTTGTGGGACGGCGTCGCGCGCGCGGGCGCGGAGGTCGCGGTGACGTTCGGCGCGATGGTCTTGGTCACGGGTCCGCTGTGGGCGGCGAAGGCGTGGGGATTGTTTTGGACGTGGGACCCGCGCCTCACGACCGCGCTCCTCTCCGTTTTGATCTACGTCGCGTACCTCGTCTTGCGCGGCTTCGCGGGTGACGGCGAGGGCGAGCGAAAATTCGCGGCCGCGCTCGGCATCCTCGGCGCCGCGAACCTCCCCATCATTCACTTCAGCGTGCAGAAGTGGGGCGGGCAGCATCCCGCGGTGATCACCGGAAAAGGCGGGGGCCTGCAGCACCCCGACATGAAGCTCGCGCTCACGCTCTCGTTCTGCGCGTTCACGCTCTTCGTCATCGCGCTGCTCTGGGCTCGCACGCGCCAGCACGTGCTACGCAATCGCCTCGAGCGCGCCGAGCTCGACGCGCTCGATCTCGGCATGATCGACGAGGCCGCGTGATCCAACAGCAAGCGGCATCCGCGAAGCCCGTCGACTCGTCGAGCCCCGACGCGCGCGTGACCTCGTTCGAAGCGAGCAGCACGCCGATCCCCGAAGCGCACTCCGGAACGCAGCTGCTCGTCACCGCGTACACCGCGATTTGGATCATCGCGATGCTCTTCGTGCTCGTGATGTGGTTTCGGCAGCGCGCGCTCGCGAACCGGCTCGACGTCCTCGAGCGCGCGATCGACCGCAAAGACAAAGAGCTCGCGGCGAAGGAAAAATAATGCCCGTCGAGCACGTCATCTTCATCCCCGGCGTCCTGCTCATCGGGACCGTCTTCGGCTACATTCTCGGCGTCCGCGCGGAGCGAAAAAGGCTCGACACGCGCCGCCGCCGCATCAAGGAGTGACGACGACATGTTCGGCTTCGAACCCACCGAAGAACAGAAAGCGCTTCAAGACACCGCGCGACGCTTCACCAAGGAGCGCATCATCCCGGTCGCCGCCGAGTGCGATCAGAAATCCGTCTTCCCGAAGGACGTGTTCGTCGCCGCGCACGAGCTCGGCATCGTGAACCCGTGCTTGCCGAGCGAGTACGGCGGCGCCGGGCTCACGGATCTCGACATGACGTTCATCACCGAAGAGCTCTCGTACGGCTGCTCGGGGATCTGCACGTCGATGAGCGCGAACAACCTCGCCGCGACGCCCATCAAGCTCGGCGGAACCGACGAGCAGAAGAAGAAGTACCTCGGTTGGCTCGCGAAGGAGCCCATCTTCGCGTCGTACGCGACGAGCGAGCCGAACGCGGGGAGCGACGTCGCCGGCATGCAGTGCCGCGCGCGCAAAGAGAGCGACGGGAGCTACGTGCTCACGGGGACGAAATGTTGGATCACGAACGCGTCGTTCGCGTCGTTCTACGTGATCTTCGCGACCGAGAACCCCGAGCTGAAACACAAAGGCATCGGCGCGTTCATCGTCGAGCGTGCTCAAAAGGGCGTGAGCGTCGGCGAGCACGAGGACAAGCTCGGCCAGCGCGCGAGCGACACGAACACCGTGCTCCTCGAGGACGTGCGCGTCCCCGCGTCCCAAGTGCTCGCGCCGCCAGGCCTCGGATTCAAGCTCGCGATGGAGACGTTCAACCAAACGCGCCCCGACATCGGCGCGATCGCGTGCGGCATCATGCGAAGGTGCCTCGACGAGAGCGTCGCGTACGCGAAGGAGCGCAAGACGTTCGGCGTGCCGATCGCGCAGCACCAGCTCGTGCAAGCGATGATCGCGGAGATGGCGATCCGCTACGAAGCGACGATGCTCCTCGTGAAGAAGGCCGCGTGGTCGCTCGATCAAGGCATTCGAAATCCGATCTCGTCGAGCTACGCGAAGGCGTTCGGCGCGGACGCGGCGATGCAGAGCGCGATCGACGCGGTTCAAGTCTTCGGCGGCAACGGCTACGTGAAGGACTATCCCGTCGAGAAGCTGATGCGCGACGCGAAGATCCTCCAAATCTACGAAGGCACCGCGCAAGTGCAGCGGCTCGTCATCGCGCGCAACCTGCTCGCGTGATGAGCGTCCGAACCGTGCCCGTCGCGGCTCTCTTCGCGACGATCGCGTTCGGGTGCGCGGCAGGTCCCCGCGACGTGCTCGACGAGTCGCACGGCAACGCGGACGCGAGCGCGCCGCCGCCGCAAGCGGGATACGCGTACGTCGCGAAGCGCGGCGCGATCGTCGTCGCGCTCGCGGACGCGCAGGGCGTCACCGACGAAGACGCGCACGCCGCGATCGATCGCATCGCCGACGCCGCGAACGCGTGCGTGAACCGCTCGAAGAACGTCGCGCGCGGCGCGATGCGCGTCGTGCTTTCCATCGACGACGGCGGCGTCCCCGGAATTCCGCAAGTGACGTACTCGCCGCCCGAGTCGGCCGCGATCGGGCTGCTCTGCGTGCTCGTCCCGATTCGCATGTCGAGCTTCGGTCACGCAGAGGGCGACGCGGGGGCGGGCGCGCGCGGCGTGACGATCGAGAGCGCGTGGGGACCGTGAGCAACCGCTCCGAGCCCTCGCGCATCGATCGCGGTCAGGACGTTCGTCGCATCGGCGGTCGCCCTCACCCGCTCTCCGATTTTTACCATACGCTCATGCGCGCGAATTGGCCCGCGACGTTCGCCGGGATCTTCGCCGCGCTGATCTTGATCAACGTGCTCTTCGCGGTCGCGTACGTCACGCTCGGCGACGGCGTCGAAGGCGTTCGGCCGGGGAACTTCGAGGACTGCTTTTTCTTCAGCGTGCAGACGCTCGCGACCATCGGCTACGGCAAGATGGTCCCCGTCACGCGCGCCGCGCACGTCGTCGTCACGATCGAGGCGTTCACCGGCGTGCTCGTCACCGCGCTCACGACGGGGCTCCTCTTCGCGAAATTCTCGAAGCCGACGGCGCGCGTCCTCTTCAGTCGCGTCGCGCTCATCGCGCCGTACGACGGCGTGCCCACGCTGATGTTTCGCATCGCGAACGAGCGCTCGAACCGCATCGTGCAAGCGTCGGTGAAGGTCTCCGCCGTGCTCACCGTCGTGACGAAGGAGGGTGAGACGATGCGACGCCTCGTCGATCTCAAGCTTCAGCGGAGCGACAGCGCGATGTTCGCGATCACGTGGACCGTGTTCCACCCGATCGACGCGTCGAGCCCGCTTCACGGCCTCTCCGAAAAGGAAATCGCGGAGCGAAAGATCGGCGTCGTCGCGACGCTCATCGGGCTCGACGAGACGCTCTCGCAGACGGTGCACGCGCGCAACAGCTGGGACGCGGACCACATCCTCGTCGGCCGCCGCTTCGTCGACGTGCTCACCGATCACGAAGACGGATCGCGCACGATGGATCTCACGAAGTTCCACGACACGGTCCCCGTCGTCGCGCCGCGCGAATAACGTGCAATCTGCATGCATTTCGCGGCGGAATTTCCCATCGATCCTGGAAAATCCGTCGAGCGCCACGACATCTTTACGTCCGCGACGGCACCGCCACGTTTTGTTGCTACGATTTCCGATCGGACGTTGGCGCGTGCGTACAATTGCGTGCGGAGGTCGTCGTGAAAAACATCTTGGGCTTGGCTGCGCTCTCGATTCTCGCGGCTTCGGTCGCGTGCTCGGGCAACAACAACTTCAACGGTGACGACGACGACAACGGCGACAGCGGCAACACCGGCGACGACGGCTCGACGAACAACGACGGCGGCACGTCGAACGACGCGAGCGTTCCTCCCGCGAACGCGCCCCTCGTCGACGACTTGAACATCACGAACATCACGGTGCTCCAGGGCGTCGAGATCACGATCGTGAAGAACGGCGCCGTGGCCACGCCGAACGCGCCCATCGCGACGAATCGTCCGGCGCTCGTGCGCGTGTTCGTGTCTCCGACGAGCGGGTGGCAACCGCACTCCGTCACGGGCTTGCTCACGCTGACCACGGGCGGTCAGCAGCACCAATTCACCGCTTCGCTCGCCCCGCAAGCCGGCGGATCGCTCGACTCGTCGATGTCGACGACGTTCAACTTCGGCGTCGACGCGGCGAGCATCGGAACGGACACGACGTACGTCGTGCAGCTCAAGGATCAGAATTCGTCCGGCAACAACACGGGCGCGCAATACCCGGCGAGCGGCACGCCCACCGCGCTCGGCGCGCAAGCATCCGGCACGGTGAAGGTCTACGTGTATCCGATCATGGTGAGCGGCGGCAGCGCGCCGGCGACGGACACGACGTCGATCGCGACGTACCAAGCGTTCTTCCAAGGCATGTACCCCGTGACCGGCGCGACGCTCACCGTGCAGTCGGCGATCACGTACACGGGCGCCGTGCCGACGGCGAACGGCAGCAACTGGTCCACGATGTTGAGCTGGTTCACGAAGAATTACCGCGCGACGAACGCCGAAACGGACGTCTACTACTACGGTGCGTTCACGCCGACCGCGTCGTTCGCGAGCTTCTGCGGCGAAGGGTGCGTCGCGGGCCTCAGCAACATCCCAAGCAGCCCGTCGAACGGGGCGGTGAAGGCGAGCATCGGCCTCGGCTACGGCGGCGACGCCAACGATCGCCAAGCCACCGCGCAGACGATGACCCACGAAGTCGGCCACGGTCACGGCCGCGAGCACTCGCCGACGACGACCGCGGTGCAAGGCTGCTCGACGCCGAGCGGGATCGATCCGAATTATCCGTACACGGACGGCGAGCTCGGCGTGCTCGGCTACGACCCGTTCGCGAAGGTCGAGTACAGCACGCAGCAGTACTACGACATCATGGGCTACTGCCCGTGGGTTTGGATCAGCGACTACACGTACAGCGCGCTCTTTCAGTGGGTCGCGGCGGACAACGGCGCGGACATGATCGCGCCACAAGGGATGACGACCTACCGCTGGCTCCTCGTGAACGACGACGGAACGATCACCGACGAAGGCGCGTCACCCGTCGCGGGCATCGTGAGCGGCACGCCGTACACCGTGAAGCTCGACGACGGAACGAGCGTCACCGGCTACTTCACGCCGTTCGATCACGTCGGCGGCGGTCAGCTCCTCGTGCCCGAGACTCACTCGTCGTACGTGCGTGTGCCGCAGCTGTCGCCGAGCATCATCAAGCTCGCGCATTAGTCTCCATCGCGCGGAGCGCGCCCGCGTCGTGATACGTTCGACGCGTGGACATCCTCGTCGGATTGATGCTCGGCGTGCTGTTCGTCTCGCCGTTCGTCGTCACGTACGCGCTCGTCATTCGCTGGATCGATCGCTTCGAGCCGGAGCCGTGGTGGCTCTTGTCGCTCGCCTTCGTGTGGGGCGCGCTCTTCGCGACGGTCGGCGGCGGTCTCTCGAGCGCGGTCGGTGAAGGCGTCGCGATGGCGGTCACGGGCGCAGGACAAGCCGATCAAGGCATTCAAGCGTTCGGCGCGACGGTGCTCGCGCCGATTTTCGAAGAGGGCTTCAAGGGCCTCGGCGTCGCGATCATCGCGACGATCAGCGCGATGGGCGTGAAGGAGCTCGACGGACCGCTCGACGGCGCAATTTACGGCGGGATGGTCGGCCTCGGCTTCACGCTCACCGAAGACACGCTCTACGTCGCGCAAGCGTACGCCGAGAGCGGCGCCGCCGGCTTCGTCGGTCTCCTCTTCTTGCGCACCGTCCTCCTCGGTCTCTCGCACTGCACCTTCACGGCGTGCACGGGGCTCGGTTTTGGCATCGCGGTCGAAGCGCGCAGCTGGTTCGTCAAAGTGCTCGCGCCGATGATCGGCTACGCGTGCGCCGTGATGATGCACGCGATGCACAACGCGCTGCCGACGTTCTTCCACGCCGAAGGCACCGTGCTGATGATCCTCATCTCGTGGCTCATCGACTTTCTCTTCTTCGTGCTGCTCGGGTGCCTCGTCGCGCGCGATCGCATGATCGTGATCCGCGAGCTCATGCCCGAAGTCGGCGCGCTCCTCCACGCGCAAGAGCTGAAGCTCGTCACGACGTATTTCGCGCTCGGCTGGCGAAACGTCGGCGCGCTCTTCGCGCAGGGATGGTCGCAGTTTCGCGCGCGCCGAAAGAAGCAGCTCGCGCTCGTCGAGATCGCGTTCATCAAGAACCGAAGGCGACGCGGCGAGCGCGGTCGTTCGCTCGACGTGAAGGAGTCGAGGTTGCGCTGGGAAGTCGCCACACTGAACCGCCAAGGCGTCTGGATCGGGAGCTAGGGACTGGTCGGGAACGCGCTCGGATCGGGGAGGGTCATCGTGGGCGGCGCGAAGCCCGCGGCGATCGCGCGGTAGCTCTTTCCGTTCGACGACTGATCCTGTTCGACGTAGAGCAGCGACCCCGAAAACGTCCCCGCCTCCGGCGACGCGACCGTGTACTCGTAGAGCGACGCGCCGCTCTCGTTCTTGCCCGTCGAGTACACCGCGCCGTCCCCTCGCGTGAGCGCGCCGCTCGTCCCGTAGCGCGCCGCGAATCCGATCGCGGACGTCACGCCGCCCTCGCCTTGCGCGTATCCCGTGTAGAGTACACGTATCTGGAGGCGGTTCGCAGGGGTGATGCGCGGGAGCACGACGGGATCCGCGACGCGCAGCGTGTCGAACGGCGGGACGTCGCCGGCGTCGAGATCCGTGACTTGCGCGGAGGGTCCGAGCACGGCGCCCGCGACGCGCGTCCACGTTTGTCCGTCGGCGCTCGTCGCTTCGTCGATCGAGTCGCCCACGGCGAACATCATGTCGAACGATCCGTCGGGCAATTGCGCGACGCTCGCGGTGTCGATCGGGCCCGTCGCGTCCGCCGCGAGCACCGGCGCGCCCGTCTTGGTGAACGTGAGGCCGTCGGCGCTCTTCGCGAGGCCCACCGATCCGTTACTTGTATAGTACAGCCATACGCCGGCGGCGCTCCCGTTCACGGTGGGCGCGATTGCGCTCGGACGCGCGAGGTCCGGACCCTCCCACGGTTGATCCGACGCGAGCACTTGCTCGGGCTTGTGTCCCACGTCGAGCGTCGCGCCGTAGAACGTGCGACCGTCGGTCGAGCGCGTGCGCGCGATGACGTCGCCGGATGCACCCGCGACGACGACGTAGAGCGCGTCTTGTCCGCTCGCGTCGATCGCGAGCGCGCACGGCTGGCGGTAGTCCGCGCTCGGATCGTCGAGCAGGTACGGCGCGGTGCCGTTCACCTCGGACGCGGTGAGCTTGCGAAACGGACCGACGCCCGCGCTCGGCAAATTGGAATCGCCGCCCGCGTTCTCGGCGAGCGTCGAGCACCGCACGGCGACGATCGCGATCGGAACAAGAGCGAAGAGCGCGCGTCGCATCAGAACCCCACCACCATCGTCGCGCCGAGGTTCCAAATGAAACCGCCGGCGGTGTAGTCGCCGACGAGATCGGCGGGATCGGATTTTTCGGTGACCGAAGTCGGGAGCACGTCGAACTGCGCGTGCACGTCGAAGCGCACGTTGCCGGGCAGGATCGAAATCGGTTTGTCGATCGTGATGCCCGCGCCGATCGCGATCGTATGGCGATCGCGATCGACGTAGTTCGTCTCGCCGGTCTGCGGCGCGATCGGAGATTTTTGGAACGAATAGCCCGCGCGGAGGAACGTGCTGTAGCGCGGCTTCTTGATCGCCTCCCACTCGACGCCCACGTGCGGCACGATGCGATCGCTCATCACGAGCGGAATGATCGGCGTCTTCGCGGGCACGGTGGGCGGCGTGATGCCCGCGGGCCAACCGCCTGCGGGCGGCGGGATGTTGAGCGTGACGTCGAGGTTCGCGACGGGCGTCACGTACGCGCTCCAGTTGATCCACGTGAAATCGCAGTTCACGCGAAGTCGATCGATCGGCAAAAACGATCCGCCGACGACGACTTGTTGCGGGAGGTACGCATCGACGCTCGCGGTTTGCAGCGCGTAGTACGCGGTCGTGAGCTGCGTCGTCGACGCGGGGCCGACGCCGAGCGCGCCGTAGAGCTGCGCGCTCAAATCGAGATCGAGGGCGAACTGTCCGCGGTACGCGACACCGAGCGCGACGCGCTTCGAAAGATCGAACCGCGCGCCGAACTGCGGGTAGCGAATCGCGGTGAGATCCGCGTCGACTTCGTGGCGGAGCTCCGACGCGTACACGTCGATCAAGTCGGCTTGGCCGCTGATGTCGAGCGTGCCTTCGGTCGCGGCCATGAACGAGAGCCCGCCGCCGATCGTGAGCCACGGGAAGATCTGCAGCGCGAGATTGGCTGCGAGATACACGCGTTGATTCCGGTTGTCGTAGAGCTCCCATCGCGGCTGCGTCTGCGGGAGATCGCGGACGCGCGAGAGGCGATCGTCGGGCACGTGGAGCCCGAGCCCGAACGCGACGGGCACGCCGAGAATTTTTCCGGGAAGCACGATTCCGCCGACGAGGCCCGCGACGGGATCGACGTTGTTGCTCTTGCCGTTCATCTCGAGATCGCTCGTCGCGCGGAAATATCCGATCGCGATTTCGAAGCGCTTCGCGAGCGCGAGGCCCGCGGGATTGTAGTAGTTCGCGGAGAAATCGGTCGCGTCGGCGACCTGCGCGTCGCCCATCGCAGTGCCGCGCGAGCCGAAGCCGAACGTGTCGAGCGGGTTGGCGCGCGCGGCGGGCGCGGCGAAGACCGCCGCGAGCACGGACGACGCGAAGAGCGCGCGGCGAATCAAAACTCGACTCCGAGTTGAATGCCCGTGACGAAGATCGTGCCGGAGAGATTTCCCGTCGAGGCGGAGCCGTCGGGCTCGCCCGCGTCGAGCGTGACGGTGCGCGGCGCGAGCACGTGGAGCTGCGCGAACGTGTCGACGTCGAGGGGCAGCGGCTTCTTGAGGCTCACGCCGAAGCCCGCGGTGAACACGTGGCGATCGGCGTCGAAATACCGCGTCGGCACGCTCACGCTCATCTCCGAGCTCACGTCGTACGCTTGCGACGCGGGCAAGTGCGATGGCACGGGCGTGGGCTCGAAGAAGTACCCCGCGCGCACGTGGAGCGCCGCGTGCTCGGTGACGGGGAACGTGCGCTCGGCCGCGATGCGCGGGACCACCGTGTCCGAAAATCCGACGTGCGTGACGTCCATCGCGCCGCAGTCGGGATCGTCCGTCGGGCACGTGATGGTCGGCTCGAGCGGACCGGGATAGTCGCTCCAGTGTTTCCACGTCGCGCCGATCGCGAGCTTCCAACGTTTGTTTTCCCAACCGACCTCGAGACCCGCTTCGAGCGGATCGTATTGCGCGAGGCCCGCGATGTTGAAGACGGGGATGTTGAGCGAGGTGAGCTTCGTCGCGTCGATCGAGACCGAGAAGCGCGCGGCGAGCGCGCCGCGGAACACCGCGCCCACGCGCAGCGTGCCGTCGTCTCCGAACGTGTGCGGGCGCTCCCACGACGCGCCCAGAATCGGCGCGTACGTCGCGACGAGCTGATCGTCGATGCGCGATCCCACTTTGCCGGTCGAGTCCGTCGCGACGACCACGCTTCCGACGATCTCCGCGAGCGCGCCGAACCCTCCGCCCACGCGAAACCCATGACCGAGATCGATCCCGACGCCCATGCGAATCCCGACGCACTGCGCGCGATCCGAGAGGAGTGGAAACTGCGGGACCTCGGGAAACAAGATTCGACCCCGCACGATGACGTCGCTCGGCGTGTAGAACGCGAGCGCGCCCGCGACGCGATCCTTGAGAGCTCCGCCGAACGGAATCGGAAGATCGACGCCGATGTCGATTCCGCGCGCGCTGCGATCTTCGATGCGTCCGGGGAGTCCGTCTCCGTGCGCTTCTTCGTCGAAGTTCGCGCCGAGCATGCCGAGCACGAGCCGTGGGCGCGCGATGCGCGAAAGGAGCGCCGGGTTCGAGTACGCGGCTTCGTAGTCGCTGCTCGTCGCCGTGCCCGTCGCCGCCATCGCGGTCGAGCGCGCGCCGTAGCCGAAGAGATCTTCGGGCGAAGCGTGCGCGCGTGTCGCGAAGAAAAAAACCGCGAGCGCGCTCCACGCACCGAGCGATCGCAGGGGGACCCGCACGCGTGCAAAGTACACCAATCGCAACGCGCGCGTCACGCGATCGCGCGACGCGTTTTCACGCGGGGCGCGCGGCGAGCTGTCCGCACGCCGCCGCGATGTCCGACCCGCCGCTGTAGCGCGCGTGCGAGAACACCCCCGCGCGCGCGAGCTCGTCGCGAAACGCGTCGTGCGCGCGCGACCGCGCGAAGGGATCGCCTTCGTTCGTGATCGGGTTGTACGCGAGGATGCTGATCCTCGGTCGCACGCCGGCTTCGCGCTCGAAGCGCTTCGCGCGGTCCGCGAGCGCGCGCGCGTGATCGAGCGTGTCGTTGCGTCCGTCGAGGAGCGTGATGGCCCACATCGGCGCGTACGTGCTCGCGCGAGCGTGCGCCGCGGCCGCGTCGAGGACGTCGTCCAGCGGATGCTTTTCGTCGATGGGCATGAGCGACGCGCGGTCGCCGGGGATCGCCGAGCCGATCGACACGCCGAGCCGAACGCGCGGGGCCTCCCGCGCGAGACGCAAGATGCCGCTCGGGATGCCCGACGTGCACACGGTGATCGCGCGCGCGTCGACGGGCTGCGCGCACGGATCGGTGAGCACGTCGATCGCGCGCAGGACGCGATCCAAATTCGCGAGCGGCTCGCCCATCCCTTGGAACACGACGCCGTGAACGCGCGCGCCGGCCGGCAGCGTGCGCCGCACTTCCCTCACCTGCTCGACGATCTCCCACGCGTCCAAATTGCGAAGCAGCCCGAGGCGACCGGTCGCGCAGAACGTACAGCCGAGCGCGCAGCCCACTTGCGAGCTCACGCACACCGAGAAGCGCCCCGCGCGCTCGAGCGGGATGCGCACCGTCTCGAAGGCGAGACCACCGACGCCTGCGAGCGCGAGCTTGCGAAACGGATCGAGGAGGCTCTTCTGCTCGCTGCGTTTCTCGAGGCGTGGGACGTGCGACGCGGCGCGCACGGCGTCGAGCGCGACGCGCCGAACGCCGCGAACGGGCGCGTCGTGAACGCTCTCGTCGCGATGCACCGCCGCGATCACGCGCCGCGCTTCGCTCTCGGCGAGGGCCGGAACGCGCGCGCAGAGCGACTCGGGCGTCTCGCCTTGAAGAGCGATCACGCGCGGACCTTACCACGGTGCTAATGTGATGCCGATGTTCGGCATGGGCATGGGCGAGTTCGCGGTCGTGGTGATCGTCGCGCTCGTCGTCATGGGGCCGAAGGAGCTGCCGAAAGTCCTTCGCAAGCTCGGGCAGTGGGCCGGGAAGCTACGGCGCATGGCGGCGGATCTGCGCGCGCAGAGCGGCATCGACGACGCGCTGCGAACCGAGGGGCTCGACGACGACATCCGCGAAATCCGCAAGCTCGCGCGCGGAGAGCTCGACGGCGTCGTCAAAGCGGAGCTCACGTCGGCCGCCGCGGCGATCGCAACGAGCACGTCGCCCTCGACGAACGCGCCGGGCGCGATCGCCCGAAACGCGCCGACGCGCGAGATCGATTACGGCGCGCCGGTCTTCTCCGACATGTTCGTCGAGCGCGATCGCGAGAACCCGCACGTCGGCGCGGATTCCTACGGCGCGCTCCCCGACACGGCGATCGTCTACGACAACTCGCTCCCGAAGAGCGCGCTCGCCGAAGACCCGCTCTACGCGCTCGGCGACGCGTCCGCGAAATTTCCCGAAGCGAAGAAGGAAGAAACGACGGTCGACGCCGGCTGGGGTGAGACGGGCGAATGAGCGCGACCGCGAAGAACGAAGACAAGAAGGACGAGAAGCAAGACGGGTCTCCGGAGAACCCCGAGTCGGACGTGAAGATGACGATTTGGGAGCACCTCGCGGAGCTCCGATCGCGTCTCGTGCGCTCGGCGCTCGGCGTGCTCGTCACGACGTGCGTCGCGTGGGCGTACCGCGTGCAGATCCTCGCGTGGTTGATTCACCCCTACGAAAAGGCGTGGATCGCGCGCAAGATGCCGGGCGTCCCGGAGCTTCAAACGCTCTCGCCGGGCGACGTGTTCGTCGGGTATCTGCAGCTCTCGCTCGTCACGGGCGTCATCGCTGCCGCGCCGATCATTTTTTATCAGCTCTGGGCGTTCGTCTCGCCGGGTCTCTATCAGCGCGAAAAGAAGTTCGTGATCCCGTTCGTCGTGTTCTCGACGTCGCTGTTTCTCTCGGGCGTCGCGTTCGCGTACTACGTCGCGTTTCCTTTCACGTTCAATTACTTCTTCTCGCTGCTCGGACAAGTCTCGGACTCGGGCACCGTGCTCACGCAGCGCCCGACGCTCGAGTTCTATTTGGATTTCGCGACGCGCATGCTGCTCGCGTTCGGCGTGGTCTTCGAGCTCCCGCTGTTCATTTCGTTCTTGTCGCTCGCGGGGATCGTCACGCCGATGCAGCTCCTCCGCTTCGGGCGGTGGGCGATCCTTCTTTCGTTCGTCGTCGGCGCGATCGCGACGCCCGGTCCGGAGATCACGAGCCAGATCGCCGTGAGCGGCGCGCTCGTGGTGCTCTACTTCATGTCCGTCGGGATCGCGTTCTTGATCGCGCGTCGCAAGAAGAAGGACACGGAAAAATCAGAGTGACACGGGCACGCGCCGCGCGTCCTCGAAGAGACCCTCGAGGTCGTACATCGAGCGCGCGTCCTCTTGGAACACGTGCACGACGACGTCGCCGAAGTCGATCAAGATCCACCGCGCGCCCTGCCGGCCCTCCACGCTCACCGCGCGGCGCCCTTTGAGACGCAACGCTTCCTCGATCCCATCGGCGAGCGCGGCGACTTGACGATCGCTGCGTCCGCTCATGAGCACGAGAAAATCCGCGTAGTCCGTGCGACCCGCGACGTCGAGGATCTCGAGGCCGACGGCCTTCTTCTCGAGCGCCGCGGCCGCGATGTCGATCGCGAGCCTTCGCGCGTCGTCGCTCGCGACGCTCTCGCGCGGCACGTTGGGCATGCGCACCTTGCGCACGGACGCGCCCGGCGCGTGGGCCGGCGCGTCGCGTTTGTCTTCGCGCGAAGGCGACTCGCGCGGCGCGCCCGGCAACTTGCGCACGGGCTTCGGTTTCCGCGCTCCCGGGCGCGCGGGCTTCGCGCGCGGCGACGACGACGACGCGCCGTGATGAGATGCCCTCAGCTTGATTTCCCCGTCGCGCTTTCGCGTCGCCAATCGATGACCTCCGCGGGAAACGCTAACGTGTTTGCCCCGAGCCGTCGACGAGCCACTTCATCGTCGTAAGCGACTCGAGGCCCATCGGACCGCGCCAGTGAAGTCGGCTCGTCGCGATGCCGATTTCCGTACCGAGCCCGAGCTCGCCGCCGTCGTGAAAACGGGTCGACGCGTTCACGACGACGCACGCCGCGTCGACTTCGCTTCGAAAGCGCGCGGCGTGCGATTCGTCGCGCGTGAGGATCGCTTCGGTGTGACCCGATCCGAAGCGCGCGACGTGATCGAGCGCGGCGTCCAAATCGGCGACCACGCGCACGGCGAGCACGCGATCGAGAAACTCGCGGCCGAAATCGTCTGGCGCGGCGCGCTTCGCGGTCGGCACGATCGCGACGGTGCGCTCGCATCCGCGGATCTCGCACGCGGGTCCGAGAGCGCGCGCGAGCGCGGGCAAGAAACGCTCGGCGACCGATTCGTGGACGAGGAGACACTCGAGCGCGTTGCAAACGCCCGGTCGCGACATCTTCGCGTTCACGACGACGCGCTTTGCGTCTTCCAGATCCGCGCTCGCGTCCACGAACGCATGACACACGCCTTTGTAGTGCTGAACGACCGGCACGCGCGCGTTCTCGGTGACGAAGCGAACGAGCGCTTCGCCGCCGCGCGGAATGACGAGATCGATCGCGCCCTCCGCGCGCACCATCTCGAGCACGCTCTCGCGCGTGGGATCGGCGAGCACGAGCACGCCGCGCCATTTCTCCGGGAGGACCCCGCGGATCGCGTCTCCGATGGCGGCGTTCGTGCGCGACGCGTCCGATCCTCCGCGCAGCACGATCGCGTTGCCCGCCTTGAACGCGAGCGCGAAGGCTTCGGCGGTGACGCTCGGTCGCGCCTCGTAGATCATGCCGATGACGCCGATCGGAACGCGCACGCGCCGCACGCGAAGGCCGTTCGGGCGCGTTCGATCCTCGAGCACCTCGCCCACGGGATCGTCCTCGGCGGCGATCTCGCGGAGCACGCGCGCGATGGACGCGATGCGCGACGCGTCGAGCACGAGGCGATCGACGAGCGCGTCGGACACGCCGCGATCGCGCGCGTCCTTCACGTCGAGCGCGTTTTCGGACGCGATGCGCGCCGCGCTCGCTTCGATCGCGCGCGCCGCGGCGCGGAGCACGGCGTCCTTCTCGGCGCGCGGAGCGATCGCGAGAGAGCGCGCGGCGCGCCGCGCGTCGGGCAACGCTCCGATCACGTCCGTCATCGCGCGGAAATGTAGTGCAACGCGGCTCAGAAGCCGATCGAGAACGTCGCGTTCATCATCGCGAACGCGCGCGCGTTCTCGGCCGCCGGATCCGCGGGCCCGAGCAGCGCGCCGGTGAGCCCGACGCCGAAGCGCACGTCGGCTTCCTCGAGCGCGAGCGCATACTCCACGCCGAGCCGCGCGAGACCCGCGAGCGCCCAACCGCTGCCGTTGTTCTGCGTTCCGATGTTCACGCCGCCGAGCCCGACGCCGAGCACGGGATGGAGCGGACCTTGTTTGTGCAAGTCCAGCACGAGCTCGCCCGAGTAAAGGCCGAGCGAAGCGCCGAGTCGCGCCGTGGGATCGTCCGCTGCTTCACCGCGAAACCACGACGCCGCGAGCCGGAGCCCCACCGTGCCGCTCCCGAAATCCGCCGCCACAAAGAGCCCGGGGCCGATTCCTTGTCCCGAAGTGATCGCGGCGGGCCCGATCGTGAGGCGAAACGGCGAACGATAGGGATCTTTCGGGAGCTCTTCGCGCGCGCGCGGCTCTTCGACGAAAATCGTCGGCGGCGCGTCGTCGCGCACGATCGTGACCGGCGGGCGCGCGTAATCGCGGTCGCCGACGGAGATGGTGGCGTCCGCACGCGCCTCGCGTGACGCAACGAACACGACGACCAGCCCAAACGCCCCAAGGACAAAACCGCGTTTTTGCATGGCCCATCAACGCGCTCGCCCGTCGCGCCCTTACACTTCGCGGGGCAAGCACGCTATGCTCCACGGGTCGTGCGCCGAGGTGCCTTTGCTTGTTGGGTCGCGATCGCCGTCGCCCCGCTTACGGTGACGCTCGCGCATGCCCAAACGAAGCACCCATCGGCGGAATCGGTGAAGGCCGCGCAAGTCCACATGACGAAGGCGCGCGCGCTCTACGAAGCGGGCGATTATCCGAACGCGATCGCCGAGCTCGAGACAGCGCGCGCGCTCGATCCTTACGCGAAGGATCTCGTCTTCAACTTGGGCATCGTGCACGAGAAGGCGCTTCACATCGACGAAGCGCTCCACTTCTACCGCCTCTACCTCGACATGGATCTCGAGCCCGGCGAGCGCGCGCGCGCGGAGTCCATCGTGAAGCGACTCGAAGGCGCGCGTGCGCACGTGCAACCCACCGCGAGCACGAGCGCGACGGCGACGATTTCGCCACAACCGAGCGCCACGGTGATCGTTCAGACGCCGCCGGCACATGGTCGTTTCGACGGCTTGACCGCGACCATGGGCGTCTTCGCACTCGCAGGAATCGGTGTCGGCACGGGCTTCGGCATCTTGGCGCTCTCCTCGCGCCCGCCGAGCAACTACGTGACGGGAGGCCCCGGCGATCCCAACGCCAACGGCACCTACGCGCAGCTCAAATCGATGGTCGACCAGGCGAACGTCTACGCGATCATCGCGGACATCGGGTTCGCAGCGGGCATCGTCTTCACGGGCGTGACGCTCGGCGTCTTCTTCGGGCGCACGAAGAAATCGGAGAAACCGCAGATCACGATCTCGCCGACGGCGCGCGGCTTCGCGCTCGGAGGAACGTTCTGATGCGGACCATCGTTCGTCACGCGATCGTCTCGTCCGTCGTCGCGAGCGGCATCGCGATGCTCTCGTGCGAGGCGATCGTGCCCGACACCGTCCCCGAGTTCACGTGCGAAGGCACGAGCCTCGCCGCGTGCCCTGTCGGCGAATACTGCAACGGCTCCGGTTGCAAGAAATGCGAGGCGCAGGACGTCTGCGATCACCTCGACAACGACTGCAACGGCAAGGTCGACGACGGCAAGCTGTGCGACGCGGACGGCGACGGCTACACGTGGTGCGGTCAGCTCGACGCGAACGGAAAGCCCTTCAACGTCGACTGCGACGACAACGATCCCACGGTCTATCCCGGCGCGCCCGAGATTTGCGACGGCAAGGACAACAACTGCAACGGGCTGATCGACGACGGCGCGACGTGCCCGACCGAAGGCGCCGTGTGCATCGACGGAAAGTGCGTCACGAACCCGTGCGATCCGGACGCGGGCACCGGCTGCCAAGCGAATCAACACTGCGACGCCACCTCGCACACGTGCATCAGCAACACGACGCTCCCGATCGGATCGCCGTGCAGCGCGAACGCGGAGTGCACCTCGCCGCTCTTTTGCGCGGACTCCACGGTCGTCGGAACGACGGTGCTCCCCCAAGTCGGAAAAGGCGTGTGCACGCAGCCGTGTTGCGCGTCGAGCGACTGCCCGCAGAGCTTCGTCTGTTACGACTCCGGCACCGGCGGGCGCTATTGCGTCGACCCGACGACGCTCGGGCGCAGCGGCCTCGGCACCGAGCAAGGCGGCACGAGCGAGACGAGCGCGACGCGCTGCCGATCGGGAGTCCTCGCGAACGACAATCAGCACTGCGGCGATACGTGCTGCAGCGACGCGAACTGCGCGCAGGGCACGGCGTGCGCGCTCGACACGATGGACAACCATGACGGCCTCTACTGCACCGCGAAGACGGGCAGCGGCGGGCAGTGGGCCGACTGCAGCAGCAGCGGCGCGAGCCAGTGCCACGACAGCGCGTGCGTCGAGTTCGCTCCGTTCTTGGACCGCTGCGTGACCGCGTGCTGCAGCACGTCGTCGTGCGGAACGCTCGATGGGCTACCCGCGAGTTGCTACTACCTCGCGACGAGCAACAACGACTACGTCCCGCTCTGCACCGACACGCAACCAGGATCGAGCCCGCTCGGCGCGACGTGCTCGAGCAACGACGACTGCCAGAGCGGCGTCTGCTACACGGACACGAACACGTCGGAGCAATATTGCTCCGACGCGTGCTGCGTCGACAGCGACTGCGGCTCCGGGTGGATCTGCCGGCCGAGCCCGACGCTCCCGCGCTGCATCAAGAATTGAGGTTTATTCGGTGGCGCCGTCGTCGGCGCCGTCGTCGGTCGAGCCGTCGTCCGCGTCCGCCCCGTCGTCGGTCGCGCCGTCGCTTGCGTCGGTCGTCGTCGAGTCCGTCGACGCGTCGCTCGCGTCGTTCGTCGACGCGTCGTTTGCGTCGTTCGTCGATGCGTCGTTCGCGTCGTTCGTGACGACGTCGTTCACGGTGGTGTCGTTCGGAGCGTCCGTCGTCGTTCCGTCGGGCGTCGTACCATCGAGCGAGCCGCCGTCGATCAGCGAGCGATCGAAGTCGACGATGAGCTCGCAACCGGCGAGCGCGCCCATCGCGGCAGCGATGAGGACAACTGGAAGCTTGTTTCTGACCTTCTTCGAAAGCATCCGCATCTCCTAAAACCGAACGAACGCGCCGAGTCCGCCGCCGTTCGGGAGAATGAAGGGCGTCGGAACGATTTGGACCGGGTGCTTCTTCGCGACCACGCGTCGCTGCGCTTGCGCGGGCTTCGCGTTGTTCGACGGCTGCGGCGTGGACGCGGCGTCGTCGTCGTTCGTGAAGAAGAGCACGGCGCTCGTCACGCCGAGCGTGATCGCGACGCCGAACGCCATGTCCGCGACGAGCGCGAAGTTCTCGCCCGTGTCCGCGATGTCTTCCGTCGGTGTCTTGTCGAAGTCGCTCTTCTTCATGAGCGCCGCGATGCCGAAGCCCGTGCCCACGCCGATCGCGGCGATCGCGAGACCGCCGGTGATGTACGCGGGGAGCTTGCTGCGCGGCTCTTTTTTCTCGGGCTTCGGCGGCTCGACGGCCTTCGTCGAGTTGTCCACCGGCGGCGGCGTGACTGCGACGGGCGTCGGCTCGACGGGTTTGGCGACGAGCTCCGATTTCAAATCCGCTTTTTGCGCGAAGCTCACGGTGAGATCGCGATCGATCGGGAGGTACCCGGCGAGCTCGAGGTGGATGATGTGCGTGCCGGGCGCGAGATCGATGTCCGCGGGCGTCGTGCCGAGGGATTTTCCGTCGGCGAGGATCGCAGCGCCGGGCGGCGTGGTCTCGACGCGAATGTGTCCGGGCATCGCCTTGATCGCAGCGACGCGCGCGCGGATCTCCTCGCCCTCCTTCTTCATCTTGTCCGGCACGTTCGCGAGGAATTTCTCGTAGAACGACACGGCGTCGGTGAAGTGCCCGAGGTTGTCGTGGCAGAGACCGATGTAACGCTCGGCCTGCGGCGCCGCTTTGATGGCCTCGGCCGCGGTGAACTCCGTGAGCGCGGTGGCGTAGTCCCCCGCTTTGAATTTTTTCTCCCCCTCGCCATAGTGCTGCTTGGCGTCGTTCATCTTCGCGGTGGGCGCCGCCGACGCGGTCGCGCTCGGCAAGGCGATCGCGCCGCCGAGCATCGCCGCGAACAGAATGGGCAAAACGCGCTTCGTCATGGAGCCCAAGCTACAACGGAGCGACGGTTGAACCAAGGATTTTACGGAGCGCCGTGAATTGGCTCGACGAGCTCGACAAGCACGCCGCCCGTCGCGCTCGGATGAAGGAACGCCACCTTGTGCCCACGCGCGCCGACGCGTGGAGCGGTGTCGACGAGGCGCACGCCGAGCGACTGCAAGAGCGCGAGCGCGCCCTCGATGTCCTCGACCTCGATCGCGACGTGATGCAATCCCGGCCCGCGCTTCTCCAAGAATTTCTCGAGCCCCTCGTTCCCTTTCGGCGCGATGAGCTCGAGCGACGTCTCACCATCGCCGACGGGAAGGAGCATCGCGTCGGTCTTTTGCGACGCGACCACTTCGCGCACGGTGCCTTCGAGGCCGAACGCGCGCTTCCACGCTTGCTTCGCTGCGTCGACGTCCGCAACGCAAATCGCCACGTGATCGATACGTTTGATTCGGATCATTGAAACGGTTGGTGATGGTAGAACGGACGTCCACCCGTGGCGAACGACTTCGGCAAGCACTCGCCTCGAGCGCTCGTCTCGTACGAGCCGAACCCGCTCCTCGGTTGGGCGTACCACCGGTTCTTCGAGCACATCGAAGTCGACGAGACATGGACCGGAAGCGTGCGGCGCGCCGAAGCGCGCGGGACCGTGGTCTACGTCCTCCGCAACCTCTCCCCCGTCGATTTCTTCGCGCTCGATTACCTCACCAAGCGCCACAAGCTCCCGCAGGTCCACTTCGCCAACGACTTGGGCCTTTGGGTGCTCGAGCCGATGGGACGCGGGTGGCTCCACGCGCTCGCGCGCGACGAGTCGACCGACGCCGACGATCTGAAGCTCGCGGTGTCGTCGGGCGCGTCCGCGGCGCTCTTCTTGAAGCGACCGCCGACGCTCCTCGAGCCGGGCACGCGCGGGCGCATCGAAGGCGATTTGTTCTTGCGAACGATCCTCGAAGTGCAGCGGCAGAACACCGCGAAGGGCGCGCGTCCGATTTTGCTCGTGCCGCAAGTGTTCGTGTGGTCGAAGCACGGCGACGCCGCGAAGCACAACGCGTTCGACGCGGTGCTCGGTCCGCGCGAGTGGCCGGGGAAGATCCGCGCGGTCGGGCAGTTCCTCGCGAATTATCGCAACGTCACGCTGCGCGCGGGCGAGCCGCTCGACGTGCAAGCGTTCATCGAAGCCGAGCGCCCGAAGATCGCGGCGAGCCACGGCGCGACCGACGAAGACGGCGTGCTCGTGCGGCGGATGACGTACGTGCTGCTTCGGAGGCTCGAGCGCGAGCGGCGCGCCGTGGTCGGCCCGACGCGCAAACCCGCGGACCGTGTGCGTGACGAAGTCCTCCGCTCGCCGCGCTTGCAAAAAATCATTCAGGACGTGGCGGGCGAAGGCGCGAGCGAGCGACGCGTGCTCACGCAAAAAGCCGACGCGATGCTCCGCGAAATGGAGGCGCAGCCCGACGCGAACGTCGTCACCCTCCTCGACAACGTCTTCAAACAAACCGTCGGCCGCATGTACACGGAGCTCGAGGTCGACGAGGGCGGGATCGAGCGCGTTCGCGAAGCCGCGAAGCAAGGCACGGTCGTCTTGCTCCCGAGCCACAAATCGCACGTCGACTACATCGTCCTCACGTACGTCCTCTACCACCACCATCTGCAGATCCCGCTCATCGCCGCCGGCGACAACCTCAACTTCGCGCCCGTGGGACCGATTCTGCGACGCGCGGGCGCGTTCTTCATTCGACGCAGCTTCAAAGGCGATCGGCTCTATCAAGCGGTGGTCGACGCGTACATGCGACGGCTCTTGCGCGACGGATGGCCGCTCGAATTTTTTCTCGAAGGCGGCCGCTCGCGAACGGGAAAGCTCCTCGCGCCGAAGCTCGGACTGCTCAACATCGTCGTCGACGCGGCGCTCGGTTTGAGCGAGACCAAGACGTTCTTCGTCCCGATTTCGGTCGGCTACGAGCGGCTCGTCGAGGAGCAAGCGTTCGTGAGCGAGGTCTCGGGCGGCGAGAAGCCGAAAGAGGACGCTTACGCGCTGCTCGGCACGACGAAGCTCCTCGGACAACGCTACGGGCGCGTGAGCGTGCAGTTCGGAGAGATTCAACGCCTCGACTCGCTCGTCACGGAGTTCGCCGCGGAGAAGATCACGCCCGCGCGCAGGCGCGCGATGGTGACGAAGCTCGCGTACCGCGTGATGAACGAAATCAACCGTGTTACCGCGGTAACACCCGGCGCGCTCGTCGCGTCCGCGCTCCTCACGCACGGAAAACGCGGCGTGACGTACGACGAGATCGTCGCGTCGTGCGAGCGGATCGCCGGGGTCCTCCACGAGTTCGGCGCGCGCTTCTCGCCGTCGCTCGTATTTCCCGGCGCGCACGGCGAGTCGAACGGCAAGACGCGCATTCGACTCGAAGCGATCCGCGAGGCGTGCGATTTGTTCGTGAAGGCGGGCCACGTCGAAGCGCAGCTCCCCGGCGAAACGGGAAGGAAGACGAAGTTGAAGAGCGCGCTTCCCGGCGCGATCTACATCGTGCCCGACGACGCGCGCCTCTCGCTCGATCTCGCGAAGAACATCGTCGTGCACTTCTTCGTCGCGCGAGGTCTCGTGGCGACCGCGATGGCGTCGACGCGCTCGCCCATCGAGCGCGACGCGCTCCGCGATCGCGTCCGAGCGCTCTCGCGCCTCTTCAAATACGAGTTCACCTTTCGCACCGACGCGACGTTCGACGAGATCTTCGACGCGACGATCGCGGAGATGCTGCGCGCGAACGAAATCGCGATCGACAAGGGCGGCGTCGTCGCGCGCGACGTCCGATTGTACGTCGAGATGCTGCGCGCGTTCGTCGAGGGTTACCGCGTCGCCGCGCGCGCCCTCTCGCTCCTCGTTCGCGGGCCGCTGACGCAAAAAGAGCTCGTGAAGAAAGCGATCGGCATCGGCGAGAGGATGTTCCTCGCGGGCGACATCGCGCGCCGCGAGGCGGTCAGCGCGCCGATCGTCGAGAACGCGCTCCTCGCGTTCGCGGATCTCGAGTACGTCAACCGCACCGACGGCAAGCTGGAGCTGCCCGAGTCGTACGCGAGCGCGGAGACGGTGCGCGTCATCGAAGCGAAGATCGCGAGCTTCGTCGTCCGCTGATCTTCATCTTCATTTCGTCCCGAAGAGACGATCGCCCGCGTCGCCGAGGCCGGGGAGGATGTAGCCGTGGTCGTTCAGCCGCTCGTCGATCGCCGCGGTGAACACGGGCACGTCGGGGTGACCGTTCGTGAACGTCGCGATGCCCTCCGGGCACGCGAGCAAACACACGAAGCGCAGCGAAGCGGGCTTGCCGCGCTTCACGAGCGTGACCGCGGCGACCGCGGAGTTTCCCGTCGCGAGCATCGGATCGCACACGATGACGTCGCGATCGGAGAGATCGCTCGGCACTTTGTAGAAATATTCGACGGGCTCGAGCGTCTTCGGATCGCGGTACAAACCGACGTGCCCGACGCGCGCGTTCGGCACGATCTTGAGCATCCCGTCGACGATGCCCGCGCCCGCGCGCATGATCGCGACGAGCACGAGCTTCTTGCCGTCGACGACGGGCGCCATCATCTTCGCGAGCGGCGTCTCGATCTCTTCTTCGCGCAGCTTGATCCCCTCGAGCGCCTCGTACGCGAGGAGCATCGAGATCTCGGAGAGGAGCGCGCGAAAGCTCGCTGTGCTCGTGTCCTTCTTCCGCATCAGCGTGAGCTTGTGCTTGATGAGCGGATGCCCGACGACCGTCACGTTCGACATGCGCCGAACGTAGCGCAGGATCAAATCGATCGCTTCGTGTATCCGGCGGGCACTTCGAACTCGGAGTCCGGGATGCTCGTCTTCGAAATGCGCGTCGCTTCGATCTTCGCGAACGGGCCCGACGATCGATCGATGAGCTCGATGCGCAGCGGGAAACCCTTGCTCATCACCTCGCTCCACGCGTCGCTCGTGCTCGCGAACATCGAGAACGGACCGAGCGCGCCCAGCGAGATCATGTGCATGCCGGACGCCATGCAGAGCTCCGCGCGCATCGCCGTCGGATCGTCGATCGCCCACACGTCGCACGCGTAGCCCGCGATCGTGTCGTGGCGGCCCGTGTTCGTGGCGCGCGCCGCGGATTTCGTCGCGGCGGGGACCGAGCCCTTCGCGCTTTGGTCGAGCTCGGTGTACGTGTGCGTCGTCGCGTCGAACGTCCACGACTTCTGCGCGCTCATGTCCGTCACGGTGACGAATGGCGTGCCGAACGCGTCGATCTCGATGCGCGCTTTGGCGCCCTTCACTTCGTAAGACATCGCGCTCGGCATCGCGGCGGCGCCCGGCGTCGTCATCGTCATGTCGATGCGTCCTTCGAAGCTCACGAGCGACGCGATCTTCACGATGCTGCTGCGCTTGCACGACGCGCAAAACGGCGCCGCAGCCATGAGCGCGATCACCAGCATCCTTCTCACGTTCGTTGTACGTCGCGCGTCCGGTTTCGCTTCCCCGCGTTCTTGTGCTAACGAACACCGAATGCGACGGATGCTCTTCGCCGCAGCGGTCTGCCTCTTCGGTTGCGCGCGAGCCCCCTCCCCGCTCTGGCCGCAGCTCGATGGTTCGATCGGCATGACGCACCGCGGAGTCCTCGTGCACGGTCGAGAAGTACCCGCGTCGGGCGAAGGCTTCACGTTCCTGCGCGACAACGGTCGTCACTGGGCGACGACGCGCTTCGCGCGCGTGATCGAGCGCGCCGCGAAAGAGGTCGCCGCGGAGCGACCCGGCGCGACGCTCGTGCTTGGCGACATCTCGCAGAACACCGGCGGCCAGCTCCCTCCGCACTTCTCGCACCGCTCCGGGCGCGACGCGGATCTCCTCTACTACTGGCTCACGCTCGACGGCGCGCCGGTGAGCACGCACGGCTTTCTCCACGCGGGCCCCGACGGCCTCGCGTGGGACGAAGCGAACAAGCGCTTCTTGCGGATCGATCTCGAGCGCGAGTGGATTCTCGTCCGCACGCTTCTCACCGACGACGAGGCGCGCGTGCAATGGATCTTCGTACACGACAACGTGAAGGCGATGCTGCTCGAGTGGGCGCAAGCGCGCGGCGAGAGCACCGACGTGCTGTGGCGCGCGACGCAAGTGATGCTCCAACCGAACCCCGGCGGACCGCACGACGATCACATCCACGTGCGCACCGCGTGCGACGCGGACGAGATCGCGCACGGATGCGAGCCCTTCGGCCCGGAGCGTCCGTGGCTCGCGTTGCCGAACGCCGCCGCGCCGCCGAGCGACGAGATCCTCGCCGCCGAGCTCGCCGCGCCGATCGTCGACGAACGCCTCGCAGCGTTGAAGTGAGCTCGCTCGCGCACCTTCTCGTTCACGGCGACTCGATCGATCTCGGCGCGCACGTCGCGCGCGAATCCGTCGAGCTGCTCTATCTGGATCCGCCGTTCGCCGTCGGGACGAAGTTCGCGGCGCGCACGAAGCGCGGCGAGCACCGCGCGAAGGGCGCGCTCGCGTACGACGACACGTGGCCTTCGATCGACGCGTACCTCGCGTGGCTCGAGGCGCGCATCCGTGTATTTTACACGCTCCTCTCCGCGCGCGGCACGATGTGGCTGCACCTCGATCACCGCGCCGTACACGAAGCGAAATCGATCTGCGACGCGGTGTTCGGGCGCGATCGATTCTTCGGAGAGATCGTGTGGGTGCCCGGCAACGGATCGAAGTCGCGCAAAGGACCCGGCGTCACGCACCAAACGCTCCTCCTCTACGCGCGCGGCGACGATCCGATTTGGAACGCGAAGGACCCCGCGCTCCGCGAGCCCTACGCCGCGACGAGCCGCGCGATGCACTTTCAACGACGCGACGAGCGCGGGCGCCATTTTCGCGAGCGCACGATCGGCAAGAAGACGTACCGCTACTACGCCGACGAAGGCCGCGCGATCGGCAGCGTGTGGAGCGATTGTCCGTCGATGATCGCGAACACGCCGTTACGAAAAGAGACGACCGGATACCCGACGCAAAAGCCGCTCAAGCTCCTCGATCGCGTCGTGCGCGCGTCGAGCCGCGCGGGATCGCTCGTCGTGGATCCGTTCTGCGGGTCGGGGACGACGTTGGTCGCAGCCGCGAAGAGCGGTCGCGCCTTCGTCGGTTGCGACGCGAGCCCGCTCGCGATCCGCACGACGACCGCGCGCCTCGCGCGCGAGGACATCACGGTCAGCGTTCGTAGACGATGACGTTGTGGTAGCGCGCTTCGCTGCTTCCGGGATTTTCGTAGACGTGGGGACGATCGGCGGCGAACGAAATCGAATCTCCCGGGCCGAGGTCGTGCGTCTCTTCGTCGACTCGCATCTTGAGCACGCCGCTCAACACGACGACGATCTCGTGCGTGCCGGGCGCGTGCGGCTCGGCGCGATGCGAGGATCGCGCGTGAAGGCGCAGCTCGTAGACTTCGACGAGCGGCGAGACGCCCGCGGGCGCGAGCGGACGCGACTCGAATCGTCCGTCGGTCGAGCGGAGCACCTGCGCGTCGCCGCGGCGCAGCACGCTGATCGCTCCCGAACGCGGCGCGCCGATGAGCTCCGCGATGGGCACGCCGAGCCCCACCGCGATCTTCCACAAGAGACCCACGGTCGGGTTCGTCTTGCACGTCTCGATTTGCGAGAGCGCCGCGCGGCTCACGCCGGACGCCTTCGCGAGATCGTCGAGCGACATGCCGCGCACTTTGCGACGGTGACGGAGGTTCTCCGCCACGCGCCGCCCGAGCTCGGCGGCGCCGACGTCGTCGCCTGCGGTCGCTCCTTCGGCCTTTTCGTTGCGGAGGGCCTTCGCCGCGCTCTTTCCGGACACGATGCGCGTCACTATAGCAGAGCGCCTTCCGTTTTCCCGAAATCGGACCGCCACGACCTCCGCCACGCGTCGAGATCGCGCAGCGCGCTGTCGGCTGCGGCTTCGTACTGCTCGCGCTTGCCGAGCCGCTTGCCTCGCGGGGCCGTGCGCGCGACGTGCGCCCACGTGATGTTCGAGGGTTGATAGTCGTCGCTCGCGCGCGTGAGGTGACCGAGGAGCCCGCCGAGCGCGGTGGTCTTCGGCGGAGGCGGCGCGCCGTCGAGCAAGAGCGCGCAGAGGAGCCCGCCCGCGCAGCTCTCCACGTACCCTTCGACGCCCGTCACCTGCCCCGCGAGAAAAATATTTTTCCGCGCGCGAAGCTGCATCTTCTCGTCGAGGCACGCGGGCGCGTTCACGAACGTGTTGCGATGAACGCTCCCGAGCCGCAAGAACTCGGCGTTTTCGAGCCCGGGAACCGTGCAAAATACACGCTTTTGCTCCGGCCACGTCATGCGCGTCTGGAAGCCGACCATGTTGTACGCGCTCGCCGCTTCGTCCTCTTGCCGCAGCTGAATCACCGCGAACGGGCGCTTGCCGGTGCGCGGATCCTCGAGCCCGACGGGCTTCATCGGTCCGAACGCGAGCGTCATCTCGCCGCGCGACGCCATCACTTCGATCGGGAGGCAACCCTCGAAGTATTTCACGTCCTCGAACGCGCGCGCTTCGACCTTCTGCGCCGCGAGCACCGCGGCGACGAACGCGCGATACTGCGCTTCGTCCATCGGGCAGTTCACGTACGCCGCGTCGCCGCCTTTGTCGTAACGCGATTTTCGGTACGCCTTCGTCATGTCGATCGAGTCCGCCGACACGATGGGCGCGATGGCGTCGTAATACGCGAGGTGCTCGCTCCCGATCGCGCGCGCGATGTCGCTCGCGAGCGCGTCGCCCGTGAGCGGACCCGTCGCGAGGATCACGGGGTGGTCCGCCTCCGGGATCGATTCGACGACGCGATGCTCGATCGCGACGTTCGCGTGCTCCGCGAGCGCGCGCGTGATGCGCGCGGAGAATCGATCGCGATCGACGGCGAGCGCGCCGCCCGCGGGCACCGCCGTTTCGTCGGCCGAGCGCAAGATCAGAGAGCCGCACCGGCGGAGCTCTTCTTTGAGCAAGCCGACCGCGTTCGAGAGCGCCGCGCCGCGCAGCGAGTTCGAGCACACGAGCTCGCAAAATTGATCCGTCGTCTGCGCCGGCGTGCGCGCGTGCGGCTTCTGCTCGACGAGCGTCACCTTCCATCCGCGCTCGGCGAGCTGAAACGCAGCTTCGCAGCCCGCGAGCCCCGCGCCGACGACGGTGACCTTCTTCACGCCGCCGACGCTAGCACCTCTACGCGCGCTCGACCGCCACGACGCCCTGCACCTTCTGGAGCGCCTTCATCACGCCCTTCAGTTGATCCATGTCGGTGCAGAGGAACGTGAACACGTTGACCGCGCGGCCGTCGTCGCCCGCGCGACAGTTCGCTTCGCTGATGTTGATGCCCTGCGCGCTGAACGTTTGACCGACCGTCGCGAGAATTCCCGTGCGGTTCACCGTCGTCACGCGGAGCTGCACGGCGCGGTTGATCTTCGCCTTCGTGTCCCACGTGATGTCGACGCGACGCTCGGGATCGGTGTCGAACGCCTTCGCGCAGCCGCGCCTGTGGATCGTGAGACCGCGGCCGCGCGTGATGAAGCCCAAGATGTCGTCGCCGGGGAGCGGGTTGCAACAGCGCGCGTAGCGCACGAGCACGTCGTCGATGCCGTTGAGTCGAATGCCGCCGTCGTTCTTTCCGGTGACCTTGCGGACGAAACCTTCGATGCGTCCCTCGCGGAGCTCCACGGGTGGCAGCGACGGCGGCGCGCCTTCTTCCGCGGATTTCGGCGCGACGATCTCGAGCACGTCCTGCGGCGAGATTTTTCCGTAGCCGATCAGCACGAAGAACTCGTCTTGGTTTCCGACGTGGAGCTGCTCCATCACGCGCCGGAACTCGGGATCGTTGCGCAGGAGCTTCGTCAGCGAGACGCCGGACTTGTGCAGCTCGCGCTCGAGGAGCTCACGCCCGAGCTTCTGCGATTTCTCGCGCTCGGCCGCGCGGAGGTAGTTGCGGATCTTCGCCTTCGCGCGCGTCGTCCCCGCGAACTCGAGCCAGTCCTTCGACGGGTGCTGGTTCGGCGACGAGAGCACCTCGACCACGTCGCCGCTCTTCAATTTGTATCGCAGCGGCTCGAGCTTGCCGTTGATGCGCGCGCCCGTGATGTGATCGCCGAGCTGCGAGTGGATCGCGTACGCGAAATCGATCGGAGACGCGCCGCGCGGGAAGACGCGCACGTCGCCCTTGGGCGTGAACACGTAGACCTCGTCTTGGAAGAGATCGACCTTCACGCCCTCGAGGAATTCCGCGGGGTCCTTCAGCTCTTTTTGCCACTCGAGGAGTTGCCGAAGCCAACCGAACTTCTGCGCGTCGGTCTCGGCGACGCCGCCGCCGCGCTCTTTGTATTTCCAGTGCGCGGCGATCCCGCGCTCGGCGACGCGGTGCATCTCGTGCGTGCGGATTTGAATCTCGACGCGCTCGCGCCCAGGACCGATCACCGTCGTGTGGAGCGACTGGTACATGTTCGGCTTCGGCAGCGCGACGTAGTCCTTGAATCGCCCCGGAACCGGCAGCCACATCGAGTGCACGACGCCGAGCGCCGCGTAGCAATCGCTCACGCTCTCGACGAGCAGGCGGAACGCGATCAAATCGTGGATCTGATCGAGCCCGCACTGCTGCGACTGCATCTTGCGCCAAATCGAGTGGACGTGCTTCGCGCGGCCCGTGACGTCGGCTTGAAAGCCTTGCTCGGCGAGGCGCGACGCGAGCGTCTTGCACACCGTCGTGATGTACTTGTCGCGCTCGCGCTTGCTCTTCTGGATCGCCTGCGAGAGCTCTTGGAACGCGTCGGGCTCGAGGTATTTGAACGAGAGATCCTCGAGCTCGCTCTTGAACGACTGGATGCCGAGTCGGTTCGCGAGCGGCGCGTAGATCTCCATCGTCTCGCGCGCGATGCGCTCCTGCGCCTCCGGCTTCATGTGCTGGAGCGTGCGCATGTTGTCGACGCGATCGCAGAGCTTCACGAGCAGCACGCGGATGTCGCGCGCCATCGCGACGACCATCTTGCGGAAGTTTTCGGCTTGTCGATCTTCCTTCGACGTGAAGTTGATCTTGCTGAGCTTCGTGACGCCGTCGACGAGGCTCGCGATCTCGCCGCCGAACTCGCGCTCGACGTCGTCCACCGACGAGAGCGTGTCCTCGACGACGTCGTGCAAGAGCCCGGCGCAGATGCTCGCGGTGTCCAGCCTGAGCTCGGTGATGATCCCAGCGACGCTTGCAGGATGCACGAAATACGGATCGCCCGATTTGCGGAGCTGTCCTTGATGCGCGCGGAACGAAAAATCGTACGCGCGTTGGATGAGCTCGGCGTCCGCCGTGGGGTGGTACGCCTTGACGCGGTGGATGAGATCGGTGGCTTGGAGCATTCCGTGCGCCTGAAAAAGGCGATGGAAAAGCTAACACCGCTCTGCGGCCAATGCAGCAGGCCAGAGCTTTTCCTAGGCGAAGATCCGCTCGGCCGTGAGGTGCATGCGGCTCTCCACCATGCGCGCGATGCTCTCGAGCTCGGCGCGCGAAAGGCCAAGGCGCGCCGCGAGGATGCGACGCGTCCCCGCGAGGACCGACTCGCGCGCGCAGGACAACCTTCGCGCGGCCGTCGCGCGATGAATCCCGTGGACGGCCGCGATTTGATCGATGCCGAGCCCGCCGGCGTAATGTTCGCGCAGCACGTTGCGCTCCTCCGGATCGAGCGCCTTGGCCGCGCGCTCGAACGCGTCCTTGATTTCGTGCGCGTAGCGCCGCTTCAGGTACGCCATTTCGGGATCGTCGTCGGGCGCGACGAGCGGGACGACGCCGGACTCTTCGAGGTCGACCTCCGGCTTTTGTCGGCGCGCCATCTCGATGAGCGAGCGCGTCGCGATCACGCGAACCCAATTGCGAAGCGTGCCTTTGCCGCCGTACTCCGCGATGCGCGGCGAAGGTCCGACGAAGAGCTTCGTCCACACCACTTGCACGAGCTCGTCCACGGGCGGCTTCGCTCCGCGCGATCGCGCGTGCACGAGGCGCACGTCGGACGCGTAGAGCGACTCGAAGCGCGCGACGGCGATCGCGTCGCCGCGCGCACACGCCGCGGCCAGCGCGACGTCGTCACGGTAGAGTGTCGCGTCGATGCAGTGCCCGGATGACAACATGCTCGCAGAGCTCATGCAGGGTGTCCTGCCGCTCGAGAGGCGACGCGAGATCGAGCAGCACATCGATGGCTGCGCGAGCTGTTCGGCGCTCTTGGTCGGTGTGGGTCGTACGTTCGATCGTGGAGGCGACCTTCCCTCGCGCGCGAAGCTCGGTCGCTACGAGATCATCGAGCCCATCGGGCGCGGCGCGATGGGCACCGTGTACGCGGCGCACGATCCGCTCCTTCGGCGCGACGTCGCCGTCAAGGTGCTCCACAAACGCGGCGAGCGCTCGCTCGACGAAGCGCGCGCGCTCGCGCGCCTCTCGCACGAGAACGTCGTCGCGGTGTACGACGTCGGCGAAGACGACGGCCGCGTCTACATCGCGATGGAGCGCATCGCGGGGACGACGCTCGGCGCGTGGTTGACGTCCGCGCCGCGCGCGTGGCGCGACGTGCTCGTCGTGTTCCTTCAAGCGGCGCGTGGTCTGTCCGCCGCGCACGCCGCAGGAATCGTGCACGGCGATTTCAAACCCGACAACGTGCTCGTGCGCGACGACGGACGCGTCGTCGTCACGGACTTCGGCCTCGCGCGCGCCCGCGGTGATCGAAGAGAGCACTTCGTGCGAGGAACTCCCGCGTACATGGCGCCGGAGCAGCTCGAAGGAGGAGCCGCGACGCCCGCGAGCGACCAGTTCGCCTTCGCGACGGCGCTCCACGAAGCGCTCTACGGCGCGCGCGCGTTCGGCGCGTCCACCGTCCAAGAGCTCCGCGCGCTCTTTCGATCGCCGCAAATCCTCCGGCGTCCGCCGGACACGCGCGGCGTGCCCGAGTGGATCTTCCCGATCGTCGCGCGCGGCGTCGAGATCGATCCCAACCATCGCTTCGCGCGCCTCGACGATCTCACCCGCGCGCTCGCGCGAAAGCTCGGCAGCGAGATCCACTACACGGTGAACGCCGCCGCGCAGCTCGTGATGTTCGTGTTCCACGCGCTCGTCACGATTTTCTTCGTGTGGGCGATCCTCTCGCCGGACACGCCGCCCGCGCCCGCGCGCAACTTGCCCGAAGGCGAGCTTCGATTGCGCTACGTCTCGACGGTGATCGCGGTGTGGCTCGCCGCGCTCTTCTTCTTCGGTTGGGCGCCGCTCGGCGTGGTGTGGACGCCGGTGAACGCGTACGGGCTTCTTCGGCGCCGTCGGTGGGCGCTCACCTCGACGCTGATCTACGCCGGCTACTCGCTCCTCACGTGCATCGGCACGCCCGCGGCGATCTACGCGCTCCTCACGCTTTGGCCGCTGCGCAAAGCCGATTCGAAAAAATAAACCGCGACATCGCGCGCGACGCGTCGTCCTCCCTATCGGAGGAAATCATGCGTCACTTCATTCTCATTGCCCTTGGTTTGACCGCTTGCAGCAAAGATCTCGCTTCGAGCCTCACGACGACCACCAGTGCGAGCGCGTCGGCGGCGTCGCAGTCCGCGCCCGCGTCGACGACGAAGACCGTCGATCTCGCGCCGCTCCCGCTCACGCTCACGATGCCGCACGACGAGATGGGCCTCACGATGGACATGTCGATGGGCGATCACAAATCGGTGTCCGTCAGCTACGACGCGATCAGCGCGGGCCTCAACGTCTCCGTTCCGATGGAGAAGTCGTTCGCGGAAGTGAAGAAAGGACAGAAGGGCGACACGATCATGTTCCCCTTCAAGCGCTGGGTGCGCGAGAGCGACACGAGCGCGGTCGAAGAATTCAACGACTCCGGCAAGACCGGATACATCGGCCTCTCGTGGCGCACCGTCGGCGGCAAACCGTACCTCTGCAAGAGCAACGGTTTGAGCGGCCTCAAGAGCGCGGACGACGCGGAGAAGGCCATCAAGACGTGCGAGACGCTGGCGACGAAGTGACGCGCGGGTGCTAGCGTCTTCGCACGGCTTCCGTCTACGTCCATTTTCCGTACTGCCTCGAGAAGTGCCCGTACTGCGATTTCGTTTCGTACAAGACGCCGCGCGAAGCGATCGATCACCACGCGTACGGTGACGCCGTCGCGCGCGAGATCCACGCGCGCGCGGCGTCGTTCGGGGGACGCACCATCTCGAGCATCTTCTTCGGAGGAGGCACGCCGAGCCTGTGGGATCCGCGCGCGCTCGGTGGCGTCGTCGCGCGCGTGCGCGACGCGTTCACGATGACCGACGATCTCGAGATCACGGTCGAGTGCAATCCGACGTCGCTCGACGCGTCGCGATGCGAAGACCTCGCGCGCGCGGGCGTGAACCGCTTGTCGATCGGCGTGCAGTCCCTCGTCGATTCCGAGCTGAAGTTCTTGGGCCGGCTCCACGACGCGCGCGGCGCGCTCGCCGCCGTGCGCGCCGCGCTCGCGTCACCCATCGCGAGAGTCTCCGCGGATCTCATCTTCGGCTTGCCCGATCAGTCGCCCGAAGACGCCGCGCGACAAGCGACCGAGCTCGCCGATCTCGGCCTTCGGCATCTGTCTTGTTACCAACTCACCATCGAGCCCGACACGCGCTTCGGCGAGCTCAAGAAGCGCGGCAAGCTCCCGCTCGCGCAAGACGGCGCGGTCGCCGAAGCGTTCCTCGCGATCCACGAAGCGCTCGGCGCGCGCGGCTTCGGTCACTACGAGATCTCGAACTACGCGACGCAAGGACAAGAGGCGCGTCACAACCTCGCCTATTGGCGCGGCGACGAGTACCTCGGCGTCGGGTGCGGCGCGTTCGGTTTCGTGCGCACCGCGCGCAGCGAAGGCCTGCGCTGGCGAAATCAAATCTTGCCCGATCGGTACGTGCTTCACGCGAGCGATCCCACGATGGAGACGGAGCGGCTCGACGCGGGCGCTCTCTTGCGCGAGCGCATCATGCTCGGCTTGCGCGTCGATCGCGGGTTCGACCTCGCGGCGGCCGGTGACGATCTCGGCGTCGATCCCTTCACCTCCGAACGTCGTCGCGTCATCGAAACGCTCGTCTCTCGAGGTCGACTCGTCGCGCGCGGCTCGCACCTACACATCCCACCAAACGCCTGGCTCTTCGCCGACGACACCGCATCACGCTTGATGTGATCGCGATCCGCTGCTGTAATTTTCGAGCGGAGGCGGACGGACAACCATGAAACGTGTCTTCCTTGTTCTCGGGAGCTTTCTCGCGATTGGGATCGCGTGCGGCGGCGGCGGCAGCAACTTCAACGGCGACGGCGGAAACGGCGACTCGAGCTTGCTCGACGGCAGCGGCCTCGGTGACGGTCCCGGCTTCCAACCACAACCCGACGGCGCCGCGAACGCGATCACGGTTCAACCGCCGAACGCCGTGCTCACGTACAGCGGCTCGCCCGTCTCGCAACAGTTCACCGCTTACGAACAGAACCAACCGATCTCCGGCGTGCAGTGGTCGATCGACAACGTGCAGCTCGGGACGATCGATCAAAATGGTTTGTTCAATGCGTCGGGCGCGATTGGCGGAACGAGCAACGTCAACGCGGTGAAGGGATCCGACACGGGCAGCGCGACGGTCACCGTGCAGCTCCAAGTCACGGCGAATCCCGGCAACGTCCCGCAGAACGTCATCACGCAGCTCCAAGGCGGCGGCACGGCGGACTCCTCGTTCACGTGGCTCTATCCGTACAACCTCACGCTCTGGCCGCGCGGTTTGTCGGGTCCGGTGCTCCAATTCGGCGGCACGGCGATCACGTACGTGTGGCTTCACATCCAGACCGCGTCGAAATCGATCACGTACGACGGCTACTACGGCGCGTCGAACCCCGCGCGCATCGATCTCTCGAACGATCCGATCTGGACGGCGGTCGGACAATCCGCCGGACAAGGCGACGACGTCACCGTCTCGGTGACGAAGATGTCGGGCACGGCGGTCACGGGTCCGATCACCGAGACGTGGCACTTCGCGCAGGGCTCGTTGAAGGGCACCGTCTATTACAACTCGTACGACTCCGCGCTCGGCAACGGGTACGGCGCGGTGCTCAAGATCAAACCGGGCCCCGGCGCGGCCGCGTCGCTTCTCATCGGCGGCAACAGCAGCAAGTGCACCGTGTGTCACACGGTGAGCTCGAACGGCAACACGCTCATCGCCGCGAACACGGGCTACGACACCGGCGCGAAATACGATCTCCAGAACAACGCGGCGCAGAGCCAAAACCGCACCGACTACGTCTACAACTTCCCCGCGCTCAACCCCGACGCGAGCATCGTCGTCGCGACGACGAGCGACAAGATCGGCGGCATGTGGTCGACGGCGGCTTCGGCGGTCTACGACGGCAGCGGCAACAAGCTCACGAGCACGGGCTTCGAGTCGCTCGTCACGTACGCCGCGACGCCCGCCTTCTCACCCGACGGCACCTTGCTCGCGTTCAACAACGAGAGCAGCCCGGCCGTCGACAGCGCGAGCCCGCAAAACGAGATCGACATGATCAGCTTCAACGCGCAGACGAAGACCTTCTCCAACAAGGTCAAGCTCGTCTCGGACACGAACACGACCGATCTCCTCGGTTGGCCGTCGTTCACGCCGGACAGCAAGTTCGTCCTCTACGATCACCACTCGAGCTCGAGCAGCGAAGGCGTGTCGTACGGCACGTGGGGTGGTCAGCGCTCGGCGCTGGAGATGGTCGACGTGAACTCGAAGGCCGTCTACATGATCAACGCGCTCAACGGCCTCGACGCGAACAACCAGCCGTACCTGCCGTTCGGCGCCGACGACGAGAACCGCAACTTCGAGCCGAACGTGCTCCCGCTCGCGGCGGGCGGTTACTTCTGGGTCGTCTTCACGAGCCGCCGCCAGTACGGCAACACGATCAACTCGCCCGAGACCGGCACCTACGGACAAGACATCCGCAAGAAGCTCTGGGTCGCCGCGATCGACATCAACCCGACGCCCGGAAAGGATCCGTCGCACGTCCCGTTCTACCTCCCCGGACAAGAGGCGCCCGCGGGCAACATGCGCGGCTTCTGGGTCCTCGATCCGTGCGAGCAGAACGGCAACTCGTGCGACTCCGGCGACGAGTGCTGCAACGGGTTCTGCCGCCAAGTCACCGGCTCCGACGGCGGCAGCGAGAACGTGTGCGTGCCTCCGCCCGGAGGGTGCTCGCACGAATACGAGAAGTGCACGACGTCGTCGGACTGCTGCGATCCGGGCGAGTCGTGCATCAACGGCTTCTGCGGCTCCATCGCGCCGAACTGATCATGCGACGCCTCACGGGTTTGGCGTGCTTCGTCCTGCTCGCGGGATGCGGCAACAACTCGACCGACACGAGCGACGCGGGTGACGCGAGCGCGCCCCAAGACGCAAGCTCGCCCGTCGACGCGACGACCCCCGTCGACTCGCAATCGCCGCAAGACGCTGCCGGTGACGCTCCCGCGCCCGACAGCGGCTTGCCTCCGAGCGGATGGCTCTACACCGTGAGCGGCAGCAACAAGGTGTACGTCTCGAACGGCGCGAGCGGCACCGTGTGGATGGGCCGCGGCGTGAACATGGATGACATCTTTCTCTGCGGCTACAACGAGGGTTTCTGGATGAGCAACCCCGACGCCGAGACCGTCGACGAGGGCATGCTCTCCGACCTGATGACGAACTGGAAGCCGACCTTCCTTCGCATCTCGCTCTCGATGGACAGCTTTCCGCCGTACGACATCAGCTGGGCGGCCAACACGTCGCAGTACACGACGCACATGACGAACATCATCGACGCGATCGGCACGCACCCGAACGTCTACGTGCTCGTGACGCTCCGCTCGGACTCGAGCATGGTGAACGGGTCGAACCAAGAGTGCGCGCACGGCGGCGACGACGCGGTGTGCATCCCGACGAACAACACCGACGCCGTGTACCAAGCGATCGTCGACTCGTTCGGGAGCAAGTCGTACGTGCTCTTCGGTTTGTCGAACGAGCCGGGCGGCAACGCGGCGAGCGACAGCACGCTCTCGTCCGCGATGAGCCACGCCGTCGGCGTGATCCGCGCCGAGGAGAACAAGCTCGGCGTGCCGCACCACGTCGTCTCGGTGCAGGGCAACGACTGGACGAGCTCGATCGCCTTCTACGACAGCGCGCCGCTGCCTTACGACAACGTCGTCTACGAGTACCACTCGTACCCGCCGAGCTCGTCGGGCTACACGATGACGCACATCCCCGTGATCATCGGCGAGTACGGACCGAGCGGCACCGACACGTCGTTCACGACCGCGTTCTACACCGACGTCGAGTCGAAGCAGATCCCGAACCTCGCGTGGGATCTCGACACGTACAACGACTGCGCGCCCGATCTCGCGAACGTGACGAACACGCAGACCATCACCGCCTCCGCATGGGGTCAGGTGGTCAAGACGTATCTCACCGCGCCGCATTGACCTGGCGCACGGGTGCAAGGCGCATTGCGCGCGCGCGCAGTCGATTGTGCGCAACTCCGCCCGCAGCTTGCCGACGGGTGCTCGAGGAGCTCATCCCATGGCAACCGGCAAGACGCGACCCAACAAGTCCAAGCGCATCGAGCGCAACACCAACATCGCTGCTGCGCTGCGCGCGCAGTTCCCGAGCGCGACCCTTCCCATCCGCGGCGTCGCGATGCGATCCACGGCGCTCGCGAAAGCGTTCGACCATGCGACGCGCGCCGAGCAGGAAGTCGTCTTGGCGCGCGCCGCTTACCTGAAAGCGGTGCAAGCATGCCGCGAGGCGAACGCGGTCATCACGCCGCTCATCGAGCCCATCCGGAGCTTCGTCGTGAACACGACGGGCGAGCAGAGCGCGATCGCAGCGGCGTTCGGATTCGCCCCCCGACGCGTCGGAAAGATGACCGCCGAGCAGCGCTCGCTCGCCGTCG
>Ga0335078_10000892_pt1 | contig 45377 bp, 40 predicted proteins | sample Lox_Sample_32_FD_206711 | JGI IMG/M metagenome (GOLD analysis project Ga0335078, IMG submission 206711) | Soil microbial communities from Loxahatchee National Wildlife Refuge, Florida, United States - Lox_Sample_3.2 | ecosystem: Environmental > Terrestrial > Soil > Wetlands | place: USA...
GTTGCGATCCCGGATAGGTCACGTTGACCGTGGCAGTTGTTGTCTGTGGTGTTGATGAAGCCACCTGGACGAATTGAACTCCTTGGAAGGAAGGAGGATTCGGACCATATACCTGCAACTGTCCGGAAAACGAACCGACGTATACTTTCCCGTTTGCGATCGTAGGCGGATTGAACTTGGCATAGTTGCCGACGTTGTCACGTGCTGCGTTTTGTGTGCTGTCCCATAGCTCCGTCGCGAGATTCGTGGCGTCGAAAGCCCGCACAACGCCAGGGACTGGAACTCCAAGAGCTGTCCCGGAAAGTGGCGCCGAAGTCCAGAGGATACCCGTGCCCGCCAGGCTGCCATTCGCTGAAACAGAGAGCGCAGCCGCGTTATTGAATCCCGAGCCGTTCTGAATTGTGCCTTGCGAAACTGGAGTCGTTTGAAAGAGCGATCCTGTGAACTGAAAGGCCTTCAGATAATCTGACTTTCCCCAGAGATACACGAGTGGCCCGTAGTTCGGACTGTTCCAGTACACGGGCGAACTAAAAAAGGGCGTATTGGTAGGCTGAAACTCCTGCACATCATTGTCGACGGCGGAATTGTACTCGCCCATGCCAGTGGTATTCACCACCCGAAGAATTGAGTCCTTGCCTAAACCAACAAGCAACGAAGTTCCGGGCATCAGCATGGGACCGCCGGATCCTAAATCTTTGTCGGCGGCAGCCAGGCTCGCCTGATTGGACGGAGTGAAATAATCCGCCGCTGCCAGACTCGATCCACTGAACTTCACATACGAATCCCCATAGTCAGTGCCGCCCGAGACGTTCGCCGTGAAGTCACCATTTCCCGTAATGACATAGACATCGTTGTTGGCGTCACCAACCAATCCCTGTCCCACGGACCAGATTCCACCATCGCTTCCGTTCGGCGTTGAGTTAAAAATGCCTTCTTGTTGCAAGGTCGTGGCGTTGTAACTCATCAGCCAGCCATGATAAGTGCCTAGGTCGCCGACCGAACCAAAGCCAATGTAGAGCACCCCATTGAGAAGGAGTAACGACGGGCGCTGGTTCTCATAAGCCGCATTGAACGTGACGATCCCACTTTCGCTACCCACGCCGGTTCCGCTGACCTGCCCCATGATCTCGACCGGACTCCCGCCCAGTTCGGTTCCCGACGTCAACTCCAAAGCGTGTAGGAAGAAATGATAAGTGTCGTTAGTGGTGTTCTTAGTCCTGGCGACGACGTAGATAACTCCTGCAACCGGATCAATAACGGGCGTGCTGGTGATACCGATCTCGGGACTGATGTCGAAGTAAGGGCAGCCGTAGGGATTGTTGTCGGTCAGGATACAGATGTCTTGACTGGGTACAGGCGTTCCCAAGTTCACTTGCCACAGAGGAAGCGGAGTGTTCGGATTATCGGCGTCGAACGCATAGACGCTGTTGTGCTGGGTAGCGATATAGACCACGTTGTGAGTTGCGCCTTGAATGTTGAGCCCTGGAACATACAAGGGCTGTGCGTAGATGAACCCATCGACTGTACGCCAGAAAAGCTTGCCGAAAGTACTTTGACTTACATTGGAAGTGTTGAGGGTAGTCTCATTCAGGTTTTGGCCGGTGCGTGCATTATCGTTGTGCTGAGTTAGAACCGAGATTTGGCCCCAACTAAGGATTGTTCCGAATAAGGTCGCTACTAGCACGCTAACCCTGACCGCCTGCATAATCACGTTTTTCATTGATCCCACCACTCAAACCCGAAGAATTAGTTTGACCTTTACTAACAATTAACTTTTGAGCGAGTTGGTAACTTTGGCCGAACCGCCCATCAAGCCGATGTTTTCATCATCGGCCGGATCGCGATGTCCGTAACCTCGGCCGTGCGGGGAAGCGTAAGGCTGTGAACAACCACCGAGGCAACGTCTTCCGGTTGCATCAGCATTTCTGGCTGATAGACCTTCCCTTCCTGAATGTGGAGGGCTTCCTGCATCGCTGTTGCGGTGCGTCCGAGATACACTGTGAGTACCCGAATTCCTTTCGAGTTAACTTCTTCGCGCATGCTATCGGCGACAGCTTTTAAAGCATGCTTCGTAGCAGCATACTGGCCTATCTCTGGCCGTTTCGCTGCGAGTCCGACACTGGAGTTAATAAATACAACCTGTCCGCGCGCCGTTGTCAGCAGAGGCAGGAGGCACTGGGTCAGCAAGTAAGGCGCTCGGACATTAGTTGCATATTGGAGATCGAAGTCCTCGATACGGGCGCGCTCCATGGGTTCTTGATGAATGGCTCCCGCGCTGTGGATCAAGATGTCGACCTTGCCGACCTGCGTTTCCAAATACCGAAGCAGAGGTTGCAGTTCTTCTTCGACGGTCAGGTTGATTTGGAAACTCGTCACTTGCGAAAACCGGCTCATGGAGGCAACCGCGTCGGCCAAAGAACCCGTATCTCTTCCGACCAAAAACAATCGCGCCCCGCGACGTGAAAGTGCCAGCGCGATCGCTCGTCCAATGCCACGGCTGGCGCCGGTGACTACCGCGACGTGCCCAACAAGTTCATCGTTCTGATGGATCTGTTCGCCAGTATCCAATTGTTTATAGTGCCGATTAGCCGCAATTGCTTAGGCGGAAGCCAAGACCGTATCCCCCGTGGTTGCAGGTTTGCGCAAGCTTCGGAGCAGCTGTACGTAGAACTGTTTCTGTCCCATCACATACAGCAGCATTCCCACGTATGCACTTAGCAGGACTAGGCCTCCTAAAGTAAGTCTGCCCAAGGGAGATAACGATCCGCCGTAAGAGAACTCCACGCCGAAGGCGATGACCGTGGCCACGATGCCTGAAAGCAATGGCCGACTTGCAGCGAGAACAACGTCTCGGAGAGAAACCATGGTTCCGTGCAAGCACAATGCGATGTGAGGAATAAACCAAAAAGTCATCGCGGCCGAGAAAGCGAGAGCAATGCCTTTGGCTCCGTAAGGCACTCCGATGACGTAACCTGTAATAACGATAGCCGCCAGAAGCAGATCAAGTTTAAGGCTACGCACTACCATGCCTAACGCCAATTGCAGCCAACCCACGGGATTGATAAGCGCGAAAATCATGATTGTTGGCGTCAGCAAGCGAAAAATAACGGCCGTGTCTACCCACTTGGGTCCCAGGACCACAAGAACGAGATCTTTGGCAAAAAGAGCACAGGCGAGCGTGACAGGCAGAGTCATCGCTGTGACAAGGGAATAACCCTTCAAGAAATAATTTCGGAAGCGATTTGGGTCGTCCTGCACCCTGGAGAGCGCTGAAAACGCGACCTCGCCGACTGCCTGGTTGAGATTGTTTGTTGGGATTGTTACTAGTTGGTAAGCCCTTCCGTAAAGCCCTACGACAGCTGCGCCCCAATAGCGACCCAAAAGGACCTTATCAAGATTATAGGCGGCATACACGACAAGGCTATTCAACGTGACTGCGCCACCGAACTGAAGCATGGATCGAATGCCAACGCGCTTGCGCGGTGGCCCCGGGACCCAACGTGCGGTCAGCCACAAACCTGTAGTTGTCGCCAGAGGTAGAATCACGGTCATGGCGACGAGAGACCAGTATCCGTAACCCATTTTGGCCATCACAATGGCCGTACCCGAACTTATAACTAGTGCGACAACATTGATTATGGCCAAAGCAGTAAAACGCATGTCGCGCTGGAGTCGAGCGGAGTGCTGGACGCCCGCCGCATTAAAAACGAAGCCGGCTGCCATAACCCGCGCGATCCAGAAAAGGCGAGGCTCATGATAAAAACTGGCGATTACTGGTGCGAGAGCCAGGACAAGGACGCCGAGTGTCGTTCCAACCAGAAGATTGATCCAAAATAGCGTCGACACTTGCTCTTCCGTCACAGTTGCACGCTGCACCGAAGCTGTTGAAAGGCCAAAGTCTCTGAACAGATCCAGCACTCCTGTGAAAGCCGTGACCATCCCCACCAATCCGAACTCTTTCGGTCCAAGCAGTCGCGCCAACACCATCAGGGCAACCAGTCGAAGCCCGAAATTTGCCGCCTGGGCGCACATTCTTGAGAGCCCACCGCGAATCGTTTTTTCTTTTAGGTCCTTCATCACTGTCCAACGCTACCTACTGCGAACCCTTCCTATAACTAAAACTCGACAACGTCCTCCGGTTGCTGGCGGCTCCGGTCAATTGATTCACAAAACGAGCTTTCTGCAATAAAAACCCTCTGCGTAGCCGCTGGGCGCATTGCACTCCATGCCGCGCAAGCGCATTAGAGAAAGAAATGTGTCCCGCCGAAACCACGGTTTGGTTTGCTGCGACTGAAATGCGTCCATTAGATACTGTGTCTTTTTTTCGCACAGGTCCGCATCCAACGGTATAAACACACTCGGCTGTCCCAGGTCGCCATCGTACTTTGGGATCTCATATTCGAGAATGAAATGGTTCCGAAAGGTATTCCAAGTCAGCTCTGATATCAGGCGGTGGTCCTGGTGTGCATCTTTGCCATTATGAGTGAAGATCACATCGGGTCTTATCTGTTTCAACTCTTTTTCAAAGATCGTTTTTACTTCGCCGCCTACGTACGGCATGAACCCGTCGGGAAAGGTTTTCAACACTGAAGTCTTCACGCGCGAACCTGCGAACAATTCAGCTGCCCGCCGCGCCTCCGTTTCGCGTACGCCAATCGCGCTGAACACCACCCAGTGGAAATTGCAGGTTTGATATTGCTCGGCCAATCGGAGAACCGCACCGCCGCAGCCGATTTCTATATCATCGGAGTGACAGCCCAGGCAGAGGACTTCGAGTTCCCGTTCCGGGGCCAGGTCGAGATTCAGCTTGATCATGAGCCAGCTGAGACCGCTTCCAAGCGAGTGGACTGTCCGTTCTTAGCATGGTTCCACACCTTCCAGGGCGCAGTGCTCTGATCCAACTCTTCAAGATGTTGCTTATCTTTAAAGGTATCCATGCATTGCCAGAAACCGCTGTATTTGTATGCTAGAAGGGCCTGCTTTTCGATCAAGCGCTGAAACGGTTCGCGCACGAGTTCTTCACCTGGCTGGAGATGGCTGAAGATTTCATTCCGCATGGCGAAGAAACCACCGTTGATCCAGATGTCGGTGCGGCTCAACGGACAAATCTCCCGGACCATTCCCCCGTTCTCTGAGTGGACAATATCAAAGCTTGCCGTGGGCTGCACAAGTAAGAGCGAAGCGACCGCTTTGCTCCGCCGGAAAGTGTCAAGCATCGCCGGCAATGGCACGTCGCTTAACCCATCGCCGTAGTTTGCGAGAAACATCTCTTCGGCCTGTACATAAGGCTCTATTGCCTTCAGACGTTGACCGATGTTGGCATTCGCTCCCGTCTCGACAAAGGTGATGGTCCAGTCATCGATGTCGCGGTTAAGAAACTGGACGTTCTTCCCGCCTTGTGACCAGACAAAATTGTTGGAAACAGATTCATCGTAATGGAGGAAATAGTCCTTGATGCAGTTGCCCTTGTAGCCGAGACACAGAATGAAGTCCTTATGGCCGAAGTGGGCATAGTACTTCATCAAATGCCACAGGATCGGTCGGGTCCCGATTTGTACCATAGGCTTGGGAACGTCGTCGGCGTACCCTCTCAGCCGCATGCCGGCGCCCCCGCAAAAAAGAACAACTTTCATGGCTCAACTCCTTGTTTCAAACGACTGATACCTTAGGAATGGGCACCACGAAGCGACCACCCCACTCGCGAATAAACTGCAGTTGTTGCATGATCTCGTCCTTCAAGTTCCACGGCAAAATCACAACATACTCCGGCTTGGTGTCGCGGATCCGGTCTGGATGATGGATCGGAATGCGGCTGCCCGGTAGGAATCGCCCCTGCTTGTAGGGGCTCCGATCCACCGTGTACTCGATCAAATCCTTCCCGATGCCGCAGTAATGCAAGAGAGTAGCGCTCTTGCCCGGTGCACCATAGCCGGCTACCTTCTTGCCCTGCATCGCGGCAGCGAGCAGAAAATTCACCAGTGCGAACTTTGTCTCCCTCACTTGCCTCGCGAAGCTCTCATAGCCTCCGATCTTATCGAGGCCAGCTTTGGTCTCCTCGGCTAACACTTTACCCACGTTGGGTTCGACGGGATGAGTTTTGCTCTCGCTTCTGCAGGCGTAGACGCGCAGCGATCCACCGTGCGATTTCAATTCTTCCACGTCGAACACCCTCAGTCCGTGCGCCTCCATGATCTTGATTGTGCTGAGCAGTGAGAAGTACGAAAAGTGTTCGTGGTAGATAGTGTCGAATTCATTCAGCTGGATCAGTTGCAACAAATGCGGAAACTCGAGGGTCAAGACCCCTTCGGGCTTTAGAAGCACCTTGAGTCCTTCAACGAAATCGTTCAAGTCGGGAACCTGTGCCAGTACGTTGTTCCCGAGCACAAGGTCGGCACATCGGCCTTCAGCAGCGAGTTCTTTGGCCAGCTTAGTTCCGAAGAAGCGAACCAGGGTCGGGACTCCCTTTTCGACAGCTACCTTGGCGACATTTGCCGCCGGCTCGATCCCCAGCACCGGAACATCGCGCTTGACGAAGTACTGCAACAGATAGCCGTCGTTGCTGGCTACTTCCACAACGAAGCTCTGGCGGCCTAATCCGAAGCGCGTCTTCATGGCCTCGCAGTACTTGTCACAGTGCTTAAGCCACGAGTCGGAGAAGGATGAAAAGTAGGGATAGTCGCTGAAGATATTCTCCGCAGTCTCATACTCATCCAACTGCACCAGCCAGCACCTTTCGCAGACCATTACATGCAGTGGATAGTAGGTTTCACCGCGATTCAGGTCGGCCACGGAGGGATAAGTCTCGCATAACGGAGACAATCCCAGGTCGACGAACGTCCGCCGCAGATCGCTGCCACAAAAACGGCAACGTTTGGCTGCCGCCACCGGCTGAATTTCAAAAGAGGGCATTGTCGTTGTCATGAATCTCCTTCACGATGAGGTTGGCTTAGACGAGCGAGGGCATCTCAACCCATCGCAAAGAGCTATCCAGTTGCCCTGCTTTCTGCAGGCGTTGGATTTGGTTAATACGCACATAACGACCGCGTTCGATGTCTTTTGCTGTGAGACCCACGGCGCGATACGCATCGTAGAGTTCCTGCGCGCCCTTGCGGGCAGTCCACTCGGGGCGGAAGTTCGTGAGCACGCGCTTAATCTTGTCGCAGGTCACGCGATAACAACGCTTGTCAGGGCCACCGCCAGGAGCGTACTCCACCCGGCATCCGGGTATTGTTTCAGCAACGATGTCGGCAAGTTCGCTGATCCGGTAATTTTCATCGGTGCGGCCAACATTGAAGGTTTCATTGTGAATCAGTTCGCGCGGTGCTTCGAGTACCGCCAAGACCGCACTGATGATGTCACGAATGTGAGTGATCGGCCGCCAGGGCGTCCCGTCGCTCTTGATAAGGATGCGGCCCGTCGTATAAGCCGAGGCCACTAGATCGTTCAGAACGATGTCCAGCCGCAGCCGAGGAGATGCACCATAGGCAGTTGCATTTCTCATATACGTGGGGCTGAAGGTCTCGTCCGCCAAGGGTCGGATATCGCGCTCAACGAGAACCTTCGACTCGCCGTATGGCGTGACTGGATTGAGAGACGCATTTTCATCCAGGAAGCCGTCGCCGGCAGCACCGTAAGTGCTGCACGAAGAGGAGAAAACGAAGCGCTTCACTCCTGCTTCCTTCGCAAGTTTCGCAAGCTTGACCGACGCGAGATGGTTAATGTCGTAGGTGAGCTGTGAGTCGAGATTTCCCAATGGATCGTTCGAGAGCGCCGCCAGATGTACGACGGCGTCGAAACCTTCCAGGTCGGTCCGTGCAAGTTCGCGGAGGTCCTTGCGGACTTCCGGAATCAGCGAAACCGCATCTCCAAAGTCGCAACCAGCAAAGAGATCTGTGTCGAGACCAACAACGTCGTGACCAGCCGACCTCAGAATAGGCCCAGCTACCGCTCCGATGTACCCGTTATGACCAGTTAGCAGAACTTTCATTTAATTGTCTACCTCTATGCTTGATCGTTGTGCTTCGAAAGCGTTGAGTTAATTCGAGACGGCCGCTCAAGCGGTCTTCCTAACTGCAATACAGAAAAGACCTTAGACTTGAGGAGAACCGAGGATGCGATTACGAGCAATCCTCACACATATGTCAGATCGTCGCAATAGCCCGGTCGTTACGCTGTAGAGGTAACCAATCGGTGGTTACCTTAGGCCTTTTCAATAACATTGCCGTGGGCGTGCGCTTTCGCGGCCGCTGAGGCCCCACGACGAGAAGGGGCAGGCTTTCCCTCCTCCGAAGTCTCGCCATCGGCCATCGCCGAGAGCAAGCCCCCCTGCGACAGCAGCTGGGCCGCGGTGTTGATCGTCGCAAATGGCAGACCAGAACGCTCCGCAATATCGAGAAGCGTGTTTTCTCCGTCGGAAAAATTGAGCACCCATAGCCGCGCATTGATCTCTGTCCCGATTGCCTCACCGCCCGTGGACCGATACAGGTTTCGCTTTCCTAATTGAGGCTCGCAGAACGGGCTTAAATTACGATAGCGAAGGTTGTTTTCCAGAACATCCACAATATCGACGCAGACTTGAAGCGACCTTGCCAGCTGCGTCGGGTGAATGAAATCGAGATTGTCGGCAGAGGTATGGTACTCAGGAAAGGTTCCCCAGACGCTTCGCATAAGACAACCAACTGGGAGGTTGAAACCAGGAGAGCAATATTGACGTTCGTCATAACCGTAAGGCGAGAAATCCAGGACTTCCGACGCCTCGCCGCGATGTTTCAGAACGTGTGCCGCCACGCGATCGATCTCGGCATCTCCGCGGCGGCTCTTCTTGTAGTGGAAGCTACCTTTATCGCCAATTCCTGTTAAAACCAGCCCGTGGCGGATGTTGTCGACCTTATTCGCGTTTCGCGCCAGCCAGGTGATCGCGCCAATCGTTCCCGGAATAAACAAGAACCGATACGAATTACGCAGGTCGCAGCCAGACAGAAGCTCTGCCAGCGCGGTGGCAACAACCAAGCCGGAGAGATTATCGTTCGCTAAAGAAGGATGGCACACATGACACGAGATCAGGACCTCGTCGGAAGAACGCCCTCGCAGATAGCATTCTCCATAAGTCAGATGCCCATCCTCGAGCGTCGAGTCGATGCAGACTTCGTACTCGCCATCCTCGAGTGCTGACATCTGATTGTGCGACAAACAAAATCCCCAGTCCTCCCGGTAATATGCCGTCCTGTAGGGGATCAACTCAGGATGCTCTGGCATCGTAAACAGATAGGGCCGGAGTTGACTTAGCGACATCTTGGCATGTACGGGCGTGCTGTAATTCAGCACGTGCAAGTTATGCCGTTTAAAATCCACAACACGCTTCCCGTGAGGGTCCTTTATATAAGCGTCTCGGATATTCCACTCTTTAGGTACCACCCAATCGAAAACAGGAGTTCCGGTTGACACCTCCGAAATCTCTAACGGGATCCGATTCTGAATCATGGCTAATGTCTGCCTGATTCCATCCCCTGTAATGCTGCGGCAGATGGGATAAAGCTCGGCCGCGAAACCATGAAGTTCCTGTCCGATCGCCGTGAGGTCTCTTTGGGTGAATTCTTTTAGAAGGTGCATTGTACTGAGTCAAAATCGGGATAGGTTCGGTCCCGCTCGGAGATGACCTTGACTTCTTCCGGCCAATCAATCTGGAACGCGGGGTCATCCCAGCGCACACCATGTGCTGATTCCGGGTGATAGAACTCCGAGATCTGGTAGAGAACCTCGGAGTTGTCTGTAAGCGTCAGAAGACCATGAGCACAACCCTGCGGGATATAGAGCATATCGTGATTTTCCGCGGTGAGAACCGCCGCTGTCCAACGCTTGAATGTCGGCGATCCCGGACGTAAATCAACCGCGACGTCATAGATTGCTCCCCGCGTGCAGCGTACCAGTTTGCTCTCTTGATATGGTTTGCCTTGGTAATGGATCCCACGCAAAGTTCCCTTATTGGGATTGAAGGAAATACTACATTGCACAAGGTTGGGGGTCAGTCCATGTTCTGTAAATTCCGTTTCGCACCAAGTGCGTGCGAAAAAGCCACGCTGATCCCGATGAGGCTGCAAGCGAATTTCAAAAACTCCCGACAACTTACTTTCACAAAAGGTCATGAAAAGGAATGGTGCGCTTAGCTTGGCAGGCGAGAAAGATTTGACTAAAGAACGGCATGTTTCAAACAATAACTAACCAGCTATCACATCCCAGTCACTTCGCCCCCAATACCTCCAACGGAGAATCGATTATCTCATGAGCGAAATATTTCCACTGTCTAGCGAATCTGACCAGGACGGCTGCCGCGCATTGCAACTTTCCTTGTGGTGAAATGGGGCCTGTCGTGATCCTGGCTAAATGCTCTTTCAGCATTCGACAATAGGGGAACACGAATCTTCGGCGATCATCTGCATTGACGAATAGCGCTCTTTCCTTGGTCGTCCAGCCCGTCCGCATTGTCGCTGCGGCGGGGTGTTCCCGCCGCAGGAACGATTCTTTCCCAAGCTGCTTGGAGTTCCCTCGAAGGGCAATCTCCATGAGCAAGGTTTGGTCGGATCCGTTGTACAGTCCCATCAGCTGGGTCTCTTCCATAATATTGCGACGCATGAGACCGAATTGCGACCAAAAAATGTCCGTGCCCTGAGACTCTAGTCTCATAAGCTGGCTGACTCTGGACTCGGGTGTCGGCCCTACAATGGAAAGGTCGGCCGTCAGTTGACCGGCTAACCGCTGACCACCCGCATCAACACGAACGAGCCGAGGAAAAACCAGCACCGTGCCATCGTCTTTTTCGAGTTCTTCAACACAACTTTCGATGAAGTCGGGCCCAAACAGATCATCATGCGTGATCCACTTGAAATACCGACCATGCGACAGTTGGAAAACGGTGTTGAAATTGTTGGCAACCCCACGATTTCGCGCCTGCTCATACACCCGAATCCGGCTGTCTCTCTCAGCAAACTCCCGACAGATACTCACCGTGCGATCCGTCGACGCGTTGTCAGAGATGATCAACTCCCAGTCTGAAAGAGTCTGCGAGAGGACACACTTGATCGCCTCCACGACAAAATTTTCTCCGTTGTAAACCGGTAAACCAATACTAACTAGTGGTGTTTGGCTCTCCATAGCACTTAGTGATATAGGTGTAAAGATGTTAACTGTTTCCGTGTTAGACAGCATTTAATTATTAAGTTAAACTACCTTAACTCCAGGTCGGAGCTAAACAATTAGTCACTTCTGCTCTGTTCTCGGCTCGTCGCAGACTATCCGATCCCTCTTGGTCACTTCGTTGACGATTTCCATCGCATCATCAGCCTGCGTGACATCAGGGCTATTACGTCTTATATGCTTGAGATAGATTTGTTTCAACCTGCGTAGGTATACAGGGATGTTTGAGCCTGTAATCGTGATGCAGGTCGTCTCGATCGGCAAATGGCCCTTCCACGCCAACCTCATATATTCGCAACACTCATAGAATTCGTTCGGAAGGTTGAAGCCTTGACGCGTATTGTGAACACAGAATGCGGAAATGGCATAGCTTTTCATTCCCTCCATGGCAGCTCTAAGGCATATTTCAGCTCCGTAGAGGTGAAAATGCGGCAATCTTTCGTCAAAGCGCAAGCCGGACGATTTTCTCAACACTAAAACAATCTCATCCAGCGTCTGGATTTCCATCGGCTCGGCGGGGTCTCCCAGAATTCCAAAGCCCGAAGAATACACACAGCCATACATTTTGCGCTCGCGAGTTATCCCACTGCATCCTAGTACACCCCAATTAGGATCGGAGGTATTTAGCCATTCAATATTTTGCTGAAGCTGTGAAATCCATGGGTCCGGGAAAAACATATCTTGGTGGCAGAAAACAATTATGTCATTGATGCTTTTGTCGATTGCATCGTTGTAAGCCAATGATGCAGACTTGAAACCCTTTTGCAACAGGATCTGATGGGGGTGTGGATCGACAAGACAGGGGGACGCGAGAAAGTTCTTTTCCAGGATGTCTGTTTTGTTCACCGCCACAACGAATGTGATCGCTTCCTGCCCAGCCATTTCCTTTTTTATATGCATATATAAAAGTTCGGAGATATGTAGACTTGAGAACCGCGCCTCAGTTATCGAGTGACACTCGACCGACCTAGGAAATGGTGCAATCTCGCCTTCTGCTCATTCCGCAAGAACGCAACGAAGTCCTCAGAAACAGGTCTCTGATCCCTACAGATCCAGGACCAGCCAAACCCGGCCAGCTTCGTCAAGCTGCCGATGATGACGGGTTTCTCTGCCAAACGCCAGACCGACTTCACAATCTCAAACAGTGGATCGCTCCCGAGCGAATAGGCCAATCTTCCCTGGCGAAATCTGTCTCGAAAAACATTGTCCCCTTCACCAGTGTGCCGGTGATGGAATATCTTTAATTCTGGAAATGCCTCTACTTCCCATCCGTGCATCTTGGCACAAGTCTGCGCATGCCAATCTTCCCCACCGTATTCAAGAACGGCATATCCGCCGAAGGCTTCATAACATTCCCGGCGGACCAACTGAGCAGCATGCGGTACTGAATAAACTCGATTTTGCGGGCGATCGCGAAACTCCCCCCTTACTTCTTCGACGACGAACCCAGCTACAAGACCAAGCGAGGGGCGCTCAACGAGATGGGAGATGAGATCTTCGAAGTACGAAGGTGCAATGGAAACATCAGCGTCCAGATTACCGATAAAATCATAGGCCGCATCTTTCAACAGATCGCTTCCCGCATGTAATGCCCTTACCTTCGATCCGAAGCTGCGCCCGGGACGTCGAGACAACTGTAAGAAGCGGATAAACTCATGCTCCTTTTCGTATTTTTGGACGATCTCGTTCGTTCGGTCAACAGAGCCGTCGCTGACGATGACCCATCGGGTTGGCAACCGTGTCTGCAACAGCACCGATTCAATTGTCTTTTCAATGTTGTGTTCTTCATTGTAAGCGGCAGTCATCAAGGCATAACTGCCGGACATGATCCGTTGCTTCGTCTCCAAATGGGGCATGCTAGTTGCGTTTAACAACATGTGGATTTAAACAGCGGAAGTGAATAACTTTGACTTACTGCTGACTGAGGAAGAGAGATATTCCCGAACACCATCCTGCCACTCCCTGAAAGTGTTCAGCTTATGTCTTTTCAGCGCGCCATTCTCCAGAACGGAATATTGTGGACGCGGCACCTTCGCAGGAAATTCATTTGGCCCGGCGACTTTCAGGTTAGTTTTTGTGCTCGTCAGGGCAAAGACCTCTCTGGCGAATTCATGCCATGAACACTGTCCCTCAGCGGTGGCATGATAGAGTCCGAAACGGTCCGAGCGACTGAGCACAACCATCTGTCGAGCGAGCTCCGCAGTTGATGTGGGGGTGACGATCTCGTTATCGACCACACGTATTTCATTGCGCTCTTTCGCGAGCTTTAACATAAGGTCGATAAAATTCAACCCGCCTTTCGCGCGGCACGGGCTTTTCCCGTAGAGAGCCGACGTCCGCAACACGAAGTGCTTGTTCAATGTGGAGCGGACAAAGTACTCGCCACAGAGTTTCGTATTGCCGTAGACGTTCAGTGGGTTGGGAGCATCGGATTCTTCATAAGGGCTTCGCTTGGCGCCATCGAACACATAGTCAGTGCTCACGTGCATGAGTACTGCGCCAACATCACGCGCTATCAGAGCCAGGTTTCGAGCGCCGAGTCCATTGACCTCGAATGCCTTTTGTGGTTCCCGCTCACAGTTTTCAACGTGATGCATAGCGGCCGTGTTCACAATCACTTCTGGTCGGTTATCCTCTACGCAGCCAGAAACAGACTCAATATTCTGCAAGTCGACTTCTGCATGAGTGAGCGCTGCCACCTCATCCCCGTTAATCCGAAAAGCAGCCACCACGTCAGAGCCCAACTGTCCGTTGGCACCGATCACTGCGACCTTCATCGGCCTTGTGCTCCCGAGAACGAGTGCATTTCGACTTCGCTCTCCAATTTCTTGAAGGCTTGAATGTTGGAATAGAGAGGATTATCCCAATCCTTGAACTTATCCATGTTGTCCACGAGCGATCCTACAATCGACTTCACATCCTCTGTGGGGTGAAAACTCAGGACGTTGCTCGCCTTAGCAACGCTGACCTTATAGTTTCGGAAATCCTCAATATGTTTGATGTTAAGGCTAACCCGCAAGTTGAGGCGCTCCTCGACTGCTCTTTTGACCAGGTCCGCAACTTCGCCGACCGTGTAATTACCAGAGGCAACGTTGAAGATTCCTGAAAGCTTAGAGTTAGCTTCGACTGCCCGTGTGTAAGCTGTCGCTGCGTCCTCAATGCCCAGGATCGGTCTCCAGATCGAAGGGTTATTCACTGTGATGACATGCTCGCGAACGGCGTGCTTGAACATCGTGTTGATGATGAGATCAAAGCGCATGCGCGGGCTGTAGCCTGAGACGGTTCCCTTGCGAAGGGCGATCACGGAAAAATTATCGTCCGCAAGTTGAATCGCTGCCTGCTCCCCTTGAAGTTTGGAAATCCCGTATGGGTAATTCGAACTGACGGGACGAGTTTCATCGTATAGCTCGTCTTCCGTATATCCGTAGACAGAGCAGGATGACGCATAGATGTAACGCTTCACCTTCGCGTTCTTTGCCGTATAGGCCAAGTACGCTGGCGCCGCAGCATTGAAAATGAAGTTCTTGCTTGGCGAAAACTCGGCCATTGGATCATTGGAAAGGCCGGCCAGAAAGATAACCTGGTCATAGGGCTCGAGATCTTCCACGGAGAGGTGAAAGATATCTTTGTTGAGTATGCCGACTTGACGTGGTAAGTGGTTGCCGAACCAGAAAAGATCCACGACATCCACTTTATAACCGCGGTCAAGAAGACGAGGAATGAGAACACTGCCGAGATAGCCTGCGCCGCCTGCAATGAGTAGTTTCATAGGTTGTATTGTTGTTGTTAAATCCGATTTAAGTTAGTAGTGGAAATGTTCAGACTCACGAGTAGTGAGCCACTGCGTTAGCGTCTGTGCTTTCTTATCTTTCTCAGAGAGTTTGTCAGGGGAAGCGGTGGCCGGCCATTCGATACCAATCTCTGGGTCGCTCCACAAAATTCCCGATTCCCCCCTGTTGTTATAGAGGCCGCTGCACTTGTACTGAATTTCAGCAAAGTCGGAAAGCACGCAGAAGCCACGCGCGAAACCGGCCGGCGCCCAAACCTGTCGGCGGTTTTCGGCCGAAGCTTCTACGCCGACCCACTTCCCCAGCGTCGGGGAACCCTTGCGGATGTCGACCGCGACAAGAAATGCGCTTCCTTGCGTTACTCGCATCAGCTTTCCCATGGGTGGTTCCCACTGGAAATGCAGTCCCCGCACGACACCCTTTTCCGATCGTGAATGATTGTCTTGCACGAAGTGATGCGGAAGTCCCAGTTCGCGGAACTTATCTTCACGATACGTCTCCATAAAAAAGCCGCGACTATCTTGGAATATGTCTGGCACGAGGACGGCCAAGTCCCGGAATGATCGCGATTCTATTTTTATTTCCATTCGATCGATGGTCCTATTCTAAAAACAGGTTTTGCTGCTTGTTTTATCTTTCCAGTAAACGGACGACAGAAGTGGATGCCAGCCTTGGCTCTTCTCCTTTTTCCACCAAACGAACGGGATCAACTCGATAATTCCACTCAAAAAGAGCGCGCAGCAATTTCCGTCGCTGCTTAATGGCCTCACTCGGACGAACGAGTGCCAGGAAACCGTAACCGAGTCGCCGGAGTGTTAATCCGACGAGGTTCGCCCTGCGACAACTGCGGAGGCCGTTTGCCCCATAATACTTGTGAACATAGAGGTAACGAGTTATTTCGCCATCAAGCGCAAATGTAAGCCGGTCGAAGCGCGTGATGGTTGACTGTCCTCCGAGATGGATAATAGTGAAATCAGGCGTGTACAGGATCGGGAAACCCGACTCCCATATCCGGCGACATAGATCAGTGTCTTCATAGTAGTAAAAGAACCGTTCATCGAAACCACCCAGGCGTTTCAGCAGGTCCCCCCGTACAAGGATGAAACATCCTGCTAGCCATCCCACCGTGCGTTCCGTCTCGCCCTTCCAGTTGACATAAATACCCGGATGAAACCAGTCAAACAGATGAGCGAGCCATCCAAGATACAAAGCTTGACACCACATACTGCGAAGTGTGTGTAGCGGTCGTATACACCCTTGGAAGCTGCCATCGGCATTGAGAACGCGACATCCGAATGCCCCACCTTCCGGGTGCCTGTCAGCATATTGGACCAGGTTGTCGAGTGTCCCGTCGTGAATGATCGTGTCCGGATTCAGGATGAGAACGTATTGGCCTCGACTCGCTTGAATTCCGACATTATTTCCTTTGGCGAATCTCAGGTTCGCACGATTTTCAATTACCTGCACCTGGGGAAATTCCTTGTGAATGTACTCGATGGATCCGTCGGTCGACCCGTTGTCGGAAACAATCACTTCAAATTCGGTTGAGCGAGTGCTCGCGTAGATGGATTGCAGGCACGGTCCAATGACCTTCAAATCATTCCAGCATAATATGATGATTGATAACTTCACTATAGATTTCCCTGCGAGAGACTAAGTTCACCTAGTCCACCAATCAGGGGAGCGACACCGGTCGGTGAACCGACCTCTACACCGGCTTCGCTATCACTATTGAGCTTCATGGCCAACACCTTATCCTTCGATTCCGGCCGAGCGTTGTCCCGCCGGGCACGGCGAACCGAACTCGTCGTTGCGCAGATCATAGCCAGCAACGCGTACCACACCAGCATCGTTTGATCGAAGTAGGAAATCCCGAAAAACGCCACGACATTGGCGAACAACGACGCGCCCAACGCCCAAATGAAGAATTGCTGCTTGCGTTCTCCCGCCGATCGGCGGGCCTTGCCTATATACCTGAAGCCGAACACGATAATCGCCAAGAAGCTAAGGAGCGGAATTAACCCGGTGGTATCCGCGATGGCTACGTATTGGTTAGACAGGTCCCACATGTCCCAGCCCCAAGATGCAACATCTTTTGTGCCCACAAGTACCCAGTCCTGAAAATGCAGGATGCACTGATTTATCAGTTGATACCTGTGATAAGAAGACGAGCTGCCAGTAAAATCTACGTCCGAGACCAGGTGCCAGACTGGCGATTTCATGTACAGGTGAAGCGAGACGAGCGTTCCGACAATGCCCCAACGGATCCAGTGCATCCAAGAACGCAGAGGCCAAAAGCAGAGACCAATAATTCCCCCAAAGAAGCCGAAGAGTGCGGTGCTGGAACTCGCGGCGAACGATATCACGGTCGAGGCGGCGATTCCCAACGCGGCATATTTTCGCTCGTTCCTGTCCCTCCACCACAAACCGACAAAAAGGGGCAGCAACATCCCGCCAAAAGTTCCCGCCAATATGGGATGGCCGAAAGGTCCCGCCGCGCGCAAATGGCTGTCCCGAACCAGAGCTGATCCCAATGCGTCGGCGCGCGCTCCACCAAGAGTGGAGTACAACAGATTCTTGCCCGTTAGCTGTTCACCGGCCATGACCAAGGCGACCATCACTGCTAGCACGGCCAGAATCTGGATCGCTCGCACGACATCAGCGTGGTCTCGAATAAGAAATCGCAGTAAGAAGTAGCTGCCAAACGCTGTCAACAGCATCCCTAGTTGGAAGACGATCTGTCCCGATGCCTGCCACAACAAGGCCCCATTAATAAGCATGAACAAATTCAGGACGATTAGGGCCTTGTCGATGCCATTCATTCCCCCGCTGAAGATGATCCCTCTCCCTGAGAACTTGTTCCGCAAAATTCGCACCAGTCCAAAGATCGCCAGCAGCCGGGTCATGGGAAAATGCATGCCCGCAACGAGGAGCACCTGATCAGGGGGGATTAGGATCGCCGTTGCCAGGAAGGCAGCCAACGCCGTCCTTCGCGTCGAAAAACAGATCATCACACCTGCGATGATGATCGCCACCAACACCACCGGACTGAGGAAGGTCTCGCTGGGCCCGCCCCCAAAGCTCAGGTTTTGCGGTATCACAAGTCAGGCTCGTTCAAATTTAGCGTGAGCTTAGCGGCCGTCGCGGTAAGAAGCGAAATAACACGGTGCTTCTACTAGCACCCATGAACGATTGGGATTGTTAAACAAGACCACATCGAGCAAACTGTCGCGACCAAACTCACGGTCGGGCGTTTAGTCTATCTCCGAGATTGGCAAACCGGAGCCTTCGCTCGGTGATCGAAATGGTGGAATAGTCTTCCTCGAAAGCTGTTAGTGGTGATCCACAACTTCTCGCCTCAATTGCCTATTTGACTGATGCCGAAAGATTAGTCGGTGGCTGCAATCCTGAATTACCGTAGACATACGCTCCAATATCCGGTGTACTGGTGCGACTCGTCGCGGGCTGGCCGGGGCAATTCAGAACTCCAGAGCCGAGCGTATAGCTACAGGCTAAATTCGTGCCAGACGCACAGGCCGCGGCCGCATTCGAATCGGTCAAACTGCTGCATGCGGAAATCCAATTCGTCCCGGTATGCACGGTGGGCGAAGTGGAGGAAGATGGCGCATACTGATTGGAGGATGTGTACCCTGCCGTATTCGCTGCCGACAGGCTCTCAACCAGGTCTCCGGTCTGAGTTCGCGGGGTCTGGGCACCATTGTATTGGCTTCCGGCGGTTCCGGCCGCCGTTATGTAGTGATTGTTCTCCGAAAGAAGGCATCCATTGTTCACGCAATTAACGGCGGTTCCAGAAGAAATCTGGTAGGTGTTGTTGATGAATTGTATGTTCCCGCCGTTCTGCCCGTTGACGCTTAAGAAGTTACCACTCTTGACATCGTAAAAGAGGTTGTTGAAGGCAGTATCCGTATATCCACTGGATGGCTCGAAGATCACATTGATACCGATGCCAGCAAGGTTTCCGCTATGCCTCACTACATTGTTATAGAAGTAGTTGTTTGACTGGGCCTCTCCGAAAAATTGCCACGTATCGCCGTGGTCAACCCCATTGGAATTGTCCTCGTTGTTGTACTCAATCACCGTGTCGTGAACCAAATGCATGTTATTGCAATTGTTTCCAGCGTTCATCGTCATGTAGCTGTGATCGACAACATAACAATCGAGGTAATAGGATTCGAGGGCTTGCGGAGAAGAATCAGAACCATCGAAAATGTTGTATGTGAACTGATTCCCCGTGAAGGGATAATTCTTACCGTCAGGACACGAACCGGATGACGGGCCGGCAAATCCCGCGAGCTTGTCGCCAAAGGCACTCGCCATCGTCCAACCGTGCATGTAAATATTGCTAAACGTGTGATAACAGCCGTAGAGTCCGAAATACTGATCCGGTGTGCCAGAGGTTTTATCCTCACAGACCCCCAGCATTTCTAGGTTGTCCCATTGCGTGTAGGAACTACCCTTATCCCAGATGAGATAGTCATTGGTGGCGTTAATGGAATAGCGGCAACTGGAAACTGTGGATGTCGATAGCGGGTTGTCGCCATTCAGTTGTGGCCGGCTCCATGAACTTCCCGAGTACCAGGTTTGATCGACACCAATGTGGATGCAGCCGCTTCCGTTGCACCCATAAGGAGTTGTGCTCCCACTGCCGCTCCATGTCCACGTCCATGGCAGGCCAACCGTGCCGTAGGCCGAGTTCCAATGCCAACTGTCTCCGCCACGCAGGATAATGGAATCGCCGGGATGCGGAGTGGTAGAGGCACAAACACCCGCGCAACCGGTCATCCCTGGAGCATGCAGCCAGGGACTTGTCTTGGATGTTCCGCTATTCGTGTCAATACCGTTAGCTGCGACGTAATATGTAGTACCGAAAGCGATTCCCGATATTGCGAGACTGCAGATGAGGAGGGCATACCGCACAAGCTTGAACATTAAACTATCTCCGATTCGTGGTTCAGGACCGTCTTCAGACTACGCGATTCCTAAACCAGTCACCAGACACACAAGTACACCCTCGAAGCACGGATGTACGTTGTACCAAAACGGATCCCAAACTGCCTGACAGGGTACGCCTAAGTGAAAGGTGCTGAAGCAATTGAGAGAAACGAGTCGGGATTATCGGAGACATCAAATCGGCCGCCGGGATTGGATGAAACCGGAGGCCGCCCCGTCCAGAAGTCCAGCCACCATATGAGAGCACGCCTGTCAGGCTCGCTCAACGTCTTGCCTCAAATTGCAAATCCGACTTTAGATGATCCAATGGGAGGCCTTTGACAACTATCCACGATTTGACCAGCCCGCAGAAGCGCTCTGGAAGCAGGCTCGCGCCGGGAAACAGCTTCCTCAGTTCGCGTCGCGTCAGTAGCCTAATTTCCCCGACCAGTTCTCGCGCCCGTGCCGGATCGGAACAGGGACCTCGCCATCCGCATCGCCACCGGCGGATCATCGCCACCCGCAGGCCCATCGGCATCCATTGCCATCCTGGCACATGGAAGTGCGGTTCCACGGGGAACCAATAGTTGGGGGTTTGGACCCAGAAGGACCTGCTCACTCGCTGGATCTCCGATGCCATCCGGCTCTGCTGCTCGAAAGTAAATAGATGCTCGATGACCGAATTACTAAATGTAACCGCAAAGCTGCCGTCGGCGAATTGGCCGAGATTCGTCGCATCGCCAGCAAGTGGTGTTACGTTTTCGTGCCGCTGCTCTTCGGCTACCAGATTGAGGCTGAAAATCTGAACATCACTCCGGTCCGTCCACCCCCGCTTTTCCCAGAACTGATTCGTACCCCCCACGTCGAGAATCCGCAGCGGACGTGGCAAATCCGCAATCAGCGCCTCAAACCGCCGGAACCGCCGGTCGCGAAGTTTATTTGAGAAGGAGTTAGGATTCTCGCCGGCCGCAAGCTGCCGAATCGAAGGAATTGGAAGATCCATGATTTTAGAGGGACTTTCCAGGACCACTGCCGTCTGGTTGATCAAAGCGTGGTGTCCGGAGAAGATTCGCTGATAAGAGCGCTTCTTTTGGCGAGTCGCCGAATAGGTCGTCTGCCCGCGCTCAATTGGACGTTGCGAGGCAATCGGCCGAGGTTAGGTTGTCATGGGCGACGGTAGCCAAGAGAATTTCTCGCACCTTTTCACCCCACGTATCCCAGTTCAACCGCCTTTCATACTCACCGCGGCTGGAAAAACGTAAAGCTTGATACGCATTTGCGTTCTCGTAAATGTCGAGAATCCTTGCCGCAAACTGGTCCCCTCGGGCCTCCAGCGGGAACAAGAAACCGTTTACCCCGTCTTTAACGAGTTCGGTCAAGCCTCCCGTTTGGGTCGAAAGCACTGGTAATCCGTAAGCGCATGCCTCGCAAACCACTATGCCAAAGCACTCTGCTCGCGTGGGTAATAAAAAGAAGTCAGAATTCCTAAATAAACTGTCGAATTGTGCCCGTCCATCGGGGTCGTTCTTATCGATGAACGGAACAACCTTAAGGCGCTCATGAGAAACACCGCGCGGAGGATGACAACCGACGACCGTAAGCTCGGCCGGTACGCCGAGCCGTTCGAGTTCCTGGAGTGTTTCAAACGCAATGTCGCCCCCCTTGCGACTCCAATCTACCCCCACAAAGAGCAAGCGACAGACGCCTCGGTTGACGGGATTGAGTATCTCTCCACGAGCCGGGGGCTCATCGATGTTGGCTCCCAAGGGAACGACATGAATTCTTGACGAGTCAGCACCGTAATCTCGGTTTGCAGAGAGACCCGCCCATGCACTGGGATAGACCAAATGCGCGGACTTCTGTATCGCCAGTCGCTCGATCTCATCACCTTCTCTCAGACTGTTCGAGAGGAGAGCGGTGAATGCCGGGTAATAATCCACCATCAACCGAAATGTGGTGTCCGATAAATAGACAATCGGGAGATCTGTTTTCAAGTGGGCGACTGCGGTGGACGCTCCAGCCGCGAAAATGACATCACAATTTGCCCTCTCCAATTTCTCTGAGGCCATCTGACCGAGCTTTCTCGACAGTGAGAGAGTATGCGTGTGCAGGTAGCTTTTTCCCGTCAAGTGCTTTACGCCGCGGCTTATGACCTTGCCTACCTTGATGGCCGGCGGCGATAGTGGTCCTACATTGAAGACCTCTCCGCAGTATTTCTCCAGCACCCGTCCGATGCGATAAACAGTTCCAGACCACGACCGCCTGTCGTTGGGATCGGATACCGTCAGGTAAGCAATCCTCAAACGATCTGTGTTTTTTCTTTGCATTGGAATTGAAAATCTGAAGAATGCTGATGCGAATGAGAAGAAGTCCCTATCCCACGTGGCGATACAATATGCGACCGATTCTGGCGACGAGACTGGATGGGAGCTGCGACACCATAAACTTCACTGCTTTGACCTTCCTTGTTCCGGTCGGCAAATCAAAGAGATGACTAGCCGAAGCCTTGGTGCTGTAACGAGAGTAATCCAAAACTGACTCGGCAGCGCCCCATCGTCCCTTGAAGTTGATTAATCCCGTTTGGTCGGCGTCAGTGCGGCCAAAATCGAAATAGTTTAAGCCCGAATTCTTCGCCTCCTGAATGGCGTTCCAAAATAACAGGTGCATTCCGCCCAGTCTGTTGAAGCGCGCATCCGAACACCCGTACTTGTACATCATGGTGTCTTTATGGCGGGCTGTGATCATGGCGGCTACGGCGCGTCCATTTTTCAGGGCCACCCGGATTTTGATTGCGTCGCCAAAAAACCGGATCAGGTTGGCAAACCACCGTCGGGGGGGCGGCGGTAGTCGGTGACGCGCGCGGGTTGTTTGGAAGAGGCGGTAGAAATGATTCAGCAGCAGACCAGATGAACCTTCGCAGTAGGTTAGCCCTTCCCGTTCGGATCGGCTAATCTTCCTCTGGATACAACTCTTGTGAAAATTCGCGAAGATGGTTTCGAGATTCGGTCTCAGGTCCAATGCATGAAAGGTGTATCGAATCTTGGATTGCGCCAGCGAGAAGGATATTCCACTTTGCCGCAGGCTGCGCAACTCGATGTAGCGCCAATGCTCTCGCTCGAAACCTTGCTCCAGGGCAGCACAAATCGCGGCTGTATCTTCTTCGTTGTCGACCAACCATTCACAGTGGTCGGAAAATGGAAGGGAAACAAGCCTTTTTCCGGTTAACCAGCTTTCCACCTGACAGAAGACAGCTGCGTTCCACAAGGGCTCATCGTACCCACATGTCGTGTAGGCAATCGGGCGATATCCATACGTCAGCGCCAGAGCGCGCAGCCAATCCGAGGAATGAAATAAAGAAGCCCGTGGATGCCACCGGAGAAACTCATCCCAGCGAGGGTCCCGCAACGGATCGACAATGTAGACCTCTTTCGGTCTCTCTTCGTTCCCTACCCCCGCCTCACTCGGTGTGACGTACCGAATAGCTTCAGTTTCCAAAAATAGGTGACTCGACTCATTTGCTTCGACAATGCTTGGCGTGGCAATCTCCCGCTTGAAAATACTTGCGTCCATGTTTCTTCAGACCCCTGACTTTTGGCTTGCAGTTACCTTCGGATCATCTTTCTCACGGCCATGCCGATTGCATCGTCGCGAAAACGACAATAACGTCAAATTGCTGTTATTGCTGCTGCTCAACAATCGTGTCCCTCGTATTCAGCTTCGAGATCACATGCTGCACAATCGCGGCCAGCGCCGGACGCGGTCGGCTATCCGGTGCAATCGGTCTGTTCCACCGGGTCAGCCGAATCTTCGTCTGGACATCCTCCACCTTTTCGAGGAGCGTAAGTCGACCCTCTCGAGCCAGATATTGATCCACGGCACCGATTTTTCCGCGGAAGACGCTATAAACCGGAACCCCGAGCGCAGCCGCCTCACGGTTCATCGTTCCTCCGCCGCTCACCACCAGATCCGAAAACCACAACAGATTCAGTCCGTCCAGAGGATGTTCAGGAATGACCATCTTGCCTGATTCGATCAGAACGCTCCATTGCGAACGCAACCGTCGTTCCTGCCGCTCGTTGCGCGGAAGCGTGACAGCCGTGACGTTCGACCGACTGCCCAGAAACCGGACCACTTCCGCAAACAATGTGTCACTTTCGGGATTGTGATAGTGTGCCTCGTCGGCAGGCGGGCGCAACGTCGCGATCAGCTGACCACCGGCAATCTTCAGTTCTCGAAGCGTATCCGGGTCGGGCCGAAAGCCAGGAACGTAAACATCTTCCTTCAAACCCGGATAGCGGGTCACCCGGTCCGCATGCTTGCTCATGGCATTCACGGGGATGACATCCGGCATCATCGTCCAGTCCGGTTCTAGAAAACCTGTCTTAGTCGTGAATTCATAATCATGAATCACAGTCGTGGGAATATTGAATGCCTTGCAGACCAATACCTGTGCGCGCGATCCGTGCGATATTCCGAGATCAGGGCGGACCCTGGCAACGGTAGGTGCAAGTTGCATGGCGCGAGCGCAATTTACAAGCACTTTAAGAATTTTGTTCTTACCTGTGTGGCCACCCGTCACTTTGCACTGAATTTTGTAAAATTCCAGCAATTCGCGAACCTGATACGCATCTCTCGCGGTCAAGGTAACGTCGACGTCTCGCTTTTTCAATTCCTCGATGATCGGAATAAAGAAAGGCACGTGCGGAGAGTTGTCGAGGTCAATCCACACTTTCCTTCTTCGCTCTTTTCCCATCGTCACACTGGTTGGGACTTCGGCTACCCCCAAAGCGGAACACCTGGGGGGTACGGCGATAGCCACGTGACTTGAGCGATCGATATCTGTTTTACGTTCTTCCCCGGCGATGACTGAACTTCCCATAGTTTGTGGTTGTTTGGGCGCTTCCCTGCGAAATCTCGCGGAATCAATTGCAAGAACTAAATTGAACTCACTGGAACGCTGCGTCCAACCCTAGAACGCATCGTCCCCCAACAGCACAGCCCCGGGAGTCTTCACGAGAATTCTTAAGTCCAGCCAAAGAGACCAATCTCTTACATATTGCAGATCGAGCCGTACCATGTCTTCAAAGCTGACATGGTTCCTGCCGGTCACCTGCCACAATCCCGTGATACCTGGCTTCGACTCAAGAACTCGGCGCCGATGCCAGATTTCGTATTCCTCGAACTCATACACCAGCGGTGGTCTCGGCCCGACTAACGACATGTCGCCTTTCAGGACATTGAAGAATTGAGGGAGTTCATCCAAGCTGGATTTCCGCAAAAATCCGCCGATCGGAGTAACGCGAGGATCGTTGGTCATTTTGTAAACAGTCTTCTTGCCATCCGCCGTCTTATCATGATGCGTTCCGGCAATTACATTTTTCATGAACTCCTGGTGAATCTTGTGGTCGCTGTCAACGCGCATCGACCTGAATTTCAAGAGTTCGAATGTTTCGCCGAACTGGCCTAATCGTGGCTGCCGATAGATAACCGGTCCCTTCGATGTGAGCTTGATTAGGATGGCAACGATTGCGAACACCGGAGATAGCAAGAGCAACGCGGCGAGACTGCCGATGACGTCCATCACTCTTTTTATCAGCAGCAGATGCTTCTGCTTCCGTTTCCGATCGTGAAGATCTGGATAGAAGGCCGGATTTGCTTGCCTTTCCCGGGCCTCCTGATCCCAGTCTTCCGGATAGAGGTGGAAGGACAGGTCGATCTGTTTAAATTGTTGCGAACTCAGATTGTTCCCCAGTATTTCGCTCACACGCTCCAATATCGTCGCCGGAATCGACCTTTGCTCAGCGAGTGTGATCCCTAAGAACATGATGCCGATAACAGTGTTTTCCAAGTACCAACCGGTCACGTCGGTTTCTCGCGTGGCGCTGGACAGTGCCGACAACAGTTGACCGAGTACCTTTCCGTTGTCCTCGCTTGGGACGCCATGACCAAGGTCGAGCAACATGAGGAGAAATGGAGTATTGGAGCGTTCGGTGCGCTTTCTTTCTCGCGCGATCATCTGCTGAAAGGAACCCTCGTCCAGCATGTCCCTTTCGTCGGCGATCGCCGATGAATCGACAGTTGTATTCTCGTAGTCGCTAATGAGCGGTCGCGAGTTCATGAATTCACCTCATTGTGCAGAATGACCTTGTTTGGCTCGGCTTTCTGGCAAACTGCCAAATCGCTCGAGGACTGATCAGGTAAACAGATGAGAAATACCCGTTTGAACCGCATCGAGTAGGTACTGACACGTTGGGGAGGCCTATCGGTTTGAAAGCAAACTGCCTAGTTGGGGACTGGATTAATACTGAGGGGAATTAACTTTTCTACTCTGGCGTCGGGCCCCATCCTGCAGAAGCAACGGTTGCCGCATAAGTCATTGGCAAAGCAACGTTTTTTTCTCCAACAGGATGGATTCGCCCTAATTCCTCGGGAAACAAAACGCAAGAGACCTTTATATGGCGGAATTGTTCCGGGGTGAGTTTCGCACGTAGCGTGGCGCTAATGCGCGAGAGGAGAGCACTGAGAACCAGGCCGTTGTCCACCGTAATTTCGGTAAACATCACACCTACTGAAAGGTCAGTTTCGTACCAGCCAATGAGATCCGTCTCTCGCGTATTCGCCTGAAGAGCCGACAGAATAGTCGGCAAAGCTCCGACGTTGTTCTCGACTGGAAGTGTGCGCCCCGCATTCATCAATAACACAGCAAACGGGCGCTGCATACGTCTGCTGCGCTTTTCTTCCAACCTCATCATCTGGCGGAAATCTCTCTCCGATAGGATCTCTTTGCCATCGGGCCATTTCTGCAATTGAGACCTCCGATTGACAGGTCGCGATTTTTTCGCAGGTGAAGCCACCGATACATCTCCTCGTCCGCTACGACTAGCACAGAGTGCTTCGCACTTTCGCGGACACAAAGTAGGTTTTGACGGGGGAAGATTAAGTTGAAGGCGAGACCAACTGGGCCTCAGTTCTCCGATACCGGTGAGGAAGACTCCTCACCTTTCGCCGTCGGACTGTATCGTGAGTAGTAATAATTCTGCTCATTATTGTCACAACTATTTATGACTACCCCGAGCATCTTTGGCCGGTCGATGAACTCCACCGTGCGCTCGAGCTGTTTCTTTTCGCACACACCCTCACGAGTCACAAGTAGTACCCCATCTGCCAGTTTCATCCAGAGCGCTGTATCTGCCAATGGCACAGCAGGTGGGGTGTCGATAATAATCCAATCGAAGACAGTTTCAAGTTGTTCGAGCAATTGTGAAAGGCGCTCCGATTGCATAAGCTCGATTGGATTTTCCGGGGTCACACCAGTAGGAATAAACCTGAGGGCGGAGCCCTCCAGTTTATACACAACCTCAGACAACTGGCGTTCTCCACGAAGAACTTCGCTGAGTCCAGCCAGGCTTCGATTAAAGCCGAAACGGTTTGCTAGTTCCGGCCGCCTCAGATCGCCATCGATCAGCACCGTCTTGAGAACCTTGCTGCGGGATTGATTGAGCGCCAGGTTGGCTGCGGTCAGACTCTTCCCTTCTTCCGGCAGACTGCTGGTAATGACGATACGTTTGAGCTTGCGTCGTTCGCGCAGGTTTCGCAGCTTCAACCCCAGCACGCGAAACTTTTCCGCCGCCAGGCTGCCCTGATCTGTCAGACACACCAGTCGGGCATTTGCTGCCAATGCTGGCGAGAGCACTTTCGCCGAAGTATAAGCTTCTGCGTCAGCAGGCTCTGGTTTAACCAGCGGTTGTTCGGAAACAGATTGCTTGCACCCAATTTCCTGTTCAACTTTCTGCAGTAGATCCGCGACCGAGTCGGCATTGTTCGACAGGCTTCCGCCCGACCGTTCCGCCTCTGCTCGTTGCAACGCTTCAAAGATATAGCTCATGTGGAAGGAAAACCCGTTGCTATTGCAACCTGCCTTTCGTCTGGGCTTGTTGTATTCGGTCACGCATTTCGAACAGCGTCTTTACCGCTAGCAATAGTTCCTTCTGCTCCTGTTCTTCCAAAAGCTGAGCACTGACATTGTTTCTTTGATCCAAGGACACTACCTCGAGCCGCAAATCCTTGGCGACTGCTTCGATGATTTCAGACGTAATTGTAGCCGCGTGTTTGGCATAACCCGAAAGCAGCGCATTTTCGCAGATGGTATTGATTAATCGCGGGATGCCGCGCGAGTGGTGAAACACAGCTTCAATCGCAGGGCCAGAAAAAATCTCACATGCCCCTACTGCCCCAGCAGTCTTGAGACGTCGGCTTATGTACTCCCTGGTTTCGTGCGCGCCGAGCGGCTCAAGATGACAGCGAAGAGCAATCCTCTGCTTGAGTTGTCGGAGCTCGTGCGAATCGAGTTTCTGGTCAAGTTCTGGTTGACCCGCCAGCACAATCTGCAGTAACTTCCGCTGCGACGTTTCCAGGTTGGTCAAAAGCCGGATCTCTTCTAGTACTTCCGCTGACAGGTGGTGCGCTTCATCTACGACCAGAATCGTCGTCAACCCTGCCTCATGCCGCTGCAGCAGGAAGCCATTCAACACGTGGATCAATTCGTCCTTGGCCTTGCCCGCCACCGGCAACCCGAAATCCCGGGCTATATAGCGCATGAACTCCACGGGCGAAAGCGTCGGATTGAATATCAGAGCGAAGACCATGTCTCGGCGCTGTAGCAAGCCCAGTAACGAGCGCAGAATGAGCGTCTTTCCAGTGCCTACCTCGCCTGTCAGCACTACACATCCGCGGTGCGCTGTCACTCCGTAGTACAAGGACGCGAGCGCTTCATTGTGCAAGGACGTAGGAAATAAAAAAGACGGGTCCGGCGTGATCTCGAACGGGTTGCGTCGCAGGTTGTAGAAGCTCTTATACATGATTCTAGCCGTACAAATACGTTAATGCCGATCCCAACAATATGAAACTTATGATCACCACCGCGGCCGCCCCAGCAATCCAGGCACCACGCCGGCGAGCTGACTGTTCCGCAGGGGTTTCGATGGGCGGAATTTCCGCGATTATGTCGAATGGAACCAGCTTCTTGATCTCGCGCTCGCTGTAGATCTTGCCACTCAACTTTTCCAGCCCGAACGAGAATGCTCCGCCAAGGACAATGCCGACCGCTAATCCGGCGCCACATAACATCAGACGGTTCGGCTTGTAAGGCTTTACCGGAAGATTCGGCGGGTCCAACATGCGGAAATGCTCCCCTTGTTGCGTTTTCTCCAGGTCGGTCGACATCTCCGACTGGTTCTTCTTGGCCAGGAGCGACTCATAGTCGGCTTTCGACTGATCATAGTCACGGGTGATATCCGCAAACTGCTGCTCCATCACAGGTGCCATATTTAGGCGCGCCTGGTATTCGTTGATCTTATCTTGCTCCTGTTTGATTTCCGCCTCTCGGTTCGCGATTTCGAGGCGATTGGCCTTCAACTGACTTTCCAACTCCGCCGCCGGCCCGGTTTTCAGATCCAGTGGCTTGGCCGCAGCCGTTGTCGGGCTCGAAGTATTCGCCCGGCTATTCATCTCCGCGACCATTCGTTCGCGCATCTGCTCGGTCCGTGCGATCTGCTCCCTCGTCTTGCGAACGTCCGGATGCTTATCGGTGTAGTGAGAAGTCAAATCCGCCAACTGAGCCTTGAGTTTATCCAGCTTCTCGTCAATCTCTGTCAGACTGGTCGGCCCTTCCCCAACCGATTTGGAACCATTGTCCGTGGCGCGATATTGATTGATCAGCGATTCTAAGTAAGTCTCTTGCTGCTTGGCCTGGTTCAGGGAATCTTCATTCGCCTGCATCTGATTCTGAAGACCGCCCAGAATCTGCAGATTGCTTTGGGTTTGGCTCGGCAGCTCCCCCAGATGCTGATCTTTGAAAACACGCAACTTTGCTTCTTGTGCCTCTAGCTTCTCACGCGCTTGATCGAGCTGATCTCCGAGGAATTTGGTCGTGTTCTCGGAATGCTGCTGTCGCTGCTCTAGATTCTCCGTGATGAACAGATTCGCGACCTCGGCTGTAGCCGCCTGCGCCATCTTCGGATCGCGATTTGTGTAATAGATGTTAAAGGCGGATAGCTTTCGATCGTCGCCCTGCGACAATTCAATTTCGATGTCCTTCCTCATCTTCTCGACAAGGTCTTCTGCGCTTCGGTGCTTCCTTTCCTCCGGGTAGAGATTGAGGGACTCGATGATACGGATCAGACGGGTGCGACTCAGGATTTGTTCCCTGATGCTGTCCAATTGTTGCTGAATGTCGGTGTCGATGTTAGAGACAACATATTTCTCCGGCACCGTAGGCTGTTCGACCAGAATGAGTGTTCCTGATCGATAGGTGGCGGGAAGCAACCAGCTCGCGCCCCACACTAACGCCCAGCCGCAGAAAAAAGGGAGTAGGAATTGCCACCGGCGGCGGCGGATTATCCCCTTGATCTCCGTAAGGTTTATTGGCGTCCCTGATTCTTGTTGTTCTTCTTCCATGCTTACATTCCTATGGGTTTCGCCCACTGATACGAGAGAGTTACAAAAAACCGATTTCGGCTCGCATCCAGCGTCTGGAGTGGGCTGGTCGGGGTTGCGCCTGGCACTCCAAACTGTTCCTGAAAATCATGCGAATAACCCATTCGGAGGCCGAAGCTTCTTCCAACGTTACGCTCCAATGAGATTCCTGCCGATGTTAGATTGACCGAATTCGCGCTGGTCGCCAAGGGCACAATCAGTGACTGGTTCGTGCCGTGACTCGCGCTAACTGTGGCCGACCATCCTGGAGTCAGCTCGCGGCGGAAGCTGCCATAAGCGGTTTGCACACGAACCGTACCCAGTACGCCTCCGCCATCGCTGACCATTCGGGAGTATCCGGCAGACAAGCTAGTGCGTTGGTTTCGCCAACTGCCTTCCGCTCCTCCAGCGAGCGACCAATCGTTCAACTGCGCGGGCTGCTGCGCAAGGGGTGCCAAACCCTGGCTCTCGGAGTATTGCGGACCGATGAAGCCAACCAGTGTGAATCGTTTCGAAAAGCTCACCGTGTTCGTTATCAAAAAGCTATGGACCTGGGTTTCGCCGCCGCCGACGTCGAAAGTGATCCTGTCAAACCGGTAGCTTGCGCCGCCCCAGTCTGGACCCACGATCCGGTGCAGCCAGAAAGCGGCGCCCGATGCGGTTTGGGAATCCGTCAGCGGAGTTCCCGCGGGGATGTTAGTAAAATGTAAATCGAAGAATGACCCGCTGGCCCCAATCAGATCGTTCAACGCGAAGTGATAATTCGTCTCGACCGTCGTTACACTCGATCTCTCTGTAGACAACGGAGCAATCAGACTGGCGTTCGGGCCGCCCGAGCCGGCGATGACTTCAGTGCCACTGCCCGAATCAAAGAATCCTGTGGTGATGGAAAAGTTTTCCGATACTCGCAGATTCACGTGCGGAATCACCCGGTACACGGAATCGAAATTCAGATTGTGGGATCCCTGGTTCTGCTCGGTGATCTTCTGATTTACAGTCAGTCCGCCAGCATATCCAAGCGTCCAGCGTATTCGCGAGGACGATTCCTCGATTTTGATGTTGCCGAAGATCGACTCGTTCGTATTGCTTACCGTCGAGTTTGAAAGCAGCAACGGGTTGGAATCATAGACTGCTCCCACATTCACCCCGCCCCGAAGGTAATTCGACCTTTCCAACTCAGACGGAAACGCCAGAGATATCCTGGCTCCCCCAAGCATGGCCGGTATTCGCGGCAGTTCACTACTTGTATCCTCTGTCCCTATTTCAGTCTCCATTCCTGCCATGGCCGAAAGTGCTGCTGCCGGAGCCGTTCTAGAGGTATCGTCGCTTGAACTCTGGGCCGGTGGATTCTGCGCCGGCGGATTCTGTCCCGCCGAGATAATCTGCAACCCGCCCACCATCCACGCGAGGATCAAACAGCGTCGAATGTTCATCGCAATGACTACTACGGAACCACCAGGGTATCGCCAGCTTGCAGGCGAATGTTCTGATCAGGATTTTTACCTTTGATTACGTCCTTGTAGTTGAAAGGAATTCGTTTCTCCGTCCCGTCGGGAGATCGTCGAAGAACGTAGATCGACTTCTGTTTCGCGAAGTCTTTGAATCCTCCCGCCAGCGCGATCGCATCCAGCACAGTGGTCGAGGTCGACAATAAATAGGCGCCAGGGCGCGCCACCATTCCCAAAATATTTATCTTTTGACTCTTGCTCTCGCTGACGATCACCGTAACATCAGGTTCGGAGATGTAGCTCTGCAGGCGCTTCGTGATCTGCTGTTCGAGTTGGCGCGGCGTTTGACCGGCTGCTTGCAACTCCCCGACCAGAGGCAGAGAGATCTTCCCATCCGAGCGCACCGGAACCGATCGGGAGATATCGGGCTCTTTCCACACATTCACAGATAAGATGTCGTTCGCCCCGATTACATATACATCGTCCGAGCGTGCTCCAGTAGGCCCCGCCGGGCGATTCTCTGTGGGTGTTGGGGGTTGTTGCGCGGGCGCCACGCTCGACTGCGCCCACAGGGGAATCGAAATTGCGATTCCGAGCGCCCCTGTCCGTACAATGCAAAATCCCAACTCTCCGAATTTCGACATAGTCGACAGTCCTGACTGACTTATCAATGCCCATTCCCCAGGCCATTTTGTTGGGCGCGAATCGGAAAATCCTCCTGAGGACACAGTTGATATTCCTGAATCTTATACAACAAAGCCCTATAACTGATGCTGAGCGCCCGGGCTGCGGCCTTGCGATTCCAACGCGTCTCCTCGAGCGCCTGTGCAATCGCCGTCCGCTCAGCTTCACCCTTAGCGTGGCGGACGAGCACCTTCAATGACGCTCTTTCATCCATCAGATGAATCTCCTTCTTGGCATGCCCATTATCTCCATTGTGCCCTTCTCTGCTCGGCTCAAGCACCCCCTGAGACTTCAGCTCCTCCATCGCTATCGTCTCGTCACCAGACACCAGGAACCGCTTTACAAAGACTTCGAGTTGCCGGAGATTCCCGAACCACGAATTCTGTTTGCATGCTTCCACAAACAGCGTCGAATATGCGGGCGCCGCTACACCATAGCGTCGCGTCAAGCGATTCATAAAATGCCCGATCAATAATGGAATCTCTTCTTTTCGCTCCCGGAGAGGTGGAATGTCCAGCTCAAAAACGCTGAGATGAAAATATAGAGCTTCATTCAGTCTGCCCTCGGTAACAGCCTGCTCTAGGTTTCCACTTGTGGTCGCGATGATACGTACGTTGGCCCGCACCGGCGACTGTCCCTCAGAACGCATAAGCTCTCGAGTCTGCAGAAGCTTCAATAGCCGCGCTTGCACCGTGAGGGGCATGGCATCAAAATCCTGCAGCAGGAGCGTTCCTTTGACGCATTGTTCGAACTTCCCCGGTTTCGACTCGATCCGTCCGCTGGCTCCCATATGCTCATAGCCAAACAACTCGCTTTCCAGCAAATCGGCTGTCAAAGCATTGCAGTTCACTTGAATGAACGGAAAACTTGACCGTATCGAGAGCGAGTGGATGAACCGCGCGGCGGTAGCTTTCCCGCTTCCGGGCTCCCCGGTGATCAGCAAGGGAACGTCGGTTTGCGAAAGCAACTCGGCCTGCGTGCGCAGCCGGCGAGAAGCCGGGCTGGCGGCGATGAAATATAGTTCCTCGCCGAACTGCTCGATTTCTATTTGGTTCATTGGCATACCTTGCACGGAACTACAACAGGGAGAGAAACAGCTGACAAAGGATCACCGAGAGAGATGATCGACTTCTAAACCGGTATAACGTCGTAGCCGTCAATACGCACGGCCAGCGATCTTTGGATCGCATTCACGGAGATGATCAGGCTCTGATCACCATTTTCAGAGAGAAAAATGCCTTCAACTCCATCCATGGCGCCGCCGTTAACACGCACTCTCTGGCCAGCTCTAAGGAACGGATGCGAACGCCAAGGTGCTGTCAGCGACAAAAGCAGGCGTACGCTCTCGATTTCTTCGTTCGGAATCGCCATTCCCGCGGCTCCGCCACCTACAAAGCCGAGCACGCTGTCGATCTGGTAAACATGATTCCGGTTCTCCGGATTGAGTTCGCATCGCAGGAACACGTAACAACTGAACAGAGGAACTTCGATCTTTTTCTTCCGGTCGCTCCACCGATGCACCTCTTGCACCATCGGCAGATAGGCTTCTAAGCCGCACTCGCGAAGCCGGTGCGCCACCACTCTCTCATGTCGGGAGCGCGTGTGCAGCGCATACCAGCGAACGTCTTCGGACTCGACCGGGAGCTTCATAGCGGGATTAGTCTCACCGATTTGCCCGAAAGTGCTCATAGCTTCGCCCTCTGGGTCCCATTGGCTGGTTCCACGTAGTTCCACACACTGATTTACTTAGGGGAAGAAATTGCATCGGGGGGGGGGACTATCAATGATGCAATTTTGGCACGCAGTCGCTAGCCTAGAGTCGTTTGCAAGAGCGTGCAAGTGGTACAACGACCCGTGACCTATTGACCCTATCGCTGTAGTGGACGGAGTTCTTGTCCCGTCCCACTCGTGTCTCTGAGACACTCTTCCATCCCCCGATTGGAACTCCCTCTGGTTACCTTCAGGGGAGTGGTCGTGAATGGGCTTAAAACGACCCGTGATAAGAGTCTCTTATCGTATTGATAAATTGATAGTTACATGGTTCGCCCGAAAATAAGAACTAGACTCATTTCAACTTCAAACCGGTTGCATTTCTGTAGGACTCGCCTTGCGGCTACCCCATGCATGTGACCAGGGTGTCTAATATGCATTTTCTTGCATAGGTTGCACAACTCTTCCTTGCGAGACGCACTTTTTGGTGTTACTCTCTGTGCCGTAGGGTGGGCACCAAAGGTACCCTCCTGAGATCCAACCTCCCCTGAATTCCCAAATTTCTTGGCTTGCAGGAGCGTTCCCCCCAAAACGCTCTTTTGGACGTTCATTTCTTCAAATAAGAGGAGGCCCCGATGCCATCCGTGGCGGATCGAGGCATGGACTTCATTAGTATCGCTGTTGCGGACAGCACTCGTATCCACACCCAACTGCTCGCTGACGCAATACGCTGTGAATCCGGAATCCAGGTCGTCGCATCGACCTCGAGTTCCCGCGAGCTGCTCGCCGCCATTGAGCGCGTACCCGTTGATGTTGCCGTGATCAGCTTTGGTCTCGACGATTGCGCAGGACGCGGACCTGAGCTTCTCCGCGAGATGCGTTCTGTTCGTCCCCAGATCAAGGGAGTGATCCTGCTCGAGTCCGCGAGACCTCAGGATGTTCTCGAATCCTTTCGCGCAGGGGCTAAAGGCATCTTTTCAAAACACGAAAAAGTTGAGAACCTCTGCCGTTGTATTCGTTCTGTGCACGATGGGCAGATCTGGGCAAATAGCGCCGAACTTGACCACGTCCTGGGCGCACTGGCCGATTCCCCGCTCGTACGAGCCGCAAACCATAATGGACTCGATCTGCTCTCGGCACGCGAGCGCCAAGTGATCGAGTATCTCGCTGCCGGTATGACCAATCGCGAGATCGCCAAGGCTCTCAAGCTTAGTCCTCATACAGTCAAAAACTACCTATTCCGCATCTTCGATAAGCTCGGCGTCTCCACGCGCACCGAATTGCTGTACCTCACAATGAGTAACCCTCGGCCCTCCGCATCCTCCAATGCGCACGATAGCATCTCTTCAGCCTTCGCTGCAGCCGAATCCGGAAATCCTTCTGCTCACCTTCTCTTGGCCGAGCACTTCAGCAAGGTGATCGCCTCCGACGGCAGCACGCAAGACGCGGTCTCCGCTTACATGTGGTACCTGCTCGCAGAAAAGACGGCCGCTCCTTTGCTTGATCGCATTGAAGAAGGAAAGAAGAATCTGACGCAAGCCATGTCGCTCGACCAGATCGCTGAAGGCGAAAGCCGCGCCGCGGAATGGCTCAAGAACTCCAAGAAGAAGCCTAGCTTCGCGGAAGAGAACAAGTCTCAAACCAGGACCATGTTCGCCAATCCATAAAACTGCGACCGGCACTGCAGGCATCCCAGTTTGGCGAGAATCTCTTTCCCTAACAATCTCCGCGTGGTTTGGGGGCCTCAGGTGTTGTGAGTGTGCAACAGATTGCAGCTAAAACTTGAGCGAAACAGTTGGCTTTTGGGAAGTAAATTATTGATAAAAAGCAGTTGGTTCGCTTTGACGATTTGGGAATTGGAGTGCATTATGTCAGCAACGCGACGTCGTGTCTCCCGATGGCAATCTGGGTTAGCGCTTAGGGAACGCACGGACCAGGTTTTGGGAGGGAATCAAATGAGGAGAGGGGTTCTTCTTGCGTTGTTAGCTCTTGCATTGCCGTTAGCAGCTTGGGCTGATGGCATTGACATCACAAACCAGTACGGATTTATTTCCGTATCTCTTTCCGGCATCACCTCGAGTGCATCGCAGCTGAAGTCTTTTGGTAGCGTCGTTGCGCCATCCGGGCATGCACTCGGCTATGTAAATTTCGGGGCCGGCGCTTTCAGCGGAACGTCTCTGCTTCAGGATGGGACTTTTTCATCCACTGGCTCATGGTTTGACATTGTTAGTGCCGGCAAGTACGGTGGCCTGCCCAAGGGAAATCTCTTTACAGGCTCGTTTGTTGGTCCCATCACTTGGACAGTTACCAGCGCGCCAGGCAGCAACAACCTTACCTTCACCTTGAAGGGAGCGATCGAGGGAATGCTGTACACCGGACGGATGGTCAGCGGGACGACCACACAGTTTCTTTACAGTTCCACCGGTCAGCTTCCGAAAGAGATAGGCCACATCAACATTGGGAATACACATCTCGCAACACCGGAACCGGGAACGATGGGCTTGCTGGCAACCGGCCTGTTCTGGGTCGCGGCAATTTTCCGGCGGCGCCGCACAGCTGTTTAATGAGTTTCTGAAACGCAAGATCGTCTCTCGTTCAACAAACCCCACCGTAATGGAGGGGGTTTTGTTTGCCTGTCGCAGACAATCATTCCTGTGGTTGGCTTCTGTTTTCTCCGCTCGCCCAGAGCTGGTTCATACGACAGTTCTTTCCTACAGAAAGTGGTTCTCAACAACAAACTGCTATGTGCACAGCGATGCAGACCCACCCCAGATGCCTCGCGAACCTCGTAACTACCTGACCTTCGGTTGCCTCGATGGCATGACTTGGCTTGGACAAAAGTCGATCCAGGCCGCCGAATCCGGTGATCTTTCCGCGCAGTTACAACTGGCCGAACATTTCAGTCAGCCGGTACCCCTGGATGGGAGGCATCAGGATCCCGTCTCCGCTTACATGTGGTACCTGCTCGTCGCAAAAACAGCGGCTCCTTTGCTTGAACAATTAGAGGAAGGAAAGAAAAACCTCGCACAATCGATGTCTGTCGAGCAGATCGCGGAAGGCGAAACTCGCGCCGCGCAATGGTTGAAGAACTCCAAGAAAAAGCCGGGCTTCGCCGAAACCGGAAAAGTTCCGACCAAGGCTTTGGTGGCGAACCCCTAAACTTCCGCGAATCGCTTGCCGCCGATGTAAGAAACGGCGGCCTCGCACTCAAGACAAAGTTGTAACCACCCAATCCACTCTGTGGTAGGATCATCCGCTCTAGATTTCCTTCTTTCTAGAGGTAACCTGGCATGGCGAGCGAACTTCGTCCTTTAGGCCTCGGGGAGTTACTCGATCGCACCTTCTTCCTTTACCGAAAATACTTCCTCTTATTTGCGGGTATCCTCGCTCTACCTAACTTGATACTCCTTGCCTTCCAGCTTGCAGGAGTTGCGATACACCCTGGACGAGTCGCCACTTTTCCACTCACGACTTTCATCTGGACGATCGCGACCGCAATTGTTGCCCTTGGAGTTGCCGCAGCTGCTCAAGGCGGAACAGTCATCGCCGTCTCGAGTGCTCACTTGGGGCGAAGCGCTTCGATCTCCGAATCATTCGCTGGCATGAAGGGGCGGATCATTTATTTAGCTTTGTTGCTCATCGGAACGTGGGTTCTCATCGGACTTATCGTCGGAATTCCAACCCTGATCGGATTCGCATTTCGCGGATTCTGGATCGCTGTATTCGCCATCCCCGGCTTCATCGCGGGCTTGTTTTTTGTCTTATCTTGGGCGCTGACTGTTCCAGTTGCGGTCCTCGAAGACACCAGTTTTTTCGAATCGCTCCGGCGAAGCTCCGACCTTACCAAGGGCTATCGCGGAAGAGTCTTTGTTATTTATTTTCTTTTCCTCGTCCTCTTTTACACGGTCATTATGGCTTGGGAGTTTCCAATCCTCTTCGTATTCGGCTCTGCGGTGAAGAGTCACCACAATGTAGACTCGATGCTGCTTTGGACGAGAATTGCGATTCCCATCTGCACATTCCTGACCTCGGTCCTCGTCGGCCCCCTCATGACCATCGGTCTTTCCCTTCTTTATTACGACCTTCGCGTTCGCAAAGAAGCGTTTGACCTGCAGCACATGATGGCGACTCTCGACGACACGGACCAAACCGTTCCGTCGTCCGTCTAGACCAGCATGCTACGTCGAATGCCATGGCTTGTTTTCCTGATGTCCATTCTCATCGCCACCGCTGCCGCTCAGCAGAAAACAGCCGATGCAAGTCTTTCCCTTCCCCAATATATTGAGGCCCTGGACGACACCATCGCCAAAGTCTCGGTCCTGAAGGAGCAGCCAAAGGTCGTATCGGATCTTCGAGACGGCGTCCCGGTTCGGTGGCGAGTCGCCGCCGATGGCAATGTTTTTGTGATTTCAACCGATTCGTTGCGCCGCGAAATCGGATCCTGGCAGCGCCACCAGGACGACAAAACTCAGCAAAAGATTCTTGCCTACCTCCAGACCCTGCGCTCCGAAGCAGCTGCCTACTCCAGCTCCACATCGAATACTGCCGGTCATCGTGCTCTCCTCAATAGCATCCTTGCTCGCCGCGAGTTCCACAATGTCCATGGCCCCACCTGGCTCGACCTTCTCAAGCAGCGAATCAGTCGTTGGCTTTTCAAACTCTTGGGCCGCGCGATCCGCTCTTCATCCATTTCCGACATCAGCGATTTCCTCGTCTATGGGCTGATTGGGATCGCCGTTCTAGTTGCAGCCTTGTGGCTCTATCGCTCGCTCAAGGAGAGCGCTCATCTTGAGACCATCATGCCCCTGGCGCTTCCCGTCAGCGCCAAGGAATGGCCGGTCTGGCTGAGCGAAGCCCGCGCCGCTGCCTCGCGCACGGAATGGCGCAATGCCGTTCACCTCGCCTACTGGGCCGGCATCTCTTTCCTCGAAGCGAATGGCTCCTGGCGTCCCGACGCGGCTCGCACTCCGCGCGAATATCTCCGCCTTCTCCCGCCCGCCAGCGAGCATCAACCCACTCTCCGCTCTCTCACTCAGAAGCTCGAACGCGTCTGGTACGGAATGCAATCCGCCGATGCCATCTCTTTCCAGGAGACACTCGCCGAATTGGAGAAGCTCGGGTGCCCGTGCGACTGACCGCCGCAGACCGCAAGATTCTGCTTATCGCCTCCGGCATATTCTTCTCGCTGCTCATCGTCACCGTGCTCCTTGTAGGTGGCGACGGTTCTGAACAAGACGTTCCGACCACGTACTCCACTGCTTCCGGCGGTTCGAGGGCGGCCTATTTCTTGCTGAAGGAGTCTGGTTACAGAATCAACACCTTCGAGCAGCCTCTCCGCGAACTCGGCCAAGGCAACGGTAAGACTCTCATTCTCGCCGACCCGATTGCTGGCGCACCCAAACAAGACCGCGATCGCCTCGAGGCTTTCATAAGAGAGGGCGGCCATCTCATCGCAACCGGTTACTTTTCCTCTTACTACGTCCCATTTGGCGAAGCATTCTCCGATCCGATCGCCACCGAATGGAAAAGTCAGCCAGCCCTTTACCCGTCTCCATTGACCCGTGTTGCTCCGGAAATCACCATGCCCGCGCCCGCCTATTGGCACTCCGATACTGGCGACGTAGCTCTCTATGGCGACCCGGAGAAACCGGTGGTTGTGAAATACAAGGTTGGCGATGGGGACGTCCTCTGGTTGGCGGCCTCCACACCGCTTACCAACGCCGGGTTGAAGCAGAAAGGTAACGTTGAATTCCTCTTCGCCGCAGTTGGCGAGCCTGGCAGCACAGAAATCCTGTGGGATGAATACATCCACGGTTACCAACGATCCGAATCGCCTATTTCCTCGAGCACCCGCATTATTGGATGGATCAGCGTTCAGCTGGCCTTATTCGCGCTCGCGATCCTGCTCGCCTTCTCTCGTCGGAGTGGGCCCGTCTGGATGCCGGCGGCTGACTCCCGCCTTTCGCCCCTCGAATTCGTTCGCACTCTGGGCTCACTTTACCAGCGCGCCAACGCGGGCTGCGTGGCCATCGATGTCTGCTATCAGCACTTCCACTATTTACTGACCCGACGTCTTGGGCTCGCGGTCGACGCGCCCATTGACGCACTGGATCGCACCGTCCGCGAACACTGTCCTCCCGACAGTAACAACCCGGAACCCGGCTTGGCGGAATCACTGCGCGAATGCGAAGCTTGCCGGTATGATCCCAACGTTCCGCCCAAGCAGGCTTTGCGCCTGGTGCAAACTCTCTTTGACTACGCGCGGCGCCTGCGGCTCACTCAAGTCCGTAGCTGGGAGAAAAACGCATGGACGCGGTCGTAAGGCTGTCCCAACATCTACGCACCGAGATGGACAAGGTTATCGTTGGTCAGGAGGAACTCAAGAAGCAGTGCCTGATCACACTACTGTGCCGCGGCCACGCACTGCTCGAAGGAGTTCCGGGCATCGCCAAAACCCTCGCCGTGAAAAGCATGTCGCTGATCCTCAATCTCGACTTCCAGCGCGTGCAATGCACCTCCGATCTCATGCCCGCCGACATCATCGGCACGAAGATCCTGAACATGTCAACCAGCGCCTTCCAGTTGCATCAAGGCCCCATCTTTACCAGCCTTCTGCTCGTCGATGAGATCAATCGCATGCCGCCGCGCACGCAGGCCGCCTTGCTCGAATGTATGCAGGAGCGCCAGGTCACCATCGACGGCGAACGCCACGCGCTCTCTTCAAACTTCACCGTCTTCGCCACGCAGAACCCGATTGAGTTCGAGGGCACCTATCCGCTTCCCGAAGCACAACTCGACCGCTTCCTGGTCAAGATCCGAGTTCCCTACCCCTCTTCCAAGGAAGAGATCCAGTTGCTGGCGAATGTGCAGAACGGGTTCGATGCGGACCATCTCGATCAGATCGGCCTCGTACCTCTCGAACAGAGCGCATTAGACGAAGCTCGTGCGGTGGCCCGCGCCGTTAAGATGGAAGACTCCCTTTTCGCCTATATCGTGCAGCTCGTCCGGCGCACGCGCGAATGGCCGGCTCTATCGCTGGGAGCCAGTCCGCGCTCGGCAGTCAACCTGTTGGCCTTCTCAAAAGCTGTCGCTGCTCTCGACGGACGCGACTACGTGATTCCTGACGACGTCAAGCAGGCTGCTGCGCCCGTGCTTCGTCATCGGATCACGGTGAAACCTGAGGCTGATCTAGAAGGCATCACTCCCGATCAAGTTCTTCAGGACGTGGTTCGGGCCGTAGAGTTGCCGAAATGAGCCAGCAGCAGAATCGGCTGTAGAGTCTTCCTCATGAATCACCTTGCTGCCATGATCCCGGCTCCCAACGAGGCGCGAGCGCGTCCCACGAAGCGACTCGGCGTCGCCTTCGGCTATCGCTTCTTCTTGCTGCTCCTGATCGGTCTCATCTGGCTCGTTCCCGCCTTCGCCGACCAGCGTTTCGCATACGCAATGCTGGCCTGGGACGCTCTCGTCATCCTCGCGTGGATCGCCGATCTTCGGTTCCTTCCTAAACCTGAGGCTCTCCTCATCCGCCGCACCTGGCTCGCTCCGCCCGCTCTTTCGGTCAAGTCGCAGGTCTCGATCGCCGTGCAGAACGACTCGTCAGTAACACTGCATCTCGATCTGCTCGATAGCCTGCCAACGGCGCTTTGCTCGGAACCTCCGAAGCTCAACCTCACGGTCAGCCCAAACAAAGAGTCGGAAGCTCAATACACGACTAGGCCTTCGAAGCGCGGCACCGCCAAAGCGTCTTTGGTTTATCTGCGATATCAAGGGCCGATGCGCATTGCCGAACGCTGGGCTGTAGCAGAGATTCCGCAGCAGGTCACGATCTATCCTGATCTCGACGAGGCCAAGCGCCACGCCGTCTACCTGATTCGTAGCCGCCAAATCGAACTCGAGAAGCGGCTCAGCCACATTCGCGGCGCAGGCCGTGCCTTCGAAAGCCTGCGCAAATATCGCGATGGGGACGAGTTTCGCGACATCTGCTGGACCGCGACCGCTCGCCGCGGCGAACTCGTCACGCGCCTCTACGAACTTGAGAAGAGCCAAACGATCTGGATCGTCCTCGACACGGGTCGCCTGATGCGCACGCGCGTGGCGTCTCTCAGCAAGCTCGATCACGCCACAACGGCCGCGCTCGCGCTTAGTCAGGTCGCGCTTTATACAGGAGATCGCGTTGGTCTGCTCGCCTACGCGCGCACCATCCGCCAGCGGCTTCCCGCCACGCGTGGCAGCGCGCAACTTCGCCAACTGATGGAATCGCTCGCCGCTGTTCGCGAGGATGAATGGGAAGCCGACCATCTGCAGGCCGCGAGCCGACTTATGCGCGATCAGAAGCGTCGCAGCCTGGTCGTTTGGATCACCGACCTGGCTGAAACCGCGATGACGCCTGAGGTGATCGAAGCCGCTTCTGCGCTGCTTCCTACGCACCTTGTCCTCTTCGTAGCCATTGGACAGGCCGACTTGCAGCAGGTCGCGTCGCAACGGCCCGAAAATGTCGATGAAATGTACGCCGTTGCTGCAGCGCAAGAGATCGTGCACCGGCGCGAGCTGCTGCTGGCTCGGCTTCGCGAGCGGGGAGCTCTGGCGGTGGAAGCCGACTCGGCCAAATTAGCTCCGTTGCTGGTGAATTCCTATCTGGAAATCAAACAGAAGAGCAAACTGTGAGAAAGAAATATATGAAAACAGGTGCTGTGTATTCAAGCGAGTTTTTTGCTGGACAGGTTGAAGGATCGGCCCGTTCTGCAGCCGTAGTTGTGCCGCTGGTCCTTTCTCTTATCCCAGTCAGGAGTGTCATTGATGTAGGTTGTGGCGTTGGTCCTTGGGCGGCCGAGTTCATCGCCAATGGTGTTCCGGATGTCTGGGGCGTTGATGGGGATTACGTCCAGCGCTCCCAGTTACGAATCCCAACCGATCGGTTCTTGGCGCGCGACCTAACGAAACCTCTTGGTTTGGAACGAACCTTTGATCTTGCTGTCTGTCTTGAGGTTGCTGAACACCTCCCCGCATCGAGGGCCGACAGCTTGATCGCTGACTTGACCCGAATGGCCCCTTGCGTGTTGTTCTCGGCAGCGATACCCGGACCTACCGGAACGAACCACATCAACCCGCAGTATCCGCCTTACTGGATAAGACTTTTCCAAGAGCGAGGATATGAAGGAATAGATCCAATCCGGCCTCGCATTTGGGGCAACGATTCAGTAGAGTGGTTCTATCAGCAGGACACGATCATGTTCGTTGGGCCAAAACATGCCCTGCTTCACGAAAACTTTCCAAAACCTCACACAGTTGTTCATCAGCATATGTACGAGCAGGTCCTTCACGCCGAACCGTCGCTGGGGATGATGGCGAAGGTTTTTCCGCGTGCGGTCCTTCGCTCGATCCGCTACAGGTTGGGTTTTCGGTAACCGCCGGGGTTTTGGCTAGTTCGTACCTGGAACATCCTCGTTAACGGGCCTCGTCCCGACCCTGAACAGGTAGGTTACGAGCAACACGAACAGCGCTCCCGCCGTCCCGAACTTCAGCACGGGACGAATCTCGGTCGGGGACACGAATGCCTCGATAATTCCGGCGATGACCAGGATCGGAATCGAGCCCAGCAGCAACCGCACCGCGTCGGCACCAGCCCGTACCAGCGATTCTTTCCGCGGCAGATATCCTGGAAACAGCAGGCCAGCCGCGATCCGTAATCCAGCTCCGCCGGCAATGAAGATCGCCGGCAACTCCAGCACACCGTGAGGCGCGACGAACTCCCAGAGCTGCAAGCTCATTCCCGAAAGATGGCACGCCATCCCGATGACGCCGATCATCAGCCCATTGAAGACGAGCATATAGATCGTCCCCAGGCCGCCCGTGATTCCGAGAGCAAAAGTTAGAAACCCGACGCTCAGGTTATTGGTCATGATCGCGCTCGAGGCGAGCGGCTTGACGCCGACAATCGAGTGCGTCCACATTTCCCGTTTCTCGATCGTATTCACCATTGCCGGTCCCAGGACACTAAGCTTGAAATCCGGGTCTCGATAAGTGAGCCATGACCCGATTGCGGCTGAGGCCGCGAATACGAGCAACCCAACCAACACGAACTTCCAGTTGCGCCGGAATACTCTGGGGTAAGTCGTAACAAAGAAGTCGACAGCCGCCTTAGGACTCGTCTTATGGGCCGAATAGATGATATTGTGGGCTCGCGCCAGCAGTTGATTCAGGTAGCGCGCAAAGTTGATCGAGCCCGGATCCTCCCGCAGGGCGGCCAGGTCGGCGGCAATCTGCCGATAGAGCAAGCCCAGCTCCTGAAGCTCGCTGCGGCCCATGGTACGAAAGCCGCTTCGGTTGCTCTCATCGAGCAGGGCCTCGAGCCGGAGCCAGTAAGACTTGCGTTTTTCGATCCAGCGGGTAGAGATCACGCGTGACGATCTTACAGCAAAATAACGGCGATCCTATTCGTGACGATCATATACGTGATGATCGGCTGACGATTGATACTCCCGAGCAAATCCAGCTCGAGTTCCCGCTTGCTGGAATCGGCAGTCGTTTTCTAGCCGTCTTCGTCGATACCCTACTCCAAGCCGTCATTTATACCGCCGGCATCGTCGTTATCGCCACTACTGCGCCTTACCTGAAATACCTGCCGGAGACTTACTTTCGCAGGCTATCCCCAAACTGGGCTGCCGCGCTCATCATCTTTTTTCTCTTCGCCGTGTATTGGGGGTATTTCGCTTTCTTCGAGATCATCTGGAGAGGCCAGACTCCGGGTAAGCGCCTGGCGAAGATTCGAGTGATTAAGGAATCGGGCCGTCCCATCAATGCCTACGAAGCAATCGCCCGCAATCTGATGCGAGCCGTCGACTATCTTCCCGGCATGTATATCACTGGTCTGGTCACAATGATGATCAGCCCACAAAACCGGCGACTTGGGGATTATGTGGCGGGGAGCGTGGTGGTTCATGACAAGCTTCCCGAACTGATCCGGCCAGATTGGTCCTCCGCCCCGCGAGTCGCCAGCACGGACACGTCAATTTCAAAAATCTCGCCTGAGGAGTTGGTGCTGATCGAAACTTTCCTGCAGCGGCGGTGGGATCTCGATCCAGCCGTGCGGCAGGATACGGCTTACAAAATTGCGATGCGCATTACTGCGAAA
>Ga0335078_10000893_pt1 | contig 45308 bp, 30 predicted proteins | sample Lox_Sample_32_FD_206711 | JGI IMG/M metagenome (GOLD analysis project Ga0335078, IMG submission 206711) | Soil microbial communities from Loxahatchee National Wildlife Refuge, Florida, United States - Lox_Sample_3.2 | ecosystem: Environmental > Terrestrial > Soil > Wetlands | place: USA...
GCGCTGGCGATGGCTTCCGCGCTGCGGATGGCATCCGCCCCTGGAGCCGAGTGATGGCTGATCTGACGACCAATTTCGCCGGGATTCGCTCTCCGAATCCGTTCTGGCTGGCATCCGGACCGCCGACTAATTGCGGCGAGCAGGTCATGCGGGCCTTCGATGCCGGATGGGGCGGCGCTGTCTGGAAAACCATCGGCGAGCCGATCGTCAACGTGTCCTCCCGCTATTCCTCGGTGGACTGGAACGGCCAGCGCATGATGGGTCTCAACAATATCGAGCTGATCACCGACCGGCCGATCGATGTCAACCTGCGCGAAATCGCAGAGGTGAAGAAACGATATCCGGGCCACGCCGTGATCGCGTCGCTGATGGTGGAATCGAAGCGCGAGGCCTGGCACGAGATCGTCAAACGCTGTGAAGATGCCGGGGCCGACGGTCTCGAGCTGAATTTCGGATGTCCCCACGGCATGAGCGAGCGCGGCATGGGCAGCGCGGTCGGCCAGGTGCCGGAATACTCGTGCATGATCACGGAGTGGGTGAAGGAGGCCGCGCGCACGCCCGTCCTGGTGAAACTCACGCCCAACATCACGGATATTCGCATGACCGCGCGCGCCGCGCGCCAGGGCCGCGCCGACGGCCTTTCCGCCATCAACACCATCAACTCGATAACGGGCATCGATCTCGACACGTTTACGCCGCGCCCGGATGTCGGCGGGAGGTCGGCCCACGGGGGCTACTGCGGGCCGGCTGTAAAGCCGATCGCCCTGCACCTGGTGCAGCAAATCGCTTCCGATCCGGAAGTCGGATTGCCCATTTCGGGCATCGGCGGAATTTCCGGCTGGACGGAGGCCGCCGAGTTCATCCTGCTGGGCTGCGGAACCGTGCAGGTCTGTACCGCCGTCATGCATTTTGGCTATCGCATCGTGGAAGACATGATCGATGGGCTGAGCAATTGGATGGACGAGAAGGGCTTCCGCACGATCGATGATTTCCGCGGACTTTCGCTGGGCCGTATCACCGAGTGGAAGCATCTCGACCTGAACTACAAGATTGTCGCGCGCATTCACGAAGAAAAATGCATCGGGTGCGATCTTTGCTACATCGCCTGCTGGGATGGAGCCCACCAGTGCATCCACCGCGCGGGCTATGCCAAACCTCCGGACGCCGAAGCCGCCAGCCGCGCCAGGCTTGCCGTAACGCCCATCGCCAAGCTGGATTCATCGCCTTCCGCGCGCGGGAAAACTCCGCCGGAGCGCATCCCGCACGTGGACCAGCAGGAATGCGTCGGGTGCAACCTCTGCTGGCTGGTTTGCCCAGTGGAAGGCTGCATCACCATGGAGAAGATCGAAACCGGAAAGCCGAGTGAAACATGGGCGCATCGGTCGACTTGCTTGTAGGGAAGGCTACCGGTCTGCCACACCGAAACCTATGACTACCCTCATTCGCAATGGCACCGTCGTCACCGCCTCTTCGACGAATCCCGCCGACGTCCTGGTCGAGGACGAGCGCATCTCGCAGGTCGGACCCGCCCTCGGCGCGCCGGCGGGCGCCCGAATTATCGACGCGGCCGGCATGTACGTCATTCCCGGAGGCATCGACGCGCACACGCATCTCGATATGCCGTTTGGCGGCACCATGTCGGCCGACGATTTCGAGACGGGAACGCGCGCCGCGGCTTTCGGAGGCACCACCAGCATCGTCGATTTCGCCATACAGGGCCGCGGCACGCGCATGCGCGACGCCCTCGATACATGGTGGAAAAAGGCCGATGGCCGAAGCTGCATCGATTACGGCCTCCACATGATCGTCACCGACCTGGCCAATTCCGGCCTGGAGGATATGGACGACATGGTCGATGAGGGCGTCGCCAGTTTCAAGCTGTTCATGGCGTATCCCAACGTCCTGATGGTGGACGACGCCACCATTTTCAAGGCGCTCTCCCGCACCGCGAAAAATGGAGCGCTGATCTGCATGCACGCCGAGAACGGCAGCGTCATCGACGTCATCATCGCCAAGGCGCTGGCCGAAGGAAAGACCGCTCCCATCTACCACGCTCTCACCCGCCCGCCGCGCGCCGAAGCCGAAGCCGTGCACCGCGCTATCGCCATGGCGGAAATTGCCGGAGTTCCGGTTTATATCGTTCATCTTTCCTCGGAGGATGCGCTCAATCAGGTCCGCGAAGCGCGCGACCGCGGCCTGCCCGCGTTCGCCGAAACCTGTCCGCAGTATCTTCTTCTTTCCATCGAGGAGCTGGAGCGGCCCAACTTTGAAGGCGCCAAGTACGTCTTTACGCCGCCGCTGCGGCCCAAGGAACATCAGCCGAAACTCTGGGACGGTCTGCAGCACGATGATCTGCAGGTGGTCTCGACCGACCATTGTCCGTTCTGTTTCGCGGATCAGAAGATCCTCGGGAAAGACGATTTCACCAAGATTCCCAATGGCGGTCCCGGCATCGAAAACCGCCTCCAGTTGATTTACCATTACGGGGTGAACGCCGGGAAAATCTCGCTGAATCGCTTCGTCGAGATCACCTCGACGACGCCGGCCCGAATTTTCGGTATGTATCCGCGGAAAGGCGAAATCGCCCCCGGCAGCGACGCCGACCTGGTGATCTGGGATCCCGATGCCCGATACACGATCAGTGCCCAGACCCACCACATGCGCGTCGATTACTCGATGTTTGAAGGTTTCGAAGTGCGCGGCAATGCCCGCACGGTCCTCTCGCGCGGCGAGATTATCGTAGATAACGGCCAGTTCCTGGGCAAACCCGGCCGCGGCCGTTATCTGAAGCGCGCCGCGCGCGGAGGCGCCTGGAAATGAATTTGCTTCAAACCACAGGAGAGAATCATGATTGCCACGGATTCCATCGTTGCTACCGTATCGTTTTATATTGATGGCGTCTGGGAGCAGCCGCAAGGCCGCGACACGCAGGCGGTAACCAACCCCGCGACCGAGCGGCGTATCGCCGATGTCCCATTCGCCGTCGCCGCCGACGTGCACCGCGCCGTCCGCGCCGCGCACAATGCGTTCCAGAAGTGGCGCGAGGTTCCGGTAGTCGATCGCGTCCAGGTCCTGTACCGCTTCAAGACGCTGCTCGATGCGCACGCCGCCGAGGTTGCCGCCATTCTCACGCGCGAGAACGGCAAAACTCTCGACGACGCCAAGGCGGAAGTCCGGCGCATGATTCAGATGGTCGAAGTCGCCTGCGGCATGCCCAGCCTCATGATGGGCGATTCGCTCAACGACATCGCCGCGGGCATCGATTGCAAAACCATCCGCCAGCCGATCGGCGTCTGCGCCGGGATTACACCGTTCAACTTTCCGGCGATGGTTCCGCTATGGATGTACCCCTTCGCCATTGCCTGCGGCAACACATTTGTCTTGAAACCGTCGGAAAAAGTGCCGCTCACGCCCACGCGGGTGGTGGAGCTTCTGCATGAAGCCGGCCTTCCGCCGGGCGTCCTGAACCTGATCCACGGCGGCAAGGAAGCCGTCGATGCGCTGCTGCTTCATCCGCTGGTAAGGGCGGTTTCGTTCGTCGGCTCGACGCCGGTGGCGAAGTACATCTACAGCACCGCGGCCGCCGAAGGCAAGCGCGTCCAGGCGCTCGGCGGCGCCAAGAACCATCTCGTCGTCATGCCCGATGCCGACATGGGCAAGACGGTGGAAGCCATCATCGGCTCGGCATTCGGGGCAGCCGGCGAGCGCTGTCTGGCCGGCAGCGTGCTGGTCCCGGTGGGAGATTCGGCCGACCTTCTGCTCCGCCTGCTGGTCGCCCGCGCGAGGTCTCTGGCAGTGGGAGACGGCTCGCAGACCGGCGTCGAAATGGGTCCGCTGGTCACATCCGACCATTGCCACCGCGTCCGCGGCTATGTGGAGAAGGGCGTAGCCGAAGGAGCGACTCCGCTGCTGGACGGCCGCCAGTTCACAGCCGGTGACGGTTTTTTCCTGGGTCCCACGATCTTCGACCATGTGACTCCCGACATGGCGATCGCTCGCGAGGAGATTTTCGGACCGGTGCTATCCGTCATGCGAGTGAAAACCCTCGACGAAGCCATCGAGCTGGTGAATCGTTCGCCCTTCGGCAATGCAACGTCGATCTTCACCAACGACGGCAAGGCGGCTCGCGAGTACTCGTCGCGCATCGAAGTCGGCATGGTCGGCGTCAACGTCGGCGTTGCCGCCCCGATGGCCTTTTTCCCGTTCGCGGGCTGGAAGAACTCGTTCTTCGGCGATCTTCACGCGCACGGCAAGGATGCCATCTCGTTCTACACCGAACAGAAAGTGATCATGTCGCGCTGGTTCTGAGCGGGGTGGTTGGCGGCGGCGCCCGGCTCGGCGATCGTCCGCCTAAGGTGCGATCTGGCGTAGTTGAATGCCCTTGGAGGAGTCGGCCCACACAGCCCAAACTCCCGACAGGTGGACCAGCCGGAGGTGCGATACGGCGGCCTCGGCCGGACTATTGAGGTTCTGCCAGGCGGCCGCGCCGGAATGCCACGCGAAGATCTGCGTCTCGCCCGCCTGAATGGCGACGGCGGTTGCGGCGCCGGCGCACACGGTCCAACGCAACGGAGACGCGGCGTGGTCCGGGACTGGCGGCAGGACGGCCGTCTGATTCGCTTCGCCCCCTCGAATCCGCACGAGATGCCCCTCGCGGCCGGCGGCGGAGACAGCGTCGATCACCGGCGCTCCCGCTTCGGCCACACTCTCGATATCGACGGCGACGAATGGCTGCGGAGCCTCTATCAGCACCCTCGGCGGGGTAGCCTCGCCGTGAGGATCGAGGATGGAACAGATAAGCCGCCTGCCGTCGGGCCAGACCACCAGAATGCGGATCTGTCCATCCGGATTGCGGAAAAGACCCGCGCGCGCGGCCGCCGGTTCGCGCAGACCGGCACTGGCGGGGTAAGTCTTGAGCTTCGGATTGGTCCGGACGTCCAGGGCAATGAGAGTGAAGCCCGAGGGCGCGGCTGCGAGGAACAGGGCGGAGCCGTCCTCGAAACTCCATCCTGGCGATAAGAGCCGGGCGTTCGCGCCCGGCGATGGAACCGCGAACGATTGAAGCGTGCTTGTTCCCCAGACACGCGCGAAGCCGGCTTTGCCGTCTTCGGTCCAACCGAGCCAGCGTGCCTCGGAGGTGCCCTCCGCATCGGTGGATATGGCCAGGCTGGTGGGCTGGCGCAAAACCTCGCGCGAACGAAAGTAGCCCAGAGCGGGCTTGCCACCCTCGGACTCCCGGTGGAGGAGGTCGGCGGAGCCGTTGTTGCCGGCGCGGATCATGGCGGCGCCCAGGTGGAAGCCGTTGCCATCGCGCGCCAATTCGAGAAACTGCACCCGCGGCGCGACCACGCGGAGGGTCACCGCCGGCGACCGATAGGTAGCGCCGCGCAACGGATATGTGGCGGATACGCGATACGTTCCGGGTTCGAGCGGTGCTACCAGGAAGCCGGCCAGGTCGAGCGGGTACTCGAGAGTCGAGCCGCCTGGCAACGGCGCCGCTTCGTGCTCGCGCGGCAGGGGCGGTTGCGGGCGAGTCCGCAACAGGTAGGTCATGCGGCTGACGCGGAAGGGAGGCTGGTTCTCGGGCTCGAAGGTGAACTCGAAGGGGCAATCGTCCTGCGGGCTGTCGACGATAAGGCCGCCTTTAGGCATGTTATTGCGCAGAGTCACGACCGCGGGGAGCTCGGCTCCCGACACGGCTTCGGAGGCACGGAACGAGAGAGCGACCTCGAGAGTGGAATCGGGCACACCGGGTGTCATAATGCCTCCTCGCGGGGACGCGGTCTGGGGGCGCGTGGGAGGCAGACCGGCGGGTGGTTGACTCCACACCGCCCGCCACGAGAGCAGCAATAGGACGGCGAACCGGTTGCGGCAATGCCTGGCCACGGCGGACTCTCCTTTCGAATTCTACTCATGGATCTTGTACTCCCCCGCCAGGATCGGTAACTGAGGCGAGTTTCCAGCCTCGGGTCTTGAGGACGCACTTGCCGCACATGTTGGGGCGGTCGCGATTGTTGTCGTAGGTCGTCAGGTGATTCACGTAGGACATGAGACAGGCGCGATCCCACATTTGCGATTCGGCCACGGTTTCGTGGATATTGACGAAATTGAACACGGTGTTGGCTTCGTGGTCGTGCTGGTCATTGGCGGCGCCGCCCGCGTTGGCGGCGTGTTGCATGTATCGGGTGTGTCCCAATTCGTGCGCCCACAGAGCCGCCTCGGGTCCGAAATTCCAGGCGACGCCGAGCGCATTGCCCATCGACGATACGGGGAGGCCGGTACTCAGGTAACCCGATGGCGAGGCGTGTGAAAGCTCGACCCGATTCCCGTTTCCGGTGATAGCCGTGACCACCGGCGAGGCTTTGCGCTGGAGTGCGCTGGGAGAAAGCCACGAGGATTGGGGGCATCCGGCGTGTTTCTCGCCTTCATACGCGCCCGCCGAGCTTTCGGTGAGATTGACGTCGGCGTTGCACTTGCTACAGGTGTAGACCTCGGTATACAGAACACCCAGTTTGCCGCTGCAGGTTGCCTTGTAGCAGGACTCGCCGGAATGATCGGTCCCGTCCGGGAAATCGAACGTGAAATCGCACTTGTTGCAGCCATATCGGGTTCTGGCCACCTGGTCGGGGGCGAGGGTCCCGGGTCCGACGCATCCATCCGCTGGACAGTTGTAGCCGGTGAAGGCTCCACCGGCCAGGGTGTTCTCCGCCCAGTTGTTTTTGTGGCCATTGGTGCAGGTGTAGTAACCCTGTCCGACGGGGTCGCAGCGCTGGAATGTGCCAATGAGGCATGCCGGGCACCACTGCCGTGCCATACTGTCGCCCCGCGCGTCCTTCTCGACGTAAAAGAATTTCTTCGAGCAAAGCCGGCACTGATACTGCTGCACGAAAAAGTTCTTGCCCTGGTCAAAGTGCACTACGATATGGCCCCTGAGTTTTCCGTCGCCGGCCTCGATCGCCTTGGCCAGTTCCAGCCCGTACAGGCTGGACAGGCAATTGAAATAGTTATCCAGGATGTCGTGGAACTTATGGACGGCATTGCTCTTATCAGAGCCTGGGTCGGACGGCTCGAAGACCCCGAAATGCGGCGCGTCGTGCCAGGGCCAGAAGTGCTGGTCATCCAGCGCAATATTGCCCTCCGCCGCTCTCTGCTTGTCGGCTTTTGCAGCGAAAAGGCTGCCGTCCACCGCCTCCCGCACCAACCCGACTAACTTCTTCTTGTCATTGAAGTAGGGATCGAAGTAATGGGCGATGGAACTGGCTACACTGCTGTCGTCGTTCTCGAACACGAAGTGAAGGCAGCCGCCTTTGTAGTGGCCGAATAGATCGTCCTTCTGAGCGCCCCAGGAATTGGGAGAACCCCAGTAAACATAACTTCGTATCGATGCCTTGCGCCACACTCGTATCCCGGCGCTTTGCGCCTGGGGCAATAGCGAGTACCGTTTTTCGAGAACCGGCAGATTGGCGAAGTCGTAGCCGCCGAGCTTCTTGAAGCGCACCTGGGCACGCAGTCTCATGCCGTCGCCGCCGACTGTGGATGGCCGGAAATAGATGCCGGCCGAGCCGCACCGCTTGGTGAAAATCGAATCGTCCGCCTGGCCCACGTTGTCGTGGACGATAGTGACTATGGTCTCGAAGGTCGAGTCAGGCTCGGCGCGCCAGGGGCGGAGACTCTGGTCGACCTGCGCATACATGGCCTTGTAATAGTCGGCGTTGGCGGCGGGCCTGATCCCTCCGCAAGTATCGGGCGTGTTTGTGTACGTGGCTTGCAGTTTGACGTCCTTGCGCGCGTGGGCGGCGGATTTGTTATCGTCGCGGGCCGTCTCGACGTATATTTTCGACCGGCTGACCTGTTTGTCGTAGCGCGCCGTATCGATGGGGGCTTCCACCGGTGGCGTAGCATCGATTTCGAAGAATGACCAATCGACGCGCAGGGGTCCGATGGCTTTGGCCATGAGCTTGCCATCGGCTTCGGAGGGGGCTCCGATTTCATCGGCGAGGCCCTTGTCCTTCGACATCAGAGTGAGGGAAACCGAGAGCGGGATCCAGGGCCGTGGGATCCACTTCGCTTTTTCGTCGATGGCGGCGTCGCCCAGGACCATGGTGAGGGCGTAATTCCCCATCGCGGCGGGATCTTTGATGGTCTTTTGCCGAATCGATGGGCCCTTTGGGCCCGCGCTGTCCAGCGACGGATCGTTCGTGTAGTAATGACGGTCATCCACCCAGACGATCAGTCCCTTGGCTGGATCGTTGAGTTGCGTGGCAAGTTCATCGCTGTCGGGCCGGTAATCCCCGCAATCGGCGGGATCGCCGAACCAGCAGCGGTGCCGGGATCGCGCAAGTTCCAAATCCTCGATGGCGTCCTTGACGTCGTCGCCTTCGCTGGTGTCCATGGCGAAGCGGACGAATGGGTCCGAGAGTCTCGCCTGGTGCTGCGGAATGGACCGTTTGAACTCGTTGCGCGCTATTTTGTAGACATCGTCCACGGGGTTCTCGACCGGCCCGGGGTGAAAGCCGGCGCGGGCGAGTTGATGGCGGATCCAAAGGGCGCCATCCGCGCGCACGATCTTCTCCTTGAGCGCTAGAAGGGACCGGGTCGACTGGAAAGCAAAAGACGGCTTGTCGGTCTCGGGCTCGTAGGGGTCAAGGGTTTGAGGATGAGTCTGCGGATGGACGTAGAGACGCACCTCGGTGGACATGGCGGCCAGCGCCAAACCGTTCGCCTGGTCCGGTCCGGTATGAACCTGTACCTGCACGCGGTAGGGCATGTCCGCCGCGATTGTCTTGGCTCCCCCCTTGCTATTCTGCTTGGTGTTCGGGGAGTAATCGCCGGTCCAGGCGACCTCGTTGAAACCCGCGTCTTTTTTGCCAAGATTGGCGAGGCTGATAGGTTCGCGGAAGACCACTTCGCCCGCTCCATCGACCACCAGCAAAGTGCCCCCGCCGTTGGTGGACTTGATTCTATCGGAGCCGCGCACGGCAAAACGGATCTTGAGCGAATCGGCCACGGCCGCTCCGGTGTCGTCGAATTGCGGCCAGAACGCATCCAGCTCCAGCCGTGCCGCTTTGTCGCCATCATCCTTGTAGTACCGCAGCACGGCAGTGTAGGGCGAAAAGGCCACGTTGATGACGCGGTCCTTATTACCCGGATCTTTCTTTCCCAGCGCGCCCGCCGACGCGGTGACTTTGCCTTTCCATTCGGCGATGGCCAGCCCGCTCTTGCGTTCGGGGGCGGAGGTTTGTTCAGCCTTTTCGTAGAGCTTGGTGTCCTTGAGGTCGGCCGCGGCGAAATTCACAAACCCGTTGTTCCATGCGCCCGCGGTGCAATAATTGCTGCCGTACACTTCCAGGTCTACTTTGACGGCGTTCTTGGCAAGGCCCTCCAGCGAATACGTGAGATCGCAGGATTCCAGCCCGGGGATGAACCACCGGCTCAAGGTATTGATGGAGATGGCGACCGGAGGCGCCGGGGCTACTCTGACCTTAATGGTATGGGTTTTGTCGAGTCCCAGGGACTTGTCTCTCTTCTTTTCCTCTTTTTCCCAGCACTTCGGCAGCAGGATTTCCCGGTTCGCATTGTTATGCGGCTTGAGAACAATCCGGCCGGGATCGGCGCCGGGCTGTTCCCACCCGATGTACTCGAACAACAGACGCCTTACTTCCGCCGGCTCGGCGGTGCCCCAGTTGCACAGCGCGATCTCCTGCCAATCCGGCAAGTCGTATTCCTTGGCCAGGTCGTTGAGCGTCTTGCCGCTCGGGATGGTCTTTTTGGCGTGCTCTTCCCTGGGGGTGACGATGGTTTCCACGGCGCTTCTCCAGTCCCTCAAGCAGTGGTGAGCGAGCGGAATTCGAGGAACGTCTGGTATCGGCCGAGCATGATTTCGAAATCGCCTTCTCGTTCGGTTTCGAGTTCGACTTTGCCCTGCATCGTCGTAATCTCCTGCTCTTTTTGTCCGGCCTGCCGTACCTTCAGTTTCACGTCGTCGACCTTGGCCCCCGTCGGCTCTTCTTCCACGATGAAAGTGATTACCGAGTACTGCTTGCCCTTTACCCTCACGGTGATAGCGCTTTCATTGGCCGCATTGGAGGTGATGCGGATTTTGGCGTTCTTGAGTCCGTAGGTCTTGGGCTGGAATTTGATTTTCACCGTAGTGGTCTTGCCCGGCGCCAGCGTCTTGGCGATGTCTCCGGCATTCTCGATCTGGAACTGGTTGCCATTCAATGCGACTTTTATCGACGCCAGGTCGGCTGTGCCCGTGCTGGAGATGATCAGGTCGTATACCGGCAGAGGGGTGCCCTTGCGAATGCGCCCAAAGTCATGTTCGCGCCAATTGACGGCGATCGTGGGCCGGCGCCTGCGGCAGGGCGCGATAGCGGGGTTCTTGGGGGCCAGATTGGCGAAAATATTGGCTAATTTCCAAGTATGTTTGGATGGAGGCGGCATGGGCGGATTCACGATTCATCTCCTTCCCAGACGTGGTCCTCGGCGGCGTCCAGCAGGTCCTGCATTTTGGTGGATTCGGACTCGGATTCTCCCAGAATCCCCGTGACCCAGGAACAGCCGGGATCCTCGTCGAATCGGGGGCCCAGCAGCACCATCAGGTTCAGCCACTGTGCCAGGTGACTGGTCTCCGTGAAGCCATGCGTCCTGGCCCGCGCCACGCCTTGTGCGACGAAATCGGCCTGTCGCCGGCCGGGGAGCGACTCGCAGAACTGCGGAAAATTTGCTCGAAGGTGTGAGAGAAGACATCCTTCAAGCGATGCCCGCTCCAACAACTCCATTTGCGCCCGACGGATTACCAACACTGTCCGGTTCCTCCGGAGATTTTCAATATTTTAGCTCCTTTTATCCTATTTCACGAGGAGTGCGGGAGGTTTGGGGAAATCGCCGGTCGCCGGCTCGATTTCGCGCGCCTCACCCGGCGTCGGACATCCTGTAGCAATGATCCACACCACATGTCCACACCACACAGAGTTTGCGGTCCGGTTTGTGATAGAATTTCGCCGGGAAACTGTTGTTACATTCCGGTGAGGGGCCGGAAGATGATGCGATTCAAGATTGGTCTGGCCGCCCTGTCTGCGGCTGCTGCGCTCTGGGGTCAAACGCCGCGACCCGCGGCTGCATCCGCCGAACCACCGCCCCTCGTCAATCAATACTGTATCGGGTGTCACAGCGACCGCCTCAAAACGGGCGGCATCACTCTGGCGATGCTCGACCTCGTGCATCCGGGCCAGACCGCCGAACTCGCCGAGAAGGTCATCCGCATGCTTCAGGCCGGCCTCATGCCGCCGGCGGGCATCCCGCGGCCGAAACCCGACGCCGTAAAACTGTTTCTCGCCTCGCTTGAGACCCGTATCGACCAGGCGGCCATTGTCCACCCCAATCCAGGCCGTCCGGCGCTGCACCGGTTGAATCGCGCCGAGTACGCCAATTCCGTCCGCGACCTGCTCGACGTGACCGTCGATGTCTCTCCGCTTCTTCCCTCCGACGACATGAGCCACGGGTTCGACAATATGGCCGACGTGCTCACCATCTCGCCCGCGCTCATGGAAGGCTACATCCGCGCCGCGGGCAAGATCAGCCGCGAGGCCGTGGGCGACTCGCAAGCTCTGGCCCTGACAACCACGTACTCGATTCCACGCGTGCTCTCGCAGGTCCGGCACATCGAGGGAACGCCGCTCGGAACACGCGGCGGCATCGCTGTCGTCCACGATTTTCCAGCGGATGGCGAATACACTTTCAAGCTCGGGTTTTACTATTCGCCCACCGGCCCGCTGTTCGGCATGAATCAGGGCAAAGGCCAGCAGATCGAAGTCGCGGTCAACGGCGAACAGGTAGCGCTGCTCGACATCAATCCGTCCATGACCCTGGCCAAGGACGGCATCAAGACACCGCCGATCAAGGTGCGCGCGGGTCCGCAGCGCATCTCGGCTTCCTTCCCGCAGAAGTTCGACGGGCCGATCGAGGACGAGTATCAAATGGTGGAGCAGAGCCTGGTAGATGTGAGCGTCGGCGCTCTCCCAGGCATGACCACTTTACCCCATCTGCACGAACTGAGCATCACGGGGCCGGTGAGTCCCGCTGGCGTCTCGGACACGCCGAGCCGCAGAAAGATCTTCGTCTGCCGGCCCGCGGCGGGCGAAGACGAAATCCCCTGCGCCAAGCGCATTCTCTCCGCGCTCGCGCGCCAGGCGTATCGACGGCCGGTAACCCCCAACGATCTGGAAGACCTGCTGGGGTTTTATCAGGCCGCTCGCAACCAGGGCGGTTTTGAGACCGGAATCCGCACCGCCATTCAGGCGATTCTGGCGAGCCCCGAATTCGTTTTCCGCTTCGAACGGACGCCGCCGGGGGTGGCGCCCGGAACCAACTACCGCATATCCGACCTCGAGCTGGCGTCGCGCCTGTCCTATTTCCTGTGGAGCAGCGCGCCCGATGACACCCTGATCACCCTCGGCAGCGAAAATAAGCTTCACGATCCGCTGGTGTTGGAGAAGCAGGTCCGCCGCATGCTGGCCGATCCGCGCTCGGAAGCCCTGTCGACCATTTTCGCCAGCGAGTGGCTGCACTTGCAGAACCTGAATATCGCGGTCCCGGACTTGTTCCTGTTTCCGAATTTCGACCGCAGCCTGGCGCAATCGATGCGGCGCGAAACCGAGCTGCTTTTCGACAACATGGTGCGGGAAGACCGCAGCGTAACCGAACTGCTGACCGCCGATTACACATTCGTAGACGAGCGCCTGGCCAAGCACTATGGAATCCCGGATGTGATGGGTAACCGCTTCCGCCGCGTTCCGCTGACGGATCCGAACCGCTTCGGTCTGCTCGGCCAGGGCAGCATTCTGACGCTCACCTCGACCGCCATCCGCACCTCTCCCGTGCAGCGCGGCAAGTACGTGATGGAGGTCCTGCTGGGTACGCCGCCGCCGCCGCCGCTGCCCAACGTTCCCGCGCTCCCCGAAAACTCCGAGCTGCGGACCGCGCACACCGCCAAGCAGCTTTCCGTCCGCGAACGGATGGAGGAACACCGCAAGAATCCCGTGTGCGCCGCCTGCCACAAAATGATGGATCCGATCGGATTTGCGCTCGAGAACTTCGATGCCGTCGGTGTCTGGCGCACCAACGACAGCGGGCTGCCGATCGATCCTAGCGGCCAGATGTTCGATGGCGCCAGGCTGAATGGCCCCGCCAGCCTGCGGCAGGCCATTCTCAACCATTCGGATTCATTCCTCGGCACGTTTACCGAGAACCTGCTGGCTTACGGCATCGGGCGCGTGACCGATTATCGCGACATGCCGGTGGTGCGCGGAATCGAGCACGAAGCGGCGCGCAACGACAACCACTTTTCGTCATTTGTGCTCGGAATCGTGAAGAGCCCGGCGTTTCAGATGCGGCGGGCGGAAGAAGCGGAACCGAAAGGCGGAGGAGTTCCCACCTCCGTCATGAATCTCCGCTGAAGATGTGCGGCAAGGAGGACGAGCAAGTGCAATACATCACGAAGAAGCATCTGTCGCGGCGCACCATGCTGCGGGGCATGGGAGTGGCGCTGGGCCTGCCGCTGCTGGACTCCATGGTGCCGGCGCAGACGCCGCTGGCGAAGACCGCGGCCGTTGGGAAGACGCGCCTGGCCTGCATCGAAATGGTGCACGGCTCGGCCGGCGCCACCGGCGAGGGCACCAACAAGCACTACTGGTCGCCCGAGAAGGAAGGCCGCGATTTCGAATGGAGCCAGACCCTCGAACCGCTGAAAGACTTCCGTGAATACATCACCATCGTCAGCGATACCGACCTCCATCCCGCCACCGCCTGGTCAGCCGCCGAAGAAGGCGCCGATCATTTCCGGTCGAGCGCCGTGTATCTCACCGCCGCTCATCCGAAGATGACCGAAGGCTCCGATTACTACGTGGGAACGTCCATCGACCAGATTTACGCCCAGCAATTCGGCCAGGACACGCCGCTGCCTTCCATCCAGCTCTGCATCGAGATGGTGGATGCTTCCGGCGCCTGCGATTACGGCTACGCCTGCGTCTATGCCGACACTATCAGTTGGTCTTCGCCGACCCAGCCGCTGCCCATGACGCTCGATCCGCGCATGGCCTTCGAGAACCTGTTCGGCGAGGGTGGCACTCCCGAGGAACGCGCCGCCCGCCAGAAGACCAACCGCAGCATTCTCGATTGGATCACGCAGGATGTCATGCGCCTGCAGAGAAACCTGGGCGCCAGCGACCGCCAGCGCTTGAACACCTATTTGGAAGATGTTCGCGAGATCGAGCGCCGCATCCAGCGCATCGAGAAATACAATTCGAGCGGCGAAGCGCGGGCCTTGCCCAACGCGCCCCTCGGAGTCCCCGACTCCTACGAGGAGCATCTTCGCCTGATGTTCGATTTACAGGCCCTGGCCTTCATGACCGAGACCACGCGCATCTCCGCCTTCAAGATGAGCCGCGACGTCAGCGGACGCGTCTGGCCGGAGAGCGGGGTGAAGACGCCGTTCCACCCCTGCTCCCATCACGGCGAAAACCCCACGCGCATCGCCGAGTTCGCCAAGCTGAACCGGTATCACGTCAGCCTGGTTCCATATTTCCTGCAGAAGCTCAAGGACACGCCCGATGGCGATGGCAACCTGCTGGACCATTCCATGGTCCTGTACGGCAGTCCCATGGGAGATTCCAATGTGCACAATCACAAGCGCGTACCGATGTTCCTCGCGGGACACGCCAATGGAACCTTGAAAGGGAATCTGCACGTGCGTATGAAGGACGCGACGCCGATGGCGAACATCCTGTTGACCATGCTGCACAAACTGGGCGTGAACGTGGAGACCTTCGGCGACAGCACCGGAGAAGTAGCCATCTAGCGACTAACGGAGTTGATCATGCGCAGAGTCTGTCTCGCAATCCTGTGCCTGGGGGCGGTCCTTGGGGCGGCCACCGATTCGCGCCTCTCCGAAGCCGCGATGCAGGGCAACAAAGATCTCGTGCGTTCGCTTCTGAAGGAGCGCGTGGACGTGGATGGAGCACAAGGCGATGGTTCCACGGCGCTTCACTGGGCGGCGTTTCATGACGATCTGGAGATGGTGAAGCTGCTGCTGGCCGCCGGAGCCAATCCCAAAGCCACCACCCGCGTGGAATCGCTGACGCCGCTTTTCATGGCCTGCACAAATGGGGATGCCGCCATTATCGAAGCCCTGCTGGCCGCGGGCGCCGATGCCAAAGCCACAAATGCCAACGGCACTACCGCGCTGATGACGGCGGCGGCTTCCGGCGGCACCGACGCCGTCAAAGCGCTGCTCGATCACGGGGCCGAAATCAACGTCAAGGAAGCCGTGCACGGCCAGACGGCGCTTATGTTCGCGGCGGCCTTGAATCGCGCCGCGGTGGTCAAGCTGTTGCTGGCTCGCGGCGCCGAGCCGAATGTCAGCACCAAAATCACCACGGTCGAGAGAGTCCGCTTTGATCAGGATGGCAACATCGTCGAGGAGCGGGCGGGAGCGGGCGGACGTGGCGCCCGGGGCGGCAATGCCCGCGCACCCCAAACTGCCGCGGCCCAGGACAAAGCCGACGAAGCCGCCGACGCGGAAGCCGCCGCGGCGGCCATGAAAGCGGCCAGTGCAGCCGCCAAATCCGACCTGGATGTGCTCGCCCGCATGCTGAAGTTTCAATCGGCGGATTATCTGCTCGCCAAGCCCAAAGCGCGCGCCGGCGACGTGGCTGCCCGCGCTCCGCGAAGGGTCGGGGCGGAATTCATGGGAGGCATGACCGCGCTGCTGTACGCCGCCCGCGAAGGTCATCTCGACACTGCCAAAGCGCTGGTGGAAGGCGGCGCCGATATCAACGTGGTAAACGGCGACAAATTCTCGCCGCTCGTAATGGCGATTACCAATGGCCACTTCGATCTGGCGAAATATCTGTTGGACCACGGCGCCGACCCCAAGCTGGCGGCGCAATCCGGGCTGACGGCTCTCTATGCCGTAATCGATGTGCAGTGGGCGCCGCACGCCTGGTTTCCGCAACCCAACCTGGAACAGGAAAAGGCCGGTTATCTGAACCTCATGAAGGAACTGCTCGATCATGGCGCCAACGTCAACGCGCGGGTCGGCGAGAAGCTCTGGTTCCGGTCCTTCACCAACGACTATACGTGGATCGATCCCGCCGGCGCCACCGCTTTCTGGCGGGCCGCGCAATCGAGCGATGTGGCGGCCATGAAGCTGCTCGTCGATCACGGCGCCGATCCCAGGCTGGCCACCACCTCGGGCGATACGCCGCTGCACGCCGCCGCCGGAATCGGTTGGGCCGCCAATTGGAGCGTCAACGCGCCTGCACCCATGGTAGAGGCGGTCAAGTATTGCGTCGAGCTGGGTAATGACGTCAATGTGGCCGATAACCGCGGCTACACGCCCCTGCACGGTGCCGCGTATTTGGGCGACAACGACATGGTGAACTACCTGGTGTCGCGAGGCGCCAACGTAAAGGCTCGCAGCAAAGCCGGCGATACCGTCGCCGATATGGCCAACGGGCCGACGCGCTTCGGCCAGCCGCACCCCGAGACCGTCGCACTGCTGGAAAAACTGGGTTCGGCCAACTCGCAGAATTGCCGCTCCGACATGTGCGTGGTGCAGCCGCGGGCATCGGTTTACGAGCGCCCTTTGACACCCGCCGAGCAGGCCGACAAAGACGCCATGGACAAGTTCGCCGCCGCGCTTGGCTTCCAATCGGCGGTCTACGCGGAAGATCTCCCGATAGTGACGGGACGGGGCCGCGGAGGGAAATGATTTGATCCGGGGGCGCGCGCACTCTTGCGTGCAGCGCCGGCGCTCTCGGCGGATCACGATGTCGGGCGGGATGCGCAACCGAAATCAACTGCGAACCGTTTGTATCGTCGCCATTCTCTTCACTGCGGACGCCTCCGCCCAGATCTACAATTCCACACTCCCGCTCGACCATCCCGACATCGCCTATTGGACGGCGCCGGTCAGCGATCCGGCGTCGAAGCTGGCGCGGGAAATCGGTCCGGACCCGCTCGACCTGCCTCACCTGCTCGATCGCCTGCGTGTCCCCGCCGACTCCCAGGCCCTCGTCTTTTCCAGGACCAGCTTCCAGGCGGCTAAGATATCCCCGCGCAATCCGCGCGCCGTTTACTTCAACGACGATGTCGCGGTGGCTTGGGTGCGCGGCAGTGAATGGATGGAAGTCGCCGCTACCGATCCCCGCCAGGGTGTCATCTTCTACCAGACCGATGGCCGTAAGTTCATCCGCAGCCAGGCCTGCTTGAAATGCCATCAAGGAGCGGCCACGCAGGGAGTGCCCGGCATGTTCGTCGGGTCCGTCTACCCGGATGCCTCCGGGAATCCGCAAGGCGGCGGCGCCATCATCACCGACCATCGGACGCCATTCGCCGACCGCTGGGGCGGATGGTATGTTACCGCCAGGAGCGGCGAGCAGCCCGACCGCGCCAACGGCGTGGCCGAAGATCCCGCCGAGCCGTTCACCCTCAACGCGCGCCAGAACTTGACGAATCTGTTCCGCGAATTCAACCCCTCCGGCTATCTGGCTCCGGTCAGCGACATCGTGGCGCTGATGACCTTCGAGCACCAGACGCAAATGACCAACCTGCTCACCCGGTTGGGCTGGAGAGCACGAATGGGCCAGGCCGACGATGCCGATATTGCCTCCGTCGCCCGCTATATGACGTTTGCCGACGAAGTCCCGCTGAAAGAGCCGATAGAAGGAATTTCGAGCTTCACGCAGACGTTTCCCCGGCGCGGTCCGTTCGACCACCGCGGCCGCACCCTCCGGCAATTCGATTTGCAGACCCGCCTGTTCCGTTATCCGCTCAGCTACATGATCTACAGTCCCGTCGTCGATGCGCTGCCGGACGTCGTCCGCGATCGTCTCTACCGGCGGCTATTCGATGACCTGCGAGGACGTCCGGCCATCCTCGAAATCCTGCGCGACACCAAGAAGAATCTGCCGGATTGGTGGGCTTCGGCCATGCAAGCGGCGGGTATATGATATGCCAATGCGTTTGCTGATGATTTGTGTACTGGCGGCGGCCGCCGGGGCGCAGGACGCTCCCAAGAAGCAAGCGGGCCCGCCGCCGGATCCGACCAATCTCAAGGTTCTCAAGGGCGCGTCGGGCGCGGATGTGCGCCAGATCATGCGGACCTTCACGGCCGGGCTCGGGGTGCAGTGCAGTTATTGCCATGTGGCCGGCAATTTTGCCAGCGACGAAAATCCCAAAAAGGAAATCGCGCGCCACATGATCGACATGATGCAGAAGCTGAACGCCTCCTTCGGCGACAACAAGATGCACGTGTCCTGCTACACCTGCCACCGCGGCGAAGCCGAGCCGAAGACCGCGCCCGAGCCGCCGGCCCGCGGCGGCCAATAACTACTTCGCCTCAGCCGGTATCACCCCCGGCTTGCCCCTGTCGATGACATACGTGTCGACCGCTCTGGCCGGCGTCGTGCCGATATTGCGGGCATTGTGAACGTGGCCGCGCCCGATAAAGAAAACATCTCCCGCCTTCAAGGTTTGCGGCGGCTTGCCGTCGACATAGAGCACGATCGTGCCTTCGATGACGTATCCGAAATCCTCGCCCGGGTGGCTGTGCCGCGCGGAAGCCGCGCCCGGCGGAATCTCGATGGTCGTGGTGACTCCATCGAGGGCCGTCCCGGGAATCTCGTGGCGTTGCAATTCGACGAATTTCAGCGCGCTCTGCTGGGCCACGCCAATCGCGACCGCCGCCAGGATCACCGCTCCGCATAGATGAAGGGTCCGTTTCACCATGCCCCACTCTATCGGAGAATTGCCGCCGCTCGATTCCATCGGGATCGAAGTGTCCGGTCTCATTGCCGCGATAGAATGACTCCGTGCCATTGGGACCGGACATTGCGCGGATCGCCGGGTTGATCGGGGAACCGGCGCGCGCCGCGATCCTCGCCGCGCTGGTCGATGGACGGGCGCTTCCCGCCGGGGAGCTGGCGTTCATCGGCAATATCGCGCCGCCTACCGCCAGCTTCCATCTGCGCAAGTTGGTCGAAGCGTCGCTGGTGACCGTGCAGAAACAGGGCAAGCATGCTTACTATCGCCTGACCGACGAGCGCGTCGCCACCGCCCTGGAGTCGATCGCGGCTCTCGCGCCGATGCGTCGCCAGGCCGGCCTTCGCATACAGGCCCGGCAAGAATCGGAGAGCACCCGACAGCTTCGATTCGCCCGCAGCTGCTACCGCCATCTCGCCGGGGTGCTTGCCGTGGAGATCGATCGGGCGTTGCTCGATCGCGGATTCTTATCCAGAGAATCGGGCGCCACGTATCGTCTTACCGATGAGGGCCGCCGTTGGAGCCGGCAGCTGGGCCTCGCTCTTCAGACGGTGCGATCGAACGGAGCCTCGGGCAAAGTCTGTCTCGATTGGACTGAGCGCCGTCCGCACATCGGCGGTCCGCTGGGGGTCGCAATATTCTCGCGGTTGACGGAGTTGGGGTGGATTGCGAGGATTCAGGATACCAGGGCGCTTCGTCTTACTCATGCCGGAGCGCGCGCCCTCGAAAAACAATTCGGCATCAATACTACATTCAAATCGCAAAGTAGATCCACTGGTACTATACTAGTCCGATAATAACTTCGGTTAACTTGATTTCAATTACTAACTGGGCCAACCTACTGAGAGGAGGTTCCGTGGGCCATCTCTTCCGTAGACTTTGGTTCGACGACGAAGGGCAGGACCTGATCGAATATACCCTGCTCTTAGCCTTTGTGGCTTTGGCCTCCGCGGCGCTGTTTATTGGAGCTGGAGGAAGCATCCAGGGAATCTGGTCGACCACCAACTCGCAGCTAGTCGCGGCCAACGCCGGATCCTAACTTGCTTGTAACCCCACCACCCTCGGCACACGTCCGCGTGTGCCGGGTGCAGTGGGTGGCATCTTATCGAATAACGAAATCGGCACGAAGCTTGATTTCCGCCGATGAAGCGCCGATCTGGGCTTCGTACTTACCCGGTTCGACGGTTCGCTTCATCTCGCGGTTCCAGATCGCAAGCTCGCGGGGCGATAGCTTGAACGACACGGTCCGCGTCTCGCCGGGTTTGAGATGGATGCGATCGAATCCACGCAGCGATTGCTCCCAGTTGATGGTGGAGCTTAGGTATTGATGTATGTAGAGCTGGGGGATCTCGTCGCCCTCGCGGCGGCCGGTATTGGTCAGATCGAACGAGATGGTTACATCACGGTCAGCCGTCGTTTCCGCCGGAGATATGCGCAGATTGGCGTAAGTGAAGGTGGTGTAACTCATCCCGAAACCGAATGGCCACAACGCTCCCGTCACACTTAGCTTGTTCCGTACGTCCTCCACATTGGCCCCCGGCTTTGTCGGGAAATTGAGTTCCAGTTGGCCCGATGTCTTGGGGAATGTGGTCGTCAGCTTACCGCCCGGATTATAGTCGCCAAAAAGGGCGTCGACGAGGGCTTCGCCGCCGTACGCGCCCGGAAGAAAGGCCTGCAGGATCGCCGCCGCCGCCCGCTTTCCGATGTTGAGCGCCACCGGCCGGCCGCTGATATCGATGAGGATGACAGGCTTTCCGGCGGCAGCCACGGCGCGGATCAGGTCGTCCTGCCTTCCCGTCAGGTCGATGCCGGTGCGCGACGCGCTCTCGCCTACCGTGCCGCGAATTCCCGGGACACCGTTATACTGATCTCCGACCACCACAATCGCGATGTCGGCCTGCCGGGCATTGGCCGCGGCCTGGTCGATGAGTTGCTGCTCATTCGCCGTCGGCGGATCGTGGAAGATTTCGGTGTCCGGCCATTTTTCATCGAAGAAGTCGGCGCCGGGCGAATACAGGACTCGGAGCTTGCCCGCGAAGCGAGTCTCCAGAAGATGGCGAATGGTGGCCGCGGGAGCCTCGCCGGGACCGTACCGCCCCATCGAATGATACGGGTTGTCCGCGTTGGGACCGCTGATGGCAATCGTCCGGATTTTTGACGAATCGAGCGGCAGCACGCTGTTGTCGTTCTTCAGCAGCACCAGAGATTCCCGGGACGCCTGGCGCGCCACTGCGAGATTGGCGGGATTCAGCACCACCGAATCCGGCTTGTCCAACGGCCGGTATGGACGATCGAACAGCCCTTCGCGCATCTTGACGCGCAGCACGTCGCGCACCCGCGCATCCAGCACCGGCATCGGCACCGCGCCTTCGCGGACCAGTTCGCGCATCGGCAGAACGAACGTGTCGGGAGGCTGAAAATTCGTCCGCACATTCAACCCGGCCAGGATCACCTGGCGCACGGCATCTTTCATATCCGCGGCCACGTGGTGTTTCCGGTACAGATACTCCACGGCATCGCTGTCGCTGACGACGTATCCCTGAAAGCCGAACCGCTTGCGCAGCACATCGATAAGGAAGTACGAGCTGCCGGTTATCGGAATGCCGTCGTAGTCGTTGTAGGAACTCATCACGCCCAGCGGATTAGCGGCCGGAATCACGCGCTCATACGTCCACAAGTGCAGCATTTCCATCTCGCGCGGCGCAATTTGTGGGTCGGTGCGGGCATTGCCCTCGCGCGCGCCTTTGTTGTTCGAATAAACCGCGAAATGCTTCATCGTCGAGACGACGCCTTGCGATTGGATTCCCAGCACTTCCTGAATCGCCAGTTCGGAAACCAGAAACGGATCTTCGCCGTAGGATTCCAGGCAGCGGCCCCAACGCGGATCGCGAATCACGTCCATGATGGGCGAATACACGTTGTCGTAGCCCAGGGCGTATCCTTCACGTCCGGTGATCTCGCCCACTTTGCGGACCAGCGCGCGGTCCCAGGTGGCGCCCATCCCGAGCTGCGTCGGGAAGGACGTGGCGTGAAAGTGCTCCACTCCGCGAATTCCCTCGTCGGTAAACTCCGCGGGAACGCCCAACCGCGTGTCCTCGATGAAAAACCGCTGCACTTCGTTCAAGGCCCAGGTGTGTTTGGAAGCCGGCCAGAGGTACGCCGCGCCGGGCGCATCCGGATCCCGCTTCCAGTACGGATATCCGTTCAAGTGCTCGTCAATATTGGCGACGCCGTCCTTCCAGAGATCTTTCGTGCGCCAATCCTCGGTGGGCAGATAGTCGGGAAGCACCCGTTTGTAGCCGTACAGCGTGGCGCACTGCACCGTCTTCTCGTCCAGGTTCATCTGGCCGATCAGGTCGTCGAGCCGTTTGTCTTCGGGCTGGCTCGGATCTTCGTAGATATCCTTGCGGCCGTTCTTATTGAGGTCGATCCATCCGTCGTGGTAGATATCCTTGCGCGTTACGACGGGCTTGCGATCGCGCATGCACTGATCGTAGGTCGGCGGGTAAAGCAGAGGCGACTCGGCGGCTGGCGGAGCGGGCTCGTTTTGGGCCAGCAGCAAAGCTCCCGTCAGGCCGATTGCAGCCAGAATCCAATAGCGCAGTTTCACAGTTTGCTCCCGGAAGGGTCAACGTATCATGCATACGCCGTCGCCGGACGCCGCCTTCGTGCGCGCGATCACTTCCGGTTTCCTACTTCCAGTTGCCGATCAGGATGAAGGGCGCCCAGTAGTATGGATGGCTCCAGTTTCGTGCTTGCGGGCTTGGCGCGGCGTGCGCCGGAGCCACGCCACGATCCTGCGATGCCGCCTCGACGTCCGGGCGCAGCGTTCCGGAAGCGATTCCTGCTTGAGCCTCGCGTAACGCTTCGCTCTTGCCAATCGCCGGATTCTCCTCGCGCAGGCGATACATGGTCCGCATCAGCACGGCCGTGGCTTCGTCGCTCACGCTCCACAAACTCGCGATCACGCTGCGCGCCCCCAGTTGCTGCGCGATGGTGCCGAAGCTGTCCACTTCGCGCCCGTCCTCGCTGCGGTTGGTGAATGCCGTGCTGCAAGCCGACAGCGTCAAGAGGTCCACACCATGAAACAGGCGCGGAACGGAGCGAATCTCCTGCAGGCTCCAGGGGTGGCCGTCGCCCAGCAATAGGACCGAGTTGGCAGCCAGAGGCCGCGAATCGAAGTGCGTCGCGATGTGGACTACGCGATGGTTCGGCTGCCGCAGATCGTTCAGGAACGCGTCGCGAGTGAATTCCGCATCCAGACGAACCGATCCTTCGAGCGGCGCCGTGCCTCCGCCGGTCTGGTGGAAAATGCTGTGCAGCTCGGCCGGAACCGATGGCAGCGCCGAAAATCCGGCTTTGGCCTCGGACACGCCGAAGCCCACGCCCTGCCAATGCGGCTGCGGTGCTTCTTTCAGGTTCTCCATGCTGGCGGGTGTGATCAGCGAGTTCCGGAACCGCATCACCAGATACTCGCGGCCGTCGTGCAGGGCGGCCATGGGGATGTAGCGCAGCGGGCCGTCCATTGACCACATGATGGTGCGGGCTTGTATGGAGTCCAGATCCTGCCGCAGACCTTCGGGGAAAACGACCTGGTAGAGCTCGCGCGCCAGGGGGAGCGGGTCCGACGCCGGGTTTTGCAACTGCTGCCGGAACTGAAAGATTTTGGCGTTGAGGTCCGCCTGCTTGATCGGGGTGGTGTAGGCCTTGCGCGCGCCCGCGGTGACCAGCATGGCGATGTACTTGTCGGGGGTCACCAGCGTATAGATCGCCACCACATCGGGACCGAGCTCGGCCAGGCTGCCCTGCACGCCTTCCGCTTCGCGCAGCTCCGCGACCCGCCGCGCCGTGCCTGAATCGGACGCCAGGGTCTTTTCCTCTTCGTCGAAAAAGCGCTGCAGGACCAGGTTGGCGGCCCCAAGATCGCTATCCAGCCGGTCGGATTGAGCGCGTTCTTCGTCGCTGAGCGCCGTGCTCTCGGATTTGGCAATCAAAGCGGCCTTCTTTTGTCCGATCGCGATCACCTGGCCGACCAATTGTTCGTAGCGGAAAAGAGCCGCCTTTTCGGGACCGAGCAAGGTGGCGGAACGCAGTTCGCCCGCCACCGAATCGCGCTGCAGGAAAATGCCGGTTTCCTTGTCTTTCAGCAGGCCGAGGATCTCTTCCGCTTCGGCGAAGCGCTGGCGCCCCACCAGCAGAGCGGCGAGATTGCGATAATACGACGCGATCGAAGCTTCGTAGTTTCGCCGCTCGGAATCCTCCAGATCGGCGTTGGAGCGCCGCACGCTTTGCAGTACGTTGACCGCCTGCTTGCCGAAAAAGATCGCCAAGTCGGGATGAGCTTCGGCGAACAGAACGCTGAGGTTGGAGAGCGCCTTGGCTTCCCCCGCGCGATCGCCCGCCGCGCGGAGAATTTCGAGCGCCTGCTGGTAGCACTGCAGGGCTTTGAGCTTTTGTCCCTGGGCATCGTAAACCGCGCCTGAATTGTTGAGCGTGCCCGCTTCACCGGCGCGATCGCCCACGGCGCGCCACACGGGCAGCGCCTGGTTGTAGAACTCAATTGCCTTCTGCGGGTCGCCCAACGCATCGTAGATCTGCCCGAGAGAGTCGAGTGCTCCGGCCTCTCCTGCCTGGTCGCCGGCAGCCTGAAATACCGCTCGCGCCTGGCCGTAGCACTCCAGCGCCTTGGCCGTGTCCTTCTGATCGGCGTAGAGACTGCCCAGGTTGCCGAGCATCCTGGCCTCGTTCCAGCGATCGCCGACCTCGTGAAAAATCGCCAGGCTCTGTTGGTAGCGGTTCAGCGCCTCCGCCCGCTCGCCCAACATGAAGTACGTTCGACCCAGGTTATGCAGAGTTGCCGCTTCCTCGGCACGATCGCCGATGGCGCGATGTATCGCAAGCGCCCGGCTATAAAGCTCCAACGCCTCCCGATAGTCCCCCTGGTCGGAGTGGATCCGGCCGAGGACGTTCAAGGTGTGAGCAGCCTGCGAGCGTGCCCCGATCGCCTGGTCGATCCCATATGCCTGGTTGCATAAGTCCAAAGCCTGCTGCGTCTCGCCGAGGATGGAGTACAGGCCGCCCATATTGCATAGCGTGGAAGCCTCGCCGAGCCGGTCGCCGAGAGATCGTTCGATCTCGAGCGCCTGTTTGAAAGCATCGAGCGCCTGCTGCTGCTCGCCCAATTCCGAATCCGTCGCGGCAATGTTATTCAGGATCTTGGCTTCGCTGGCGCGGTTCCCCAGCGTCTGCTGGATCGAGAGAGCCTGGCCGTAAAATTCCAGCGCCTTCCGCTTATCGCCGAGAAACGAATAGACGGACCCGATATTGCCTAGCGTTTGCGCTTCGCCGGCGCGATCCTGCAGGGCGCGGCGCAGGGCTAAAGCCGGCTGCAGGTTGGCCAGCGCCTTGGCCGTCTCTCCCAGGCTGCTGTACACCGTCCCGATGTTGTTCAGCGTGTCCGATTCTCCCTGCCGGTCGCCATCCGCCCGCCGCATTTCCAGCGCTTGCCGGTAGTAATCCAGGGCCTTCGATTTGTCGCTCGAGAATTGGTTGTAAATGGTGGCGATGCTGTCGAGTGTGGCGCTCTCGTTGGCGCGGTCGCCGAGTGTGTGAAAGATGGGGAGTGACTGGCCGTGGTAATCCAGCGCTTTCCGCCAGTCGCCTGACTCCGAAGAGGTGGTGGCGATGTAATTCAGCATCATAGCCTCGCCTCTGTGGTCGTCCAAGGCGCGATAGACCGCCAGCGCCTTTTCGTAGGAGTCGATGGCTTGGATTTTTTCGCCGATTTCGTAAAGGGCGTCGCCGCTGGTCCGCAGAATGCGCGCCTCGCTTCGCCTGTCGCCGATCGCCTGGAAGATCTGCAAAGCCTGCCGATAATCTTCCAGCCCGCTTGCGCCGCCGGCCGCACGGCCGATATTCGACAGGCTGGCGGCTTCGGCTGCGCGATCGTGAAGATCGCGGCGAATCCGCAACCCCTGGCCCAGAAAGTCCAGCGCGTGTGCTTTGTCTCCCTGCGCCAGGTAAACCAGTCCGATGTTATTCAGGGTTGACGCTTCGCCCGAGCGGTCGCGCGCCTGGCGGCGGATCGAGAGGGCCTGATTGTAGAACTCGAGCGCCCTGGCGGCATCGCGCGGGTTGTCGTAAACGAGGCCGACGCGATGGAGCGCCAGCCCGGCGAAATACAGACGGCGGAGTTGGTCAAAAAGAGCCGCTGCTTTCGTGTAATTGCCGATCGCCGATTTCAACCCGGCTTCTTCGGCCGCCCGGTCTTGCTTCAAACCCTCCTGCAAAAGCGCGATGGCTTGCAACTCCAGCCGATCGTCTTCCGCAGGCGCTCGAAGCCGATCGAACGAGATGCGATAGCGGCCGCGGAGCGTAAGCTCGCTGTTTGCGGCGACCTTCACCGTGTACGGCCCGCTCTGACCGGTGACCAGCGCTACGCACTCAAATCCGTAAGATCCGGTCGGGTTGTTTGAGGAGGCGATCTCGCGCCCGCCCGGATCCTGGATGGACAATCTGAGATCGATGCCCTTCTTTTCAATCAGAATCCGCAAGAACTGGCCGGCCCCAGCCTTGACCTGGAATTGCTGAACCTGTCGCGGAGCCAAGGCGAACTGGCGTGAAACCGGCGGCCGGATTTGGCCCAGATCCACGGGCGCCTGCGCCAGCACCGGTGCGGCGGCCGTTAATGCCAGGGCGAGCATCTGTCGGCTGCAAGCCAACTGGCGCCGGGGGAAACTGCCAAACTCTCCCATATTCCAATACTCAATTAGAACTCGATTCGAGCCGCGCGAACAGAGAACCGCGCCGCTGAATTGCCCTTGGAGATAACCGGGAGATATCGTATTAATGTTCCCGATCCGGGCTTCCCTGGTTTAAAGTCTGACGAATTGTTTGGGGAGGGCAAAATGGCGAATTCGCGCCGAACATTTTTTGAGGAGATACTTGCGGGCGGAGGTCTGGCCGCCTTGCTGGCAGAACGCGCGGCCGCCGGGCCGCCGCAGGACCAACCCGATTCATCGCTTCTGGATACCAGCGATTTCTGGGGCAGCTTCTACGACAGCGTCGACCCCAAAAAGAGCCGCGGACGCGCCCCAATCAAAGGCCGGCCGGCGGTGGCCGCCAAGGCCGTCCGGTATCTCTACTATGACGAGGCCGGACTGCGCTATACCGACCAAATCAAGCCCAAGGACCTTCTCGATCACCCGGGCGACCTGGCCGTGAGCATCACGCTCGGCCAGTTTCGCCCCGGCACGGCCGACTCGCAATCCATCGAGCGGCTGACTTCATCGCAATTGCGCGTCGATTGTGTGCAGACGAAGCCCTTCCTCAATCTGCTGGCGCCGGCCGCATGGGCCGCGCTGGCATCGCTCTATACCGACCGCGCCGGCAAGCTGCCATCTCTACAGACTTTGGGATTTCAGCAGCCGAACCTGCTCAGCGGCGACAACAAAGTCATTCTGCCCGGCGGATCGGGGAAGTTCGCCGTCAACGTCTCGTGCATGACCAAGGAGTCGATACTGCATAAGGTTTTGCGGAACGGTGTGAAAGTCGCCGGAATTGTTTCGCCCCTGGTCGGATTCCCGGCGGTGAGCATTCCCGCCATGCAGGCGTTTACCGCCATTTACAGCATGCTCGAAGAACGCGCCTCCTTCATCATGAGCAGCCCCCTGATGGACGCCGTCGGCACGCAGGCCGCCCTCAAGGACCCAAGTTTTCCTCCGACCTATATTCCTATCAAGGACGGCCAGTACGTCATGGTCCCGCTGGAGCACACCGATAAACTGGCGGAAAAAATCGAGCACCTGGAGATGAACCAGGGTTGGCTGGTCGATCGCAACGACCAGTCGAACCGTCCCGTAGACCAGAAGGCGCTCGATACGCTTCCCGAGATCACCTACCTCACCATGCAGATGAAAATCACGAAGGTATCGGTATCGGCCTCGACATCCTCGCCCGGTTCGGAGGAGGGAGGCCGATCCAAGGGCGGCGGCAAAACCAAAGGCAAAATGTAGCTTTGCATCGCATGCGATATAGAGTGACGCTTGCTCTGCTCTGGGCCGTGGCGCCGATCGCGCGACCTCTGGCGGCGCAATGCCAGCCTAGCAAACGCGCGCTGGTGGTCGGCATCAATACCTATTCCGGCAAGCGCCCGCCGGCGGCGCACTTCGAAAAACCGCTGGTTCCGCGCCTGCCGGTCGAAGGCGCCAATACCGCCCGCCCCTTCGACAACCTGGACGGGGCGGTAAACGATGCCAACGACTTCGCCGACCTGCTGGAGTCCCAAGGCTACGATTTTCCGCGGCAGAATGTTATTCGCCTGCTGGAAGCGAAAGCCACCGCGCAGAACATCCTCGACACCTTTCAGCGCTGGCTGGTGGATGCCTCCAGTTGCGCCGGCGATATCGAAGTCTTCTTCTATTCCGGACACGGTTCACAGATTCGCAACCGCTACGTGAAGGATGAGACCGCCCCCGACCGCTTCGACCAGACGCTCGTCCCCTACGACGCGGCCGATGGCGTCCCCGATATTCGGAACAAGGAGCTGGACCGTTTGTACCTGGAAGCGGCGCGCAAGGGCATTTATCTCACCGTGATCGCGGATAGCTGCCAGAGCGGCGGCCTGAGCCGGGGCGCCAAACAGTTTTCCAAGGGAAAAAGCGCGGAACCGGATCGCCGGTATGTAATCGATCCGGGCCCGCGCGACGCTGCCGGAAAACCGCAGCTGCCCACGCGCCGGTCCACCGGTGTTGCGCATCCCGTCCTGCTGCTCGCCGCAGCTTACGAGACCGAAGAAGCCATGGAAGACGGCGACGATCGGCGGCCGCATGGCGCCTTCACCGCCGCGCTTCTCCGCGAACTACAGGACCACGGAGCGCATGAGCCGATCGGGCCGATCTTCGACGACGTGAAATTCGCGGTCGGCCTGACGCAACCCGCCCAGCATCCGCAGATATATGGCGAAGCTCGCCTCGAGCGCGACCTGTTCGGCGAACCCGCGAATTCAACCACCGGCGTTTTGGCTCGCGTAAAGCAGATGCGCGGCGATGGCAGTCTGGTCTTGGACAAGGGCACGTTGGCCGGCCTGTACCCGGGTTGCGAACTGGTACGCTCGCTTCCCGGCGCGCCCGCTGTGCGCATCGCCATTCGCGAGCAGGATTCCGGCCCCACCGAGTCCACGGCCGATGTCATCGCCGGCAGCTTCATGCAAAATCCGCAGGGCGCCACGTTTCGCCTCGATAAGTGGGTGGTGCCGGATACTAGCGCGCTCACCATCTATTACGCGCAGGATGGTCCGTCAAACGAGAGCCTGGCGCGCGATGCCGCTGTCGTCGGACAGTTGGCAGCCTCGGGAATTCGCGCCGTCTCCGACCCCACCATCCCGCTGCCCCCCGGCACGCCGCTCGTTCAGGTCTGGTGGCTGGATGGAGCCTGGCGCTGCTTGGGTTCACGGCCAGGCATGGCCACCGACCTCGGAAAATCCCTGGATGCCGACCGGCTGCGCCAGATCGCCGGCAGCGCCGCCCTGTACGTCAATTTCCCGTTGCCGGCGAAAGATGCGGCCGCCCTGGATCTCGGCGAAGGCACGCCCAACAACGCCGTCCGCGTGCAGAAACAGCCCGACAATCCCAGGAAAGACCAGTACATCCTGGCGGGCCGCTGGGATGGCTCGGGGCTTGCCTACGCCTGGATTCGTCCCGGGATCACGGATGACGATCAGACGGAAACCAACCTGCCTGTTCGCTCGGATTGGGTTCCATCGGCCGTATCCGGCTTCGCCGCCGACCTGCGCGCTGAGGCTCTCGCCCTCAACCGCATTTACGGCTGGATGACGCTTGATGTCCCGGGCGGCGGTAGTGCGGGATCGGGCGCCTTTCCCTATCGTTTGTCTCTCCGCCAAGCCGGAACGGCCACGAATCTGGCGCCGGGCCGCGACATTACGACCGCCGGCGAGCAGTACAAAATCTGGCTCACCGCCAAACCCGACGAAGTGGCGGCCATCGCCAGGACTGGACGGATCGCGCCGCGCTGGGTATACGTGATCGCCATCGATCGTGACGGCAATACCAGCGTGCTGATTCCGCCCGGCGAATCCAACGTCGGCAACCATGTGCCCGCAGACGAAGATCCACCGGCGGAAATTCAATTGACGTCGGACCCCTACGATTTCTCCATCGCGCCGCCGTTTGGCCTGGACACTTACATCCTGCTGACCTCGGCCGAGGAACTGGACCCGCGGATTTTCCGCGCGCAGGGTGTCCGTTCCGAAAGCCGCGGCTCCGCCAATCCGCTCGCCGACCTGCTGCAAAACATCGGCGCCGCCGGCCGCGTTCGCGGCGCCGCCAAACCCGTTCCAGCGAATTGGTCCGTCGAGCGCGTGACCTTCCGGTCGCGTGCCGCGGGGAAGAACTAACGCTGCAGAGCCTATTTCTCCGGCGCCGGCTGCGCTTTCAGCAAGTCCGGCAGATGATCACCGGCGTGACCCAGCGCCCGAGCCAGGCTCAGTTTCGCCAGATTATGGGCGAAGATGCTGTTTATCAGATCCAACTGCGCGCCGGCGACGTTCTGCTGGGCCTGCACTACCTCGACCGTGTTGACGATGCCGGCCTCCATGCGCTGGCGGGTCATGTCCAACGCCTCCCGCGCCACTTGCACGTTATGCTGCGCCACTTCGACCTGCCCGGCGGAGGCCTGAAGGTCCAGAGAAACCTGGCGGACTTCAGATTCGATCTCCGCGCGCGTGTCCTCCAATTCGGCCTTGCGCTGTGCCAGCACCGCTTCCGCCTGCGCGATATCGCCGGCGATTCGGCCGCCCTGCCATACTGGAATGTTGAGCGTACCCACCGCGGTGAAAGCTCCGTGCGATTGTGCCGGGTTAGTGCCGATCACTTCATAATCGCCGCTGATGGCCAGCGAAGGCAGCCGCTCGGCGCGCGCCGCGGACAAGGCTTTGACGGCGGCCTCCACGTGGGCTTCGGCGGCCTTTAGGTCGGCGCGCTGTTGGGCGGCCTGCGACAATATCTCGTCGACGGTTCGGGTCGGCGCGGGGCTGAAAGGGAAGCTGTCCGTGAGCTGATAATCGGGATTGGGGGGCAGCCCCGTCAATCGCGCCAGGTTGATCTTCTGCTTCGCCAGGTCGTTGCGCAGCGTGATGATCTGCTGCTCCTGGCTGAGCGACCGCACCTGGTTCTGATCCACGTTGAGCTGCGCCAGTACACCTTCCCGTGATTGCTCGGTGGATTGATGCAGGACGGCGTTGGCGGTATCGAGTTGCGCCTGTGCGGCATCCACGCGGGCCTGCGCGGCCAGGGTTTGCAGGTAGGCGCCGCCGACCGCCAGAGTCACCAGGTCGCGCGCATCCTCCAGGCTGTATTGACTGGCGCGCGCCGTGGCCTTTGCGGAGCGGTAATTGTTGAGCGCCGTGAGATTCGCCACCGTCTGGCTGAGGCTCGCCTGCAGCGAGAAATAATTGAACGGACCCGCGATCGACGGAATGCGGACTCCGGGGAACGGGCTGCTGATGCGCAGTCCCAGCGCGGCCAGGTCCACCTGCTCCACGGTTTCGCTGAGAGCGCTGCTGACGTTCGGCAGCAGCGCGCTGCGGGCTACCGTCACCTGCGCGGTGTTCTGTCGCACCGTCTGCGCGATTCCGACGGCGCCCAGGTTATAAGCGAGGCCCCGCGCAAGCGCATCCAGCAGCGACAGCTTGCCGGAAAACGGCATCGTCGTTGTGCTGCGGGCGCTGCCGCCGTACGGTCCGGAAATCTGGACCGTCGGATTCAGCGTGTTGACGCTGGTCGTCGTCCCCGATACCGGCTGCTCGCCCACGCCGACCGAACCACCCTGGTTGTTGCGCCCCGACGCCGGCAAACTGACCGCCGATGGAGGCGTGCCCGCCGCCGGACCCGCGGGCTGAAACTGCGCCCGGACAGGACCCGCCAGCAGGAACGCCGCGAGCAAGCTTGAGAACACAATGCTGCCGAATGGTTTCATGGGATTTCCGCTCATTTCGAAGTCATCACCAGCTTGCGCATGGCCGCCACCAACTGCCGTTGATGGGTGTCTGACAGCACCGCCAGTTGCTGCGCCTCGGCGCGCCGGGCTCGTGGCAGCGCGCGATGGAACAGCCGGTCTCCGGCTTCGGTGCGCTGCACCCATTGGATGCGGCGATCGCGGGGGTTGCGCTGCCGCCGCAGCCAGCCGCGGCGCTCCAATCCGTCCAGGACGCCCACGAAAGAACTGGGATCCAGGCCGCAAAGATCCGCGATCTCGTGCTGGGACACGTTTCCGGCGTCGGCGATCGCCAGCAGCCAGAACTCTCTCGAACGCAGCCCCAGCGGAGCCAGCGCGCGGTCCAGACGCCGCCGCGCTTCCAGCCAGATCTTCCAGTTGCAAAACCACAGCCCGGGAGCCGCCGGTTCCAGCGCCGCCACCACCCGCGCCCCGCCGGTCTTGGAAGTTGCCCGCCGCATCGCTATAACGTCCGCCGGAACAGCAGCGTGGCCCCCGCCAGCACCACCGCCGAGGTCAGCACTAGCGCGAAGACGTCGGTCGAAACCGCCTCGATGCCGACATCCTTGAGCAGCAGCGTGCGGAAAGCGTGAACCGCATACGTGAACGGATCGCCATCCGACATCACCCGCAGCCATTTCGGGAACCCAGCTATGGGGTAAACCGCGCCGCTGGGAAAAAACAGCAGCGTGTTCAGCACGCCGAAAATCGCGCGCGGCACCAGCGGATCGCTGATGCGCGCCATGATGAAGAACATCATGCCAATAAGCGCGATGGAGGTGAGCACCACCAGGAATGTGAGCTCCAGAACGCGCATCGGCTGGAAAAAGTGCGGCACGCGCGCCACTACCGCGCCCAGCACAAGCACCGTCTCGCCGGAGAGCACCGCCTTGATGACGCCCGAAAGATTGAAGCCCAGGATCAGTTCCCACTTGGTGATCGGCGTCACCATGTAGCCTTCGTGCAAACCGCGCGATTTATCGTCGATGAACAGCAACCCCCCGCCGATCATGGCGGTCACGAAAATCGCCAGCGACACCGAGCCGGGCAGCAGGTACTTGATGTAGTCGATATAGGGATAAACTTCCACCACGTCCAGCCCGGCTTGCGCCGGCTCGCGGGGCGGCACTTGCGGCGCGTTGATCGAATTCACCAGGGTGGCCATCTGGTCGCCCACCGCGCCCGCCACCGACCGGTCGGTGTTGTCCGTGATCAGCGCCAGGTGCGGCTGGTGCTGCTCCAGCAGGTCGCGGGAATAGTGGCGCGGAATGATCAGAACCGCGCTCAGGACACCCTTTCGCAAATCGTGAATGGCGACGCCTTCATCGCCGTAATCGCTGGGCAGGAAGGTCCGTGCGTTCGCGGCCACCGCGCGGACTCGTTCCAGCACGTCGATCGATTCCGGCCCGTGATCCAGGTTGACCACTCCCAGAGAGACATTCTTGATGTTTCCGCCAAAAGCGTTGCCCAGGATCACCAATTGCACCAGCGGCAGCACCAGCGACGCAAAAAGCAGCGCCGGGCTGCGGCGGAACTTGCGCATATCGCGCTCCACCAATGCCAGAGCTCGCTTCATCTAATCACCGCCTCTCTTTCTGCTTCTGCCGGCCGGCGCATCGGCTTCATTCATCTCCGCCAGCCCGTGGCCAGTGTAGTGAAGGAAAACGTCGTCCAGGCTGGTGGACTGCACCGACAGGCTCCTCAGCTCCAGGTTGTGCTCGCGCGCCAGTTCGAGCAGTTCCTGAGCCGATGCCGGGCCGCGATCGCTGGAAATCCGGTACGTCGCCGAGCCCAAAGCGCGCACCGATTTCACCGCCGGCAGCCGCTCTAGTTCGGCCGCTCCGCCCGGCAGATCGGGATGGAACTGCAATTCGATGCGGCTGGCGCCCGGAACCGACCCCTTCAGCGCCACCGGCGTGTCCAGCGCCACGATTCGGCCCCGGTCCACGATGGCCACGCGGTCGCACAACCGGTCGGCCTCATCCATGTAATGCGTCGTGAGGAACAGCGTGCGGCCCTGCTGCGCCCGCAGATGCGAGATCATCTCCCACACCGAAATCCGCGAAACCGGATCGAGGCCGGTGGTGGGCTCATCCAAAAACAGGATCTGCGGGTCGTGCACCAGGCCGCGCGCGATCTCCAGGCGCCGCCGCATCCCGCCTGAAAGGGTCGCCGCCAGCGCATTGGCCCGCTCGCGGAGCCCGACTGCTTCCAGCAGTTCCTCGGTGCGCTGCCGGCGCCGCGCGCCCGTCAGACCGTACAGCCGCGCGTGGATTCCCAGGTTCTCGGCGCAGGTGAGCTCGGGATCGCTGGTCATATTCTGCGGAATTACCCCGATCCTGGTGCGCACCGCGTTAGGGTCGTGATTGATGTCGTAGCCCGCCACGACCGCCGTGCCGCTGGTCGGAGGCACCAGCGTCGTCAGCATGCGAATGAGCGTGCTCTTGCCCGCGCCGTTCGGTCCGAGCAGCCCGAAAATCTCGCCCGCATGCACCCGGAAGCTGACGTTGTCGACCGCCAACAGCGCGCCGAACCGCTTGCTGATACCCTCGACCGAGATGGAGATGTCGTTTTGGGCTGGGTTTTGCTGTGCCATCATGCCTAGTCCTTCGCATTCGTGACCGCGGGAGGCGGCGGCAATGCCGGCACCGGAAGCATCACCCACGCGGTCATGCCCAGCGGCAGCTTGCCGCTGGGATTCGGCACGCGAACCCGGATCTCCACCGTCTTGATGTCGCGCTTGACCCGGCTCACATCGCGCTGCGTGGCGAAATCCGCGACCACCGCCTTGTAGATCACCGGACCGCTGATTTCCGCTCCCGACGGCAGCCGCACCTCGAGCGTCTGTCCCATGGGGATCAGGTCCGCGTAAGTCTCCTCCAGGTAGGCATCCACCCAGGTGGAGCTCAAGTCGAACAGCGTGATGATCGGGCTGCCCGGGTTCACCACTTCGCCCTGCCGCGCCGCGCGCAGCGTCACGATGCCGCTGGCAGGCGCGAGAATCTGCGTCTGTCCGAAGCGCGCCGCGGCGGCAGCCGCGTTCGACACCGCTTGCGCTTCGGCGGCCCGCATGGCGTCGGTCTGCTGCTGCTGCACGGAAACCTGCCGCTCCTGCTGCTGCGCGTCCGCCAGCGCCGCCTGTGCCGCGCCGACGGACCGCTGGGTCGCTTCCACGCCGGCCTGCGCCGCCGCGACGGCCCGGCGGCTGGCTTCGGCGCCCGCCCGCGCCGCTTGCTCGTTGGCCTTGGCGGAATCGAGGTCGGTCTGCGCCGTCACCAGGTCCTGCGGCGGATTCACCCGGCTTTCGACCAGCGGCCGGATGCGATTGAAATTGTCCTGCGCCTTGGCGACCGCCGCCTGGGTTTGCTCCACTTGCGCCTGCGCCTGCTGCAACTGGGCCTGAGCCTGCGAAACCTGCGCCTGCGCCTGCTGCAACTGGGCCTGCGTCTGCGCCAACTGCGCTTCCGCCTGGCGGACTTTCGTCGGCAGCGTATTCTGCAGCAGTTCCGTCTGGGCGATCGATTGCTGCGCGTTGGCGCGCGCTTGCGCCACCGCGTGGCCGGCGGCACCCTGATCGGCCCGCAGTTCTTCCTGGTCGAGCGTGGCGATCAGGTCTCCGGCCTTGACCCACTGTCCGTCATCAACTGCCAGGCTGACGATGCGGCCCGTGATCTTGCTGCTCACAACCACTTCGTTGCCGTCGACCGTGCCGGTCAACACCAGCGTTTGCGGCCGCGGACGCTGCGTCCACCAGATCACTCCGATAATGGCCACGATCACCAACAGTAGAATCACTCGTTTCATTCGGATGGCCCTCGCTGACAGCCGATGCGCTCGATCTGCCTCACTACATTGTAGTCCAAATTATTGGGGTTCCAAATTAATGCCCAAGGACAAACAAACCCTGGCCCTCGCCGCGATCACATCCGCGGCGGCCCGGGTTGGCGCGGTTCGGGCTGAAACCGGCAGCAGACGCGGCGGCTAGCCGCCGAGCGCGTCCTTCATTTTGAGCAGTGGAATGCCTTCTTCCATCCACTCCGGGGCCGGCTTGTCCAACAGGTAGTGATCGAAGAACTCGCGCATGCGGATCGTGTAGTCCTTCATATTCTCCGGCCGCGCCAGGCCGTGATTTTCGCCCTTGTACTCGAGCAGGATCACGGGCTTGCCCATGCGGCGCAGCGTATTGAAGTATTCGATTCCCTGCGTCTGGTCGACCGCGCCGTCACGGTCGTTGTGCAGAATCATCAGGGGCGTCTTGACGTTGCTCGCGTGGAAAACCGGCGAGTTGCGGACGTAGGCATCCATGTTGTCCCAATACCCGCCCTTGAAGCGGCCCTGGCTGCTTTCGAAGATGGCCTGGTTCGTTCCGCCCGTATTCTTGTAAATCAAGCTGTACATGCTGACCATGTCCGTCAGCGGCGCCCCCGCGATGGCTGCATGAAAGATATCCGTCTGCGTCACCAGGAATGCCGTCTGGTATCCGCCCCACGAGTGCCCGTGCAGCCCGACCCGCGCGCCATCCACCACGCCGGTCGCGATCGCAGCCTTCACTGCCGGCACCACGCACGCCACCGCCGACATTCCGGGATCGTTGACCTTGTAGACGATATCCGGCTCGATCACCGCGTACCCGTTGCTCGTGTACTGCGCGACGCTGAAGCCGTTGTACGTCGGGCGCGGATAGGCATTGGCAGTCTGCGACTCTTTTTCGTAAATTTCGACGATCGCCGGATAGCGCTTGCCCGGCTCGTAATTGGCCGGCAGCCACAAGGCCGCCTGGAGCTTGTCGCCGTGCGTGCTGGTGTAATCCACCAGGCGAACGCCGCCCGGCCAGAAGAAATCCTTCTGCTGCGGATTGGCGTCGGTCACCTGTTTGCCTTCGCTGAGTGTGGCGTCGGCGGCATAGTAATTCGGGAAGTCCCTGGTCGTCTCGCGTGTGTACAAGTAAACGTCCGCCTTCTTAGCCTTCAGAAGCTGGGTGAACTCGGCGTCGCCCCACTGCAGCATCTTGACGCCCGGTTTGCCCGGCTCGATCAGCCCGATGCCGCTTTTCTTGGTCCATTCGCCGTACGCGCCCAGGTACACCGGCGCCGAGAGATCGATGCCGCGCTCGTCCGGATCGAACCGGAACGGCCGGCGGTACCGAATACTGTCTCTCTTTCCGTTCACCGTAAGGTTTTCGGCCTTCCCGCCGTTCACCGGCACTTTCCAGATGTCCCAGTTGTCGGTGATCAGAACCGCGGAGCTGTCTTTGGTCCAGCCGAATTGTTGTGTGGGCGGCTTCACCTGGTTGTGATCGTCTTCAGTGTTCCAAAAGGTAGCGGGAATCTGCCGCGTCAATTCGGCCGATTTGCCGGTAGCCATGTCGTAGACCGAAAACACGCCGTCATCGTAGAACAGGAATTTCGTTCCATCCGGCGATTCGCCCATCGCGTGCGCGGCTTTGCGCAGCGCGAGCTTACGATCTCCGGTCATCGGATCCACCACGTACACGTCCTGAAAACGGCGCCCGTCGAGATTGCCCATCAGTTCGTACTCGCGGATGTCGAAACCGAGTGCGTATTTCTGTTCCGGCGCGATCGTCACCTGGCGCAACTGCTCATCTGCCAGCCGTATGAACTTGTTCTCCGCCGGAATATACGCCGCCAGAAAACTGAAATTCTTGTCCTGGTTCTCCTGCACCTGCTGCTGCGATTGCAGCCGCGGATCCTTGTAGTGCCACAGCACCAGCGACGGCTTGTCTTCCGCCGGCGGCGGAGGCGGAGTCGGGTGATCGCTGTCGGCGGCCGACGCATCGGTCGAGCCCGCGCCCTTTTTCTTGGGCTTCACCTCGTGGATGCCGAAGAGAACTTCGGAAAGATCCTGCCGCCACATAGGCGCGCGATTCGGACTGACCGTCATACCGGCCGGAAATGTCTTGTCTGTCTTGGGGTCGAATACCACTTTCGCCGGCGTGGACGCGCCCACATCGCGAAACGCCACCACGCTGTACAGCTTATCTTCGAATCCCTTGTCATCCTCGCCGCGAAGGAATGCGAAACCGTCGCCCTTCTCCGTCCACGTCAGGCTTTTGTAGACGGCTTGTGCGCTGTCGAGGGTCTGCACCGTGCCCGCCGCCATGTTGCGCAGTTCGACGCCGTTGCCCGCCTTATCCTGCGCGTCGATCGCCCACGCCAGCCAGTCGCCTCTTTTGTCGAAAGCGAACTCGCTGACGTTCCCGACGTTCATCTCGGTCCCGTTGGCCAGTGAGTAGAGCAGCAGGTCGCTGCCGCTTGGGCGCTCTGGCGGAGTCGCGCCGCTATTCCCAGCCGGCGCGGGCGATGGCGTCGTGCCGCTTCCGCCGGCACCTCCTGTCCCGGCGGCGCCCGTCTCGGCGCCATAGCGCTGCAAGGCGATGACGCTAGATCGTTCTCCGCCGAAAACGAACCGCCGGATCTTTTCGAACTCTGTCTTCTTACCGGTGGCCAGTTCCACCAGCACGACCTTCGTCTGTACCGGCCGCCTCTGCTGCCGCATGCGCTTAGCGTCGCGCGTGAGCGGATAGGCCGAGAATGCCACCCACTTGCCATCATCGGAAAAGGTGGGACCGCCGCCTCCTGCCGCGGCCGCTCCGGCGCCCGGCGTGGGAGGCGCGCCGGCGGCTGGCGCCGGTGTCGATGCCTGCCGATCGCCCGCCGGATAGCGGTCCTCTTTGCCGGTCTTGAGGTTCCGGACGACCACTTCCGCGTTGCCCTCCGCGGGGCTCAACCGGTAGGCCAACCATTGGCCGTCCGAGGAAACCACGGCGCCCTGAATGCTCTTCCAGGCGAGCATGTCCTGCAGTTGGAGGGCTCGCGGCGTGGGAGCGTCGGCGGGCCACGCCAACACCGCGCACACGAATAGCAGTGCAGCAATCCTACGCTGTTTCATGCGGCGGATTCTATCACACTGATAGGAGCAGGCTGGCCGCCGGGGGCTGGGCGCTGGCGGTCCGCCCGGCTCACGCTACTTGAATAACTGCGGCGCGAATTCGTTCAGGTAGTTCCGCCAGTTGATCCAGGTGTGCGCGCCGGGGCTCTCCTCGAACGTGGCGTTAAAGCCGTGTTTTTTGAAGAAATCCACGGTAGCTTTGCTGGTCGCCAGAAGACCGTCATCTTTCCCTGTGCTGAACCAGAATAGCTTCAGGTCCTTCTTCAGGCCCGGACTGTCGAGATTCGCTTTGTTCTGCTCCTCCCAGACCGTGACTGGATTCGGCCCCGGCGCGGTGGTTGCCGCCGGCCCGCCACGACCCGGGCTGCCGCCCGGGATCCCGAAAAGTCCCGAGCTGTAGACGCCGATATAGGCGAATTTGTCGAGATGCGGAATGCCAATGTACAACGTCTGGCCGCCGCCCATCGAAAGCCCGGCGATCGCCCGGTGCGCGCGGTCGGCCTGGATCCGGTAATGCGTTTCCGCGTAGGGCATGATGTCCTTGACGAAATCCTCAACGAAGTCGTCGTCAAACATGGGGCGGGCCGGCGCGGCGACGCCTTGGCCCGCCGGCGCTGCGCCGCGTCCCCCGATTCCTTGCGTCTGGCTGGTGTGCCCGGCCGGCATTACCACGATCATGGGCTTGGCCTTTCCCGCGGCAATCAGGTTGTCAAGAATAAAGCCCGCCCGCCCCACCGATGTCCACGAGTCGTCGCAGTCGCCCGCGCCGTGTAGAAGGTAAAAGACCGGATATTTCCGCGTGCTGGTTTCGTATCCCGGCGGCGTGTAGATGTGCATGCGGCGGAATTTCTGCAGCGTCTTGGAGTAATACGTCACGATTCCCACCGCGCCGTGCGGCACCTCTTTGGTGTCCATGAAATCCGCGCCCGGAACATAAAACAGGCTCCAGTTCTGCGTATTGGACTCGCTGATCGAAGTGTTCCGCGGATCCATCGTGCTCACGCCGTCGACATTGAAAACATACCGGTATGCCCCCGAGTCGATCGGACCGGTGGTAAATTCCCAGACGCCGTTCTCGCCTTTTTGCAACGGCCGTCCGCCGCGTCCGCCTCCCGGCGCCGGCGGGTTGGGAGCCGCGCCCAATGCCGCCGCCGGAATGTCGCTGGCATTGAGCGTGACCGTTTGCGCGTTGGGCGCGAGGATGCGCAGCGTCACCCGGTGGTCGGGGAGAATTTCCGGAGAAACAACCTGCGGCCCCCGGCCTGCGCCCCGGCCCCTTCCGGGCTGGGCGGCCGGAGCTTCCTGTGCCCAAAGCCATCCTTGTCCGCCCAAACAGGACGCGATAATCCCAATCCCCATCAACCTGCGGCATCGTCTCATATAACTGTTCCTGACCCGAGCATAATACCATCGTGAATGCACAGCCTGCAGCCGACCCTTGCCGACCCTTAATCGGCCCGGCCACAGCAAATCCGATTCGCGCAATCTGGTATATTCCCCCCATGAACCGCACATCCCTGGCGCGCGTCTCCACCGCCCTCCTGTTCCTCGCGGGCTGCTGGCTGGCCTACACTCAGACCCAGACGAAGCAGCCTCCCTCCTTGGATCTGAAAAAGATAAAAGATGACCTGTACGAGATCGTGGGCGATGGCGGCAACGTCGCCGTCTATGTCACCAGCGAGGGCGTGATCCTCGTTGATGACAAGTACGAGCAGGATTATCAGAACATCATGGCAAAAGTTAAAAGTGTGACCAGCCTGCCCGTCAAGTATGTGCTAAGCACCCATCACCACTCCGATCACAGCGGCGGCAACGTCAACTTCATCAATTCGGCCGAGATCATCTCTACCGTCAACGCCCGCGCCAATATCGTCGGCCACAAGCAGCCCGGCGCGCCCGAAATGGTTCCGGCGCGGGTCACCTTTACCGATCAGTGCTCGGTCTTCCTCGGCGGAAAAGAGGTGCGCGCGTATTATTTCGGCCGCGGCCATACCAATGGCGACGCGGTGATCTACTTCCCCGCGCTGCGCGTGCTTCACACCGGCGATCTGATGGCCGGCCGGACGCCTCTCATCGACTATGCCGGCGGCGGCAGCATTATCGAATGGACGAAGACTCTGGATGGCGCACTAAAGCTGGATTTCGACACCGTGATTCCCGGGCACGGCGACGTCACCGACAAGGCCGGCCTGCTGGCCTACCGCAACAACGTCGAAAAACTCCGGGATCGCGCCACCGCCCTGGTTCGCGAAGGCAAGAGCGAAGCCGACTTCAGGAAGATCATGGAGAGCGAATACGGCTGGGGACCCACCACCATGCAGGCCCAGTGGAGCATTTCGGGCCTGATGGCGGAAGTCAGATAACCCGCTTCAGTTGCGCTGCACCTGCTCCAGCTCGCCCTCGAGCAGAGCCACATGCTCTTCTTCTTCGGCGGCCAGTTCGGCGCAGAGTTCTTTTTCCAGTCCGGCCGGCAGGCCCGCCGCCAGCTTTTTGAAATGGTCGCGCGTGCGCCGCTCCATTTCCAGGGCCGCCTGGTACAGGTCGGCGATTCCCGATTCTTCCGTCACCCGGATCCCGCGGAACAGCCAGTTTTCCAGCAGCGCCTGCTCGTTTCCCGACAGCTCCACTACCTCGCGGTCCAGGTGGGCGTGATACTTCTCTTCCAGCTCGTGCAGATGGTCGAGCTCGGCTTCATACAGCCGTTCCAGCACCGCGCGGTGCTCCGGCTTGCGCGCCTTGTCTCGCGCCATCTTGTAAAAATGAAATGAATTCAGCTCGAACTGGACGGCGTCGCGAATCGCCTGGAAGCGCATCGAGTCGCCCAGCTCGCGTGAAGGGATGAGCTCCAGGTCGCCGCCGCACATGAAACATTTGCCGTAAGGAATAGCGACTCCCGTAGTCAGTTTGAAACAGCTCCGGCAGCGCCAGGTGTAGCGGACCTGCGCGCAGCAGATTTCGTCTTCTTCCAGGATGCGGCGGCACTTCGGACAAGAGGATGGCATATATCAGAGACTCCCTACTTCGGCGGGGGCGGTTGGAACCGCGCTTTGCGCAACCGCACCGTCCACGATCCCCATGTATTCCATCATTCCTTTGGCGGCGCGGCGCCCGGCGCCCATGGCCAGGATGACTGTGGCTGCGCCCGTGACGATATCGCCTCCCGCGAACAACCCCGGAATCGATGTCATTCCGGTGCGTTCATCCACTTCGATATAGCCCCATTTGTTGACCTTCAAACCCGGTGTGGTCTGCGCGATGATCGGATTGGCGGTGGTGCCGAGCGCGTAAATCACCGTATCCACATCGATCAGGTATTCGGAACCGTCCACCGGCACCGGACGCCGCCGGCCGGAAGAATCCGGCTCGCCCAACTCCATCTTCTGCACCCGTATCCCCGTCACCCATCCCGAGGAGTTGCCCAGGATTTCCACCGGGTTGGTAAGCCACAGAAACTCGATGCCTTCTTCGATGGCGTGCTGCAGTTCCTCTACGCGGGCCGGCGACTCGCGCCGCGACCGGCGGTAGACCACCGTCACCGATTCAGCGCCCATCCGCCGCGCCACCCGCGCCGAATCCATGGCCGTGTTTCCGGCTCCCACCACCGCGACGCGCTTGCCCATGCCGACCGGCGTGTCGTAGATCGGCTGCTGGTAGCCGCGCATCAGGTTCACACGCGTCAGGAACTCGTTGGCGGAGAAAACGCCGTTGAATGCTTCGCCCGGAATCCCCGCGAATTTCGGCGATCCCGCTCCCGTGCCCACAAACGCCGCGGAATACCCCATGTCGTTCATCAACTGCGGGATGGTGAACAGCTTGCCGATAATCGTGTCCAGCCGGATCTCGACGCCCATCTTCTTCAAATTGTCGATTTCGGCGTCGATAATCACATCTGGCAGGCGGAACTCGGGAATGCCGTACTTCAAGACGCCGCCGGCTACGTGCAGCGCTTCGAAGATGGTCACGGCCACGCCGTTCCGCGCCAGATCGCCCGCGCATGCCAAACCCGATGGGCCCGACCCGATAATCGCCGCCTTCTTCTGGGCCGGATGCACGCGAGGCGCTTCGTCCCAGCCGCGGCCCATGCCGCAATCGGCCACGAATCGTTCCAGCCGACCGATGGCCACGGGTTGGAGTTTGTTGCCCACCACGCAAGTGGCTTCGCATTGCGATTCCTGTGGGCAAACCCGCCCACAAACCGCCGGCAGTGTGTTCGAGGACTTCAGAATCTGGTAAGAAGTCTTGATGTCCTTGTGCGATAGCGCGGCGATAAAGCCCGGAATATCGATGCCCACCGGACATCCCGGAATGCAGCGCGGCTTTTTGCACTGGAGGCACCGCTCGGCCTCGTGCAGCGCGCCTTCCAGGTCGAGGCCCAGGTTTACTTCTTTGAAATTATGGGCGCGCACTTCGGCCGGTTGCTCCGGCATGTGCGAGCGCTCTTTCGGAATGGTCTTGAGGTTCTTGGGAATCCGCGGACCCTCGGGCGCCCGCCCGGCTTCCGGCAGGCATGCCACCGAAAGAGGCACGAAGTCCGCCAGCGACGTGCCGTTATTCCCCGATAAACTGGCCAGCTTGGCGGATTCGTTCTTGTAGCGATCGAGCGCGGCCTTCTCTTCGCGCTCGAACCGCTTTTGCCGCAGCGAAAGCTCGTCGAAATTCACCAGGTGCCCGTCGAAATCGGCGCCGTCCACGCAAGCGAATTTCATTTTGCCGCCCACCGTCACGCGGCACGATCCGCACATCCCGGTGCCATCCACCATGATGGAGTTCAGGCTGACGATCGTCGGAACGGCGGCCGGCCGCGTCACCTCGACGCAAGCCTTCATCATGGGAAGCGGTCCAATCGCCACCACTTCCTTGACGTCGGGCTCGCTCTTCAGCACATCGGCGAGGGCCTGGCTCACGAATCCCTTGCGGCCGAAACTGCCATCATCGGTGGTGACAATCACCTGGTCGCTCACGGCGGCAAACTTGTCGTCCCAGAACATCAGGTCTTTGTTGCGGAATCCAACGATCGAGATGGTGCGGTTGCCGGCTTGCTTATAGGCCCTCAACTGCGGGTAAATGGGCGCCACGCCCAATCCGCCGCCCACCAGGACCACCGTCCCTTCGAGCTTCCGTATGTGGCTCGGCAATCCCAGCGGGCCGATGAAATCGAGAAGGTAGTCGCCCTCGCGCATCGCCATCATTTCGAAGGTTGTTTTCCCAACGGCCTGAATGACGACGGTAACCGTTCCATCGTCCATGTTGAAATCTGCAACAGTTAGCGGGATGCGTTCCCCATGCTCGTCAATGCGAGCCATGACAAAATGTCCGGGACGAGCCGCACGCGCCACGTCGGGCGCTTTCACGTCCCAAAGGAAGGTGACGGGACCGAATTGCTGCCTATGGGTGATGAGAAACACTACACTCCCTCGAAAACCCATAATACCAGAATTTCGGTATCCAATGTCCGAATATCCGGCAGGACTTGCTTACCATCCGGGGGATTCGTAGAATCTCCCCTATGACTAAAACCCGTATTCTGACCGCCGTCTTCGCCTCACTCCTGATCGCTGGGGGTGCGGCCATTGCTCAGAAACCGAAAGAGGATGTGTCCCACGCGCGCCACCCCAATCTGGCCGATGCCCAGGACCTGATCCACCGCGCCTGGCAGAGAGTGCTGGATGCTCAGAAAGCTAATGAATGGGATATGGCCGGCCACGCGCAAAAAGCTAAAGAGGCGCTGGATATCGCGGACCGGGAAATCAAGCTCGCCGCCGAAGCAGCCAATCGTAAATAAACATGGGGCAGGATCGCATCCTGCGGCCAATTTCCGATCGGCCTCTCACCGCTCCGATTGCTCGAACGTCCGGAACCGTTCCTCCAGGTCCTTCGCCAGTTGCGACCTGGCTGGCTCCTCCAGAAACGAGTAGCGAATACTGTTCCTCGCCAGTTCTTTCACCTCGCCGTAGGACAACTGATATGTGATCACCGCGCGCTCGAATTCCGCCGTGAGATGGCTGCGGGCCACGCCTTCATCGTCCGTTGAGATCGCGAGCGGAATGCCGGCGCGGCGGTAGGCGTTGAACGGATGGTCCTTCCCTCGCACGCCCAGAATCTGGTCGTTGCTGGTCAGGTTGATCTCCACCAGAATGTGGTGCTCATGCATCCGCTGCAGCAACTCCTGCGAGCCCGTTTCGCACAGCACATCCACGCCGTGGCCGATCCGCTCCGCTCCCGCCACCTCCACGGCTTCTTTCACGTGGAATCGCAACCCATCCGGCGGCACCAATCCCAGCGCCAATTCTCCCGCGTGCAGCGTGACGTGCGCCTTGGGATAGAGTTTTCGCGCATAGGCGACCATCCGCATCTGCAGCGAATAATCGCGCATGGAAATCACGCCGTCTTCCGGCTGCACGAAATTGATGCCGGCCACCAGCGGTTCCGACGTGGCCAGCCGGACGCCCGCCAGCGTCTGCGCGAAAACCTGCTGCGGCGGCGATTCGCGCAGCACCTCCATCAGGTACCGCACCGCCACGCGGCACGGCTCGGGAGCAGGGCGGGCGTCGCATCCCAAGGCCTTT
>Ga0335078_10000894_pt1 | contig 45300 bp, 42 predicted proteins | sample Lox_Sample_32_FD_206711 | JGI IMG/M metagenome (GOLD analysis project Ga0335078, IMG submission 206711) | Soil microbial communities from Loxahatchee National Wildlife Refuge, Florida, United States - Lox_Sample_3.2 | ecosystem: Environmental > Terrestrial > Soil > Wetlands | place: USA...
TTCAAGCGCATGATCCCGAAAAAGCGCTGTCGTTGCTGATCCAAGCCCGCAAAATCGCGCCGAAAGATCCGGATGTCCTATTCGATTTCGGCATGGTAGCACTTCAGATGTCTCTGTTCCTGGACGCGGCGCAGGCGTTTCAGGAAAGGCTGGCCGTGAAGAAAGATGACCCCGGCGCGCTCTACGCATTGGGCCGCGCGCAAATTGGATTGGCAAGGTTTGAGGACGCGGAAAACGCCTTCGACAAATACGTGCGCTTGCGTCCTGGTGATGCCAGCGGTCACTATGCGTTGGGTTTCGTGTTGGAATCCTTGCAGCAGCCCGCGGCAGCGCAGAGCCAATTTGAGCAGTCCATCGCACTTCAGCCGGTGCAGACTGAGTCTTACTTCCAGCTAGGCATGATGGACTTTGACCAGGACAAGTTAGCCAGCGCGGCTAGTCGCTTTAACCATGTTTTGGAACGCGATCCGAAACATGCGGGCGCTTTAACCGGGATGGGCCGCGTCAAGTTCCAGCAGAGGAACTACGAGGAAGCTTCCGCTCTGTTGCGGCGAGCTATCGCATCGGACCCGTCCGTCCGCCAGGCGCATTACTATCTGGGGTTGAGTTATGCCCGCCTTGGCCACAAGGATGAATCAGAGAAAGAACTGCAGATCGCCAGCCAATTGGAACACGCCGAGGTAGAAAAGCACCAAACCGGACTTAAGTTGGACTCGGGCGACCTACCCACCGCAAGTGCCAACCCAACGAAATAACGGCTTACAGCAGGCGCAAAGTTGGGAGCCTTCATGGAGGGAGGCCCGGCAGACCTCAGTTACCATTAGAGGGCGAACCTTCCTCCAGTGCGGCGTGCGGCCAGCCATTCACCCACGCAATGGTCGAAATCTGCAGAAAAGCCTTGCCGGTTTGGGCATCATAGGCGTGAAAAACAATGATGTCCTCCGTGCCTTGCAGCAGAACCGACTCGCCGCCGGGCCCAGCCCAGCGCTGATTGCCAGTGAGCAACTGCGTTCCACCACCCTGCAGCAATGGTTTTCCATTCGCGTCTACATAGGGGCCGGTCACTTTGCGTGAACGACCGACCATGGTTCTATAATTGCTCTTCGCGCCGCGGCAGCAGAGATCGAAGGAGGCGAACAGGTAGTAATATCCGTCGTGATGCACCACAAACGGCGCTTCAATCGCCTGCCAGTCTCCGGGCAAGCCAGCAGGCGGTGCAGGAGGGTTCTCCGGCCGCTCGCGCTGGGCCAGGGAATAAAATTTGGCGTGCCCCTTCCACGGTTTGCCAGTCTTCGGGTCAATCCGCACCATCTTTATCCCGGTCCAGAAACTTCCAAAACTCAACCAGGCACGTCCCTTGGCATCGATCACCAAGTTAGGATCAATGGCGTTGAAGGTGTCCTCCACGCGTGAACGCAATACTAGTCCGCCATCCTCCCAGTGAAAGTTGGGGCTTGCCGAATCCAAAGTCTTGTTGGTAAGCAAAGCAATCCCGGAAGTGTTCTTGCCAAATACCGAGAATGCGTAATAAAGATGATATTCGGCGTTGAAGTAAGAAATGTCCGGCGCCCAGAGTTCCCGGGTCTGCGGACTTTCCTTCTTGATCCAGTCCGGAATCGCAGGGAGCACATATCCGCAGCGTTTCCAGTGCACGAGATCCGGGGAACAGCGGACCGGCAGCTCTCCCTCATGTTCAGGGCCGTTCCCGGTGGAGAACAAATACCAGGTGGTGCCTTCCTTAATAATCGAGGGATCGTGGGTGTACTCAACATCGCCCTCGACCCTGATTACATGAGGCGATGGAGGACCTGCGAGTTGTTGAGCGGCTCCCACCGAAGGCATGACGAGACCGGCAAGCAGCACGGCAGGAATCGCGGAAGCGGAGATTCGCGTGATCGCGTTGGGAGGACGGCAACGGATGCTGGGCATCATATCACAAACCAGGCAAACGTTTTCACAGACTCCAAGATCTGGGACTTATGTGCGCGCCTCGCGGGGAGACATCTTCGGTTCGTGATAGGGCTCACCCGCTTGTTTCGCCGACGACTACGCCACGACCCTTGAACACTCCGGGCCGGTCGGTTGCGGCGATTGCGGGACGCCCATGATTCTCGCGGGCGAACAACGCTCGGTTATGGCTCGCCTCGCGTTCTTCAGCTTGGGTATGCTTCACGGCGCTCTCAACCTGAATTTCCGGGCGATTGAGTTGGCCGCGAACCGTTCTTTGATATCACGCCGACGCCTACTTATTTGAGCAGCCCATTTGACGAGCAAGTCTGCACTCTCACTATCGGGGATTTGGTCGTGCTGTTTGTCGTCGAAGCCTATCGCGCCAACTGTTCCCCTCCGAGGACGTGCTTTTAGCGGAGACAGCATAAGGCGGCGATTGCGGAGTCTCGATCAAGACTGACCAGTATGCACCGCCTTTCTTTCGGCGCTTTCGCGATTTACACACCCATAAACTCAGAGCGGTAATCCTTCCAGATTCCAGTCGCTAGCGAGATTATTCGGACAGGGGCATCTTCAGCGTGTTTTGCAGTCCTCGCCCATTGCCACGCGTGTTGGATTTCAGAGGATTCGAAGTAATGCGTCTCGGACTGCAGAACGGCGGCTCCCGCGGTTAGAATGTCCGCAATCTCTTCCCATCGATGTGCCCCGACAACCGCCATCCGAGCGATATGGTCCGCGTGCTTTTGGAGAAATCGAAGGTCCTCCCAGCGTGCCTTCCATTCGACTCCGTGCATTGCTGTAAGGTCCGCGAGGATGCCGATCGGGTGCTTCTTATGTTGTGCGATGAAGAATTCAAGCTGCGGCTCGAATGCTTTGAGCTCTTCTTCCGACAGCGCTCCGGTCAGCTTAAAACCGAATGCGGCTCCTCCAGTTTCCTTAAGTCGTTCAATCACAGGCACACACCTCCTGAGTTTGAACTAGAAATCGCAGCATAAAAACAAATTCTGAACCCATCATCATTTGACCAGCAACCTAATGCGTATGCGCCGCATTCGTTAAGAAAGACTGACGTGTTCCCGGCCCGTTGACGGTATAGTTCCGGTAATCGACCGTCAGTGTCTCCTTGCCGAATATTCTGACGGCTGAAATCGCCTTTTCTCTCGAGAGAAGCCAGAACCCGTGAATCTTCTGATAGTCCCGCACAAAATCTACGTGCTTGATCCAAAACGACGGGCTCTTAGCGAGATGGCCGGTGATCTTCACGATCGCAAAGTCCTGGTTGTCGATCCACATCTTTCCTTCGAAGAGATCCATCTCCTTGCGCTTCGGAACGGCGTGGACCACTGAGCAGTCAGAGGTGCCGATTCGATCCATGCCAACTACCTCCAAGGCATAGTTTTCCGGAGTGATCAGGCTATCTCGGTCTTTGTGAACCCGTACCCTCTCCTCTTCAGCCTTCATCAGGCGCTGGAATACATGGCGGCGCACGAATCCCGAGCCTTTTCCTGAGGTGGTCGCGAATGTTTCTGTTGCCGGCGCCGTGTATTCCACGACTACCGCTTCTTCGGCCACTATTTTATTTTTGCCGTTCTCCAGCTTGTAGGTGCGAATTCCAGAGAGTCGAATTAGATGAGCTTCTTGCCAACGGTGACGCGCGGTCAACCTGCGAAAAAGGTCTTCTGTATTGTTTTGCTCCTGAATGGATGAGTCAAGCTGCACTGCAGCCACTGGCAGCTTACAAGGGTTCTCGCACGGATATGACGGAGGGGGCGCGATTGACATCGTTCCCAACAAGGACAAGCCAAGGAGCTGTCCTACAAACCCAACTACAGATCTCATTCCTCCTCCACCTGCTTCATGCGGAAGAACTGGTCCACTTTCCAATTCACCGCATTACCACGCTCTTCGCGCGTCCACAAGGGCACCCCGACAAGCTCGCCATGTTAAGCCGTGAATATCGCTCCGGAGTTCGGCGCTGACACGGCCTGAGTAAAGTTTATCTTTGACATCCAGCGAACGTTGTCTCCGGTGATGGGGATCGGGGTCGCCTGATCCGCTCCACCAAATCGTAAGCTCACTGATCACCCGCTTCATTGATCCTATTCCCCGCCGTCAGATACCAGGTGTGAAGGCGATTGGACACGCAGAAAAGGCTGCGTGACAGACGAAAATGACGACCCTCGACTCGGATGCGGTTGTATTTTTCTTCGGTACCGCCAAGGATCTGCAGCGATGGAATCACTGCTGTGGCTCCGCGAAAACACCCTAATGTACCTCGAATAACCCGTTTGTCGTGCGGAGGCATAGAAAATGGTCACGATCCCGAGACCCGAGGTTGGAATCATTCCGTTGTGTTGTTCGCGGATAATCCCCAGCGTGCCGAGCACTTCGGGTTTGAGGCTGCAGGTCTCTATTTCGACTACTCAAAAACCGCATCACCGATGAGACGATCGGCCTGCTGCTTGACCTCGCAGAATCAGTCCGGCCTGCGTGAGCGGATAGACGCCATGTTTCACGGTGAGAAGATCAACGTCACCGAAAAACGCGCTGTTCTGCACGCCGCGTTGCGAACAATGAAGGACGAGTCAATCAGTGCGGACAGCACGAACGTCGTGCCCGAGGTCCACGCCGTGCTCGGCCAGATGACGGCATTTGCAAATCAAGTCCGCGATGGCCAGTGGAGAGGACACACCGGCAAGCGCATACGCAACGTGATCAACATTGGTATCGGTGGCTCCGATCTGGGCCCGGTGATGGCCTATGAGGCGCTGAAGTACTACAGCCTGCGCCACATGACGTTCCGCTTCGCCTCGAATGTCGACAGCACGGACTTTGCCGAGGCAACGCGCGACCTGAGCGCCGACGAGACACTTTTCATTGTGTCCTCCAAGACAAATGGCAGAATACTCAATAACTCACACGGTTTGCCAATCGCATAGCACGCCAGTGAGAGTTGAAATCGGTCACGAGCTGCTGATAAAGCACCGTCATTCGTCAACTTCCTGTTCGATGTGAATTGCCCGGGTGGAATTTCGGGCTTATCCGATGCCAGCAATTTTTTCAGCGGACGCGTAACGCGGTCCAACTCGGCGCGAGCTCTCAGTCTCCCTTGCCCGACAGTGAAACCGTCTGCGGGCTTGAGGAGGCGTTGTCGCTGATCTTCAGTGTGCCCGACAGCGACTTCTTAGCGGTAGGCGCAAAAGTCACGGTGATGGTGCAAGCGTCAGTCGGGGCCAGCGACGCCGGGCAGTCGTTGCTCTCGGTGAAGTTCGATGGACCGCTGATGCTGATGTAGTTTAGCAGCAGCGGGGTATCGCCGTTGCTGGTCAGGGTGACAGTGCCGGTTGCGCTTTTCCCCACCTTCACGCTTCCGAAGCTCAGGCTGGACTTGTTGAGTTTGGCCCTGGGATTAATCACATTTCCCATCAGGCCCACCTGCACCGGGCTGCCCACGCCGTTGTAGAAGATGTTCAGGATTGCAGCGCCCGCGCCCAGATCCTGGGCGTGCATCTCGACGGTGATGGTGCAGGTTTTGCCCGGCTTGATCGTGCCTCCGCATTGCGTGGTGTAGCCGAAGTCCTTGCCGGCGCCGGGGCCGTAATTGAAGGTGATGTTGGTGATCTTCATGTTCGCTGAGCTGACGTTTTTCACCGTCAGGCTCATGCTTTTCGTGGAGCCCAGGTTGATATCGTCGAAGTTCAGCGACATCGGGTTCACAGTGATGATCACCGGGTTGATGTTGGCGAGCGAGAAGCTGGCGGGAGTCACGACACCCGCAGTGCTCGCCGATACCGAGTAGCTGCCGGTAACGCTGTTGGCGGTGAAGGTGGGTGCGGTCGCCGTGCCCGTAGCGTCCGTGGGAACTACGACGCTGGTGAGGGGGCCGGGGAACGTCCCGCTAGCGCCTGAAGCTGGCGCGGTGAAGGTTACGTTGACGCCCGGTACTACGTTTCCGCCCGAGTCTTTCACTACCGCCTGAAGCGCAGAGGTAAAGGCAGTATTAATGTTCGCGCTTTGTCCAGATCCGGCCGTGGCCGTGATTGAGTAAGGATTGCCGTGGAGGTTAGTCAGCGAGAACGTGGTGCTTCCGTCGCCGGCTGCCGCGGCGGTCACCAGATACGGTCCGCCAGCGGTGCTGTTGGCGGTGAACGTGGTCGCCGTGGCCAAGCCGTTAGCATCGGTATTGACCGTGGTGGCGTTGGTGTTGTTGGCAAACAGGCCACTGGCTCCCGAGGCCGGAGCGGTGAAGGTGACGGAGACGCTGGGCACCGGGTTGTTGCTGGAGTCTTTCACGACCGCCTGCAGCGTCGTTCCAAACGGCATATTGATCTGCGTGCTCTGTCCCGATCCCTGGGTGACGGTGATAGAGGCGGCCCCGCCTGGAGTATTTGTGAGTGAGAAGTTGGCAGGAGACGCCACTCCAGCCGTGCTGGCCTGTACCGTGTAGGAACCAGCCATGCTGTTCGCGGTAAACGTGGTCGCCGTGGCCACGCCGGAGGAATCCGTATTGACCGAAGTAGTTGCGGTGTTGTTAGCAAATTTTCCGCTGGCGCCGGTCGCGGGCGCAGTAAAGGTCACGCTTACGTTCGGCACTGGATTGCTGTAGTTGTCGGTCACGGTTGCCTTCAATAGCGTGGCGAAGGCGTTATTGATCTGGACGCTCTGCCCGGAGCCTGCAGTGGTCGTGATCGAAGTCGCGGTTCCCGGGTTGTTGGTGAGCGAGAAGTTGGTGCTGCCATCGCCCGCGGCGGCGGCCGACACCATGTAGCTTCCGGCGGTGTTGTTGGCGGTGAAGGTGGTTGCCGTGGCCAAGCCGTTAGCATCGGTATTGACCGTGGTGGTGTTGGTGCTATTGGCGAAGTGACCGCTGGCTCCAGAGGCCGGGGCGGTGAAGGTCACGGAGACGTTGGGCACCGGGTTGTTGCCGGAGTCTTTTACGACGGCCTCCAACAGCGTGCCAAACACCATGTTGATGGTCGCGCTCTGCCCGCTTCCCTGGGTGACGGTGATCGACGCTGCTCCGCCGGGGTTATTGGTGAGGGAGAAGTTTGTGCTCGCGGGCCCGGCGGTTGCCGAGACATTGTAGGGTCCGCCGGCGGTGCTGCTAGCGGTGAACGTCCCGGCATTGGCTACGCCCAAGTCATTCGTGGGTACGGTAATCGTGTTGGTGAAGTTGCTGAACGTTCCGCTGGCTCCGGAGGCCGGGGCGGTGAAGACTACGTTGTAGCTGGGAATGGGGACGGAATTCGCATCCAGGACCGTGACCGAGAGAGGATTCGTAAACGCGGCCGTGATGCCTGTACTTTGCGGAGAGCTACCTGCGGCTTTGTTGACCGCATACGGAACCTGAACCACGGTTACCGTGTCGGTCGGGGAAGTGGCATTTTGCAGAGCGCCCCCGCCGGATGCCGTGGCCGCATTCTGGACGCTTGTGGGAGAGTTCGTTGGAACGTTGACCGTCAGCGTGATGGTCGGGAAGGGGGAGCCGCCGGCAACCGCGTCAGTGCTGTCGCTGCAAGTCAGGGAGTTGGTGCCAGTTCCGCTGCAGCTCCAGTTGGTGCCGCCGGCGCTGCTCACGGTGTAGCCGGCGGGCAGGGTGTCGGTGAGCATCACCGTGCCCGAGGTGGTGGTGCCGGTGGCGGTGTTGCTCACGATGATGGTCCAGCTTCCGGTCTGTCCCTGGGTGAAGTTGCCGCTGTGGGACTTGGCCACGGACAGCGCCGGAGGCGAGATGATGGTGGTCGGGTCGTTGGCCTGCACCTGGGCTGCGCCACCGCCGGAAGCTGTAGCGACGTTGCTCACAGCGTCGCTACCCGTCGCTGTGTTGCTGCCGACAGTTACGGTCACAGTGATGGGGGCATAGCTTCCGTTCGCAGCCACTGCATCCGAATTTGTGCAGGAGACCGTGGTGCCGGTGGTGCAACTCCAATCGGTGCCCGTGGCAGCGGTCGCCGTCATTCCGGTGGGCAGGTTGTCAGTGACCGTGACCGGGCCGCTGGCCGAGCCGGTAGAGCCTGGCCCCGAGTTGGAGACGGTGATGGTGTACTGCGCATCCGTCTGCCCAATGTTGAAACTGCCCACATGGCTTTTGGTGATCGTGAGCACAGGAGGGTTTTCGGTCAGGTTTACGCACCAGGAACTGATGCTGCTATTGGCAGCGAAATTATCCTGATTGAGATACAGACTCCAGATGCCATTGGGATTCTGACTGTCGAACGTGCCAGCCAGCGTTGAACTGCCGGCCGGTTCCGCGTAGTCATAGGGCCCTGCTGGCGGCGTATAGAATGGGACCGCCTCCGGGCTGGCGAAGAAGGTGTCGGTCTTGCTGAGGTTTCCACTGGTGGGCTTGAACGAGCCGGTTTCCAGGGCGGCTCCTACGCTTCCTGTGCCCAAACTCGAAGCGGCGGTGTCGTCGAGTGTTACATTCACCGGCAAAGTCATGGGAGTGGACCCGCCGACATCGGAGAAGAAATCCAAACTGTCAGCCGTAGTCTGCAGCGGGCCGACGAGCAGCGATGTGAGGTAGTAGGGGGTTGAGAGCTGCACGCCGTTCAAGCTGATGGTGACGTGTTTGATCGTCCCCGGCGCCCCAGTAACGAAAATGTTTGATGGATTGGGGCTGGCCTGGCCTTCGTCGCTGGGATTGCTCAGGCTGGGAATCGTAATCGTGCCCGGATTGCAATACGAGATGACGCCGCTGTTGGTGCTGTTGGTGGTGGTGCTGTCAACGCGCTGGGTCACGTTGCCGAAGCTCAGGGCGTAGGTGTTGGCCACGCCGTTATAGGTCGCAAGAATGTTGTGATCGCCCTCGGGCAGAGTCGTGGTGGTGAAGCTGGCTTGCCCGGAGCCATCTAAAGTTACCGGGCTGGTTGGGCCACCCGCTATGTTTTGGCCGTTCTCGGTAAAGGTCACAGTTCCCGAGCTAGCCGGGTTGCCTCCGCTCTTCACGGTTGCGGTCACGGTGACGCTGACGCCGGTCAGGGATGGGTTCGGGGTTGCGGCGACTGTGGTGGTTGTGGCCGCGCCGGATGCCTGCGTGATATCGAGGCACCAGCCGCCGGTGATGGAACCGTTGGCGGTTGGGCCATCGTCGTCGTAGACAAAGAGCGACCATGCGCCGCTGGCCGTAGCGCCGTTGAAAGTATTTTCAAACGTGCTGGTACCTACCGGCGCCGCGATTTTGAAGGTGCCTGGAACTTGAGGGGCAGGCAAGGGCGGCTGAGGCGTAAACAGGTCGCCGGTGGTGAATACAGTGGGCTGATAGCTGCCCGGCGAGATGGCGGTTTCCTGCGGTGCCTGTGTGCCACTGTCATCAAACATGTAGGTTCCGCTGGTGGCGTCGGTGCTGGCGGAGAAGAACTCCAGCGCCTTGCTATCGGGCGATACCAGCAATAAGTGGACGGCTTCGGCAGCCTCATTCCAGGAGAATCCGGTGAGGGTGACTGAAACGGTGGCTACAGCGTTGGTAACGGTATTCGGCACGTTAATAACGGAGGGATAAGGCTGGGTATTGTCAACTCCGGGCATAGTGATGCCGCCGGCATTGCAATAGGTGCCGGTGGTTGGAGTTTCCACAAATTCGTTCAGCGGCGGGCTGGTGCTTCCGGCAAAGGAGCCACTGCCACTGTAAACAGCGGTGAGCACGTGATTGCCCTGGGTAGTGAAGGTCGTGACGCAGGTGGCCTGCTGGTTGCTAAGAACCTGGATGCCGCCGCTGCACGAGATGGTATTCGCACCATCCTTGAACGCCACGGTGCCGCCGCTCGGGGTCGGGGTGCCGGTCACTGTAGCAGTCAGCGTCACCGAGCTGCCTGATCCAGACGTGAATGACGGGTTGAGGTTGGTATTCAGCGACGTAGTGGTCGAACTCTCGGTCTCGTTCAGAGTGAGGACGAGGCTCCAGCCGGAGATGGCAATGGTGTCAAAGCCGGCAAACTGGCCGTCGTTGTCAACAAGATATAAATTCCAAGTGCCATTGGGAGTGAGGCCGTCGAACTTGCCGTTCAGCGTAGCTGTGCCCACCGGTGCGGCAAGGTCTGCAGCAGCCGTTACTGTCCCCGGCCCGGGCGAAGGAAAGTCTTGGGGGTTATTCCCAAACGGGCAGGAGGTCGGAGCGTAGGTGCCAACGCTCGTGTCAGTCGCGTTCTGGTCCGCCCAGGTCGTATTACCCGTATTGGTGCACGGAGTATCCCCTGAATATGGCATGGTGGTGGCGCCATCCTGAATGGTTAGAGTGACGCCGTTCCAGATCTCCGGATTCCCAGGATTGCCGGCGTCTCCCATGATCTCCATGTAGGCGCCGTTGGGTGCCTGAAGCAAAACCTCCAGGTTGGCCGTGCCGTTTCCCTGATTGCCAGTATCAGAGTTCAACCCGTTCAGTTGAACCTCTATGGTCTCAATGGTTCCGGTGAGCCCGCTAACGCTGAGCGTGGAGGGATACACGTTAGGCGGCACGTAGGTGCTGCCGACTGCGCCATCGGAAATCGAGACGCTCTGTGTAACCGTGCAGGTGTACGGGTTGCTCCCCATACACTGCGCGTTTGCAAGGGTGGATGCCAGAATTAGGAACGTAGTAGAGAGGAAAAATCCGAATAAGCCGGGACGTTTACAGATCGCCATGAAAGAACTCCTGGGCTTGGCCAACGCCGAGAAACACTTTCGCTGTCCGCGCAAGCTTGCCCTCGCGGTGGTTGATCAGCGACGACTCTTGTTCTCGGGTCCTGGGAGGGAAGGCAGGGAACAAGCAAAGACCCGACTGGCGGGCAGTTTGGCTTGGAATCACGCGGTTGTCAAATGAAAAGTTGAAGAAGTGAAAAGGTTTGCACTGTTTACGCAGGGGTTGTTACGAAATCAGGAATCGTACCAACAAATCAGCGCTGCGAAGGTCCTACTGCCTGCAATCTGCGAAGACGCAAGCGGCTCCTACGCAGTTACAACTGGAGTATTCCCGGCCGGACTCCACTCAAGGTGGAACTGGACCGCATCTTCGCCGCAGATGCTAAACCCCAACCGCTGGTGAAATCGCAGCGATCCGTGATTGAAGCGAAATACGCTGGCGTGTATGGGTTTGCCGGCGGCTCGGGCTTCAATCTGCAGTTGCTTCAGCAGCCAGGTCCCGATGCCAACATTGCGAGCGGCAGGAAGCAGCCCGATGTCAACCGCATGGAAGGCGAGTTCTGTTCGAGCAATCCAAATCCTGCCCACCGGTTCGTCCACCAGCAGAATGACTTCATAGCTCGACCCTGGAAACTCCGCCTGATAGGCGGCCTGTTGCGCCGTGTACTGCATGCGAATGAGTTGGGTTTTCTGCTCTTCGGAAAGCGGCAGCAAAGTAAATTCGGAGGCTCGAACCTCGCAATACAAGCGGAAAAGGAAATCTTCATCCTCAGGAACAGCAGAACGCAGACGAATTGCCGCATTGGCCGCGACCGGCGTCATAATCAAGGAAGAATCAGCGGGCCGAAATTGGGTAATTCCATTAAGGCCGCGAGGGAAAAATACCTTGCAAAGCGATAATCCAGTTCAGCGCAAGGTAAGGCATCATGTTGTTGTGAGGCTGGCCGCTCCCCGCGGGTTGAACCATCGCTGCATTCATGGAAGCCAGCGGAGAGGTAGCGCTCGAATACAGCATATCGTTGGTTCCCGGCTTGGCCAAGGCGGAACTGGTCGGGGAGGCTGAGTTCGCAGCGCTATCGGTGGCCATGAATGGGTGAGAGTGAGGCGGCACCTGGTTTGAGTTCAGTTGCACTGTCTGACTTCCTCCGGCCTCCCCCAGGTTATAGAGACCAAGACCTTGCCCTTGCCCCGCCGAGATGGCCAGACTACCGCGCAAATCCGGCAACCCGAAAGTACTCTTGCCGTCACCACCGTAAGTGGTTCCCAGCAATGAGAAAAGCGCCGTGTTTGAAGAAATGGCGAGGAGTTGACCCTGGCAGAATGCCCAGCCTGTGGGAGCAAAGTTGTACGGAACCAGCATCAGCGATCCAATGAAGACATTCATGCCGTTCTCCTAGTTCCGCGAGGGATAGACCCCGGTCAGCGCGATGCACCAATTCAACACCAGGTAAGGCGAGCGGTTCTCGTGCGGGACGCTGGCGCCGGCGTTACCAATCACGCCTGTAGCCATAGTGCTCGCCGGTGAGGCAGAAGCGTATTCGCTGGGGGATGAAGTTCCCAAGAGCAAATCATTCAGTCTGGGCGGTGTGGCTCCGGCCGCTGTGGTCGTGGCCATGGGGGGATGGCTGTGGGCCGGCACCTCGCCAATCGTCAGCGTGTGGAACTCTTCGCCGCCGTTCTGTCCTAGGTTAAAGCCGTTGCCCGTCATAATGGCAGCGCGCCCACGCAAATCGGGCAGGGCGAAATTTGTCGTGCCGTTTCCTCCGAAAGTCGTTCCCAGCAAGCTGAAAAGCGCCTGATTTTGGGAAATGGCGATAAGCTGACCGTTGCACAGTGCCCATCCCGTGGGGGCGAAGCTAAACGGAAACAACATCAATTGGCCTATGAATGGTTCCACACCATGCCTCCTGACCTGCTGCGCTGCAAATCCTCAAAATGCCGACGCCCATGCTAACCCTGGCTCGGGAAAGTGCCGTAAACCGAGATGACCCAGTTAAAAACCAAATAGGGCTGAAGATTACTGTGCGGCTGGGTCCCTCCCGGACTCTGCCCCAGCATAGAGGCATTTAGAGTTGCGTTGAGGGCCGGATTGCTGCCGTAAATCGAACGGCCACCAGCCAGGACATTGCCACTCGGGGAGGTCGTTTGCCCCGCTGCTGATGTAGCCATGGCGGCGTGACTATGTTTGGGATATTGCTGTCCAGTGAGGGTGACGTTTTCGGCCCCTCCGGTTGAGCCGAGGATATAGTTACCTCCGCCGCTTTGCCCCATACAGACCGGCGTTCGTCCGCGCAGGTCGGGCAGTGCAAAAGTAGTCTGGCCATCCCCGCCAAAAGTCGTGCCGATCAGGGTGTAGAGAGCGTTGTATTGATTGATCGGCAAAAGCTGCCCCGCGCACAACAACCAACCCGCCGGAGCAAATGTGTAAGGCACCAATAAGAGTTGGCCGACGTAGCTTTCCATAGCAGATTCCTTGGTTCTTGCAGGAAGTCCCCGAAAATTTACGGATTTACAGCGGGGCCCAAAAGAGCGGCGAACAATCTAGCACGAAATCTTGCGCTGGCAAGCAAAATTTGTGGATTATAGGTTTCCGTAACAGCCATCCCGAAACCGGAGCTGTGCTAGCGTATTCATGCTTAGCCAAGCCCAGGAATCTGCGTTCAGTGTCCTATACGATGCATCGCGTTTTCTGTGCCACCCCGGGTGATCTGGAAGCCGAACGCAAGGCCTTCCACGACGCCATCGGCGAGGTAAATGAATCTCAGGGGATCAGCCGCGAAGTCCTGTTAGTGCCGGTATCCATTGTTCCCAACATGGCGAACAAGACAATGTTTCAGCCTATGGTGGAGGCAAATCTTCGTTCGTGCGCCTATTTTGTGCTGGTGCTGCATGACACCTGGGGGTCTCCGCGCCATAACTTCGAGGCCGAATATAACCTGGCTTGCCAATTGAAAGCCGACGCATCGGCGCTGATGCGGGGAATTGCGCTGTTCTTCAAATCGGCCAACGGACGGCAGGTCGAGCCGAAGATCCAGGAACTGAGATCATTGGCTGCGGGGCAACAGGATTTTTCCGTCTGCGATTTCGAGAGCATCGAGGAATACAAGCAGCAGCTCCGCGCGCAACTGGCGGAGTGGTTGAGAAGTTGCGGCTAGCTCAGTGATCGGCGGGATAATCTCCGCAGACAGTTCAGAATTTGCTCCCATGACGGAGAGCCGTCATGCCCGCGCTTTCTCGATCATCGCTTCCCACACGCCTTTGGACTTGAGAACGAGTTCCACGGCTTCGCGAACCGCGCCGTGGCCGGCGAGGGCTTTGGTGGTGTAGTGGGCGGCGCGCTTTACCTCTGGAACGGCATCGCCTACGGCGACCGCGAGGCCGGCCCGGCGCATTAGCGGAATGTCAGGAAGGTCATCGCCGATATAGGCGACAGCAGAATCGGAGACGCCCGCTTTCTGCAAAATCTCTTCATAAGCCGGCATCTTCAGCGGCTGCTTCATATAAATAAATTCCATCTTCATTTCGTGGGCGCGGCGGAGCAGCGCGGCGCTCTCGCGGCCAGTAATACAACCGGTGCGCAGGCCGGCGGTCTGCGCGAGGGTCAGGCCCTGGCCGTCGTGTGCGTCAAAGGTTTTGATTTCGAGGGCGGTACCGTCGGTTTGCGAAAGCAGGGTGACGCTGCCGTCGGTCATGGTGCCGTCCACGTCCATGAGCAGCAGCTTGATCTGTGCGGCGCGTTTCTTGAGTGCGGCAGAGATTTTGGTAACGCCAGCCAAGGAGCCTCCGGGGGAAACGAGGATTGAAAACAAGGATTAGGGATTCAACGATACGCAGATTCTATCGAGGATTACAGATTACCTGGTGACCAAAAGCGAAAAAACGGTAGTGGGTTACTTTGCGGCCTTCGCCGATTGGATTTTAGACCGCAAAGTGCGCGAAGGACGCAAAGAACGCCACCGGCCCTCATCGGCAAATCCAAACTGACCCAGTAACGAAAAAACGCAGCTTCGGAAAGACAATCGTTCAGCGTCACATTATCCCGCAAACGCGGACTTCATTATTAGAAGCTAGATTATTAGGAACTAGGAACGCTGCCGCAGTCCGTTGACTACGCTGCCATCGGGGGCCTTTGCGCCAGTGCGGTGCAAGGGTTCGCTCTCGATGGGCGGCCGGCGTTCGACGGTGCCGAGGATCGGGGCGTCCGATTCTTCCGGCGGGGTCAGGGAAACGAAACGCTGGTGCGCGCACAGTTCTTCAATCAGCTGCCGCTGCCGTGGGCTCAGTACCTGCAAGGGAAGCAAATCGAAATGGCGAAAGGTCCACATGAGGTAGAGGCGTTGGGAGAATGAGGGCTTAATGTACCGCGGGCCGAGAGGCGTCAAGACGCGGAGCACGCCGCCGGAGAGTTTAGATATCCACATGGCTGGTCCCACTTAGTTGTGCAAATTCGTTCATCAACTTGACCCTGAAGCACGTCAAGGGCCAGTATTATTGCACCAAGTTTGATGCATGGGAAGCCATTTTATACATTTTTTTTCACCTACTTAGAAACTTTAGTGGCACTAAAGTGGAAGTGATTCCCAAAAGTGCACAGTTTTGCACAGGGAATGGGGCAATCTGCCCGAAAACGCCACTTCAGAAGCTAATCTTGGCCGCGAACTGCACCCCCCGCGGTCCGCCACTGCCCAGGAACGGATTGCCGATCCCTACATCGCCGGTGGCACTCAGCGCGTAGAAGCCGAGCTGCCGTCCCAAGGGTCCCTGTGTAGGGTCGATGTTTGGCGAGCCGGCATCTGCAATGAAGTTGGGCAGCGCCGGATTGGAAAAGTTGGGGTGGTTGAACAGGTTGAAGAACTCCGCGCGCAACTGCAGCGTCACCCGCTCCGAAATGGCAGTGTTCTTGAAGAGGGAGAAGTTGAACTCCTTGAAACTAGGCCCGATCAGCGAATTGCGGGGCAGATCGCCAAAGTGTCTGGTTCCCGGCATGCAGTTGGTCTCGTCGGCAGTCCCGTCGTTGAGCGGATTGCCGAAAGTGCAAGGCGCGGCAAACGACGACAGATCCAAATATTGCGACGGATTGCTGGAATAGTGTAACGGCCCAACCACATCTGGCCGGTCGAAGCCCTCGCCCGATCCCGAGTAATCACCTTCGAATTCGTAATTCAGCTGCCAGGGCTGGCCGTCCTGCAAGTTCACCGTGCCGTCTACGCCCCAGCCGTTTTTCACCTTGGCCAAATTACCGCCCATCTTCGGGAGTTCGTAAGTGAAGCTCCAGGTAAAGCGCCGCCGAATGTCGAAGCTTGAATCGCCCTTGTCGCTTCCGGGATTCGTGCTGTTCTGGGGCTGTGCCTGGTTGGGGATGAAGTCTTCGAGATCGCTGGCGGTATCAATCGAATGCGACCAGACGAAGTTGGCCTGGGAACTCAGACCATGCCAACTGCTCACACGCAAACTGGTTTGCAGGGCGTGGTAGGAGGAGTTTGCCGAAGACCGCTCCTCGTCCAGGTACTCCGGGAAGTTAGCGAACACCCGCGGTACGCTCAGGTAGCTGGGAGCTCCGCTTGCCAGATCAGATGCCGTAATCTCCGCCTGACTAGGCTGGTTGATATCGAGGAATTGAAAGAGCTTTCTGCCCACAGAGCCGACATATCCAATCTGCAACATGGCTTTGCTGCCGATCTGTTGCTGCACGTTGAGGTTGAAATTCTGTATGTACGGCGTGCGCAGGTGCGGATCGGCCACAAAGAAATCAGGATTAGGACCGAAGCCGGTGTAAACAGGCTGATTCGGATCCAGGGCGGCCCCGCTCGCGCTGCCGAACGAAAGTCCGGCAGGGCCGCTTCCGACGTAGGCAGGACCAGGGCAGAAGACGCAGTTCCACGGCAGGTGTCCAAGAAAGATGTCCTGCGAAAAAGCGTCGTAGAATAATCCCCAACCGCCGCGGACTACCGTCTTTCCATGTCCCGTCAGGTCGTAGGCAAAGGCCAGGCGGGGTGCGAAGTTATTGCGGTCCGGGTCGTAAAGGCCCGAAGAGCCGCTCACTTGCGCCAGTGATCCACCGTTGCTGGGATCAAAGCGATACAGCAGGTTGTTTTTCTCGCCGACAACTCCAAAGTAGTCCCAGCGCAAGCCGTAGTTGAGGGTGAGGCGCGGAGTTAAACGAAAACTATCCTGAAGATAGAAGGCATGACTGTTTTCTGACGTGTGGCGCAAGGTGTTGCCGGAGATTTGCGCCCCGCCATCCGGCAGGCCTTCCAGAAACTGCTCCAGCGGAGTGAGAGTGACCAGTGGGTTGTTCGGGTCGGTCTCGCCGCTAAAATCCAAAGTTCCGCGGAAGTTGTGGTCCAACACCTGCATGATCGTCGTGCGCCGGAACTCGTAGCCGAACTTGACATCATGCTTGCCCGACTTCCACGAGTAGTTGTCCACAAAATGCCAGTTCGCATCCACGCGATTGCGCGGCACCGAACTGGTCGCGCCGATCTGCGAGAAACCGCCAACCGTAATGACAGGAAGCCCAGAGTCATACGGCCCCACGCCCGTGTTTAAGCCGATAGACGAAGGATCGAACCCCTTGTCTTGCGGGAAAAATCCTTCTGCAAAACGGTTCCATCCCAAACGCGCCTCATTCACCTGGCTGGCGTTCACCACTTTTACCCACGAAAGCGAGATCAACTGCACCCGGGTCGGCGTGACGGTGTTAAAGCCGGGCAAAAGTCCGCCGGCCAACTGGGCGAACGGGAAACTCTGGCTGCTGTCGCCAAAGTAGTAGCGGCCGGTAAGCATGTTGCTGGCGTTGAAGTTGTGATCAATTTTGGCAATCATGCTGTCCACGCGGTTGAAAAAGCTCGTGGACGTAGACAAGTTATTGGTGGTGCAACCGGTGGCATCGCTCGCTGCTCCGGAGATATTCGGCGCAGGCCAGGGCTGGCGGGCCAGCAGGGCAGTCATTACCGGGTTCACCACCTCGCCCCGGTTCGTAATATCGGCTTCGGCCGCCGCGACCACTGCGGGATCGGGCACGCAAGTAACTCCCGCCTGAGCGCCGTTTTCCCGCTGGCCTTCGTAGTCGGCGTAAAAGAAGGTCTTATCTTTTACGATAGGGCCGCCGAGCGAGCCTCCGAATTGATTGTTGTTGAAAGGACTCTTGGGGTCCGGAGCAAAGTTGAAATAATTCCGCGCTCCCAGCTTGCCGCTGCGGAAATACTCCAGCGCCGAGCCGTGCCAGTCATTGGTGCCGCTCTTGGTAACAATGTTCACGATGGCGCCGCTGTTGCGGCCATACTCCGCCTCATAATTGGAAAGCACCCGCAACTCGGCGACGGCATCAATCGGCAGAATCGTCGCCGGGTCGCCAAACACGCCCGCCTCATTGATCGCCGGATCGTTGCGGTAGCCGTCATTCATGTCGGTGCCGTCGAGCAGATAATTGTTCGAGCGTCCGCGCTGCCCGTTCATGGAAAACGTTCCGTAAGAACCAGGCGAATCGCTGATCTGGTCGGGCGATCCAGCAACTCCCGGATTCAGGTAGATCAGCTTGGTGTAATCGCGCCCATTCACCGGAAGGTTTTCGATGGTACTGCTGGTGAGGGTGCCGCCGAGTTCAGCGGAAGTGGTGTCTACCTGGGGCAGGGCTTCGCCCGAAACTTCAACGGCTTGCGACACCTGGCCGGTCTTGAGCTGCGCATCCACGCGGCGCTCGGTGGCGACGTCAACCACCACGCTATTGGTGACGGAACTTTGGAATCCGGTCTGCGAGATGGTCACGGTGTAGGTGCCGACGGGCAGCTCGGGCACGGAATAGCTGCCGTCGCCGCTGGTCTGGGTGGTGCGCTCCAGGCCCGTGTTCACGTTCTTCACCGACACTTTGGCGGCCGCGACCACCGCGCCCGAAGCATCGGTCACCGTGCCCAGGATGGTGCCTCGAAATGTCTGGGCAGAGGCCACCGCCGCCAGCAACATGACTGCTGCCATCACCTTCACTCGCATCTGATTTTTCCTTTCATCGCCAAGAGTGCGCCGGTCGTGCGCCTGGTAAATCCTGTGCGGCCTTCATGAAATAACGGTTCGATCCGAGATTGTAGATTGGGCCCCCTGGCATGGGCCCGGATTATTCGCGTCCCCGAAGCCGCAAGCGTATCGCTCCGAATGCGGGCTTCGTTTCGGGGTTGGGGTATTTTACCCCAGGGGATGCCGTGGGCGGAAAGTCAGTCGCCCGGACGCTCTGCGCACTTCGCGACAGTTGCTCAGCGGCCTCGGCGATTTTTGGGTTCTTGACGATGCCGCCGAAGCTCTTGGAGACAGCCGCCGGGAGTCCCGCATTTGCCAAACGGGTTTATAATGTGAGTATGCGGTACCCGGCCATGGGCGCTGTTTCCATCAGGGTTGTGGTTTTGGCGGCCTTGCTGTTCTTCTTTCTGGTTCCTTCACTGAACGCGCAAATACATGGCACTGCCGCCTCGGTGACTTCGCACGGATTCGGTGGCAGTCATAGTCGCGCTCCAGGTACCCCTGCAAGTGTCACTTCGTTCGGCGGTTTTGGCCGGACCGGCGGCCGCCGTCCCGGTTTCGCGCCCGGCTTCTACAGCCGTCGCAGCCGCGGATTTCACGGCGGCTATCTTCCTTATTACGTCTACGGTGTGCCTTACGGGTACTACGACTACGGTTATGATTATGACGATCTCGACCAACCGCCCGAGCCACCTCCGCAGGACGAATATCTAGGCGGGCCAACCATCTTTGACCGCCGCGGCCCGGGCACAGCTCAATACAGCGAAGCCCGCCCCAGCGAAGCGCCGGAGCCGGCGGCGCAACCCGCATCCGAGCCTGACCAGCCGCAAACCGTTCTCGTTTTCAAAGACGGCCACCAGCTCGAAGTGCAGAATTACGCGATTGTCGGCGATACGCTCTATAACCTCTCCGCCACGCGCAACCGGAAAATTGCGCTGACCGATCTGGATCTCAAAGCCACAGTCCGCGAAAACGACGATCGCGGCATTGATTTCCGTTTGCCCCCGGGCCTTCAACTCCCCGACACTCGGACCAACTGATTATGCGAATCCTGGCCGCAGCTGCGCTGTTCATATCGCTCTTGACGGCGGCTGCAGCGCAGATCCACATCGCGCCGCCGATGTCAGGTTGGGGACGCGGCGGCTTCGCCCGCCCTTCCGGCCGCGACCGTGGCTCCTTCGGCGCTGCATTTATCGGTGAGCCGTGGTTCGCCAGCTATCCCGAGCCCGCGTCGCCGGTCCCGCAGCTCGTTGTTCTTCAATCGCCGGCGCCTGCTTCCCGCCCAATGGAGGAACCCAAGCCAATCGAGCCGCTGATGATTGAATGGCAGGGTGACCACTACGCGCGCATCAACCCCGATTCGGGGACCGCCGCCGGCCGGACCACAGCGCCCCTCGATTATTCGCAGCCTTCTGCATCCCAGGCGAAAAGCTTCGTGAACTGCGGCTCAGAAGCGGCGGCTGATAATCCCGAATGCCGCGCCGCGCTGAAACCGACTGTGCTTGTGTACCGCGACGGCCATCGGGAAAAGATTGCCGCCTACTCCATCGTTGGCACCACTCTCTACGCCTCTGATGATTTCTGGAGCAATGGCGCCTGGACGAGAAAGATCCCCATCTCATCGCTTGATCTGCCAGCCACCATCAAAGCCAACGCCGCCGCCGGAGTAAAGTTCGAACTCCCCTCAGGCCCGAACGTGGTGATAGCACGCTTCTGAAGTGGTCGCTAGTCGTTAGTCATTAGTCGTTGGCCTTTAGTCGTTAGCTTGATCCCTCTGTGTTCCTGCTGTGAAGACGTAACAAGTCACGTATCTAAGGCAAGCGGGTACGGCCGAGAGCTAACGACCAACGACCAACGACCAACGACTATTCCGCCATCTTCGCCACGTGCAGATCAAACCCCGTCTTCGGGAGCAGAGAGGTCAACTCAAACGCCCGAAAGCCGTCCCCTGCAATCTCGGTATGGCGATAAAGTCCCGGCTCGCTGTCCACCGTCTCATGGCGCCCGTCGAATGTTTCCACAAATGCCTGCGCCGTTTTCACATCGGTTTCGTGGTTCTTCGCCTGGCTCACGAATGCCTCGGCGGCATAGGAACGCACCAGCTTTGGCCAATATTTCTCCAGTAGATCGGTACTGGCAAACATGTCGGCCCAGATGATCTTGCCGTTCACAGCCACCACCACGCCCACCGCATTCTGGTCGCGCAGTTGCTTGATCAGGCTGCGGTATTCACGCTCTACCGGGGCCGCTACCGAATCCACCTTCTGCTTGACGTTGTCATTCTCCATTACGCGTGCATACGAAGTTGTAGCTTCCACCGTAACGGCTTCGCTTGTTGATAACCTCGAGGCTGCACCGGCCTGCGCCTTGCGCACCTCGTCCCAGACTTGCCCCTGATCTTTCTCTGCCATGGCCTTCCCACGCACCGCCGGCGCAGCCATCGGTGCGGGCGGCGCAGGAACGCCATTACCAATGCCGCCGCCACTGCCGCCAAACGACGCCGATCCTGTCCATCGCCCCGGTTCCACGCAGAAGACGCTCAGGTCAATGGGATCGCTTTCCGCGGGAATAAGCCGGTCTTTGCCAATCACGCGGTCCTGTTTGCCCCCGGTAACGATTTCGCCCGCCAGCAAAATCAGCGGCCGCTTGGAGTTGTTGATCAGAACCAGCCGGTTGACCTGCGCCCCATCCGGGCGAACGGGAATTACGCGGCCGCGCATCAGCGGCTGAACGCTGCCGGATTCTGTAACTAGAACCTCGCCCGAGCGCAAGCCTTCGTCGAGCGTCAGAAATTCCTGTGTGTTATGGGAAACTGCCGCCACCACGGGGAAAACAGTGAGATTTCCATGGCGAATAGGCGGCAGAACTTTGTATTCCGAAGCGGGAGTCTCTACGCCGGCTTTGGCTACCCAGGAAGGAAAGAATGCCAGGGCCATAGCTCCGGCCAGTGTCAAAACGGGGGCATACAATTTGAGATGCATGTTCTTCCTCCACGCGAGTTTGCGGACACCCCGGCGGGGAGCGATGCAGTAGCCGGGGTGTCCGTGCCCCGCCTGTCTATGGGGAGAACGCGCAAAATCTGCAGTCTTGCAGACAAAATCTTGATAGCATCCAAGTCGTTGGGGAAGGCGCACATAGGGTGAGCGACGGTGTCCAATCCACGGTGGGAACTTCCCAAGGATTGGTGTCGCTCATGGAAGAACTCTATGGCCGCAGCCGGGCGGAGAAGTTCGGGCTTACCAACAGTGAATTTGCAGCCATTCTGGAAGAGGTAGCTTCTAAGTTCCTGCCCAGCGAGGCGGGACTTGCCGAAACCCGGGCGCTTTACACCAGCCTGAAAGTGGAGGAGTTAGTTCTGGCGCGGGCCTGCGCCGCCGGGAACGAACACGCTTGGGAAACTTTTCTGTTGCACTACCGCGAGAAACTCTATGACATGGCGGCCGGCATTGCGCGGGAGAGTTCTTCGGCGCGCGAACTGGCAGATGGCCTCTACGCCGATCTCTATGGCACAGTGACGCGTGAGGGCCAGCGGGTCTGCAAACTGGCCAGTTACAGCGGGCGCGGCTCCCTGGAAGGCTGGCTGCGCACGGTAATGGCACAGCAGTTCATCAATCGCTACCGCAAGCAGCGCCGGATGGTCAGTCTGGAGGAGGAGTCTGAAGACGGCGCGCAATTGGTCGCGGAAGAAAACGAGCCGGCGGTGGCGGTAGACCCGCGGGTGGAGTCAGCCACGGATGAAGCGCTGGCTGCGTTGCCGGACGGCGACCGCTACATGCTCGCGGCCTACCATCTGGACGGGCGCACTTTAGAGGAGATTGCGCGCACCTTGCGAGTGCATGAATCTACCGTCAGCCGTAAACTCGAGCGCCTGGCTAAGTCACTGCGAAAACAGATTGTTGCCGCACTGATGCGGGGCGGCATGGACCGCCGCCAGGCCGCTGAAGCGATGGAGGTAGACGTGCGGGACGTAAACGTGAATATTCGCAGCCGCCTGACGCAAAAAAGCGACGGCGAAGCGTTCCCTGAGAGGGAGGGATGAGTGGAGTGATTATTCAGCACTCAGCATTCAGCAGTCAGCATTCAGCACTTCGCACTTGGCACTTGGCATTTAGCCAGTCAGACGAATGCCATAAGCCAATCTTTAAGGGCCAAATGCTAAGTGCTAAGTGCCAAATGCTGAACGACTGAGTGCTGAATGCCCCCAGCTGGCGGCTAAAACGAAATGGACCAACTTCCCAAAATCGTGCGCCAACGTTTGCAGGCGACGCAAAAGGCGGATGCGCATCCCGATCCCGACCTGCTGGCAGCGTTTGCGGAGGATTCGCTTGGCCTTCGGGAGCGCGAAGGCATCCTGGCGCATCTGGCGCACTGCGCCGAATGCCGCGAAGTCTTGTCCCTGGCGCAGCCAGAGCATGCCGGTTACATCGCTGACTTGGCGGCGATGGCTGAGGTCGAGGTTGCGCCGGCTCGCGCGCGCTGGTTTAGCAGTTACATGCTGCGCTGGGCAGTGCTGGCAGCTTGCCTTGTGGTGGTGGCGTCGGTCGTGCTGCTGCGCGAGGAGAGAGTTGCCAAGGGTCCGGTCACCGTAGCGTCGAAGCAAGCGGAAGCTCGATCCCAGGCGCCCGAGTTGCGGCAGATGGCAAAAGTCGAGACGCCGGCGAACGAGATAGCGGCGGCAAAGCAAAACCCGGCGAAGGACGAAATCAAGAAGTCGCCCGCGCCGCACCCGCAAGAAAGCCACGACCGGCGTGATCAGGATAAGGAAGCGAAGCTACGCCCTCCGATGCCACGCTCGGCCAATCCACAGTTGGCGGCGCGCGGCGGTGTCGTAAGGGGCGGCGGCGGGATTGGGAGCGTCGCTTTCGCAAAGCAATCGGGAGCGTCTTCGATGAGTGCACTTGCGAGTGCTCCGGCAAGCACGCCAGCGCCACCTCCAGGCCCGGCAGCGGCCCCGAACCGGGTTGCGGCGAAGCCGCCCGCAGCGTTCGCCCAGGCGTTGGGCGGCACGATCATGGGCAAGGTAACTGATCCTTCGGGCGCCATCGTCGCCGGCGCCCAAGTTTCGGTGAAGAACGCAAACACCGGCCTGCAGCGCGCCACCGAAACCACCCGCGATGGCAGTTACTCGGTAGCGGAGCTGCCCCTCGGCGACTACACCGTCACCATTACCCATCCCGGCTTCCAGACCGAGGTGACACATCACGTGGTTGTGGATAGCGTATTGCAAGCGCGGAACCTGCCGGTGATGGTCCAGGTGGGGTCGGCGAGCGAAGTGGTTGAGGTTGCCGCCACGGCGCCAGTGCCCTCGGCTTTGTCGGCCGTGGCCGTAAACAAACCGCCGGCAAGCGTGGAGCTACCGCTGCAAGGCCGCAATGTGATTGACTTGGGGCAGTCGCAGTCCCAGAGCCGGACTGCCGCAACCACGCCTTCGTCTGATGAAATGATGGGCTCGCCGGCCGCCAAGGCCATTCATGAATCGGCGCGGGCTTCGGCTGCATCTGAAGGTTCGAATCGTCCGCTTAACGCGAAAGTTGCGGGTAAGCCCCGCGAAGAAACTCTGGAATTGCAGGCTTCTGGCGCAGCCACGAAGGGCGTTGAACAGCCGGCCAACCGGAGGGGCTTGTTCAACGCGATGGCTGTTGCCGCACGCTGGACAATCTCTCTCGCCGGCAAGGTGCAACGCTCCTTCGACCAGGGCAAGACCTGGCAGAACGTAGCGGTTGGGAATGGCGCGAAATTCCGCGCGGTTTCGGCGCTCGGCTTCGAGATCTGGGCGGGAGGCGATAAGGGTTTGCTTTATCACTCTTCTGACGGCGGGGTGATCTGGTCGAAAGTCAAACCTACCTTCGAGGGAAGCAACCTGACTTCCGATGTCGTTGGCATTGAGTTCACGGACGCGCAGCATGGCAAAGTAACTACGGAAAATGGTGAAGTTTGGATGACCTCGGATGGCGGGCTTAACTGGCAGAAGCAGTAGTCAGCGGCAAAATGTGGAAAACCTTTGAGGGTAACCAGCCGCGCGAAGGCGCGGCTTTCTTCGCTGCGGCGGTCAAATCGCTCGGTTCTCATTGATCCAGAACAACTTGAAAGCGGGCGTCCGGCGCGGGTTACAGCCGTAGCACGATTACTTCCGCGTGTTACTTTTCCGGCCTTAAGAATTACTTATGTGATGTTTACGAATTAGGGTCAGGGGCTTAATATCCAGTTGTTCTTTGGCAGTTCTGGGGGAGGGCTGCCAGGGCGCTTCGAGCCTAGTGTTCGGGGCGCCTTTTTATTTTTGGCGGTGCGGGAAGGTAACAAAAACAAGCAGCTCAGGCCAATGACGGAAATCGGCCTGATTATGTCAATCGCCTACGTTCCGCGTTAAGATACACGGATTACGCAGGCCTTCGATGAATCTGCCACCGCACGGGCTGCGCGAAAGCACGGAGATTTAAGTCGTGACCAACAACTTTTGTTTGATGGTCATCTACGTGGCGGTGCTCTGCCTTGGGGCCGTTGCTCAGAGCACCTCTCCACCGCAACCGACAACGCCGGAAGCGCAAGTACGGCTCGGGAATGACTATCTGGACAAGAGAGATTATTCCTCGGCCATGACTTGGTTTCGCAAGGCGGCAGAGCGCGACAATCCGGTAGCCCAGAACAATATTGGATGGCTTTACGAGAATGGGTGGGGAGCCCAGCGCGATTACCCGGAGGCGATGAACTGGTTCCGCAAGGCGGCAAGTCAGGGCTACGCCCCAGCCGAAAATAACATCGGCGTGCTCTATGAGCGTGGGTGGGGAGTCCAGCAAGATTATGCCGAAGCGATGACCTGGTATCGCAAAGCGTCCGACCAAGGAAACGCACTGGCGAGCGCCAATATAGGGCTTCTCTACAGCAACGGTTCCGGAGTCAAACAGGATTATTCCGAGGCAGCGAACTGGTACCGGACGGCTGCTGGACAGGGGAATGTTAAGGCGTTGGTCTACCTCGGCACGTTCTGCCGAACTGGTTTGGGCGTCGAGCAAAGTTATATTGAAGCGATGGCTTGGTACACGAGGGCTGCCGACAAAGGGGACAGCGAAGCACAAAACGCCATCGGCGACTTTTACAAGGACGGGCTAGGGGTCACGCAGGATTACGCGAAAGCTATGGCCTGGTACCGCAAGGCAGCAGATCAAGGTAACGCTCAGGCGGAAAGGAACATCGGAACGCTCTACGAGAAAGGTCTTGGAGTTCCACAAGATCATTCCGAAGCGGAAGCGTGGGACAAGAAGGCCGGCCAGCACACGATGTTACCGGGCGGCGTTCGGCCTCCACGGGCCATTTACTCACCGGACCCAGCATATTCAAAGGAAGCGACTGAAGCCAAGTTCGAGGGCACGTGCCTGGTTTCGCTAATCGTCGGTGCCGACGGCAATCCGCGCGATATCAAGGTGGTGAGGTCGCTTGGAAAAGGGCTGGATGAGAAAGCGATCGATGCTATCAAGACATGGAGGTTTGAACCTGGAACGAAAGATGGCGTGTCGGTTGCGACTCAGATCGAGGTTGAGGTGACATTCCGTCTTAGGTGATGGTTGTTGAAGAATCGCCATTACACTTATTGAGCCTGGAGGCCCAATGCTTGGAATCAGGGTGACGATAGTCCGCTACATTAGCGACGAGCCCCAGCCGGGAATTGTCGAGTGCAAACTCGAGGATGCTCATGGTCGTCAATGGTCGTTCGTGGAAAAAACCGCGATAGTCAGCGCAGAAGATCTTGATGCCGATACATCCTATCCGCGAAGAGGAGTCATCGCTGCCGAAATCGTTGGGCGGAGCGTTGACGCCACGGGGCGTGAGACCATTCGTGTCAATACCGAGCGACCGTGGGGTGTCGAGTCAGTGGACAGCGTGACCCAATTCGAGGTGCCGGCGGAGATGCTGGTGGAGATTTGACTGCATCATCTGGCGAAATCGCCATGCACTTATGACGGGGCTGCCCGGCCGTAGGGTCAATTAGGACGCGAAGGCCACGTGGATTCTAAGGCGCGCGAAAAAACGGCATGCTGTAGATCTTATGAGACTTTTCCGGCCCGTGCTTCGTAAGCTGTGTGTAGGAGGAATTTCCGATGAAACCCTCTTTGACCGTGCTTGTGGTTGTCCTACTCTTGCTGAGCATTCTGGTTGGATGTGCGCCGGGCCCTAACCCCTTTAAAGGGACGGCGAGCGAGCACCATGGCGTCGCGGGGTTCTGGCTCGGGCTGTGGCAGGGCTTTATTGCGCCGTTCGTGTTTGTGTTCTCGCTATTCAAGAGCGGCCTCAGTATCTACGAGGTCCACAACAACGGAGCCTGGTACAACTTCGGCTACCTGTTCGGCCTGGCATGCTTTTTCGGCGGTGGCGGCCACCGGACAGGGCAGCGGCGGCCGAGGTCTGGCTGACTTCCGGGGGCCGCAAGCTAACAACGCGTGAGTCTCGCATACTTGGAACTGGCGCGAAATGGGCTTGTGGAAAGTCAGCGCTCACGCACTCGAAGGCGGTATTGCGGCGCTGAATTTTCGCGCTGCGAGGCGGTTGATCTCCAGGGCCGCCAGAAGGCAGCCCTGGAAGGCGGATGGGTTACACCGTGAAGTTCAGCGCGCTGGTGCCCGGCTGAGTTGCGAGGTTGTTTGAGGCGTTCAGGGAATACTGCAGGAAGTCCTGCTGTAGCGTGGAATAGGCCTGCTGGGCGGTGCTGAGATTGCCTGACTGTAGACTCTGGCCCAGTTCCGCGAAAACCGAAGCTGCGTCGTTGGTTTGCTGCGAGCTATCGGTGGCCGGAGTCTGGCTTGATCCGCCGCCATGATGGTGATGGTGGTGGCCGTGTAGGGCTGAACCCTGCTGCAAGTCCTGCTGCACCTGAGTGTAATCCTGTTGGGCGGCGCTCAGGTTGCCGGATTGCAAATCCTGCCCCAATTGGGTGAAGCTTTGGGCGGCGGAAACCGTGCTGCTGGGCTGGGTGGTGGAAAAAGCCTGGGCGAGATTGCTGTAGTCGGTTTGGGCCTGGCTGAGATTCCCGGAGAGCAGGTCCTGGCCGAGCTGTTGAAACTCGGTTTGAATGTTCCCCGAGGAGTTGTTCTGGCTTAGCTGGTAGAGCGCGCTGAGGGCGCTGGAGATACCTACAACGGACATCGTTCACCTCACACGTACAAGATCTGCTTACCTAGGCTATTGCCGCGGCGAAGGTCCTTGAGCCGGCGAACTCCCCGACCGGCGCGCTGCGATCTGAAGGATCGCATTCTGACGGTGACCTTCTTGCGGATAGTTTCCGGCAGGTAATGAGCAAGCGCCGTGCCAGTCGGGGAGCTGAGTTGAGCGTAGCTATCTTGTTGATGAGTTTGGCCCGGCGCGTCCGGGACAAGTGCGAAAGAAGGATACTCGGGCAATTCGTGCCGGTGTTCGGCCCGGCAACTTTTGCCGGGTACGAGTTAGTAGGCACGACAGAACGAGGGACTTTAAACACGAGGCAGGCTGGGCAAAGTTATGCCTTTCGCCGTGGGAGCGGCGACTGGCGCGAAATCTGCAAAGGAATAGGCGCACAGTGCGTGCGCCTCTCGTGTTCCTGCCGGGAAGCTACTCGAGCTCAGGCCGCCTTCTTGGCTGCCTTTGCCCGTACCCGTTCCCAGCGCAGTCTTTGTGCGGCCGCGATCTTTTTGCGGGCGGCCAACGACAGTTTGCGCCTGCCGCCTCCGCCGGAACTGCCTCCCGCCGCTTTGCCCAAGGCTTGGATTGCCTGGGTTAGTTGATGAAGCTGCGCTGTAACTCTGATTCGCTCCTGCTTCAACTGCTGAAGCACTGCACTTAATTCCGCCATGTGGTCTTCTCGCTTTTCCTAGAGGGAAGTTTACTTCTCTTTCTTAATGAGAATACCTCATTCCTTTAGCAATTGCATGTTAGAAGTAATTTTTGTGGCAGGGGTTTACTTTCGCAGAAAGACGGCGACTGTTTTGGGCAATCGCTCCGGCCTGGATTGGACTGCGGGGACTTTGGGATTATTCGGGTGTTCGTCGCGAGCCGGACGTTGGGCAGTTGAAATTGGTGTGCACCTATCGCCGAGCTAGGGCACGAGCTTAGAGGGGAAAGCGACGACCGTGCCCGGCCGCGCCTTGGCGCTCTCCATATCCGCGGCTCCGACAACTTTTTGGGCCGGGAGTTCGTCCACTTTCAAGCGGCGCTTCGCTTGCTTTTGCCGCCCCGTGTCGGCGTACTTCTTGAATGGTTTAGGGTCAGGAATCCACCCGCGTCCGGACAAGGAGGAAGATCTGAGCACTTCCAGGGCGGCGATGGCGACGTCCAGGCGCCGGCGCTCGCTCTTCAATTCGGCAACAATTTTATCCAGGTTCAAGACATCTTCCGCAAAGTGGGCAGCATTATTGCGCTATGTCTTAACACTGCCGGGCGCGCAAGACGGCTTGCGGCTTTGCTTGTTACATTTTCGGGACAAGAGCTCCAATGGAGCAGAAATCAGGGAGTTTTGCCCTTCCAGGGAGACAGGCGGGGCAGCCAGCGGTGGACGTTGGCGCAGTAAGCCGTGTATTCCTCGCCGAACTGGCGGCGGAGCGTGGGTTCTTCATAACCGTAGATAAAGAGTGAAAATCCCACCCATACGACAAGAGCGTAGGAGACAAGTGAAATGCTGCCCAATAACAGCGCTTGCCCGAGCACCAGTGCGAAGACGGCGACATACATTGGGTTGCGCACGAAGCGATAGAAGCCGGTGACGACCAGATGCCGTGGGGGCGCAACCGGCGCGGGCGTGCCCAAACCTTGCAGCGCGAAACGAGCGAAGGAATCGAGCAGGATGGTTGCTCCGGCAGCGATGAGCAGCACTCCCAGTCCGCGGATGGCGGACATTCCGAAGAACGGAGGGCGCACATGCCAACGGGAGATCCACCAGGGCACCAGGCCCGCGACCGTTCCAGGGGCAATCACCAGGAATAGAGCCGATCCGATAGCGGCTGAGGGGCGATTCATATCTGCGGGATTAGCTTAAGGAATGCAGAGTGGACTGGCCAGCGTGCTGAGTGAGAGTTGGTCTGCTAGGCTGCGACCTTGGCGGTTCGTTCGCTTGGCCGCAAAGGCCGCAACAGTAGAGACTTTCTTGGTTAACTAAGCACACTAAAGGGACACGAAGGAAATCTGCCGCGCGCGGCGCACTCGTGTCCCTGGTATTTACTACCGAGCGGCCGTGGTCGGCGCGAAGCGGAAGTCGCCGCAGAACTGGTCGAATACGCGGGTGAGTTCGCTGGCGATGTCCGCCGATTCGCGGTGTTCGATATCGCTGCGATCGAGCATGTGAACGAGTTTGCCGTCGCGCAGCAGGGCGATGGATGGGGAAGATGGCAAATGCCCGGTGAAGTAACTGCGGGCGCGTTCGGTGGCCTCGCGGTCCTGGCCTGCGAACACGGAAAAGACCTTTTGAGGACGGCTGGAATGGCGCAGGGCAGCGCGCACTGCGGGACGCATGCGTCCGGCGGCGCAACCGCAAATGGAGTTGACAACTACCATGGTTGTGCCGGGCTGGCTGGCGAGGGCGCGGTCCACTTCTTCGGCGGTCCGCAGTTCATGGACTCCCACGCTCGTCAACTCCTCGCGCGTGGGAACCACCATTATTTCTGGATACATTGCAGAATCTGCTCCTGGGATAGGTAATTACACAACGGCGGCTATTCTAGTACAGAAGACAGGTTTTGGGGCGAGCGGGTAGGGCATACGCAAACTTTTTCACTTCGCCGCGATCACAGTGGGCCTGAAAGCCTTAATTCGCGGAGAACGCAAAAGAACTTCCGCCGAGTTCGCTAAGAAGACCGATGGGTTTCCGGCGGCGCGGGTCGCGCGTCGCCGTTCGAGCTGTCATATATAGTGAAACTAAACCCATGCTTATCCAGGAAAATGTGGCGCTGGCTCCGCTGACCACGCTGGGGGTGGGCGGCGGGGCGCGGTATTTCGTAGCGGCGCGCAGCATTGGCGAGGTGCAAAAAGCCGTGCAGGGCGCGTGGGAGCGAGAGGTGCCGTTATTTGTCCTGGGCGGCGGCAGCAACCTGGTGGTTTCTGACGCGGGCTGGCCGGGGTTAGTCCTGAAGATTGAGATTACTGGAATTGAGCAACGCGCTGAAAACGGGAAGGCAGTCTTTGAAGTTGGCGCGGGAGAAGAGTGGGACAAGTTTGTGAGCCACGCTGTGGAGCGCACCTGTGCGGGTGTCGAATGCCTCAGCGGAATTCCTGGCAGCGTGGGTGGAACTCCGGTGCAGAATGTGGGCGCTTACGGGCAGGAAGTGGCGGAGACAGTCGAGTCGGTGCTGGCGCTTGATCTGCGGGATGGGCAGCTACACGAGCTTTGCAACGAGGCCTGTGGCTTTGCCTACCGTACCAGCATTTTCAATACAACCGAGCGCGGACGGTACATCATTGTGCGGGTTACTTATGCCCTGACTCCCGGGGGCGAGCCGCGCATTCGATATGCGGATCTCAAGCGCGAGTTTGCCGCGTGGAGCAAAGCGCCCACGCTGGCGGATACGCGTCGTGCCGTGCGGCAGATTCGTGCGGGCAAGGGAATGCTGATTACGCCGGGAGATGAGGATTGTCATAGCGCGGGATCGTTCTTTAAGAACCCGGTGCTGTCTGAGAAGAAGTTCGCGGAGTTGGCGGAACGTGCAGCGGCGAAGGGGCTGCAGGTGCCGAGTTATCCGGCGCTGGAAGCGCAGCATAAAGTTTCGGCGGCTTGGCTGGTAGAAAATTCAGGCTTCAGCAAGGGGTTTCGCAGAGGGCGGGCTGGGTTGTCGAGCAAACATGCGCTGGCCATCGTGAACCGGGGCGATGCCACGGCGGCCGAGATTGTGGCTTTGAAAGAGGAAGTGCAGGAGCAGGTGCGGGAAATCTGGGGTGTCCGGTTGGAACCCGAGCCCGTGTTTGTTGGGTTTTGAAGTGTGGCGCGCGCACTCTTGCCCGCATACCGGTGGTTCATTAACAGCAGAATTCCATAGGACTGACGCCTTTCGCGGGGCAGAGCCGGCCCCGAGCGAAGCCGAGGGGAGTGCCCGCGCCAGACAAAAAATATCCGAACCAAATTGGGAGCGCGCGAGTCTTCATGTTTGAGGGCCTACGAGTGGCGGCCGGACAGGTGATCGCGGACAAAGCCATGGCGATGGCGCGGGCCGGGGACGATGAACTGGAACTCGCGGTCCGCGAACATGCGCGGCTGGTTTATCGCATCGCTTATGCGGTGCTGCGCAGTCACCCTGACGCCGAAGATGCTACGCAAGAGGCGTTCATGCGGGTGTTGCGCTATCGGCGAAAGCTGGCGGGGGTGAAAGACATGCGAGCCTGGCTGGCGCGCATCGCCTGGCGAGTGGCAGTGGAGAGGCGCCGGAAGATGCCAGCGGCCGCGTCGGAGGTGGCGCTGGAAGATGTGAGCGAGACCGTGAGCCAGATTCGCTCCAAGACGGAGACGGCGGACGAAACTTTGCTAGCCGGCGAACTGGCGGACCTTACGGGGAAACTGATTGCGGCCTTGCCCGCCGAACTGCGCGACGCGATCACGCTTTCGACGGTGGAAGAGATGGCGGTCGGCGACATGGCGGCGTTGCTGGGCACAAATGAAGCGGTGGTGCGTTCGCGGATTTTCCGGGCGCGGCAGATTCTGCGAAAAAAGCTGGCCGCGGTTTTGGGGACAGTATGAAACCTGAGGATCGAGAACGTCTGGCGGAGCGGTGGCTTCATGCGGGTCTGAGACAACTTGGTCAGGCTGAACCTCGCGTAGGATTGGAAGCGCGGATACTGGCGAATCTGAAGTCGGAAGCAGGGAAGAGTGCGGCGTGGCGACGGCAGTGGTGGCCCAAGTTGGCGGGGGTGGCGCTGGCGCTCTTGATCGGAGCAGTTTTATTTCTTGCGCGGGGGCCGAGGCCGGCGGTCACAACAATGGCGACGGTGCCGGCCCGGCAGAGTGCCGTAACACAAACGCAGAAAGCTGGGGCCGGAAAACTTGCAAAAGAGCAGCCGCCGCGCCTTAGAGGACGGGTAAAGGTTAGAACTACGGCCGCCGGCAACGCGAATACTTCGCCGTTCCTGGAACAGTTCCCTTCGCCGCAGCCGCTCAGTGAACAGGAAAAGTTGCTGGCGCAATACGTGGAAGAGCGCCCGCAGGAGGCAGTGGTGGTGGCAAGAGTGCGCGCCGAACTTCTCAAGCAAGATCTGCAGGAATTTGAGAGACGGGATGTCGCGCCAGAAGAATCGCAGGACTTAAAGCAATAAAACAGGAGGCCTCTGCCATGCGCAGCAAGACCGTATTGACCACAGTCATTCTGGGAATAGTTCTTTGTGGCGCGACCGGAGCGAAAACTCAGGAAACGGGCGAAGCCTCCAAGCAGGTGGCGCCGAAGCAGTTAACTGCCTATCGTGTGGACTTCTCGCTCAACGAACTGGAGGATGCGAAGACGCTGAACACGCGGCGCTACTCCATGAATCTCACCGACGACAATAACGGTCAGGACCTGAAGATTGGCACGCGGGTGCCGGTGCAGTCCGATAATGGCAAGTTTGAATATCTGGACGTCGGCACTTCGATTCGGGCGCGGCTGGAATCGTGGAAAACCCCACTGGCGCTGGACGTACGTGCCGAGATCAGCAATTTTGCCACGCCTGACGAGGCTACGCGCGGCGGACATCCATTGCTGCGCCAGATGGTCATCAGCGGCAGCACCATAATCGTTCCGGACAAGCCGATCATTATCGGCAGCGTGGACGATCCCAACTCGAAGCGGGAGTATCAACTGGCAGTGACGGTAACCAAGTTGAGGTAGATGTGCGGAGCGGGCACGCCTGCCCCGCGATATTCCGGCAGCTGATGAACCGCGCGGACCTGTACAAGCCCCACACCTTCCGCGGGCAGAAGTGCCCGCGCCACATTGATCAGGCGGCCGCTGCCCCGGTTCGCGCCCGATTTTGATTGACCCCGTGCATGGGGAGGGTGAGCGATCCGGCCCCGGTAGCGGCCGCCGTCTCATCTATCGGCCTGGGGCAGGGTTTCTTTATCTCGCGCATTAGGCAGGCGCGCGGCTTCTTTGGCGGCTTCCTTGAAGATGCTCACGAACATTGGCCGTGTGAGCTTGCCAGTCTGGGTGTTCTGGTTGGAGGGGTGGTAGGAGGCGAGCAGAATGCGGCCTCCAGGCAGATTGTACTTCGCGCCGTGGCCGAAGACGTAAGCGGCCTTGCTGGTAAGCAGGCCCAGGCGTTTGAGGTGGTGGAGATAGGCGTCGAAGGCGATCTTTCCCAAGGCTACGACGACTTTCAGCCACTTTAGACCTGCCATTTCACGGTCGAGATAGGGCGCGCAGTTGGCCAGTTCCTGGGGGAGTGGCTTATTGTCGGGCGGCGCGCAGCGGGCTGCGGCGGTGATGTAGAGGTCTTTGAGTTTAAGCCCATCGTTGCGATTGGTCGCAGTGGGTTGATTGGCGAAGCCCGCTTCGTAGAGCACGGGATACATGAAGTTGCCGGAAGCGTCGCCAGTAAAGGGGCGTCCGGTGCGGTTGGAGCCGTGGGCTCCGGGGGCGAGGCCAAGCACGAGAATGCGGGCGTTGGGGTCGCCGAAACCAGGAACGGGCTTTCCCCAGTAATCGCAATCGCGGTAGGCGCGGCGCTTTTCGCGAGCGATGCGCTCGCGGTATTCGACCAGGCGCGGGCAGAGGGTGCAGGCGATCACTTGGCGGTTCAGGTCGTCGAGCCAGGCGGGCATGGGGACATTGTAGTCGGAGCATTCGGCAGTCAGCAGTTAGCGCCTGGCATTTGGCCCGTGGGTGGACTGGGTTGCCCAGCAGGAAACTCAGCATTCGGCATTCAGCACTCAGCATTCAGCACTTGGGATCCGATCCAGCACCTGGCCGGGCATCTGCCGTTGGCTTTGGGCAATGAGCGATCCTGGCTTGGCAAGTGCCAAGTGCCAAGTGCCAAGTGCCACTGCTGAATGCTGACTGCCAACCGCCGCTTCGTCCCCTCCCATTGCGGGCATGACTTTCGGCTAGCGACCAACGGCAGGCGTAATGTTACCCGCGGCGGCGTCCCGGCGTTTGACGGTGCTCATCTTCTCTCTTTACACTCAGCATGTGAGCCCTTCCGAAGCTAGCGGTGTAAAGCGGGAGATCGAGATCGAAGTTCCCGCCGCAGAAGTGACCCGCGAAACCGAATCGCTGATCCAGAGATATCAGAAGACGGCCCGCTTGCCCGGATTCCGGCGGGGGCACGTGCCGGCGTCCATTATCCGGCAGCGGTTTTCAGAAGACTTGAAAAGCGATGTGGTTGAGGCGCTGGTGCCGCGCTACTTCCGCCGCGAGGCTGACAAGCTGGGGCTGAAGCCGGTATCGCAGCCGCGGGTTACCGATCTGCACGTGCATGAAAACGAGCCGCTGCGCTTCCGGGCCAGTTTTGAGGTGATGCCTGAGATCAAAGTTGAAGGCTATCGCGAGCTGCGGGCCGAGAAGACCGAAATCGCCGTGACCGACGAAGAAGTGGAGCAGACGCTAAACGGGTTGCGGGAACAGCATGCGGCGTATACCACGGTTGACGGCCGCCCGCTGCAGGATGGCGATTTCGCCCAGGCTGCACTCGATGGTCACCCCAAGGACGGGCAAGGCAAGCCCGTTCATATGGACGAGGTGCTGGTGGAGATCGGCGGCAAGAACACCATGCCGGAGTTCACGGAAAACCTGCGGGGAGTTTCGGCCGGGGAAGAGCGAACCTTCGACGTCACGTACCCGGAGGACTCGTCCGACCGGCGCTTGGCGGGGAAGGCGTTCACGTATACGGTTAAGGTGCAGTCGGTGAAGCAGAAGACTCTACCCGAGTTGAACAATGAGTTCGCAAAGGAACTGGGCGAGTTTGCCGATCTGGCGGAAGTGCGGAAGCGGATTCGCGAAGGCATGGAGGGGGAGCGCAAGCAGAATGCCGAGCGTGAAGCCAAGCAGAAGTTGGTGGAGCAGCTAGTGAAGCGCAATGAGTTCGAGGTGCCGGACGCGCTGGTGGAGCGCCAATTAGATTCGCGGCTGGACCGCGGCCTGCGGGCGCTGGTGGCGCAGGGACTGCGCGCCGAAGACATCAAGAAGATGGATTTGAAACGCGTGCGCAGCGATCAGCGCGAGCAGGCATTGCACGACGTGAAGGCTTCTTTGTTACTGGAGAGGATCGCACAGGAAGAGAATATTGAAGTGGCCGAGGAAGAAGTCAACCGGGAAATCGAAGCGCTGGCAGCGCAGTCCAAGCAAACGCCGGAAGCAATTCGCGCCCGTTTGACAGAGGATGGAGCGCTGGATAGAATCCGGGCCAGAATCCGTAACGACAAAGCCCTCGATCTCCTGTATCGCCAGTCGGCCTAAGGCGATGCTGCTCCGGTCCTCGCGTAGTGTCCAATAACTGTCGCTTTATAACAGCGAATCGAAGACCGGGTTCCGCTTGGGGGTGTGAAAGGTGAACGTGAAAGATCCACACATGATGCTGGTGCCCATGGTCATTGAGCAGACCGGGCGGGGCGAACGGGCGTACGACATTTACTCTCGGCTGTTGCGTGACAACATCATCTTCATCGGCACGCCGATTGATGACAACATCGCCAATCTGGTGATTGCGCAGATGCTTTTCCTGGCGCAGGAAGATCCGGAAAAAGACATTCAGCTCTACATCAACTCGCCCGGCGGTTCAATCACTGCCGGCATGGCGATTTATGACACCATGCAATACGTGAAGAACGACGTCACCACCATTTGCATCGGGCAGGCGGCCAGCATGGCTGCGCTGCTGCTTTCGGCGGGTGAGGCGAAGAAGCGGCTGGCGCTTCCCAATTCGAGAATTCTGATCCACCAGCCGTCCATGGGTGGACTTTCCGGCCAGGCTACCGATATTGATATACACGCGCGCGAAATTTTGCGTATGCGTGAAATCACAAACCAGCTGCTCTCCAAGCACACCGGGCAAAAGCTGGAAAAGGTAGAAAAAGATGTGGAGCGCGACTTCATCATGAACGCGCAGCAGTCGAAAGAGTATGGAATCATAGACGACATCATCTACAAGACAAGATGAGCGCCCGATAAGTGTATGATCGGCTCTTTGTGGTAGCAGGTTTGCAAGGGTTGTGGGGAAGTAATTTCTGGCAAGCAAGCTGCTCCGGCGAAAAGAACACGGGGATAAGGAGTACGGGGAGTGAAAAACCGATCGGGCACTGACGAAATGTTGCGCTGTTCCTTCTGCCACAAGTCTCAGGACGCAGTGGCCAAGCTGATCTCCTCTCCCAGCGATTATCCAAGGGCTTATATTTGCGATGAGTGCGTCGGGGTCTGCAACTCGATCTTGGAAGACGACCGAGCCGCCACGCCGCCCGCTTCCACCCCCAACCAGCTGCCTAAGCCGCAAGAAGTGAAGACCTTCCTGGATGAGTATGTGATCGGCCAGGAGCAGACCAAGAAGAAGCTGGCGGTTGCGGTCTACAATCACTACAAGCGGATCTACATGAACCGGCAACGGGCCGGCGATGGGGTGGAGCTCACCAAATCGAACATCATGCTGATCGGGCCGACGGGCACGGGCAAAACCCTGCTGGCCCAGACCCTCGCCCGCATGTTGGACGTTCCTTTCGCCATTGTGGACGCAACCACCCTGACCGAGGCTGGCTATGTGGGCGAAGATGTGGAGAACATCATCCTCAAGCTGCTGCAGGCGGCGGACGGGGATGTGGGGCGCGCGCAGACCGGAATTATCTACATTGACGAGGTGGACAAGATCGGCCGGAAGGATGAAAATCCCTCCATCACCCGGGATGTGTCGGGTGAGGGCGTTCAACAGGCGCTGCTGAAAATTCTGGAAGGCACCATCGCCAATGTGCCTCCGCAGGGCGGGCGCAAGCACCCCCACCAGGAATTCACGCCGGTGGATACGACAAATATCCTGTTCATCTGCGGCGGGGCCTTCGTTGGGCTGGAAAAGATCGTGGGCCGCCGGGTGGGCAAGAAAGCGCTTGGTTTCCGCGCCGGTGAGGACAACGAAAAAGACGAGCCGGCAGTTGCCCGCAAACGCAATTTCGAGCTGCTCAGCGAAGTGCAGCCCGAGGACCTGATTAAATTCGGTTTGATCCCCGAGTTTGTGGGCCGGCTCCCGGTGGTGGGGGTATTGGAAGACCTCGACGAGTTCGCCCTGATCGAAATTCTCACCCGCCCCAAGAACGCTATTATCAAGCAGTACCAGCGGTTGTTTGAGTTTGAGAATGTCCGGCTGAAGTTCAGCGACGATGCCCTGAAGGCGATTTCCCGCCAGGCCATGGCGCGCAAAGTGGGAGCGCGCGGGCTACGCATGATCCTGGAAGAATTGATGCTCGATCTGATGTATCATCTACCGAGCCAGAAGCGGGTCAAGGAATTCGAAGTCACCGGCACCATGGTGGAGAAGCGCGACGTTTCGCTGGCGATGATGGAGAAAGCTGGGTAGATGTAGAGACGCAGCTTGCTGCGTCTCTGCGGGCAGCGAGAGAGGTTGCCGGGGCGAGACGTTGCAAGCAACGTCTCTACGATGTTTTCGGAGCATTGATTGACGACCCCCAAGGAAAAATTCGAGACCAGAAAACTCCCCATGATGCCCATTCGGGACGTGGTCATCTTTCCGTACATGATGACGCCGTTCGTAGTGGGCCGCGAGTCGAGCGTGCGCGCGCTGGAAGAAGCGCTGGCCGCCGACAAGAAGATTTTTCTGGCCACCCAGCACGATGCCAGCGTGGATGAGCCCAAGCCGAACGAGATTTTCCAGGTGGGCACGGTCGTCAATATCGTGCAAAGCCTGAAGCTGCCCGACGGCAACATCAAAGTGTTGGTTGAGGGCATTGAGCGCGGCAAGATTCTGCAAATCACTGAGAGCGAAGGATTTATGCAGGCGACGGTGCGGGTGGTCCGCTACGTCACTGAGACCACCCAGCCGATTGAAGCCGCCATGCAGCGGGTGACTTCGCTGTTTGAGCAGTATGTGAAGCTGTGCCAATCGCTGAATTACGAAACCATGATCGCCGCTGTGCGCATGGAAGATCCGGCGAAGCTCACCGACACCATCGCCGCCAACCTTCAGCTTTCCATTGAAGACAAGCAGGAACTGCTGGAAATCTTTGAGCCAGGCGAGCGGCTGACGCGCATCGGCGACGTTCTCGACATTGAAATCGAAAAGCTGAACATGGACCGCACTATCCAGTCGCGGGTGAAGCGGCAAATGGAGCGGGCGCAGAAAGAGTATTACCTCAACGAGAAGATCAAGGCCATCCAGAAGGAACTTGGCCGCGGCGAAAAGAGCGAATTCGACGAACTGAAGAAGAAAATTGAAGCTTCAGGTATGTCAAAAGATGTCCGCGACAAGGCGATGCAGGAACTGAAGAAGCTGGAAGCGATGCCGCCGATGTCGGCCGAGTCAACCGTCTCGCGGAATTATCTCGATTGGCTGCTGGCGGTTCCGTGGAAGAAGCGGTCGAAAGAAATCCGCAACATTTCCCGCGCTGAGAAGGTCCTCAACGAAGATCACTACGGCCTGGAGAAAATCAAGGAGCGCATTCTTGAATTTCTCGCGGTTCGGCAGTTGGTAAAGAACCCCAAGGGCTCGATTCTGTGTTTCGTTGGGCCTCCGGGAGTCGGCAAGACTTCGTTAGGCATGTCCATCGCCAAGGCCACTGGGCGCAAATTTGTGCGTATGTCGCTGGGCGGGGTGCGTGACGAAGCCGAGATTCGCGGCCATCGCCGCACCTACATCGGCGCGCTGCCGGGGCAGATCATCCAGATGATGAAAAAGGCCGGCACCAAGAACCCGGTCTTCATGCTCGACGAAGTAGACAAGATGTCCATGGACTTCCGCGGCGATCCATCGGCGGCGCTGCTCGAAGTGCTCGATCCCGAACAGAATTTCATGTTCGTGGACCATTATCTCGACGTGGAATATGACCTCTCGCAGGTATTTTTCATAGCTACGGCCAACGTAATGCACACCATTCCGCCGGCCTTGCAGGACCGCATGGAAGTGTTGCGCCTGCATGGCTACACCGAGCCGGAAAAGGTTGAAATTGCCAAGCAGTTCCTGGTGAAGAAGCAGATGTTACAGGCGGGCCTGACCGATAAAAACATCAAGTTCTCCGATGAAGCCATCACCGGGCTGATCCGCTCGTACACTCGCGAAGCCGGCGTGCGCAACCTGGAGCGCGAAATCGGCAACGTGTGCCGCAAAGTCGCCCGCAAGGTGGTGAAGGAAGGCGAAGGGTACAACGTGGCCATCACCCAGGAAAACGTGAATGACTTTCTGGGCGTGATCAAGTTCCGCGATACCCTGGCCCACGAGAAGAGCGAGGTCGGGTTGGTTACCGGCTTGGCTTGGACCGAAGTTGGCGGCTCCATCCTGAGCACCGAAGCGACTGTGGTTGATGGCAAAGGAAAGCTGATCCTGACCGGAAAGCTGGGCGATGTAATGCAGGAGTCCGCGCAGGCGGCCATGTCGTACATCCGTTCGCGCTCTCACCGCCTGGGACTGTCGCGCGATTTCTACCGCAATCTCGATATTCACGTGCATGTGCCCGAGGGCGCCATTCCGAAAGACGGGCCTTCGGCCGGCATCACCATCGCCACCGCGATTTCCAGCGCATTGAGCAAGATTTCCGTCCGCCGCGATCTGGCCATGACCGGCGAAATCACGTTGCGCGGAAAAGTGCTGCCTATCGGCGGGTTGAAAGAAAAGCTGCTGGCGGCCCATCGTGCCGGGCTTTTCGAGGTCATTCTTCCTGCGGACAACGAAAAAGACCTCGCTGAAGTCCCCGAGAACCTGCGCACCGCGATGAAGCTGCATTTCGTCGAAACCATGGATCAGGTGCTGGCTATCGCGCTGGAGCAGCCTCTGCCCCAGTTGGACGAAACCGCTCAAGCGATTGCTCCCATCGCTGCGCCTCCGCCGGACGCGCCAGCTGCGCATCAGTAGCGCAATTTCCGTGAGTTGGTTTCCATCTTAGACCCGCTTCTGTGGGCCTTTAGTTTTTGCTCTGCCGGTCTGTACAATTCTGGCGTACTTCAGACGAGGAGGTGCGCATGAACGCGAATTCCCGGCCCGAGGGTTCACGCAGCGTGTTGAAGGGCAGTGCCGGTTTGATCATGGCCGTTGCGGTGGTGGCTGGCCTCTGCATCTGGCTGCCGGCGTATCGTTACTTCTTTCTGATCAGTCTGGCGATTGGGTTCGTGGTGGCGGGCGCGCTGTATTTGTGGCACAGGTCTCATCCTGTGAAAGCGGAAGACATCGAGAATAAGAAGCCGCTGGGACTGGAATGACCGTTCAGGAATGCCGGGTTGGAAGGCGGCGGGCAGCACTCAGCAGTCGGCATTCGGCATTCGGCATTCAGTTGGCCGACATTGGTGGATTTTATCGCCAAACGCCAAACGCCAAATGCCGAGTGCTGAGTGCTGAGTGCTGAGTGCTGAGTGCTGACTGCCGAGTGCTGCGGTTTACACCTTGCAAGCTTCCCGTTTGAACCTGCAAACTGTTTCATGCGCGTCCTCGCCCGGTTCTTATTGTCGGCAACCCACGTAGATCACTTTCCCGCGCCCAGCACGCCGGAGGTCGCGTTTCTTGGGCGTTCGAACGTAGGCAAGTCGCACCTGCTTAACTCCCTGGTAGGCCACAAGGTCGCCCGCACCAGTTCCACGCCGGGCCGCACTCAGTCCATCAACTTTTTCGAGATTCGGTGGCCGGGCAACCCGCGGCCGGAAATGATCTTTGCCGACTTGCCCGGCTACGGCTATTCCCGCGTGCCGCGAGAGATTTCGGCGCAGTGGCCCACATTCATTGAGCCCTATCTGCAGACGCGGCCTTCGCTGGCATTGTGCCTGGCGCTGGTGGATGCCAACGTTCCGCCGCAGCAAAGCGACAAGCAGCTTCTCAATTTTCTGCACGAATCCGGCCGGCGTTTTCTAATCGTCGCGACCAAGACCGATAAGCTCTCGGGCAACCAAGCTAAGGCTGCCTTACAGGCTCTGCAACAGGAGTTTCCGGCAGTCCCGATCATCGCTTACTCAGCCAGGACCGGGGCGGGGCGCGACCAGTTGTGGCACGCAATCCGCGCTGCAGCGAAAGACCACGCTTCGCGCCGAGTCTGAGGGCGCTGTCAGGGGGTTGTTACTTTAGTGTCCTCCCGGTAGATGACCTGGGTCCATCCTCCGTTATCATGAATGGGCTATGAGTACTTATCTGATCACCGGAGTTGCTGGTTTTATCGGTTCCGCGCTGGCCCGTGCATTGCTGGCGCAGGGCGATCAAGTGCGCGGAGTGGACAACCTCTCCAGCGGCAAGATGGAAAACCTGGAGGAGATCAAGTCCAAGATCGAATTCCGCAAAGCGGACATTCTCGACCTCGACGCCATGCACAGTGCGTGCCGTGGCGTGGACTATGTGTTCCATGAGGCTGCGATTCCATCCGTGCCGAAATCGGTCACTGACCCGTTGGGCAACAATGCCGCCAATGTGGATGGCACGCTGAACGTGCTGGTGGCCGCGCGCGACGCGAAGGTGAAGCGCCTGACGTTTGCCGCTTCTTCCGCGGCATATGGCGATACGCCGACTTTGCCCAAGCGCGAGGATATGCTGCCCAATCCGATTTCGCCCTACGCGGTCGCCAAGCTGGCGAGCGAATACTACCTGACCTCGTTCTACCGCTGCTATGGGCTGGAGACGGTGTCGCTGCGCTACTTCAATATTTTCGGGCCGCGGCAGGACCCGACGTCGCAGTATTCCGGGGTGCTGGCGAAGTTCACCACGCAAATGCTGAAAGGTGAGCAGCCCACGTGTTTCGGCGACGGCAAACAGAGCCGCGACTTCACTTATGTTGATAACGTGGTGCGCGCCAACCTGCTGGCCTGCAAGGCGGATGCAAAGGAAGTCTGCGGACGGGTGTTCAACGTCGCGATCGGCGAGCGCATTGACTTGAACGAGACGTTCCGCGTATTGAAAAAACTGACCGGCTTCAAAGGCGAATTAAAGTACGGGCCGGAGCGAGCGGGCGACGTGAAGCACTCGCTGGCCGATTTATCGGCCTCGAAGAAACACCTTGGCTACAAGCCGCAAGTGGGGTTCGAAGAAGGCCTGCGGCGGACCATTGAGTGGTACAAGACGCAGGACAGACTGGTTGCAGTTTAGTGGCGATTTGCCTCGCGTCCCTCGCGGTTAGGAATTCATAACCGCGAAGGACGCAAAGAAAGACTGCGCCGGAAAACGCGGCGGACCAAATCTTCCAAAATGCTTTCACCCTCCCTCTATGTGCGCTGGTTTATTACCTTGGTGATCTATTGCCGGATTACGCTCGGCCATAAAGTGACCAAATGCCTCTCTCGTCTATGATCGTTTCCGGTGACTGGCAAGAAGTCAGTGTGCTGGAGTGCATCCTCAGCGGTTTGCATATCGGAGTAGATGTAGAGTCACAGCTGGAGCGCGCCTGGGACAAGCTCGCGAAAACCAAGATTGACGCGCTGATCCTGGACTGTGATATGGCGGGCAGCAGCGGGCTGCTGGAGCAACTGCAGGCCGGACTTCCGAATTCCGCGCCAGTGCTGATTGCCAGCGGTTCGCGCGGCAAGAACCAACTGGCGGCAACCGGGGCGAGCTTCGTTGTGGAGAAGCCGATCTCTGTGGAACGCGCGGTGCATACGCTTTCAGCCGCGCGCAACATGATCCTGAATGGACGGCTGCGCTATCACCGGCAGGGCCTGAACTTGCCGGCCACAGCGGCGCTCAAATCGGGTAAGCGGATGAGCGTTCGCGTCATCAACTTGAGCCAGGGCGGGACGCGCATTCGCGCGCGCAAAGGGCTCTCCACCGGTGAGACGTTGAAGCTGCGGTTCACGCTTCCGGGGACGGAATCTGCGGTCAGCGTGACTGGTTCTATCGCCTGGATTGACCGGCAGGCAGGCGCGGGAATTCGCTTCCTTGATTTGAAGGAGGGCGCTCGACGCGATCTGCAGCTCTGGCTGGAGCGGCAGTACTTCCAGCCAGCGGAGTAGTTCAACTCGGCCTCTTCTCTTTCCTGATTCCTCAGCGGAAGCGCGGCCTTCTCTGTTCCGCGCGCGAATTTTTCCAGGATGATGCGAATACCAACTGGACCAAGCGCGCGCCGGGCGTAGCGCCGCGCCAGTATCGAAAGCACAGCCAGTAGGTTCCTGCGAGAATAACGTCTCCCAGATATACGGGGCCTGCCCGGAGCAGCGACCCGATTTCCATGCGGGTGAAGTGGCGGGCGATTATCAGGAAGAGCACCGCGCCGAGGCCGACGATCAGCACATCGGTCAGCCAGGCCAGCACGCGAAAAACGGTCGAAGCGTTCGACGCAAACATGGCCCCGGCTTGAAACGCGCTTGCGAGCCGCCAGCGCCGTTCTCCAAGGCGAATCGCCGGACGCGGCGCGGCAGAGAACGACAACTCGCCTGGTTCCACAATCCGTTGTGGCTGATCGAAAACGGAATCGGCGAGGGAAAGCTGATACGCAAAACCCAGAAGCTGCGCGAAACACCACTGCTGCAGTGAACGTCTCTGGCGTAGGGCCAACCCGTGGAACTCGATGCCGGCCTGGCCGGAGGGGTCTGCCCAAGCTACGCGCCCTGCTGCGTTCAGGCGCACTCTGGGGTGGTCCAACTGCAAACGAAGCTGGACCTGCTGATGCACGCGCAGAGGCGACAGCACCTGCAGGGCAGCGCCGCCTTGGCTGAGGTCGCGGACGACCCCGCCGTTGGCGTTGTCCAGGTTCACATAGGCCAGCGTGTTTAGCTTTAAGCGATAGTGGGCGCGCTCCTGACGGGAGGAAGCTGGACGCTCGGCGGTCACGGAAGCGGCCGTCGAAGAACTCATATGGAAATCTTAAGAGCAGAGCGAATCAAAACGCAGTGGCGGGATTGGTTCTCTCTGGAGCGCGTTGTGAAGAAGCGGTTAGGAGGCCGAACGCCGCTGCGGTGGATTTTCATCCGAACCAGCGGATTCCTGGTGTTCGCGGTCCCAGGCGATCAAACGACTGATCTCATAGCTATAGGGACCGTAGGCGCGGAAGGCACGTTCATCAAACAGGCGTTTGATGCCGCAGCCCATGCAAACCTGGTAGGAGTATTCCTGGGCGCGAACCGGCCAACTCATCTTGCTATGCCAGCACCCCCGGAACAGCACCACCGCTACTCCGGCAAGACCGGTGGTCAGTAAACCCAGGGGCCAGAGCCACTTCGACTTCTTGGACACCTCACTCACCTGCCACAACCTGTAACCTCTTACTGAACATAAGGATACGCCCATTTTCCCGGCGAAGCAACGGCTTTCGCAGGGCCCGTTTTGGGTTTCCAGTTCTCCACAAGTACATGCGTTTTGTAGGTCACAAGATATATTGCGGTTACGTGCAAATCCTTGTAACGTAGACACATGGACTGGCGCTTCTCCCCCTGGCAAGCCCCGGTTCGACGTTTTGGATGAGCACTAGCCTGCCCAACCCGAAACCGGGTTCGACGGATACCGAAAGTGCAGAGGTGACCCGGCGAAGCCAAGGTGTGCCCGCCAGCCAGGCCGCGCCCGCTCCTGGTTTCGAGACGCTGCAGGCTCTGCTGGCGTTTTCTTCCTTGCACGAGCAAATTCGGCAACGTCGGGTTTACCAGGAACACGGCGGAACCCCACTGCCCTGGGCCAGAGAAGAGCCATTCCGCTTCGACGAAATGCTGC
>Ga0335078_10000895_pt1 | contig 45281 bp, 41 predicted proteins | sample Lox_Sample_32_FD_206711 | JGI IMG/M metagenome (GOLD analysis project Ga0335078, IMG submission 206711) | Soil microbial communities from Loxahatchee National Wildlife Refuge, Florida, United States - Lox_Sample_3.2 | ecosystem: Environmental > Terrestrial > Soil > Wetlands | place: USA...
GAAAACCTGGCGGACGGGACCGCTGGATCGTTTACTGTTACCCAGCTGATAGCTATGTGGGGCAACGAGCAGGCAAACTTCAAAGACGGTACTTTCCCGGACGTCTCTATCACCGGGAACTGGGAAGATGTAGGTCATTACAGCCAAATCGTCTGGAGAAATACCACGGAGGTCGGCGGCGGCCTGGCGACCGGCAACGGCCTCGATTTTCTGGTGTGTCACTATAATCCGGCCGGAAACGTAATCGGGGAAACAGTTTATTAGCGCCTCCGCTGAAGATCTGCGCTGCCTGCTGTCCCGCCGGGCAGGATGGAGGAGCCCTCAGCAGGCGGCGGGGGCGGTGACGACGTTGGCGATGCGGCCGGGGACGACGACGATGCGCCGCACCGGGGCACCGCCGGTGGCGCGGGGAAAGTCCGCGTGCCCCGTGACGGCCCGGCGGATCGCCTCCTCCCCGGCCCCGGAGGGCACCTCGACCGCGAACCGCACTTTCCCGTTGACCTGCACCGGCAGCCGCACGGACGGTTCACGGGCCAGGGCCGGGTCCGCGACCGGGAACGGCTCGTAGGCCAGCGAGCGCGGATGCCCGAGACGCGCCCACAGTTCCTCGGCGATATGCGGCGCGAGCGGGGCCGCCATCAGCACCAGCGGCTCGGCCAGCGCCCGGGGGAGCGCCCCGCGCGCGGCGGTGACCTGCGCGGCGTGCGTGGTCAGCTCCATCAGCCGGGCGATCGCGGTGTTGTAGCGCAGGGCTTCCAGGTCCTCGCGGACCACCGTGATCGTCTGGTGCAGCCGCCGCAGGGTGCCCGGGTCCAGGTCTTCCGCGCTGACCCGCGGTGTGCCGGTGGCCTCGTCGATGACGCTGCGCCACAGCCGCTGCAGGAACCGGTGCACCCCGATGATGTCCCCGGTGTGCCAGGGGCGGTCGGCCTCCAGCGGGCCGGTGGCCATCTCGTAGAGGCGCAGCGTGTCGGCCCCGTAGCGGCGGTAGACGTCATCGGGGCTGACGCTGTTCTTCAGGCTCTTGCCCATCTTGCCGGCCCGACGGGTCACCGGCCGGCCGTTGAACGTGTACCCGTCGGCCTCGTGCTCCACCTCGGCCGCCTGGACGTACATCCCGCGTTCGTCGGTGAACGCGTCGGCCAGGATGTAGCCCTGGTTGACGAGCCGGCGGAACGGCTCCCGGGTGGACACGTGCCCCAGGTCGTAGAGGACCTTGTGCCAGAAGCGCGCGTAGAGCAGGTGCAGCACGCCGTGCTCGACGCCGCCGACGTACAGCCCGACGCCGCCGTCACCGCCGAACGCGGCGTCGGCCGGGACCATCCAGTACCGGTCGATTTCCGGATCGACGAACGCCTGGTCGTTGTCCGGGTCGAGATAGCGCAGGTAGTACCAGCAGGAGCCGGCCCACTGCGGCATGGTGTTCAGCTCCCGGCGATACCGCCGGGGGCCGTCGCCCAGGTCCAGCGTGACGTGCGCCCAGTCCGCGGCGCGGGCCAGCGGCGGCACCGGCGCGCTGGACTCGTCCGCCTGCGGCTCGGGCCGGAAGTCGGTCATCTCCGGCAGCCGGACCGGCAGCAGGGTCTCCGGGAGCGCGACCGGCAGGTCGCGGGAGTCGTAGACGATCGGGAACGGCTCACCCCAGTACCGCTGCCGGGAGAACTGCCAGTCCCGCAGCCGGTAGGTGCGCGCGCCGCGCCCGTGGCCGGTGCTTTCCAGCCACGAGATCGCGGCCGCGATCCCCGCTCCCCTGGCCAGCCCGGCCAGGCCCATCCCGGCGTCGCCGGCGTATGGGCCGTCCCCGGTGAACGCGGCCGGCCAGTCCGCGGCCGGTGTCCCGGCGCGGGCCTGCTGCGCCGCGAGCCAGTCCGCCGGCGGCTGGAGCACCTCCCGGACGGGCAGCCCGAACGCCCGCGCGAAGTCGAGGTCACGCTGGTCGTGTGCGGGCACCGCCATGATCGCGCCGGTGCCGTACCCCATCAGCACGTAGTCCGCGGTGAAAGCCGGTATCGGCCCGCCCGTCACCGGGTTCGTGACGTAGCTGCCGGTGAACACGCCCGTCTTGGCGCCCGTCCCGGTGGTGCGCTGCCGGTCGCTGAGCCGCGCCGCCGCCTCCTGGTACGCGGTCACCGCGGCCCGCGGCGGCCAGGGCAGGCCCCCGCCCGCGCCGCCTCCTGGCGCCGTAGCGCCCGCGGGATACCGCCATTCCGGCGGCGTCCCGTCCGGCCACTGCCCGGCAGCCAGCCGGCCGGCCAGCGGATGTTCCGGCGCGAGTACCAGGCAGGTCGCCCCGGCCAGCGTGTCCGGCCGCGTGGTGAACACCTCGATGCCGAGGTCCTGACCGGCGACGGGCAGGGTGATCAGGGCCCCGTCGCTGCGGCCGATCCAGTTGCGCTGCCGCTGCTTGATCGACTCCGGCCACTGCAGGTCGTCCAGGTCCGCGATCAGCCGCTCGGCGAAGGCGGTGATCCGCAGCATCCACTGCCGCAGCGGCCGCCGGTAGACCGGATAGTTCCCGATGTCGCTGCGCCCGTCCGGCGTGACCTCCTCGTTCGCGAGCACCGTGCCGAGGCCGGGGCACCAGTTCACCAGCTCCTCGGAGCTGTAGGCCAGCCGGAAGGCGTCGACCACCGCGCGCCGCTCCGGCTCGGCCAGCTCACCCCAGCCCGCGCCGGAGGGGGTGGGCCGCGCCCCGGACTCGAACTCGGCGATCAGCTCGGTGACCGGCCGGGCCCGCCCGGTCCGCGGATCCACCCAGCTGTTGAAGATCTGCAGGAAGATCCACTGCGTCCATCGGTAGAACGAGGGGTCGGTGGTGGCGATTTCCCGCCTTGTGTCGTGGCCCAGCCCCAGCCGGCGCAGCTGCCGCCGCATGGTGGCCACATTCGCGGCGGTGGTGACCTGCGGATGCTGGCCGGTGTCGATCGCGTACTGCTCGGCCGGCAGGCCGAACGCGTCGTACCCGAGCGCGTGCAGTACGTGCCGGCCGTTCATCCGCTGGTAACGGGCCAGCACGTCGGTGCCGATGTAGCCGAGCGGATGGCCGACGTGCAGCCCCGCGCCGCTGGGGTAGGGGAACATGTCCAGGACGTAGAACGGCGGCCGGCCCTTCATCAGGGCGAACCCGGACGATAGCGGGCCGGACGGGTTGGGGGTGTGGAACGTGCCGTCGGCCTGCCACCGGGCCTGCCACCGTGCCTCGATCTCATTCGCCAGCCGCGCGTCGTACCGGAAGGGCAGCGCGTCCGCCTCCGGGCTGCCCATCAGCCGCCGCTGCCGCCGCCCGCGGGACCGCCCTCATCCGCCAGGCCTTCATCGGAGGGGCTCTCATCGGAGGGGCCGGCGCCGGCCGGACCGCCCGCCGGGCCGCCCGCGCCGGCGGCGGTGAGCGCTTCAAGCAGATCGTTCATCCGGGTCACGAACGCGCCCGGATCCTCGATCCGGGCGCCCAGCGTGAGCACGGCCTGGCTGAACAGCACATGCGCCCAGTCCGCCAGCTGCGGGTCGTCCAGCCTGGCGTTGAGCCGGGTCAGCAGGGGGTGCTTCGGGTTGATCTCCAGCACCGGCTGGCTGGGCAGGCCCGAGCCGCGCATCCGGCGCATCAGGTTCAGCTCGATGTCCGGCTCGTTGGCTACGATGCACGCGGGGGAGGTCGTCAGCCGGCTGCTCACCCGCACGTCGTAGACCTCGCTGCCGAGCAGCTCCTTGAGCCGGGCGGTGAGCGCCGCGAATTCGGTGCCCGCCTGCTCGGCGGCCGCCTTCTCCGCCGCGTCCGCGAGGCCGCCCAGATCCGCGGCGCCCTGCGCGACCGACTGGAGCCGGTGCCCGCCGAACTCGCGCAGCTCGGACACCACCCAGCTGTCCACCGCCTCGGTCAGCAGCAGGACCTCCACGCCCTTGGCGCGGAACGCCTCCAGGTGCGGGCTGCCCGCCGCGGCCTGGCCCGGCGCGAGCAGGTAGTAGATGCTGGTCTGGCCGTCTTTCATCCGCGCCACGTAGTCCGTCAGCGAGACCAGCTCACCGGCGTCGGCCGCGCCGGCCCCCGCCGCTCCGCCAGTCCGGCCGGCCCCGGCGGTCGCGGTGGTGCGGAACCGCAGCAGCTTGGCCAGCTCCTCCCGGTTGGCGTAGTCCTCCGGGATCCCCTCCTTGAGCACGGTGCCGAACTGTGCCCAGAACGCGGCGTACTTGTCCGGCTCGTTGCTGGCCAGGTCGGCCAGCAGCTTCAGGGTCCGCTTGACCGCGCTGGACTTGATGTGGCTGACCGCGCGGCTGCCCTGAAGCAGTTCCCGCGACACGTTCAGCGGCAGGTCGCTGGAGTCGATCACGCCGCGGACGAACCGCAGGTACTGCGGCATCAGCTGTCCCGTGTCGGCCAGGATGAACACCCGCTGGACGTGCAGCTTGACGCCGTGCCCGGAGTCCGGAAGCCACAGGTCGTAGGGCGCGCTGGCGGGGATGAACAGCAGCAGGGTGTACTCGTACGTGCCCTCGATCTTGGCGTGCAGCCAGGTCAGCGGGCCGGCCAGGTCGCCGGTCAGGTGCCGGTAGAAGTCGCGGTAGTCCTGGTCGCTGATCTCGCTCTTGGCACGGGCCCACAGCGCCGATCCCTGGTTGACCGGCTCCTCGGCCGGCTCCCCGGCCCCCTCGCTCCCGCCGGCACCGCTCCCGCCGGTGCCCTCGCCCGCCGCCTCGCCCCCGGCGGCCGGCTTCTCGGCCGGCATCATGATCGGCAGGCTGATGTGGTCGGAGTACTTGCGGATGATCGAGCGCAGCCGGTAGCCGCTCAGCAGGTCGTCCTCACCGTCGCGCAGGTGCAGCACAACGGTGGTGCCCCGGGCCGGCACGTCCACCGTCTCCAGCGTGTAGGAGCCCCGCCCGTCGGATTCCCAGCGGGCTCCCTCGCTGGCCGGCAGGCCGGCGCGGCGGGTGGTCAGCGTCACCCGGTCGGCCACGATGAAGGCCGAGTAGAACCCCACCCCGAACTGCCCGATCAGCGACGCGTCGGCCCGCTGGTCGCCGGTCAGCGCGTGCAGGAATTCCCGCGTCCCGGACTTGGCGATCGTGCCGATGTGCTCGATCACCTCGGCCCGGCTCATCCCGATGCCGTTATCCGACACGGTGATGGTGCCCGCGGCCTTGTCGTAGCTGACCCGGATCCGCAGCGGCCCCTCGTCCTCCGGCGATTCGGACCGGGACATCAGCTCCAGACGCAGCCGGTCGATGGCGTCGGAGCCGTTGGAGATCAGCTCACGCAGGAAGATCTCCTTGTTGCTGTATAGCGAGTGCACCATCAGATCGAGGATCTGGACGACTTCGGCCTGGAAGCTGAAGCTCTCCGGATCGGCCTGCGCGGTCATGGATATTGGTCCTTCCGGGACACTGCCGGGGGCGGCAACGCCGACGTAGCGTGGTTTCACGAGCATAATCTCAGCTTCTGGCGGTGGAACCATGGCGCTTCCCGATGATCGCCCCTCGGCCAACGGCAGCACGGCGCAACCCGGGGCATCCCCCGCTGCGCGGCTGCGGTCTCTGCTGGCCGCCGGCCGCCTGATCGTGACGCCGGGCGTCTTCGACGGCCTGTCGGCCCACCTGGTGCGGCGCGCCGGGTTCCGCGCCGCGTACCTCACCGGCGCGGGGATCGCCGCGGCCGGTTTCGGTGTCCCGGACATCGGCCTGGTCACCGCCTCGGAGATGACCGAACGGGCCCGCATGGTGACCGGCGTGCTGGGCGGCCTGCCGCTGATCGCCGACGCCGACACGGGCTACGGCTCGCCGCTCAACGTGGCGCGGACCGTCCGGACCTATGAGCAGGCGGGGGTCGCGGCGATCCAGCTCGAAGACCAGACGTTCCCCAAACGCTGCGGCCACCTGCCCGACAAGGAGGTGATCAGCGAGCAGGAGTTCGCGGCCAAGCTGGGCGCCGCGCTGGAGGCCCGGGACGATGCGCTCATCGTGGCCCGCACCGACGCCCGCGCCGTGCTGGGGCTTTCCGCGGCGATCGACCGGGCCAACGCCTACGCCCGCGCCGGAGCCGACGTGATCTTCGTGGAGGCGCCGTGGTCCGCGGAGGAGATCGAGCGCATCGCCCGGGAGGTCGACGCGCCGCTGCTGATCAACATGGTGCAGGGCGGTCTGACGCCGGACCACAGTCCGGAATTCCTCCAGTCGCTTGGCTATGCGATCGCGATCTACCCGGCGAACCTGCTCATGGCCGCGGCGAAGGGCATGATCGGGGCGCTCCAGCACCTCGGCGGCATGACGCCCGAGGTGGCCTCCACCGGGATAGAGGCCCTGTTCGAGCTGGTTGGCCTGCGAGAATGGTCCGCGGTGGGGGACGCCTGGACCACCGCGGGAGTCTGATCCGCCGCGGCGGCGGAATACGGAACAGGTACGCCGCCCCGGCGCGGGCGGTCCCGGCCGGGATCCCCTGGTCAGCCGGAGGAGCCGTACTGGATCGGTACCTGCACCGTCTGCGTCCTCACCCACGAGTCCCCGGTGGCGGCCAGCCGCCACACCGTCAGCGTGCCGCCGTCGGCGGCGAGCGCGTCGGTGCCCCCGCCGCCCGGCAGGGCCAGCGTGACGGTCCGCCCGTCCGGCAGCGCGGGCAGCCGCCGCCAGGGCGCGCCGGGCCCGGCCAGCGTGACAGCCCGGCCGCCGGCCAGCACGACGGCCAGCCCGCCGTCCGCGCCGAACGAGGCGGACACCGGCGCCGCGCCGCCCAGCCGCAGTACCGGGGACAGCGTCCAGTGCTGGCCGTCGCTGGTCCACGCCGCGAGCAGCCGCACATCCGGCGGGCCGCCCGCCTCTAGCAGGGCCACGTCCTGGTGCCCGATCCGGGTCAGCCGGGCGACCTGGACGGTCTGGCCGGCCAGCGTCGGCGGCAGCGCCGGGCCCGCCTGCTGCCAGCTTCCGCCGCGATCACGGAAGATGCCCGTGCGGCCCGCCCGCCCGCAGGCGCCGGCCAGCAGCGGGAGGCCCGCCGGGGTGTAGGCGGCCGCGGTCAGCCCGGTCAGCGCGCAGCCACGCGCAGCGGGGGCCGCGGCCAGGGCGCGCTCGCTGGTGAGCGAGGCCCAGCTACCGCTGGTGTACACGTCGGCCGTGTGGTCCTGACCCAGCGCGAGCAACTGGCCGCCGGGCGCCGCGGCCAGCGCGTCGGCCTCGCTGGCCAGGCCGGAGGCCGGCGGCAGCGTGGCCCAGTCGCGGCCGCCGTCGGCGGTGGTGGTGATGGGCGAATAGGTGAGGTCCAGGCTCGGCCGGACTCCGGCGGCCAGCGTGCCCGCGGTCCCGGCGGTCCCGCCGCTCCCGGTCCCGGGCTGCCCGGCCAGCAGGATGGCGCCGTTGGTGGCGATGTCCGGCGGGGTCTCCAGCGTCCACCGGCCGCCCGCGGGCAGCCGGAACAGTTGCCAGAACTCGTCCGGCCCGGCCGCCGCGCCCATCGGCACGGTGGCCCAGGTCGCGCCGGCGATCGGCACCGACGACATGGCCGTCAGCGGCGGGACCGCGGCAGCTGCGGAGGCGCCGGGCGCTGGCGCCTTCGCGCTGCCGCACCCGGCCAGCCCACCCGCCAGGGCCGCGGCCAGCGCCCCCGCCCGCCACCGCCGGGTCATCCGCTGCCCGGTCATGAGCTGTGCAGCGTCTGGGTCGCGGCGTCGGCGAGCACGGTCGCGAAGGAGGATTCGGTGACCCGGGTGCCGGGCCCGGGGTCGAGGTCGAGTTCCTCGCGCAGCACGCCCTTGGCGTCGATGACGAAGGCGATGTCGTTGTGTCCCAGCATCGCGCCCGCGGGCAGCGTCTCCGCGGGCACCCCGTAGTCGCGGTACACCCGCCGCAGGTGGGCCGGGCTGCCGGTCAGGTACTTCCAGTCCGGGATGCCGTCCAGGCTCTCCTGCTTATCGAAGGCCCGGACATAGCCGACCTGGCTGTACAGCGGGTTCACGTCGATCGAGATCAGCTTCACGTGCGGGTTGGCCGGGCCGAGCAGCAGGCCGGCCTGCCGGAACTCCGACGCGATGAGCGGGCAGTCGGACACGCACACCGGGTCCAGGAACGTCAGCAGCACCACCTGGCCGCGCAGGCCGGACAGCGTTACCTCCTTGCCCTCCTGGTCGGTAAGCGTGAAGCCGGGGGCCGGGATGTTGATCGGAGCCGCCGGGCCGTCGATCGACTGGGCCAGGATCGTGCTGGCCGCCGGGGCGGTCTGCGCGGCCGCCATCGGCACCGCGCCCAGCAGGATCACGCCGAACGCGCCAACCGAGGTCACCGTGCCGAAGGTGGCGGCGCTGACCCACCGGTGCAGCCCGGCGGGCCGCAGCCGGTCCCGCCAACGCTCCGCACCGGCGGTGTCCAGCCCGGCCGGGGGCGTCCCGGCAACCGCCGGGGCGGCCCCGCCCGCGGTGGCTGGTTCGGCCGGGACGGCCTGATCGCCCGCGGTGGCGGGCTCCGCGGCGGTGGCCTGCGCCCCGGCCGGCCGGGGCAGGGCCAGCCAGCCGGCGGCCGCCAGCAGCGCCAGCGGGACCATGCTGTTCGGGTCGGTGCCGAGGCCGCCGAGGAAGCCGAAGTCCTCCACCAGCACCCAGTCGGCCAGGCAGAGCACGAGGAACGCGGCCAGTACGGGGCGGATCACCCCGCGCCGCCCGGACAGGAAGGCCAGGCCGGTCGCGGCGAGCACGATCACCGCGACAAGGTTGACGGCGAAGCCGTTCCCGCGCACCACCGACTCGAAGCCGGCCACCAGGTCGTGCAGCAAGGCCGGTTCGCTGACCTGCGCCATCGCCTGGACCATGCTGGTCAGCGGGCCCGGCTGGCCGCCATGGCTGCCCTGCCAGAAACCCCGTCCCGGCCAGGCCTGCAGCACGGCCATCCCGGTCAGGAACAGCCCGAAGCCGGCCAGCACGGCCCGGCCCAGCCGCGGCGTCCGCCAGGCCCGGTCCGGCAGCGCCAGTAGGCCGCCCGCCACGGCGTAGATCAGTACCGCCCCGGGCGCGCCGGACAGGACGGTCAGCCCGGGTGCGAAGATCCCGCCGAACGCCTCGCCGAACACCCAGACGATCAGGCCCCAGGCCACGCTGGCCAGCGCGGCCAGCCGGGCCGACAGGCCGCGCGGGGCGGCCAGCAGCCACAGCCCGATGCCCATCTGGATCCACACCGCGGCGGCCGCGGCCTGCACCGGCTGGTAGGACCAGGCCGTGCCGGCCCAGTTGACCACGTGCTGGACCCAGGCCGGGGAACTGGCCGCAGCGGGTTCGATGACCCGGGACGGCAGGCCCGCCGCCATTCCCGGCTGGGCCTGTAGCAGGCCGTCCAGCAGCCACAGCAGCCCGAAGCCGATCCGCAGCATGCGGTGCGCGGCCGGCTCGGCCGGCCATCCCGCGGGGCCGGTCACCTCGCGGCCGCGCCGCTCCCGGACGCCGACCCAGATCACGGCCAGCGCGCCGAAGATGGCCAGGATGATGATCCCCTGATGCAGCAGGGCCGCTCGGAACGCTGCCACCACCGTCGGGTCGTCGACGTTCAGGCCGTTGTTCATCCCGGGCATGGCCTTTGTCAGCCTCCATGATTCGCTGCCGATCGGGCCCGGCGCCACGGGCTTAGCGTGAGAGCCAGCCTACAACTACAAACGGTAGTAAGCTGAGTCGGCGTGACGACCGGCATACGTACTGAACGGGACAACGGGCCGGACGGTTCGCGTCCATCCTAGCGAGGCTGCTCAAGCGGGTGCTGCTGTGCTGCCGGGAGCTGGCCAGCCGGGTCCAGGTCGGCGGCCCGCACAGTGCCCAGCACGCGCACGGCGCCGCGCTGGTATCCACGATCTCATCGAGGGTTTCCACGAGGGCCTGGCGGGGTTCGTCTTCCCCTACCAGCCGGCTACGTGACGGGCCGGCCGCCGTCCCGGTTGCGGCGGGCGCCGGGTCAGGGAGTGCCAGGTGCCGACACGTCTGCGGTCACCGTGATCCGGCCGGCCCGGCGGAAGGTGAGGGTCAGCGGCACGGTGGCGTCGCCTTCGTACCGCGACGGGTCCTTCAGCACCACGTCGTCGCCGAACGGGGTCAGCATGACCGTGTGCCCCGCCGGGATGGTCAGCTCGGGCACGACGGTGCCGGGGTCTTCCGGCCCGCCGCGCCGGATCAGCACGATGTGGTTCGCGACCGGGCTGCTGGCCGCCACCAGCTCATCCGCCTTCTTGCCCGGGTTCCAGACGGTCACGAAGGTGGCGGCCGGCCCGGACGGGGCGGCCGCGGCGGTGAATCCGCGCATCGGGACCGCGGCCTGGGTGATCTGGACCCGCTGGGTGACGATGTGGCCGGCGCCGCCGCTGACGACCCAGGCCGACAGCAGCCCGGTAAGCACGGCGGCGCAGATCACCGGCCCGGCCGCGGCCCTGGCCAGATCCCGCAGCCAGCCGGACGGCCCGGACGCCGGGCCGTGCGGGCGGGCCGGGCGCGCCGGGCCGGGCCGCGTGGCGGCCGGGGCGCTCACCGTGCGCCGTCCACCGGCTCCGGGGCGGGCCCGGCCAGCCGCCGCCGCCCGAACCGGCGGATCTGCAGGCTGTTGCCGGTCACGATGAGCGAGCTGGCCGCCATGGCGACCCCGGCCAGCAGCGGGTTGAGGTAGCCGAGCGCGGCGGCGGGGATGGCGATCGCGTTGTAGCCGAAGGCCCACAGCAGGTTGCCGCGGATCACGACGAGCGCCCTACGGGCCAGCAGCAGCGCCTCGGCGATCGTGCCCGGATCCCCGTTGGCCAGGGTAAGGTCGGCCGCGCCGATGGCGGCGTCGGTCCCGGTGCCGGTGGCCATGCCCAGGTCGGCCTGGGCCAGCGCGGCGGCGTCGTTGACCCCGTCGCCCACCATGGCCACCGCGTACCCGTCCTGCAGCTCCCGGATCTTGGTAGCCTTCTGCTCCGGCCGGACCCGGGCGAAGACGTTCTGCTTGGGGATCTTCAGCTGCGCGGCGATGGCCTCCGCGGTGCGCTCACTGTCCCCGGTGAGCAGCGCGGTGGCCAGCCCGAGCCGCTGGATCCGGGCCACCGCAGCGGCCGCACCGGGCCGGAGCCGGTCCGCCACCACCAGCACGGCGCGGACCGCGCCGTCCCAGCCCGCCAGCACCGCGGTCTGGCCCGCGTCCTCGGCGGCCGCGGCCGCGCGGCGCAGCGGTGCCGGCATGGTCAGGCCCTCCTCCGCGAACAGCGCGGGGCTGCCGACCGTCACGGTGTGCCCGTCGACGACGCCGCGTACTCCGGCCCCGGGCAGCGGAACGAAGCCGGTGACCGGCCGCAGTCCGCCGAACCGGGCCGCGGCCTCGCGGGCCAGCGCCAGGCCGATCGGGTGTTCGGACGCGTCCTCGACCGCACCGGCCAGCCGCAGCGCCTCGTCCTGCCCGGAGTCCCCGGAGTCCCCGGTGCCGGGCGCGGTGGTGATGGCCTGCAGCCGCATCACCCCGGTGGTCAGCGTGCCGGTCTTGTCGAACACGATGACCCGGACGTTCCGGGCCGCCTCCAGCGCCCGGGCGCTTTTGACCAGGATGCCCAGCTCGGCACCGCGGCCCACCGCGGCCAGGAGGGCGGTGGGCGTGGCCAGGCCCAGCGCGCAGGGACAGGCCACCACCAGGACGGCCACCGCCGCGCCGCCCGCCGCGGAGCCGGGCACGCCGGCGCCCAGCCAGAAGCCGAGCGTCACGACCGCGAGGCTGATCACGCACGGCACGAAGATGGCGGCGATCCGGTCGGCCAGCCGCTGCGCCGAGGCCTTGGTGCCCTGCGCCTCGCCGACCAGCCGGGTGATCTGCGCCAGCAGCGTGTCGGCGCCGACCCGGGTGGCCCGTACCATCAGGCGCCCGCTCATGTTCAGCGTCGCCCCCGTGACCTCGTCCCCGGGGCCCACCTCGGCGGGCGTGGACTCCCCGGTGACCAGCGACGCGTCCACCGCCGAGCTACCCTCGGTGATCACGCCGTCGGTGCCGATCTTCTCCCCGGGCCGCACCACAAACTGCTCGCCCACCTGCAGCGTCTCCACCGCGACCCGCTGCTCGGTGCCGTCCCGCAGCACGGCGACGGTCTTGGCGCCCAGCCCGGCCAGCGCGGTGAGCGCGGCCCCGGACCGGGCCCGGGCGCGGGCCTCCAGGTACCGGCCTGCCAGCACCGCGGCGGGCACTCCCGCGGCGACGTCCAGGTACAGCGGGTGCATGCCGGCCAGGGCGAACGTGGAGCCGAGCGACATCCGCATGGCCGTGTCATTGCCGACGGTGAACAAGGTGTACACCGACCAGCCGAAAGACGCGGTCACGGCCATGCTGACCAGGGTGTCCATGGTCGCCGCGCCGTGGCCGAGGCCCATCCAGGCCGTCCGGTGCAGCGGCCAGGCCCCCCACACCGCCACCGGCGCGGCCAGCACCAGGCTCACCCATGGCCAGCCGGGGAACTGCGCGGCCGGCACCATGGCCAGCGCGATGACCACGGCGGCCAGCGGGATGCAGACGGCCAGCCGCCGGCCGAGGTCGCGGGCCGCCTGCCGGGCGGCCTCATCCCCGGGCAAGGCCTGCGGGGCGGGCGGGGCGGCCGAGTACCCGCAGGATTCGATGACGCCGATCAGCTCGGCGGGCTCGCGGCCGCCGGTGCTGGCGAAGTAGGCCCGGCCGGTGGCGTAGTTGACGGCCGCCGTCACCCCGTCCAGCTTGTTCAGCCGCCGCTCGATCCGGGCCGCGCACGCCCCGCAGCTCATGCCGCCGACGATCAGCTCGGTCCGGGTCCGGGTGCTGGTGTCGGCCTGGCCGGCCTCGGTCTCACTCATGGCCCGCCCATGTTCATCGACCCGCCGTTCCCGGTCCCGCCGGAACTGCCGGGACTGGAGGTGCCGGGCTGGACGGTGCCGCCCACCGTGACCGGGCCGAAGTGAGCCCCCGCGGCGTAGGCTCCGAGAAAGATCACCACGAGCAGCAGCAGGAAGCCGCACAGCTTGGCCGCCGGGCTCACCAGCCACCGCCCTTCTCCCACCCGAGTTCCGGCGCGATCGCGCCGTCGCCGGCGCCGCTGACACCCCGCCACGCGTTATGATCCCAGATGGCAGGGATGCAGCGAAGAGGCCAAGGCAGGGAGGCGGGCATGTTGTCGTCTCCTCGCGCTGACGCCCCGGCGCCGGATCACCAGGCTACCCCCGTTCCCTCAGCCACGCCGGCCGCATCCCGCCAGATCGACCTGGCCATCGAGGGTATGACCTGCGCCGCGTGCGCCGTGCGGGTGGAGAAGAAGCTCAACAAGCTCAGCGACGTCACCGCGACGGTGAACTACGCGACCGCCGCCGCCCGCGTCACGCTCCCGGCCGCGCTGCCGGTCCGGGCGCTCACCGCGGCCGTGGCGAGCGCCGGGTACGCGGCCCGGGAGACGGGCGCGCCGGAGGCCGCCGGGGAACCGGCCCCGGAGGAGGGCGCCGCCGCCCGGGACTTCGCCTACCTGCGCCGCCGGCTGATCGTGGCCCTGGTCTTCTTCGTCCCGCTCACCGATCTGTCCCTGCTGCTGTCCCTGGTCCCGGCCGACCGGTTCGCCGGCTGGCAGTTGGCCCTGGTGGCCTGCGCGGCGCCGGTCGCGCTGTGGGCCGCCTGGCCGTTCCACCGGGCCGCGCTGAAGAACGCCCGGCACGGCGGCGCGTCCATGGACACCCTGGTCTCACTGGGCATCCTGGCCGCCTCCGGCTGGTCGGTGTACGCGATGTTCTTCCTGGACCGCGGCCCGGCCACGGAGGGCGTGCTGCGGCAGCTCACGCACGGCTCCGGCGGCGGGATCTACCTGGAGGTGGCCGCCTCGGTGACCACCTTCCTGCTGGCCGGGCGGCTTTACGAGGCGCGGGCCCGGCGCACCGCGGGGGCGGCCATGCGCGAGCTGGCCGCGGCCGGGGCCACGGACGTCTGCCTGCTGGAGACCGACGGGACCGAGCGGCGGATCCCGGCTGGGCAGCTGCGGCCGGGCGACATGTTCGTGGTCCGGCCGGGGGAGACGATCGCCGCCGACGGCGAGGTGCTGTTCGGCCAGACCGCGGTGGACCGCAGCATGATGACCGGGGAGTCGGTCCCGGCCGAGGCCGGCGTGGGCGACGGCGTGACCGGCGGCACGATCGCGCTCGCCGGCCGGCTCGTTGTCCGGGCCGTCAAGGTCGGCGCGGACACCCAGCTCGCCCAGCTGATCAGGCTGGTCGAGCAGGCTCAGGCCGAAAAGGCGGCCATCCAGCGCCTGGCCGACCGCATCTCCGGGGTGTTCGTCCCGGCGGTGCTGGCCGCGGCGGCCCTCACCCTGGCCGGCTGGCTGCTGGCCGGCAGCCCGGCCGGGCACGCGGTCAGCGCCGGGCTGGCCGTGCTGATCATCGCCTGCCCGTGCGCCCTCGGGCTGGCCACCCCGGCTGCCCTGGTGGCCGCGACCGGGCGGGGCGCACGGCTCGGCATCTTCATCAAGGGCTACCAGGCGCTGGAATCGTCCCGGCTGGTGGACACCGTGCTGCTGGACAAGACCGGCACGGTCACCACCGGCCGGATGTCCCTGGCCGGGGTGTGCACCGTCGGCCGCACCGGGCGGGACGATCTGCTCCGCTACATCGGCGCGGTGGAGCAGGCCTCCGAGCACGCCGTGGCCGCAGCCGTCTGCGAGGCCGCCCAGGCCGAGGCCGGGCCGCTACCGCCGGCCGAGGGGTTCCGTGCCCTGCCGGGGCTCGGTGCCAGCGGTACGGTCGAGGGCCACCAGGTGCTGATCGGCCGGGCGGCCCTGTTCGCGGGGCGGGGCCTGGCCGTCCCGCCCGAGCTGGCCGCGGCCTGTGCCGGCTGGGAGGAGGCGGGCCGCACCGCGGTACTGGCCGGCTGGGACGGCACCGTCCGCGGCGCGTTCGCGGTCACCGACACGGTCAAGCCGTCCGCCGCGGCCGCCATCGCCGAACTGCGTGATCTCGGGCTGCGCCCGATCCTGCTGACCGGGGACAACGAGGCGACCGCCCGGGCCGTGGCCGCCGTCACCGGGATCGGCGAGGTGATCGCCGGGACGCTGCCCGCCGGGAAGGCCGATGTGATCCGGGAGCTGCGGGCCCGGGGGCACGCGGTGGCCATGGTCGGGGACGGCGTCAACGACGCGCCCGCGCTGGCCACGGCCGACCTGGGCCTGGCCCTGGGCTCGGGCACCGACGTCGCGATGAGTGCCGCGGACCTGATCCTGCTCCGCGACGACCTGGGCGCCGTCGCGGACGCGATCCGGCTGGCCCGCGGCACGTTCCGCACCATCCGGCGCAACCTGGCCTGGGCGTTCGGCTACAACCTGGCGGCCCTGCCACTGGCCGCGCTGGGTTTCCTCAACCCCATCCTCGCGTCGGCCGCGATGACCCTGTCCTCGGTGTTCGTGGTCTGGAACAGCCTGCGCCTGGGCCGGTTCCGGGCCCGCGGCGCCCCGCCGGCCCCGGCCCGCGGCGCCGCCCGCCAGGTCAGAAGCGCCGATCTTCCGGGCAGAGACGGGTAACCCGGTCAAGGTTCGCTCATCCTCATAATAGGTCCTCATAATGGGTTCAGTAGGCGATGGAGCCCCGGACGAGTCACCGCAAGCCGGAGGGACCGGGTGTACGGTTACAGCCACGACAAGGACAACTACCTCAGGCGGCTGCGCCGCATCGAGGGGCAGGTGCGCGGCCTGCAGCGGATGATCGAGGACGACAAGTACTGCATCGATATCCTCACTCAGGTGGCGGCGGCGACCAAGGCCCTGCAGTCGGTGGCGCTCGGCCTGTTGGAGGAGCACCTCAGTCACTGCGTCACCGAGGCGGTCGCCGAAGGCGGCGACAGCGCGACCGAGAAGGTCCGCGAGGCGTCCGAGGCCATCGCCCGCCTCGTCCGCTCCTGACCACGCCTAAGTACCATGACCTGTCGTAGTTCCCGGCGCCAGGAAGGACCCTGATGGCCACGACCACCTACAAGGTCACCGGCATGACCTGCGGGCACTGCGTGAACGCGGTGACCAGTGAGCTGACCAGCCTGGATGGCGTCGCGCAGGTGACCATCGACCTGGTCCCGGACGGCGTCTCCCTGGTCACGGTCACCAGCGACAGCGAGCTGTCCACCAGAGCCGTCACCGAGGCCCTCGACGAGGCCGGCGGCTACCACTTCACCGCCTGACGCGTGATCGGGGCCGGTTTCCGCTCGGTCTGCGGGCATCCGGCCCCGATCATAGCGGGAGCGGTCAGCGGGCGGCCAGTTCCGCGACGGTCTCCTCCAGCCGGCCGGAGCGGGCCTCCTGGAGGAGGACCGCGAACTGATCAGCGCTCATCTGGACCCGCTGCCCGAAGTCGTCGGTGATGACGATCTTCCGCTCGGGCGGCGCGTCGTGGTCGACGAACAGCTCGGGGCAGCCGCAGCTGCATTGCCCGCACAGCAGCGCGAACCGGGTGAGACGCTCGGTGTTGTCCATGAAATCCAGGCTCCGTTCCTCTGGTAGTCCCATCCCGAGCGTCACACGCCGTAGTGATATCGTCAACTCTTTGCTGTCATGGATTCAGCCGGCCTTTAATGCCGTCGCCCGAAATCGGTACCCCTGCCAGGTATTGATAATACCCCCGAAGGGTTTGGATGAGCCCGGGCTTGGCCGCTGCAGATACACCCCCAGGGTTTATTCTGCCTCTTCGCCTGGCGTCGTTATTAACGCCTGTATCACGCTCTGAGCTGCAGTTTCGGCAAGGCAGGTAATGGCGCCGCGGGTTGTTACCCACTTTTAGTTGCAATGACCCCGGGCGGCCTCTAGTGTTTTAGCTAATTGCCCGGCCGCCCATCCCCGGTTTCCAGGCCCGATCTCCGGAATTCCCGGGCATGGTCCGGGTCTGCGAATGCGACGAAGGGAAAGGCCGGAATGAGTGATATCGCCGTGCCGGGAAACCGCGCGGGCTGGCGGGACCGTCTCGGCGTGGCCGGGTCGGTCTCGGCCGGGCTGGACGCGCGGCGGGTGCTGCAGCTGATCCTGGCCGCGATCTGGCTGCTGGACGGCGTGCTGCAGTACCAGTCGTTCATGTACACCAAGGCGTTCACCCAGATGATCGGGGCCACCTCGTCGGGGAACCCGGTTATCGTCGCCCACCCGATCAACTGGAACGCCACCCTGGTTCAGCACCACCTGGTCCTGCTGAACACGATCTTCGCCACCATCCAGCTGCTGCTCGGCCTGGGCATTGCCTACCGGCCGACGGTCCGGCTGGCGCTGGCCGCCTCGATCGTGTGGTCGCTCGGGGTCTGGTGGTTCGGCGAGGGGCTCGGCGGCGTGCTCAGCGGCGCGGCCAGCCCGCTGAACGGCGCTCCTGGCGCGGTGATCATCTACGCGCTGCTGGCCGTGCTGCTGTGGCCGTCCGACCGGATCACGGCGTCCGGGGCGCCGGCCCCGTTCGTGGCCGCCCGGGCCGTCGGCGCGGGTGTGGCCCGCGGGCTGTGGGTCGTGCTGTGGGGCAGCCTGGCCTACTTCGCGCTGACCCCGGCCAGCCGGGCCCCCACGGCGCTGCACGACATGGTCGCCGGCATGGTCAGCGGCGAGCCCGGCTGGCTGGCCGCGCTGGACAGGCACGCGGCCGCGCTGGCCGGGCACAGCGGCCTGACCGCCTCGATCGTGCTGGCCGCCGCGCTCGCCGTCATCGCGCTCGGCGTCTTCCTGCCGCCGCCCGCCGGCAGGGCCACGCTGATCCTGGCCCTTGTGGTGGCCGCGGTCATCTGGGTCATCGGGGAGGCGTTCGGCACCATCCTGACCGGTGGCGGCACCGATCCCAACTCCGGGCCGCTGCTGGCCCTGCTGGCCCTGGCCTACTGGCCGCTCGCCAGCGCCACCGCGCCGCCTGCCCGCGTTCTGCTCACCGATCAGGACACCGAAGGGACACCGGCATGAGCATCCCCGCCTGGATCCCGGACAGCTTCGCCGCGGTCATGCTCCTGGTCGCCGCGGTCAGCGCCGGCCAGCTCGGGGCGGCCCGCGCCTGGACCCCGGCCGGGGCGCGGGACGCCGACATCGCGCTCTCCCACGTGCTGATGGGCATCGCCATGGCGGGCATGCTGGTGGCCAGCCTCACCACCCTGCCCGGCGGGGCCTGGACCGTCGTCTTCGCCGTGATGACCGCGTGGTTCGCCTGGTGCCTGTGGCGGGAGAACCGCGGGCACGGCGTGGCTGCCCTGGCGCGCGGTCACCACGCGCCGCACCTGGTGCACAGCGGGGCCATGCTGTACATGTTCGCCGCCGTGGCGGGCCCGGCCACCGGCCGCGGCGGCTCCGGGATGGCTGGCATGGCCGGCGGCATGCAGGCCCTGCGCGCGCCCACCCTGGCACTGGTCTTCGCCCTGCTCCTGGCCGGTTACACGGTCCGTGACCTGGACCGGCAGGCCTGCGCGGACGGCTACTTCCACGTCGTAGGCCGGCGCTTCACGCCCGCCGGGCCGGCGCTGGCCACCGCCGGTGCGGGGACCGTCTCCGGTACGCCGGCGGCCGGTGGGGGCGCCGTCGCGACCGTGGCCCGGGCCGCGCAGGCCGCGGACCCCGCCGCCCCGGCGGCCCCGCCGGCCGAGCCCCTCGCGGAACGGCTGCTGCTCGCGCCCGCGGTCGTCAAGGTCTGCCGGGTCGCCATGGGCGTCACCATGGCGTTCATGCTCATCATCATGATCTAGCGGCAATCCCGGCGTCTTTCCCCGATGCCCTTTCCGGGCCGGTCCGGTGACCATGGCCGCGGACGTCGGCCTCCAGGTGCCCGCCTGGCTCACCGCACGACGTAACGGCGCAGTTGCAGGTTCTGTGCTATTGCGAATGATTCGCAGCTCTCCCTAGACTGGCTCTGACCAGGACGATTTCGGGAGGTTGCGCGCATGGCTGATCCGCTCGCCCGGTTTGCCGCCATCCGTCGGGGGCTCAGCCCGGGAGAGTGGAGCAGGGTCGGCGGTATGGCCGCCATCGTGGCCGGGCTCAACATCGCCGGCTGGGGCATGCTGGCCGCGGCGCTCGGCGGCCACTATCACGTCAGCAAGACGACCGTCTTCGGCGTGGGCACCGGGGCGCTCGCCTACACCCTCGGCATGCGGCACGCGTTCGATGCCGACCACATCGCCGCGATCGACAACACCACCCGCAAGCTCGTCGGCGAGGGCAAGCGCCCGCTGTCCACCGGGTTCTTCTTCTCCCTCGGGCGCTCCAGCGTGGTGTTCGCGCTGGCCGTGCTGCTGAACTTCGGCATCCGCGGCCTCGGCGCGCAGCTCACCAACGGCAACTCCGGCCTGCAGCAGACGACCAGCATCGTCGGCACCTGCATCTCGGGATTCTTCCTGTTCCTGATCGCGGCGTTCAACCTTGCCGTTCTGGGCGGGATCCTCAAGGTCTTCCGCGAGATGCGGTCCGGCGCCTACGACGACGAGGAACTGGAGAAACAGCTCAACAAGCGCGGCCTGATGAACCGGTTCCTCGGCCCGCTGGCACGAAGGGTGGACACCCCGTGGAAGATGTACCCGATCGGGTTCCTGTTCGGCCTGGGCTTCGACACCGCCACCGAGGTCGCGCTGCTGGTGCTGGCCGGCACCGCGGTGGTCGGCGGCCTGCCGTTCTACGCCATCCTGTCGCTGCCGATCCTGTTCGCCGCGGGCATGAGCCTGTTCGACACGATCGACGGCTGCTTCATGAACTTTGCCTACGACTGGGCCTTCGCCAACCCGGTCCGCAAGATCTACTACAACCTGACCATCACCGGCCTGTCCGTCTTCGTCGCGCTGTTCGTCGGCGCCACCGAACTGCTGGGCCTGCTCGCCCAGGAGACCAGCCTGAACGGGGCGTTCTGGTCGTTCATGGCGACCTTCAACATCAACACGGCCGGATTCGTCATCGTCGGGGTGTTCGTCGTGACCTGGGCGATCGCCCTGGCCATCTGGCGGTTCGGCCGCATCGAGCAGAAATGGGACACGCGGCGGGCCGTCACCGCCGAGACCCAGGACTGAACCCCGGGCCCCGCGGACGGCTCGTTCGCCCCGGCGGGCTCGTTCACGATGCTGCACCATGTGCCGTCGGCTTCACGATGCTGACCATGTGCCGTCGGCGGCGCAGCAGAACCGGGTCCTGGCCGAGGTGCTGCGGGTGCTGCGGCCCGGCGGCACGCTGATCGCCTCGGACAGCCTGCCCAGCACGCAGATGAAGGCGGGCGAGCCCGGCCCGCCCGACAGGCACCTGCAGGTGCAGCCGACGGCCAGGTCCGCCTGGTCCGCGTCCAGGTGCAGCGGCATCGCCCCGGCCGCGTGGCACATGTCCCGGGCCTGGTGCCCGCGCCGGGGTAATAGAGTCCTGAGCGGACACCCGATCGCTGCGGCGATCCCGATGAGGGGAGCACCAATGCCCACCCGCACCGCGCGCACCCTCGACGCCGCGCTCGAGCGCTGACGCCCGTGGCTGCCCCGCCGGAACCGGACCGTGCTCCGGCCGGTATGCCGCCGTTGAGGGACACCGGGCCCGGGCCGGCATGGCTGCGGCGCGCCTGGGCCGCCGAGGCCGCGGCGCGCCCGCTGGTACCCGTGCGGCTGCGCCGCGCCGCCGGGGTTCTGCTGGCCGCGTGCCTCACCGTGGTCACCGTGCTGGCGGTGCTGTTCGCCGGGCACTCCGCGCCGGACCGGTTCGACGCGGCGGTCGACGCCGCGATCCGTTCCGGTATCGGCGCGCACGTGGCACTGCTCGAATCCCTGTCCCGGTTCGGGGATAGGCCGCTGGTCACCGTGCTGACCGCGGCGCTGGTGCTCGGCTGTGCGGCGGCCCGCCGGTGGCGCGGCGCCGTGCTGGCCGCCGTCGCCGTGCCGGTCGCGTCGGGCCTCGCCGAACTCGTACTCAAGCACATCATCGGGCGGACCCTGCACGGCTGGCTCACTTATCCGAGCGGCCACGCCACCTGCACGTTCGCGCTGGCCTTGATCAGCACGATCCTGCTGGCCGCCCCGGCCCGCCCGCGGCTGCCCCGCACCGTCCGGCGGCTGCTTATGCTCGCCGCCTTCGTGCTGGCGGCGGCCGTGTCCGTCGGCATGGTCGGCCTCGGCCTGCATTACGTCACCGACATCGTGGGGGGTGCGGCGCTCGGCACCGGGACCGTCCTCGGCGTGGCCCTGCTCCTCGACGCCGCGTGCACGTCCCGCCCGTCCCGGGCTGGGCGGCCCGTGCGGGCCGCCCAGCCCGCGGATGCTGCCGTCCCGCCCCGCGCCACCGGGCCGGACGCGGCCCGCGAGGCCGGCGGGCCGCTGCCCGGCTGAGCGTGTCCCTCGGGTCATGCTGCGGCGGGCACAGGTGCGCGACCCGCCTTCCTCTTTGCGCGGCTGCGAGGTCAACCCCGGCGCGCCGCCCTTGACCGGCTCCGGGTGAGGAACCCCCATGTCGCGGCGGCAAGGCACGCAAACCGTTCTTAGCGGCCTCCTGCCGGACCGTTCAGCGCTGTACGGCGTGCTTGCGGAGATCGAGGCGCTCGGCCTCGATCTGGTCGAGCTGCGCCAGCTCGCTCCACCTGATTGAGAAGCGCCGGGCAGCGTGTCCTCAGCCGTGATCGCTGAGCACGCTGTCCGGCGTGGCACCGCGCGCCGCGGCGGCCCGGTGCGGGGCCGGTGTCAGTCGTTCTCGACGACGAAATCCCACTTGGCGACAATGTTCCGGCCGTCCGGGGCCCAGCGCATCAGGCCCTCGCCGACCGCCTCGACCGCCCGGAGCTCAAAGCTGGCCTTCTGGCCCGGGCGGAGCACCGCCGGCGGCGTCGGCTGACCCGGCACGAACCCCGGCCGGTAGACGTAGTTCTCGTCGTCGATGGCGGTGAAGTCGGCCGTCGAGATGGGCACCGGGGCGGTGGCCCCGGACATCGTCACCACCCACGTGCAGGTGGTCGCGGTGGCCTGGTAGGGCAGGCCCTCACCTGGCACCTGCGGCCCGGATACCGTCACGAGCACCGACCACTGCGGCGTTTTCACCTGTACCCCGTCCCCCTGGCTAGTCAGGGCGGGCCGCTGGACGGTGCCGGTCAGCACGGTGTCGCTGTGGTAGTTCAGCGCGTCCTTCGGCAGGAACGACGGGTACCCGCCGACCGTGGCCGCCGGTCTGGCGGCGGGCTTGGCCCCCGCACCGCAGCCGGCCAGCACCCCGATCAGCGCCGTGATCAGCGCCGTGATCAGCAGGGGAAGCACGAACCGCACGTGCCCGGACCGGGCCCCCGCCGTGATGGCGCGGACCCGGCCCGGTGCGGCCCTGCGATGCAGCGGGATCATGCCCGCCCAGTGAGTACCCGGCGCCGGCGGCGCAGGTACCAGATGGAGCCGCCGGCCACGGCCGGCACCAGCAGTGGCGTGCCCACCGCGAGCGAGACGATGCCCGCGGAGGTTCCCGGCCCGTTCCCGTCCGGGACGGTCAGCGCGTCCAGCTTGGCCTGGCCAGATCCGTTCGGGTTGCTGAACACGTCCGCGCCGAAGGCCCGCAGGCCGGGCTGGGCGGCGAAGCCGAGGTGGCCCTGCCCGTCGAGCCCGCCGGAGACCGTCCCAGCCGTGAGCGGGGTGTGGTCGTGGCCGCCCGCGACGCTGAAGATGTCCTCCATCGTGCGCAGCCAGCTGTAGTGGTTGTAGTACGTGTCCGTACTCGTGCCCGGCTTGATGAACGGGCTGATCAGGACGCTGCCCGTGTCGCCGCCGCCGTTTGTCGGGAGGGTGGCGTTGAACAGCGGGTCCGGGGTCTGGCCCGGGGCCAGGTCCGACGGGTCACCCTGGGGGCTCAGCGTGATGCCGCTGACGGGGCCCGCCGGGTCGGCCGGGCTGCCGTTCTGGCTGACCAGCTGAAACGATCCGGTGATGGCCGAGCCGGTGCTGGTGGTCGGGAAGTCCGGCCCGGTGTTGGTGACCGCGCCGACGAAGGAGTTCGCCGGGATGTTGCTGCCGGTCACCTCGCGGCCGGTGTCGGTGGCGACGATCGCGTGGTCGGAGATGACGTTGGACCCGGTGCCGCCGGTGACGGTGTCGGTCCGGGCGGGCGGCGGGCTGCCCGCGCCGCCGCGCACGATGCCCGGCACGCAGTTGGCGGGCACGAGCGTGGGGCTGGTCTGGGTACACACCGGCGGCCGGTCGACGAAGGCGTTGTTACCGGGGCCGGGGTAAAGCTGGTCGCCCTTGGCGTTGGTGCCGAGCGTCGAGTTCGGGCCGGTCGGCTCGTCGTTGACGTTGCGGCCGTAGAGGTTCTGTCCCGCCGTGTCGGACCTGATCGAGCTGGTGTAGTTCGGCTGGTCCTCCGAGGTCGGAGGGTAGGCGTCGGCGTTGTTGAAGCTGTTGCCGGTGTAGGTGAAGGCCGGGAAGGCCTCGTCGAAGGTGATGTCGATCAGGCCGCCCTGCCTGAACGCCGGGGACTGCTCGATGAGCGGGATGTAGTACTCCAGGAACAGGTCGGAGGCGTACAGGCCGCCGGTGTAGTTCTTCGGTGTGGTTGACGACGGGACGTAGGGGGCCGGCGAGTTGTAGTTGGGCGTCCCGCTGGCGGTAAACGCGCCGGACAGGTTGTTGCCCTTGCAGACCGCGTCGTGTGCGTCGCTGCAGTTGTTCGGCGTAATCCAGCTGAAGTCCGGGGTCGTCTTGACGCTCTGCAGGTCGTGGACCAGGCCCGTGCTCGGGTTATCCAGTTTGGAAACGTGGTTCGCGTCACAGTTGGTGCCGCCGTTGGGCGGCTCGTTCAGCGCCGCGCCGTTGACCGAGCCGGTTAGTGACTGGAACCACGGGAACGGGAAGTGCTTGGCCACGTACTGGTCGTTCGGCTGCGCCGCGGTGAGGGTGGTGACCCCGGGCGCGAAGTTGCCGGCCATGTCCGTGGGGTTGGTGTCCGGGTTGTTGGCCGCCGTTCCCGGGCCCGCGCACGCCGCGTCCTCGCGGTTCGGCACGGTGTTCGCCTGGAACTGGGTCGAGCCGGGCGTCTGCGCGCCGCCGATGTCCTGGGCGTAGCCCTTCCAGGTCTTTCCGGCCGCGCTGAGCTGGTTGAACAGGGTCGGGACGTCGGTCGGGTAGGTGCAGCCGTTCTGGCCGGGCGGCGCGTTGGCCCCGCTGGGCTGGGAGGCGTTGGCCGGGGAGTTGACCTGGCCGTAGTTGGGGTTGGTCCGCAGCGAGCCCTTGTTCAGGATGGTGGAGTTCGGCCCGATGGTCTTGTTGGCGACGCTGCAGTCCCCCTGGGTGTCCTGCTGGGGCGACTGCCCGGACACCATCGAGATGTAGTTGTCCATGCTGGAGTGTCCGGTCCCGTAGTACTGCTTCAGCAGGACGCCCTGCTGCGGGAGAGTCTTCCAGAGGTAGCTGTTCTGGTTGAGGCCGGTGAATGTGGCGTTGTAGGACTTGTTCTCCAGGATGATCAGCCACACGTGCTTGATGGCCCCGGACTTCAGCCCGGTACTGGAGATCGTGTATGCGCTCGGTTTGGCGGGGGCCGCCGACGCGATGGAGGCGGGAACCGCGACGCCAGCCACGGAAAACAGCCCCACCCCGCACACAACAGCGGTCCGCAATAGGCGATGACCTGTGAGCGAAAACGTCATGTTACGTCCCTAGTGGTGCGGCCGTACGCGACAGTCACGGACAGATGGCCACCTAGCAACAACAAGGTAAACATTTGCGGTCATATCGCGCCGAAAGATGAAGGCGCCCGAGGCCGGCCCCGTCCGTTATTGCCTGACGACGTGGAATTCGACCCTGTAAAGCAGGGTTCCGTCAGTGATGGGGCCCGCGTGGGCGGCCCGCCGGCGTAGCGTCTCACGGTCGGGCTCGCCGGCCCGCCGGACGTCCGCGGCCGTGATCGCGGCGAACGGGAGCAGTTCCACCGAATCGACCTCGATGTGCACGGGGCCGACCGGGTACCGGCCGCCGGCCTTCACCCGGGGCCGCTGCCACAGCCGGAACGACACCGTGATGTCCCCGGCGATCACGTCGTCCCGCAGGTCCTTGCTGAACTCCACCAGCCAAGGCTACGGTGCCCGTTGCCGCCGGGAGGTTACCCAGGTTGCGGGCCGCCCCTGAGGCTGCCCACGCTGAGCGACCCGTCCGCGGCCGCCACGGCCCGCTCCTCCGCGCGGACGTAGGCCTCCGGGTCCCGGTCCACCGGCGTGACGCCCTTGTAGTTGCGGCCCTCGAAGGCGGCGAAGGCGACGGCGAGCTCGTGGCGCCGTTGCAGGCTGGCCAGCCGGCGGAAGTCGGTCAGGCCCTCCCGTTCCTCCTCGGCCATATGATCGCTGTTGGCCGCGTTCGCGGCGGCGACCGCTGCGTACCAGGCGCCGCCGCCGGCCGGGTGTTTCGCCACCTCGGCGATCGCGTCCCGGATGTCGTTGTGGTCGTGGATGGCGTCGAGGGTCTCGTCCTCCACCCCGGCCCGGCGCCGCGCGGCGATGCCCACCTGCAGCAGGATCGGGTAGAAGATCTCCTCCTCCGCCTTCGCGTGCAGTTCGAGGAATGTGGCCAGCCGGTCCCACACCGCCGTCAGCGCGCCGGTGTCGGCCGCGTCGATCTGCTCCAGGACGGCGAACAGGCGGCGCTGCTCGTAATGGTCATCCAGGATCAGCTCAGTGATGTCCACTGTCCCTCCTGCCTTCGCCCCAAGAGCCGGCCTGAAAGCGACGATAGCGCCTTGACCTGCGGCTCAGGCACCGGGCATACCCGCTTCGCCGGCTGCTGGGTACGATCGCCCATCGTGAAGTGGAAGTCTCATGCCGACCGCCTGGCCGGGGACGTCACGCACGCGGTCTCGCGCTGGCGTCCTGCGGTCGGCGCCGTGCCGCGGCACCTGTTCGTGCCCCGCTGGTGGGAACGCAACGGGCCGGAGGCCGGGTTCGGCCTCGCCACCTGGGACCTCCGCGACGGCCCGGCCGACCCGGACGCATGGGTCCGCGCGGCCTACGCGGACCGGCCGCTGATCACCCGGGTCGGGCTGCTGCACGCCGACCACGCCGCCCCCGGCGACCGGCCGGCGGGCCTGCCGACGTCCTCCGCCGTCGCCCCCGGCGTCATCGTGCGCCTGCTGCGGCACGCCCGGCTCACCGACGACGCCGACGTGCTGGAGGTCGGCGCGGGCACCGGCTATGGCGCCGCGGTGCTGTGCGAGCGGTCCGGGTACCGCCAGGTCACCACGATCGAAGCCGACGAGTACCTGACCAAGGCGGCCATCGAGCGGCTGGCCGCCATCGGCCTGCACCCCCGCGTGTTCCAGTGCGATCCGTACGGCGCGCTGCCGGGCAGCTACGACCGGATCGCGTCCATGCTGGCGGTGCGGCCGGTCCCGGCGGGCTGGCTGGCCGCGCTGCGCCCGGGCGGGCGGATCGTCACCCCGATCGCCGGCACGACGCTCATCCTCACCGCGGACAAGACACCCGACGGCGGAGCGGAAGGCCGCACCGAATGGGACCGGGCCGCGCTCATGCCCGCCAGGACCGGCCCGGACGGCCCGGCCGTCCCGCCCGGCCTGCTCGCCGCCGTCCGGGAGGCCGGCGGCGAGCAGGTGAGCACCGGCCGCTACCCGGTGGTGAACGTGGCCCACGCCTGGGACCTGTACTCTGCCCTGGGCGTGGTCGCGCCCGGGATCGCCCACGAGTTCGCCGAGACCGCAGCCGGCCGGCGCACGGCCTGGATGGTGCACCCGGACGGCTCGTGGGCCCGCGCCACCGGCACCGGTGACGACCCGCCCACGGTGCACCAGGGCGGCCCGCGCCGGCTCTGGGACATCCTCGACGAGCTCCGGCTGGCCTGGCTGCGCGAGGGTTCGCTGCCCGTCTACGGTGCCGCCGCGACCATCACCCCGGACGGCGCCATCCACCTCCGCCACAACCGCTGGCACGCCACCCTGCCCGCCTAGAGCGGCGTGCCGTCGATCCGCCCGGCCGGGCGCGGCCTGATCCGTATGACCATTGACTTCTCCACGCCTTGAAGGGCGGGGATTCCCGGCCCTCGCGGGCCAAGGTTCCTGTTTCACTGACGGTCGCCTCCCAGCGCTACGCGCGGGCAGGTCTTACACCGTCTCCGCAGGCTGCAACGGCCAGCCCGGCCGCCCGTAGAACTTTCGCCGCGTTCACGTCCCGGTCGTGAGACATGCCGCATGCGGAGCACGTCCACTCCCGGACATTGAGCGGTAGGCTCGCGGTGATTACGCCGCACACCGAGCAGGTTTTGCTGCTCGGGTAGAACCGGTCGACCGCGATCACGGTCCGCCCGTACCAGTCCGCCTTGTACTCCAGCATCCGCCGCAGCTCCGACCAGGACGCGTCGGAGATCGCGCGGGCCAGCGAATGGTTGCGGATCATGGTGCGGACGGACAGGTCCTCGATGATCACCGTTTGGTTCTCGCGGATCAACCGAGTCGAGAGCTTGTGGAGATGGTCGCGGCGCCGGTCGGTGATCCGCGCGTAGACCCGGGCGACCATGACGCGGGCCTTGGCCCGGTTCACGGAGCCCTTCTGTTTCTTCGCCATCCGCCGCTGGGCGCGCGCCAGCCGTGCCCGGTTGCGGCGTTCGTGCGCCGGGTTGGTGATCTTTTCCCCTGTGGAGAGGGTGACCAGGGACGTTAGCCCCGCGTCGATCCCGGCCGCCGCATCCGATGGCGGCAAGGTGTTGACCGTCGTCTCCACCAGAATCGCGATGTGCCACCGCCCGGCCGCGTCCCGGCTGACCGTCACGGTGGACGGTTCCGCGCCCTCCGGCAGCGGCCGTGACCACACGATCGCCAGCGGCGCGGTCATCTTGGCCAGCGTGATGTGGCCGTCCCGGTAGCGGAACCCGGACGTGGTGAACGTCGCCGACGCACGCGACCTGCGCTTGGACTTGAACGCCGGATACTTGGCGCGTCTGCCCCAGAAGCTGACGTAGGCATTCTGGAGATGCTGCAGCCCTTGCTGGAGGGCGACGTTGGAAACCTCGTACAGCCACGCCGTCTCGGGGTCGTTCTTCCACGCGGTGAGCATCCGGCAGGTCTCCGCGAACGTGACCCGCCGCTTGTCCTGCGTCCACGCCCGGGACCGCTCCGCCAGCGCCCGGTTGTACACATACCGCACCGACCCGAACGTGCGATTCAGCAGGTCCGCCTGCTCCGGCGACGGGTGGAAGCGGTACCTGTACGCCCGCTTCACCACCCGTACGCTCATGTTGGAATATTAGCGTAATTATGTTTCAGCCCTCGCGCATGACACGCCGGCCGTTCCGGGCTTGATTCGCCCTGAAGGACGGAGCCTGCGCCCCTGTACGGGATCGGTCAGACGGGCCGCCTGCCCCGAAGTCATCGGTGCGGGCTGCCAACGGCGGGTTTCTGGCGCAGTGCCCCGGGGGATTGCCAGCTCCTTACCCCGGCACTGGTCCCGGTACCTGGCTTTGCGGCCCCGCAGCCGTGCCGTTGCCCGGAAAACGACAACCGAATGATGTCGGCATCACATTTCGGACGAAAGGCGGTTCGTATGAATGCGGCCGCCTGGTAACCCCTAGCTGCCGGTGGCGGGGCTGGAGAACGGCTCCGCTGGCAGCAGCGGCCCGCGCCGGCGCACTCCGGCCGCAGGGGGGGCGGGCCGCTCCCCCGCCAGGGGCTGGGCGTTCAGCCAGACGGCCGGGCCGGCCGCGGTCAGGCGTCGTAGTCGACGGTCAGCGCCCCGGAGACGGGCAGCGACTGGCAGGTGAGCACGAACCCGGCCGCCACCTCGGACTCCTCCAGCGCGAAGTTGCGGGGCATGCGCACCTCGCCGCTGGTCACCCTGGCCCGGCAGGTGCCGCACACCCCGCCCTTGCACGCGAACGGCAGGTCGGGCCGCACCCGCTGGGCGCCCTCCAGGACCGCGACGTCCCGCGCCAGCGGCACCGTGGTCGAACGCCCATCCAGCGTGATCGTCGCCTCGCTGGTGGCGCCCGCCGCGAGCGGCGCCTCCTCGTGCCGCGCCAGCGGCGGCGGGACGTCTTCGACGTAGAACAGCTCCCGGTGGATCCGGGCCGCCGCCACGCCGCGCGCACGCAGCAGGACCGACGCCGAGGCGACCATCTCGAACGGCCCGCACAGCCACCAGTGATCGGCGCCCACGGTGTCGATCAGCCGGGGGAGCAGCGCCGTCAGCTTGGCCGCGTCCAGCCGCCCGGTCAGCAGCTCGGCCGTGCGCGGCTCGCGCGACAGCACGTGGATCAGCTCCAGCCGGGCCGGGTAGCGGTCCTTGAGGTCGGCCAGCTCATCGGCGAACATCACCGTGCCGGCGTGCCGGTTGCCGTAGAAGACCGCCGCGGTCGCCGCCGGGTCCCGCAGCACGGTGGCGGCGATCGACAGGACCGGGGTGATCCCGGACCCGGCCGCGATCAGCACATGATGGCCGGCGGTGGCCGCACCGGGGGTGAAGCTGCCGGCCGGCCTGCCGACCGAGATCTCGTCGCCCGGCCGGACGTCCCGCACCAGCCAGCGGGAGAACAGCCCGTCCGGGACCTCGCGCACGCCGATCCGCGGCCGGGCGCCCTCCGGGGCGCAGACCGAATAGGACCGCCGCTCCTCCCGCCCGCCGACGACCCGCCGCAGGGTCAGCGACTGCCCCGCCCGGAACGCGTAACGCCCGGCCAGCGGGGCGGGCACGGCGAAGGTGATCGCCACGGCGTCCTCGCACAGCCGGTTCACCGCGGCCACGGTCAGCGGATGGAACTCGCCCCGAAGCCGGGGCGGCGCGGTCGTGGTCACGGCCTCAGATCTCCTTGACGTGCTCGAACGGTTCCCGGCAGGTCTCGCAGCGGTGCAGCGACCGGCACGCGGTCGCGCCGAAATACGAAACGAGCTGGGTCTGGGCGGACCCGCATTGCGGGCAGCGCACCGGATGTGGCGGCGGGCCGAGGGTCAGCGGGACCGGCCCGGCGGATGGCCGGGGCGCTGCCCGCGGCGGCGCGATGCCCGCCTCGGCCAGCTTGCGGCGCCCGTCGGCGGTGATCCAGTCGGTGCTCCAGGCCGGCTGGAAGACCGTCCGCACCTCGACGTCACGGAACCCGGCCAGGTGCAGCGCGTGCACCAGATCGGCGCGCATAGCGTCCATGGCCGGGCAGCCGGTGTAGGTGGGCGTGATCGAGACGGTCACGGTGCCGCCGGCCTCGGTCACCTCCCGCAGCACCCCCAGGTCGGCCAGGGTCAGCATGGGCAGCTCCGGGTCGGCCACCGTTTCCGCCGCGGCCCGCGCGGCGCCGCCCCCCGTCCGCTCGCTCACCATCTCGCGTCCGGGTGGGCGCGGGCAACGCTTTGCAGCTCGGCGAGGAGGTAGCCCATGGCCTCGGTGTGCACGCCGTCCCGGCCGGTCCGCCCGGCCACCCCGGCCCGCGGCGCCAGGTCCGGAATGGCCAGCGCCGCGGCCGCCAGCACCTGCCCAACCGCGCCGTCGAACTCGTCCCGCAGCCCGGCGGGGTGCACGGCCACCCCGATGCCCGCGAGCCGCCGTTCCGCGTCCGCCGGGATGAACAGCTCGGCCACGTACGGCCAGATGGACGCCAGCCCGGCCTGCGCCCGCCGGCGGGAGAACGCGGTGCCGTCGCCCAGCCGGACCAGCCACTGCGCGGCGTAGTCACGGTGATAGGTGACTTCCTTGACGCCCTTGGCCGCGACCGCCGCGAGCACCGGATCCCGCGAGGCGGTCAGCTGCCGCAGCACCGCCAGCCGCCAGGTGGAGAACACGACCAGCCGCGCGATCAGCTCGCCGAAGTCGCCGCGTGCCAGCTCGGCCAGCCGGACGTTGCGGAACTCGTGCTCGGCGCGGAAGAAGGCGTACCCGTCCTCGCCGCCCGGGCCGGGCGCCGTGCCGGCCGCCGCGGCGGCGCGGGCCAGCAGCAGCCGGGCCTGGCCCAGCAGGTCCAGGGCAATGTTGGCCAGCGCGACCTCGTCCTCCAGTTCGGGGGCCCGGGTGCACCACTGCTGCACCCGGTGCGACATGATCAGCGCGTCGTCCCCGAGCATCAGGCAGTACAGCGCCAGGTCCGCCGCGTCCACCCCGTCCGGGACGGTGGTGTCGATCCCGGCCAGCGGATCGGCGAACCCGTTGCCGAACGCCCAGTGCCCGTCAAGGGGACCCGTGGGCTCGCCGCCGGCTCCGGTGTCTTCGGTGATGGCCTGGTAGGCATGGTCGAAAGACATGGCGGCGCTCACATGTGCGGGACGTGGCCGGGGATGTCGTAGAAGGTCGGGTGCCGGTACACCTTGTCCCCGGACGGGGCGAAGAACGGGTCCTTCTCGTCCGGGGAGGATGCGACGATCGCCGCGGAGGGCACCACCCAGATGCTCACGCCCTCATTGCGCCGGGTGTACAGGTCGCGCGCGTTCCGCAGCGCCATCTCGCCGTCCGCGGCGTGCAGCGAGCCGACGTGCACGTGGTTGAGCCCGCGCTTGCCCCGCACGAACACCTCCCACAATGGCAGTGTTCGCCCGGCCGCCCGGCCGGCATCCGCGTTCATGACACGGCCCTCGTTTCCTGCCGGGCCGCCTGCTTGGCCGCGTGCGCGGCGGCGGCATCACGGACCCAGCCGCCGGCCTCGTGCGCGGCCTTCCGGCGGGCGACGCGTTCCGCGTTGCACGGCCCGTTGCCCGCCACGACCTGCTTCATCTCGGCCCAGGCGACCTCGCCGAAGTCGTAGGCCCCGCGCTCGGCGTTCCACCGCAGGCCCGGATCCGGCAGCGTGACGCCGAGCGCCTCGGCCTGCGGCACGGTCATGTCCACGAACCGCTGCCGCAGCTCGTCGTTGCTGTGCCGCTTGATCTTCCACGCCATCGACTGGGCCGTGTTCGCCGACTGCGCGTCCGGCGGGCCGAACATCATCAGCGACGGCCACCACCACCGGTCCACGGCGTCCTGCACCATGGCCCGCTGCCCGGCCGTGCCGGACATCATCGTCATCAGCAGCTCATACCCCTGCCGCTGGTGGAACGACTCCTCCTTGCAGATGCGGATCATCGCGCGGGCGTAGGGCCCGTACGAGCAGCGGCACAGCGGCACCTGGTTGCAGATCGCCGCCCCGTCCACCAGCCAGCCGATCACGCCCACGTCAGCGAACGTCAATGCCGGGTAGTTGAAGATCGACGAGTACTTCTGCCGCCCGGAGATCAGCCGCTCGGTGAGATCCCCCCGGTCGGCGCCGAGGGTCTCGCACGCCGAATACAGGTACAGCCCGTGGCCCGCCTCGTCCTGCACCTTGGCCAGCAGGATCGCCTTGCGCCGCAGCGACGGCGCCCGGGTGATCCAGTTGCCCTCCGGCTGCATGCCGATGATCTCCGAGTGCGCGTGCTGTGCGATCTGGCGGATCATCGTGGCCCGGAACTTCTCCGGCATCCAGTCCCGCGGCTCGATCCGCGCGTCGCGTGCGATCGTCCGCTCGAACTGCCCGGCGAGGCCGGCCTCCGCCGCGGTGGCGGTCATCGCGTCCGCTCCTTCGCGACCAGGGTGAGCACGTCATACTTGGCCACCGACTCGCCGCGGTCGTTGGTCACGTCCGCGTCCCAGCGCACCTCGCCGTAGCCGGTACCCTCCCGCGGCGTGATCTGCTTGGCGGTCAGCGTCACGGTCAGCTCGTCGCCCGGCTTGACCGGGGTGAGGAACCGCAGGTTCTCCAGCCCGTAGTTGGCCAGCACCGGCCCGGGCTCCGGCGCAACGAACAGCCCGGCGGCCAGCGACACCACCAGGTAGCCGTGCGCCACGATCCCGCCGAACAGCGGGTTGGCCGCCGCGGCTGCCTCGTCGGTATGGGCGTAGAACGTATCGCCGGTGAACGCCGCGAAGTGGTCGATGTCGGCGCGGGTCACCGCGCGCGGGCCGGCCACTACGGTATCGCCGGCCCGCAGCTCGCGCAGTGACTTACGGAACGGGTGCTCGCCCTCGGTGCGCGGCGCGCCGGGCACCCAGCGGCCGGTCACCGCGGTCAGCACGGCCGGGCTGGCCTGCACGGCGGTGCGCTGCATGTGGTGCAGCACCCCGCGGACGCCGCCCATCTCCTCACCGCCGCCGGCCCGGCCCGGGCCGCCGTGCACCAGGGACGGCGGCGGCGCGCCGTGCCCGGTGGACTCCTTCGCGCCGGTGGTGTCGAGGACGAGCAGCCGCCCGTGCCAGGGCGCGGCACCGAGCACCACCTCGCGCGCGAAGGACGCGTCGCCGGTCACCACCGATCCGGCCAGGCTGCCCTGGCCCCGTGCGGCCAGCTCGATCACCTGGGCCGCCGAGGTGTACGGCAGCAGCGTGGCGACCGGGCCGAACGCCTCGACCTCGTGCGGCTCCGCGCGGTCCGGGTCGTCGGCGCGCAGCAGCACGGGCGACAGGAAGGCGCCGCGGGCGGCGTCCGCGCCGATCACGTCGACATGCTCCGGATCGCCGAACACGATGCGGCCGGCGCCCTCCAGCGCCTTGAGCGACCGCCGGACCTCCTCGCGCTGTTCCAGACTGGCCAGCGCGCCCATCCGCACGCCGGGGCTGGCCGGGTTGCCGATGGTGACCGCGGCCAGCCGGTCCCGCGCGGCGTCGGTCACCGCGCCGATCAGCGGCGCCGGCACGAACGCCCGCCGGATCGCGGTGCACTTCTGCCCGGCCTTGACCGTCATCTCGGTGACGAGCTGCTCCACGTACAGGCCGAACTCGGGCGAGGAGGCGGCCACGTCGGGGCCGAGGATGGAGCAGTTGAGCGAATCCGCTTCGGCGTTGAACCGGACCGAGTTCCTGACCAGCCCGGGGTGGGCGCGCAGCCGCTGCGCGGTCGACGCCGACCCGGTGAAAGACACCAGGTCCTGCCCGGTGACGTGGTCGAGCAGGTCACCCACGCCGCCGCAGAGGAACTGCACGGTGCCCTCGGGCAGCAGCCCGGACCCGATGATCAGCTCGGCGAGCTTCGCGGTGAGGTAGGCGGTCTGGCTAGCCGGCTTGATCAGGCTCGGCACCCCGGCCAGGAACGCCGGGGCCAGCTTCTCCAGCGGCCCCCATACCGGGAAGTTGAACGCGTTGATCTGGATCGCGACGCCGTGCAGCGGGGTCGCGATGTGCTGGCCCGCGAACGTGCCGCCCTTGCTCAGCGGCTCCACCGCGCCGTCGACGAACACGGTGTCGTTAGGCAGCTCGCGGCGGGCCTTGCCGGCGTAGGAGTTCAGCACGGCGATGCCGCCGTCCACGTCGAACCTGGCGTCGTACCGCGTGGCCCCGGCCCGCGCGGACAGCGCGTACAGCTCCTCGCCGTGCTCGCGCAGGTGCGAGGCCAGCGCCTTTAGCAGCGCCGCGCGCTGGTGGAAGGTCAGCTCGCGCAGCGCCGGGCCGCCGGCCTGGCGGCCGTGCTCCAGCGCGCCCGCCATGTCAATCCCGGCCGAGGAGACCCGCGCGACGGGGGCACCCGTCACCGCGTCGTGCAGCGGCACGCCCCCGCCGCTCCCAGTCCGCCATGCGCCGCCGGTGTAGCTGCGCAGTACCGGCACCGAATCCTGGCTCATCCACTGACCTCCCCGGCCTGACCAGGCCTAATTACCAACCGAACGTTCGGGAATTCAGCGTAGTGCCAAGGCGCCGCCAGCGGAAGGGGGAAGGCATGCCTCACCTAAGCCGCGAGCTTGACATCGGCCCAGCTCGATGCCTTTACTGAGCACACGTTAATTACCGGCCATTCGGTCAGTAGAAGAGGCGCCCGTGTCCCAGCCCGCCCGCGCGGCCCAGGCGTTGTTCGCCGGCGACGTGGCGGCCCGGTCCCTCGGCATGGAGCTGGTCCGGGCGGGCCGGGGGACGGCCGTGGTCTCGATGCTGGTCACCGGGCAGATGGTCAACGGCAAGATCCGCCGGGTGATCGACCAGCGCGGGCGATGACCACCGCGCCCGCTGTCCGCCCCCGCCGCGGCCGTCCCGGATACGACCGGGAGTCGCTGCTGGCCGTGGCGGTGAAGCTGTTCAACGAGCGCGGGTACGACGGGACCAGCATGGAGGACCTGTCCCGCAAGCTGGGCATCACGAAGTCGGCCATCTACCACCACGTGCCCAGCAAGACGGAGCTGCTCCGGCTGGCCGTCAACCGTGCGCTGGACGGCCTGTTCGCCGAGCTGGACCGGCTCGCCGCGGTGGACGGCCGGGCCATCGACCGGCTGGAGCACCTGGTCCGCGGCAGCGTCGTGCTGCTCGCCCGGGAGCTGCCGTTCGTCACCCTGCTGCTGCGGGTGCGCGGGAACACCGACGTCGAGCGGGAGGCGCTGGCCCGCCGCCGCGAGTTCGACCATCTCGTCGCGGACCTGGCCGCGCAGGCGGCCGCCGAGGGGGACCTGCGCCCCGACGTCGACCCCGCGGTGGCCGCCCGGCTGCTGTTCGGCATGGTGAACTCGGTCATCGAGTGGTACCGGCCCCGCGGCGCGGCCGCCGCGGAGCGGCTGGCCGGCAGCATGGTCACCGTCGCCTTCGACGGCCTCCGCGTCCGCCCGGCCCCCGGCGGCGAACCTGCGAACGCGCCGGCCCCGGGCAATCGGGTGCTGTAGGATTCCCGGCCTGGGGAGCCAGCAACTGGTTTTCCCGGTTGGGGGGGATGTGCCCAGTCTTGATGAGTCCCTTGAGCAGGTCGTCGACGTGGACGGGGTCCGCGCGGCGGCGCTGATCGACCAGGTGACCGGCATGGTCGTGCGGTCCGCCGGCGAGCTGATCCCCGGTCTTCCGGCCGCCGCGGCCAGCATGGCCGACGAGGTGCGGATGGCCCGCCGTGCCCAGGGGCCCGCCCGGCCCGGTGGCGACGTCGACTGGATCGTGATGTCCACCGCCGGGCGCATGCACCTCACCCGCGTCCTGGCGCCGCGGCCGGGTGAGAGCCTGCTGCTGTTCGTCGACCTGGACCGGGCGCGAGCGAACGTGGCGCTGGCCTCGCTGCGGATCGGCCAGCTGGCCCCCGCGGTCCTGGCGTGAGCGGATGAGCACGCTGGAACCAGCCGACGGCGCGGGCGGCCCGCCCTATTCGCTCCGTGAGGCGCTGCGGGACTGCGCCGCTAAGGCCCTGTCCGGCGTGCTTGAGGTCACCGGCGAGCCCGGGGGCACGATCCACTTTTCCGGTGGCGGGGTGGCCGCCGTCGAGACCCCCGGTGCGCCCGGCCCGGAGGTGATCCTGCTCCGCTCCGGCCGGATTCCCGAGCCCGGCTGGGCGGCGGCCTTCGCCGCCGCGGCCGCCGCGGGTACCGCGCTGGGTCCCGAGCTGATCGCGCGCGGCCTGATCGGTGCCGGGGAACTGGAGGCGGTGCTGCGGATCGCCGCGGCCGATGCCATGTTCGTGCTGTCCGGCGGGCAGGTCGCGCAGTGCCGCGCGGAGCCGGGGACGCCCGATTGCCAGCTCGCGCTGGAGCCGCCGGCCGAGGCCGGCTGGCTGCTGGCCGAAGCCTCCCGCCGGACGCGGGTCCTCGCGTCGATGCCGGGCCGGGTCGAGCATGACCGCGACCGGATGGCGCCGGCCCCGGGCGCGGTGCAGCCGGACGTCGTGCTGGGGCAGGGCTGGGACGAGATCCTGGCCCTGGCCAACGGCCGGCGTACCCCGCGCGACATGGCCTTCGCCCTCGGCCGCGGCGTGTACGCCACCACGCTCCAGCTCATGCACATGTACGGCGCCGGCCTGCTGGTGACCGTCTCGCACCGGGTGGTGACCCCGGCCGAGCGGGCCCACGCGGAGCGGGCCCAGGCAGCCGGCGCGGTGGCGCCGTCCGGTAACGGCCAGGACCCGCCGGCCTCGCTGCCGCGCCGCCGCCGGGCCCGCGCCCAGCACCTGCGGGACAGCGACCCGGATTCAGGGCCGGACCTGCCCTCCTGGCTGCGGCTGCTCAGGCCGCGTTCCGGCGGGAATTAGGATCCACGCAATATGTAACAGATCCATTCAGGAGGGGGCCTGTCATGGCAGAGGATGGACTGCTTGCCGAAATGCACGCACTGCGCGACCGGGTGACCGGAGTCACCGGTTCCGCGCTGGCCAGCCGGGACGGGCTGATCATCAAGGCTGACACCGAGGTCAACGAGGACAATCTGGCCGCCCTGGCCGCCGCCTCACTGGGCCTGGCCCAGCGGATGGCGCGCGAGGTGGGGCAGGGGGCACTGCGCGAGGCCGTCACCCGCAGCAGCGGCGGCTACGTGGCCATCTACGCCGTGGGCAGCACGGCGGTGCTGATCCTGACCGGTGACGAGGGGCTGAACATTGCGCGGCTGCACCACGAGTCCCGGGCCACAGTGGACCGGATCGAGGCCATGCTCAGCGGGGCCAGCCCGGTGCATACCGGCTCCCATTAGCCGGGCCCGTCCTGTCTGCCGGGCCGCGCGGCAGGCAGGATGGGGGCATGGGTACTGGCGTCAGCGCGCGGCCGGCCGGGCGGGCCGCGACCGTAAGCACCCGGATCTTGTCACGGATCTGGTCCCTGCCGGAGCCCCGCAACCGCGTCACCGTGGCCCGCGACGTCCCGGTCCCGATGTCCGACGGCACCGTGCTGCGTGCCGACCACTACATTCCGGTCACTCCGCGCGCGGCCGCGACCGTCCTCATCCGCACCCCTTACGGGCGCCACGGCCCGAACGTCCTGACCGGGACGACGCTGGCCCAGTTCGGGTATCACGTGCTGCTGCAAAGCTGCCGCGGCACGTTCGGGTCGGGGGGCACCTTCGATCCGATGCGCCGCGAGGCTCTCGATGGCCAGGACACGGTGCGCTGGCTGCGCGGGCAGCCCTGGTTCGACGGCCGCCTGGCCACCTACGGTGCCGGTTACATGGGCTTCGTGCAGTGGGCGCTCGCGCTCGACCCGCCGCCGGAACTCGTCGCCGCGATCGTGCACATCGGCCCGCACGACTTCAGCCGGTCCGCCTACCAGCATGGCGCCTTCGGGCTGCAGAACTTCATGATCTGGAACGACCTGATGGCGCACCTGGAGGACGGGCCGGTGCGCACCCCGGCCCACATGCTCACCGCGGAGCGCCGGCTGCGGTCCGCGCTCGACGGCCTCCCGGTCATCGCGAGCGGGCGGCGGCTGCTCGGCGACCGCGCCCGCTGGTTCGAAGGCTGGCTGGAGCACCCGGACGTTTCCGACCCGTTCTGGGGGCCGCTGGACTGCACGGCGGCGCTGGACCGTGCTGCCGTGCCCACCCTGCTCGTCGGCGGCTGGCAGGACCTGTTCATCGAGCAGACCCTGGCGCAGTACCGCCGCCTGGCGGACCGCGGCGTGCCGGTGCGGCTGCTGGTCGGGCCGTGGACGCATCGGGACCTCGCCGTGCGCGGCGGCCGGGCCGTGGCCGAGAGCGTCGCCTGGCTCGACCGTTACGCCGGCTCCGGCGCCCCGGCGCACACCGCCGCCCCGGCTCACCCCGGCGGCCCCGGCGACGCGGGCCTGCCGGTGCGCGTGTTCGTGGGCGGAGCCGGCGAATGGCGGGACCTGGCCAGCTGGCCGCCCGCGGACGCCACCCCGCACCGGTGGTACCTGGGACCGGGCGGCGCGCTCAGCACCCAGCCGCGGCCCGGCCCGGCCCCGGCCACCGGCTTCCGGTACGACCCGGCCAGCCCGACCCCCTCAGTGGGCGGGGCCGTCATGGCCCGCCGCGCCGGAGTCCGCGACAACCGGGCCGTGGAACGGCGCCCCGACGTGCTCGTCTTCACCAGCCAGCCGCTGGCGCAGCCGGTCGAGATCATCGGTGCGGTGACCGCCGAGCTGACGGTGACGCGCAACAACCCGTTCGCGGACCTGTTCGTCCGGCTGTGCGACGTGGACCCGCGCGGCCGGTCCCGCAACGTCTGCGACGGCATCGTCCGGCTCACCCGCGCCGACCCGCTGTCCGGCCGCACCACGGTGCCGCTGGCGGGTACGGCGCACCGGTTCGCCCGGGGTCACCGGATCCGGCTCCAGGTCTGCGGGGGCGCCCATCCCCGCTTTGCGCGCAATCCCGGCACCGGCCGGGTCGACGCGTCCCCGGCCGGGCTCCGGCCGGCCGACTATCGCATCGGTGTGACCAGCGATACCGCGTCCGCTCTGATATTTTCTGCGGTGGCCCGGGAACAGCCCCCGCTGGCCGCCGCCGCCCGCGCCGCACAGGGATCGTGATGGATACCGTCACCCGGGAGCGCAGCTCGTAGAGGTCAATCCGGTCGGGGATGCCTTCGGCCGGCGGGACGGGCTTCGGATTGACGCATCTTCCCATGCTGCGGGAAACTGGCGCCGGTCATCGTTGCGGGCTGCCGGTCAGGACGTAGTCGCCTTGGTGAGGTCGTAGACGGTGGTGCCGCCGACGGTCTCCTTCGTGAAGTGGGACGCCGCCCAGCTCGCGATGGCCGAGGAGCCCCGCCCGCCACCGAAACTCTGGCTGTTCGTGCCGATGTAGTAGTGGATCTTGTGCTCGGCCACGAGCGCCTTGATCTCCGCCAGCGTCGGCGCCGCTTCACGCTGGCCAGGTTTGGCTGCCGGATTGAGCCGGTGCTGAACGGCACTTCTGTTCGTCATATGAGACTTTTCTAATGGCCAGGTGATGAGCGCCGGGCCGGTCAGCCCTGCGCCGGCTTCTTCTGTAAATTATCTCGCCGGAATGAATGCGAGCTGCCCGCCCGCCGCCCGTTCTTGTGCCGTGGGAAACCTCGCAGGCTGTCATCAGGCTGCGCTCACCGGGCCGCTTCGCCGCGTGGCCGCGTGCCCTTCCGGCCGGATTTCCAGATGTCTGGAAGCTTCCCCGGATTCGTTGACGCGCGCGCGGGGGGGACCGCATCCTCAAGGGAAGCGAACCGGTCAGCCGGCTACGCCGGTGCACGTACAGGCAGGGAAGGTGCTGGATGAGTGAGGACGGGGAGGCGGTGCGCCGCCCGGCGCGGGCCTCGCTGTCGCCGCGCAAACGCAGGCGATGGATGATCGCCGGCGGTGTCGCGGTGTGCTGGGTGGTCCTGATGGCCGCCACCGGCTCGCTGTCCGGCGCGACGATCCTGCTGCTGGTCGTCGCGGCCTTCGCCGTGGTGGCCGTGTTCGGCCTGCGGGCCCTCGGCGTGACCCGGGACCACCCGTGGATACAGCGCGTAGCGGCCCGGCCGTGGCGCGACGGGCAGGAGGTGCTGCAGATAGCCCTGCGCCACCTGTCGGACGTATTCGTGGTCACGCCGAACGGGACCCTGCTCGCCCCGAACGTGGTGGACCTGCGGATGAACCCGGAAGACCTGGGCACGCTGGGCGAGCGGATAGAGCCCTCGCTGGTCATGGCGAGCGCCGCTGAGGTCTATCAGGAGCAGGCGGCCGAGCGCGGCGCCCGCTTCGCCCGGCCCGGCCCGGCCGAGGTGCGGATCATCGCCGACCCGTCCGTCCCGCCCGGCCGCTACCTGCTGCGCCAGGGCCAGCCGGCCGGGGCGGTGCGGCTCGCCGAGCCGGACGGCGAGCCCGCGGCGGTCTACTCCGGCGGTGGGCACCCCGAGCCGCAGTCCTACCCCGCCTTCGGGGCCGTCTCCGGCGGCCCGCCCTATCCGGGCCTGCCCGGGCACGCCGAGCCGGAGCGCCACCCCGGTCCCCGGGCCGGTTCCGGCGGGGCCGACCGGGCCGGTTCCGGCGGCTGGGTTCCGCGGCGCGGCCCCGGCCACGACGGGCACACCCAGGAGCACCCGCACCCGGAGCCGGGCTGGGCGCCCAGCTACGGCATGCCGACCGTGCTGGAGCGCAGCGAGCCGCCCGTGCCGCCGCTCCGCCTGATCACCGGTGACCTGGTCGCCGAGACCAGGACGTCCGGGGCCCGCGCCGGGCGCGGCCCGGTGGAGCTGGCGCTTCCCGAGGTGCCCACGGTGTCCCGCGAGCACGCCCGGTTCACGTTCTCCGGCGGCCGGTGGCGGGTGGCCAACCTGGGCATGAACGGCCTGACCGTCAACGGCGAGCCGGTCAGCGGTGAACAGCCGGTCAGCGACGGCGACGCGATCCGCTGGGGCAGCCGGCCGGACGCGCTGGCCTCCCGGGTCGAGATCGGCTGACCTCGCCAGGCCGGCCGGGCCATCCAGCCTGAAATGCCACAATTATGATCCGTGGCGTCCTCTTCGGTGACTGTGAGCCGGCTCGTGGTGTGGTCGGCGGCGCGCGGTGAGTGGGTGACGTGCCCGCCTGACGAGATCACCTGGCTGGACCGCGGCATGCTCAGCGGCAACGAGGACGTCACGCTGCACCGCGCGCCGCGCTGCGCGGGCCTGCGCTACGTGCACCACCGGTGGGAGCTGTTCAGCCGGGACACCACGTACCGGGTGTACCTGGCGCCGGACACCAACGGGGGGGCGCCGGGCGCGGAAGCGGTGCAGCGGGCCGCGCGGCATGTCCTGCCGGTCGCGCCGGCCCATTACGAGGCCCAGCCGGTGGTGCTGCCGGAGGGTGCCTGGCTGGTCAGCGTGAGCACCTGGGTGCTGCGGCTGCGGCTGGACGCGTCCGTGCCCCGGCCGGCCCCCACGCCGGCCGGCCCGCCCACCCAGGATGGCAAGGTCCGGCCGAGCGGGCCGGGGGAGGAGGCGGCCAGGCGGGTCCGCGCCTACTTCGACCGCAACGCGGCCGCCCGGCTGGCGCTGGCCTACTACTACCAGGAGTACATCCTGGGCCGGGCGGCCCCCCATACGCTGCCGATGTTGGATGTTGTCATCGCGCTGGACCTGAGCGGTGAAGGCGCGGTGTCGGACTACAAGAAGCTGCTGCAGAGCCTGATCTGGAAGGAACGGGGCCACGCGCGTAACCTGGCCGGATTCCTGCTCTCCAACGGCTTGCTCACCCCGGCCGACCTGGATGAGGCGAGGCGCGTTGTGGCGGACAACGAGCGGCGCGGGGTCTGCGAGAACGCGCGGCGCCGGCTCAAATACCGCCCGAAGGGGATCTGACCGCGGCGTGCCTGCCGCGGCCGGGCTACCCGCTGCGGCCGCTGGCGGCGTGCCAGGTGAACCGGGTGCCGTCGGCTACGTGCTCGATGTCCACCGGGATTCCGGCCTGCCGGGCCCGGGCGCGCAGCCCTGCGAACCGTTCCGCCGGGTCGTCCCCACCCAGCGGGGCGGCCTCGATCGTGACATCGTGCCCGCCGTCACCGGCCATGATGTCGATCCGCGTCGGGGTGGCGTACTCGCCGATCAGGGCCAGCGCCTGGCGCAGGGTCTCCAGCAGCCGGGCGCTGGCCGCGGCGTCCAGGGTGCCGTCCGGCGGCCCGGTGAAGCTGATGTCCGCGGCCGTGACCAGCCGGCTGCTCAGCTCGATGATCTTCTCCCGCAGCCCGCGGCCGCCGCCGCGCCGCTCGTGCCCGAAGACCGCCCCCCGGACCTCACGGATCACCTGGTCGAGCTCGTCGGTGGCTGCCCCGATCACCCGGCGCACCTCGGGGTCGGCGGTCATGGCCGCGGCGACCTGCAATGTCAGCCCGGCCCGGAAGACCCGCTGCACGATCTTGTCCTGGAGCTGGGCGACGATCCGGTCCCGTTCGATGACGGTGATCTCCCGGCGCCGGCTGTCCGCCACGCCGGCCTCGCCGTCCGGCTGGCCGGCCTGCTGCGGCTGCTGCGGGGCGGATTCACTCATCGGCCGGCCGACCGGGTATTTTTCGTCTTCGCCGCTCATCACCGGTCCTCCCAATGCAGCTAACGGCGCCGCCCGGGGCTGCGTGCCCGTCCCTCTCGTGCCGAGCTTTGTTCATAGCCAGGCTTTCGTCATAGCTATACAAGCGCCCACTGCCGCTGCTGTCCAGAATGTACCGCGTCAATGTTCTACCCGGCCGTGTTCGCCGGTCCCTGCGGGGCGAAGACGGTGATGAAGTCGCGGGTCCAGCCGGCCAGGTACTGGCTGGCCGGGCGAACCTGGTCCGGGATGGCCGCGGCGAGCAGGCCGCCCGGCACGGGGGCGGTGTCGAGCTGAACCCATTCGGGGTTGATGTCCAGCTCCATGCCGGTCTGGGCGCCGGCCCGGACCAGCGCCGTGGCCAGGTCGGCGGGCGTGGTGGACATGCTGGCGGCGTACACCAGCTCGCCGGAGGCGCTCTGGCCGAGGGCGCTGCGCGCCACGTACTCGGTGTGCCCGATGGTGCCTCCCCACCGCCGCCACTTATCCGTCTCCGGGGTCCGCTTCCCGTGCCAGACCAGTGCCCACAGGTTCTGCCGGACGCTGTAGACGCCCTCGCCGGCGGCGGGCACGGTGACGCCCCAGACCCCGATCCGGCCGTGCCCGGACCGGTCGATGACCAGGCTGGCCAGCCCGCGGCGCAGCGAGCGGAGCACGTGTCCTTCCTGCTCATAGCCGCCGGCCCGGGACCGCATCAGGAAGCCGCCGTTGAAGGCGGCCAGCACGTGCGCGCGTTCGGCGGCGCCGATGGACGGCCCGGCGCGCACGAGCGCCGCGTAGCCGGCCCCGGGGTCCTGGCTGCCGTTGTGCAGCACGTACCGCACCGGGCCGTGGAATGTGGCCAACGTCACAAGTGATCCGTCGGCGGTCTGCACCCGGGAAACGGTCACGCCGGGCGGCCCCGGCGGTGACGCCGTGGCGCCGGCCCGGGCCGGCGCCGCCGGGCCGGCCGTGGCCGGGGCGCTCACCGGGCTGGGGGCGGCGGGCCGTGTGCCGCAGGCGGCGGCGGTGCAGATGCCCGCCAGCGCGGCCGCGGCCGGCAGCAGGCGCACCGGCCGCATCGCAGACCTCATCCGCACCACGTGCGCCAATGGCATCATACGCATCAAGCGAACCACGGCTCAGGCAGCCGGCGGGCGGACGCCGCGGATGATCCCGGCTTCGGCCACGACCGGCTCGAAGACCACCTGCGTGAACCCGGCGTCGCGCAGCGCGGCCTGCCAGAACTCGGGGGTGGCCGGGTGTTCCTGCCCGACGCCCAGGCCGTAGCGCGTGAGGTTCTTCGCGATCCGCCACCAGCCACCGGGGCCCTTGACCGCCAGGGCCGTCACCTTCTGGCGCAGGATCTGCCGGTCCCGCTGGCTGCCGCCCCGGCCGAACATCATGTCGGCGATGACGAGGCGGCCGCCCGGGCGGAGCCACCCCATGGACCGCGCGACCAGTGCCCGCTTGTCGGCGTCCGCCAGGTGGTGCAGCGCGTAGCTGGAGACGATGAGGTCCATGCTGGCCGGGGCCAGGTCGAAGCGGCTCAGGTCGGCGACCTCCGCCGACACGTTCACCAGGCCGGCCCCGGCGGCCCGCTCGGCCAGCGACCTGGCCATGCCGGCGGAGATGTCGACCGCCAGTACCGAGGACACCTTCGGGGCCAGCGCCGTGGTCACGAACCCGGTGCCGGCGCCCAGGTCCGCGCACGTGTCGGCCGGCTGCGGCTCCGCCATCCCAAGCAGGCCGGCCAGCACCTTCTCAAATGCCGCAGCCGACGTGACATGAGAATGCCATTGCTCGACACGCTTATCCCACTGCCGTTCCAGCGGAACGTTCACTCTGAGGCCTCCAGGCAGGTGTCATTCGAGTGTTACCGGGAAACAGTAGTGTTCCCTGGTGAAGGCAGCATGAAGCGGCGATTATGAAGCATTTATTGAGCTTGCGCCGGTTCGCCGGCACGTGTGCGGCCGGCTCCGGTAATGCGGCCCGATCCCGTTGCATTTCAGGTGAAATTCTGCCGGCCCGCATGAGCCTCGGCGGGTGTCCCGCCCGCCGGGCTCAGCTCCAGCTCACTGCGCACGCGTGCCCCGTGAAGCGCACGGCACCGCCAGGTAACCGCGGTCGGCCCGTGCGCGGCCGCATCACGGTCGCCGGGCCGGCCTGCGGCTGCGGGTCCGTCGCACGTCACGTGTCCGGCGTGCTGGTTGCCGGGCGCGGGCCGCTGCTGGAGCCGTCGGCTGGACCGGAAATGCCGGCCAGGAAGCGCAGGACCTCCTGGTTGGCGGCCTGGGCGACGTCGGTGGTGTAAATGTGACCGGCGTCCGGGAAGATCACGAGCCGGGCTCCGGCGATGCCGTCGGCGAGCCGCTGAGCGTTGGCGGCGGGGACGATGCGGTCCTGGGCTCCGTGCATGACCAACGTCGGGATGCGGATCGCCGCCAGCCGGCCGGTGGCGTCGAAGCTCGCCGCGCCGGTGAGCTGGCCGCGGCGTCCCCGTCCGGTGGACCGGGTGCGCCGGACGATCTGCTGGTCTTCCGCTCGGCGGGTGGCCGGCGTGCCCGGCCCGTACAGCAGCGTCCATGCCATCCGGTTGAGGGCGGCGGCGGGCAGCAGGGAACGGACCCGGGTGAGCAGCGCGCCGCGCGATGCACCCTCCGCCGAGGCGGGGGTGCACCCGAGGATCAGCGACCGGACCCTGCCGGGGTGGTCGAGGGCGAGCTGAAGGGCGATGGCTCCGCCTAGCGACACGCCGTAGACGTGGGCGGACGCGGCGCCGGCCGCGTCCAGGACA
>Ga0335078_10000896_pt1 | contig 45261 bp, 44 predicted proteins | sample Lox_Sample_32_FD_206711 | JGI IMG/M metagenome (GOLD analysis project Ga0335078, IMG submission 206711) | Soil microbial communities from Loxahatchee National Wildlife Refuge, Florida, United States - Lox_Sample_3.2 | ecosystem: Environmental > Terrestrial > Soil > Wetlands | place: USA...
GCGAAGGAGATCTCCCGGCGCGCCCGCACCGCGCCCGCCTGCTTCAGCGAACCGATCTGATACGTCTGCAAGAGCTCCGGCACCGGGCGGCCGCCGCCTTCCGGGTGGGCCACGAGCGCCGGGGTCGCCGCGATCATCGGGGTCTCGAACCGCGGCTCGGGGACCGGCGGGGCCGGGGGCTCGGCGGGCGCGGGCGGCGCTCCGAGGTAGTCGACGAGGCGGGCGTGCTCGCCCGCGGTCAGCTCACCCTCGGCAAGCAACAGGTCGACGAGTTCGCGTTGACGGGGCCGGTAGGTCTCGACAAGCTCCGTCAGGTCCCGCTCCGCACGGCCCGCCATCGCCGCGGCGAGCGGCGCTCCGATGAGCCCGTCGAGGTCGGCCTGCAGCTCGTCAAGCGCCCGGGCGAGCTCGGCGTGGTCCGGAGCGGTCCCGTCCGGCGCGACGTCGAACCGGGCCGAGAGGCGGACCGAGCCGGCCGCCGGCACATCCGCCCGCAACGGTCGCTCGACCGTGAGCTCGATCTCTCGCCGACGTACGGGCACGGGGGCGAACGGGCGAGCGCGGAGAAAAGGTACGCCCGCTTGTCGAAACGCGATGCGGCTCCGCTCGAGTTACCAGTATTCACTTGCTTTCACACAGTAACTATAAAAAGGTCCGCGGCCCTAGGTGCTCGAAGGCAATCCCCATGGAAGCGGACCGCGCGCGGCGAACCCTCCCGGCCCACCCGGGGGCCGCCGACACCTGCGACTCGGCCGACGGACGCCACCTCTGCCCCGTGCTGGCGGCGGTCGGTGTGATCGGCACCGAGTGGCGCCTCGCGATCGTCCATCGTCTTCTCGAGGGACCGCAGCGGTTCAGCGAGATCCTGAAGTCGAACCCTCGGCTCAACGCGAAGACGCTCAGCGCGACCCTGAAGTTCCTCGAAGGACAGGGCGTCGTGCAGCGCACCGTCGTCAGCACCCGGCCGTTCTCCGTCGTCTACTCGCTCACCGAGATGGGCCTCGGCCTCGCGCCCGCGGCGCGCGAACTGCGCGCGTGGGGCGAGCGCTGGCTGCTGCCGCGGGCCGCCCAACAGAGCCGGGCCGCCGCGGCCGCGGCGCGCCGCCCGCCGACCATCCAGGGCGAACTCCCCCGGATCGTCATCGGCGAACCGGAGTCGCACCACCGCGCCCGGTAGCCGGAACGGCTCTTCCCCGAGCCGTTTCACGACCCCCCGTCCGCGATTCAAATACCCCGGACGGACGTGGTGGAATTGCAACCACCCCGGAAAGGTCCTTCCATATCGCCACGAGGGGACGGCACCGCGTCCCAGGCGTGCGAGGGACCTTTCCAAAAACTTCCCGCCCATCGTTCACTTTTCAACGGCGCGTGAACCCCCCTAATCCTCCCGTTCGTTCGCGCCCTGTTCCCCCATGACGTCGCCCGTCGCCCCCTCCGCCCCACTTCGTAGCCGACCGCTCGGTCGCCCTGCGGACTTGGCCGGACCCCGATGTGCTGCGTCCCGACCCCCGAGCCGAACGCCCCCCGAACGACGGGACCGCTTCCGCGATCTCGAGTTCCGTACTCCGCGTTCGGTTCCAACCGCCCAGTGACCGGCGTCGCCCCGAAGGACGAGGGGTCCTTCGAGGACGCCCCCGCGTGCGGACGCCCGGCCGGATGCGCCGGAGCCCGTGAACGCGACGGGACGACCGGTTCCTGAGCCCCTTCCCGGCCGACCGCCGGAGCCCGCTCTCTCCAGCCTTGCGGCGCTCCGGCCGTGAGGCGGGTCTTGGGGGGAGCGGCCCCGGGCCCTCGATCGAGGGTCCCCCGTGTGCCCGAGTCCGTCCCGCCCGGGACCCGCGGGAGGGGCGGTGGAGTTCTGGAAAACTTGGATGCGAAACGCATCGTCCGAACGTCGAGCGAACCCGTTCCAAGCCTACCCGTTCCCGAACCGTCCCCCTCCCGAGTACGCAAGATCGGTGAAGTGCGGCTGCCGATCGCCGGCCCTTACCGCCCCCGGGCGCGGCTGTACCGGTACCCGGACGGACGCCTCGTCTGGCTGGTCCGACTGTGGGAGCACGACCGGGCCGTACCGCACGTCGTCTCGACCGCGACCCTCCGCGAGTTCGCCCGCCGGAGCGGCCTCGCCCGGCTCCGGGCCGACCTCGACGCGCTCGAAGAGCGAGCGGCGGAGCACGACGGAACGTGAGCTCGACCGGATCGGTCACGGTCGTGTGTCGGGCGGCCCCGCCCCTCCAGCGGCAATGGTACACCGGGCTCGCGACGCTCATCGCGGCCGCTCCCTCGCCCGCCGCCGCGCTCTTCGAGGCGTCCCGCGGCACCCCGCTGCGGGTGACGGTTCGCCCGGCGGAAGTGGTCGAGACGCTGCGTCGCAGCGTCGTCGGCCGCTCGGTCCGCATCGAGCCCGCCGCCCCGGTCGCGCCCGTTCCCCCGCGGTCGCTCGCGCACGAACAGAGCGGATTCCTCGTGCGTCCGGACCCGAGCGGCCCCCCTCCCGGCGAGGACGACCCGCGGCCGGTGCTCGACCGAGTGGGACTGCCGGCACCGGCCGCCGAGACCTGGCTCGGGCTCCAGACGTTCTGGCTCCCGTCTCGGCGCGGCGGCCTCTGGGTCGCACGACGGTTCCGGCTCGCCGCCCGCACCCGCGCCGAGGTCGACCGGACTTCGCTCGCGGTCGGCGCCTGCATCGCGGCGGAGTGGCGCCGACAGACCGGGCTGTCCGCGACGTTCCGGGGGCTGCGGTTCCGCCACCGACGGGAATGGAGCTCCGGGGACAGCCGCGCGCTTCCCGCGGAGGCCTGGTTCTCTTGCTCCCCCGACCACGCGGCCCGCGCGGCCGACCCTGCCGGGGGAACGGGAGGCTCGCCGTCGGAGCGCGCCGTGGAGACCCCGGCGATCGTGTTCGGGGCGTCGGGCGCCGGAAAGTCGACATACCTCGCGCGCTGGGGAGCGCACGTCGTGGACCGCCGCGGCTCGCTCGTCGTCGTCGACCTGCACGGGGACCTCGCACCGGCGATCTTCGCCCGGCTCGGGCCGGAGGCCCGCCGGCGGGTGGTCTCGGTCGACGCGAGCCGCCTTCCCGTGCCGGGCATCGCCGCGCTCGACCTGGCCGGACCGCGCGACCGAGCGGCGGCCCACCTCGTCGCCGCGCTCAAGCGGCTCACGCCCGACGGGAGCGACCTCTACTGGGGGTTCCGGCTCGAGCGCACCTTCGACACCTTCGTGCGCGTCGCGCTCGAGTCCGACGGCTCGCTGACCGACCTCTACGACCTCCTGACCAATCCCGACCGGCGCGACGCCGCGCGTCTCGCGACCCGAGCTCCCGAGCTGGGCCGTTTCCTCGACGAGCTCGCGCCGGTCGTTCGCCGGAACCCGGAGTTCCTGTGGTCGGCGGCGACCCGACTCTCCAAGGTCGTCCTCGTCCCCGCCCTCCGTGACCTGCTCGCGCCCGCGGACGGGGGGCTCGCGGTCGAGTCGCTGCTTGCCGAGGGACGCTCGCTCCTCGTCCGGCTCCCGTTCGCGAACCTGGGCCCCGAAGCGGCGTCGTTCGCGGCCACGTTGGTGCTGGGGCGGGTCTACCTCGGGATCGTGTCCGCCGCGGAGGAGCGAAGACGACCGCTACCGGTGACGGTCGTCCTCGACGAGGTCCACGCGTTCCCCCCGCGACTCGTCGCCGAGATGCTGACCGAGGGCCGGAAGTTCGGTCTCGCGACCGTGGCGGCGACCCAGTACCCGGACCGGCTCGTGCCGGAGGTCCGGAGCGCGGCCCGGGGCGCGCTCCGCGGCTACGTCGCCTTCCGAGTGCCCCGGGCCGCGGCGGCGGAGGTCGGAGGGTGGCTGGGGTTGCGGGCCGAGGACGCGGAAGAGCTCCTCCCGAACCTCCCGACCGGCGAAGGTCTCGCGGTCGACCCGAGCTCCGACGGCGTCCAACCGGTTGGCGGGGAGGGAACACTCCCCTCCGTCACGCCCGCGGACTGGGAGAACGGGGTCGAAGCGACCCGCCGTGAGTTCGATGTCCCCGAGCGCTCGCCCGAAGACGCTCCCGACGAGGAGGCGGCGACCGAACGCGTCCTCCTCGCCGTGCTCTCGAGGGCCGAAGCCGGAATCCCGGCGCGTCGTGCGGACGCCGTGGCGGCCGCCCGCGATCTCCCCGGTGACGCCCTCGATCCGGCGCTCCTGGCCGAGCGGTTGGTGTCGCTCGAGCGGGACGGCTGCCTCGAGGAGGCGGCGGAGGTGCTTCGCCTCACCCCGGCGGGCGAGCGGCGTCTGGGGCTCACGGTTCCGACCGGTGCCCCGCGCGAGACCGCCGAGCACCGGGCCCTGCTGATGGCGACGTTCCGGCTGTTCGCGCGTCGAGGGTATCGGCTCGAGATCCTCCGGCAGGGCCGGTTCGACACGACGCTTCCGGACGGACGGTTCCGGCAGCTTCCCGACCGCCGGGGCGACGTCCCGCCGTTCGAGCTCGCGGCCGCGGTCGAACGGGCGACCGGAGGCTGGGCGTGGCGGTTCTTTCGGGGCCGGGACGTCCATGTCGAGGTGGAGGTATCCGGCGCCCTGCGCGCCGAGCGGATCCGCCATGGAGTCCAGAAAGCGCTGCGGCGAGGTGCGTTCGCCCTCTTCGTGGTGGGGGACGCGCGACGGGCCCGACGGGTCCGAGGGGTCCTGCGTTCCGCGGGGTTGGCCGCGGACCGGGCCCAGGTGTGGACGATCCGGGTAGCGACCCCGAACCCCGCGGATTCGCGAGGAACGAACGCGTAAGTGCGCGCGCTCGCTCGCCCCTCCGTGCGTTCGTTCGTGGCGGTCGAGGTACCGGCCTCCCCGAGCTCCTCTCCCCGTCGATCCGCTCCCGAGCACCTGACCCTGCTCTTCCTCGGGGAGATCGCGAGCGATCGGGTTCCGGCAATCGAACAGGCATTGACCCCGGTCGGCGCGCGTTGGCCTCCGTTCGACCTGACGCTCGACGGCGTCGGAGCGTTCCCGTCCGTCGAGCGCCCCCGGGTGGTCTGGGTCGGGGCGACCGAGGGGGCGGCCGAGCTCGTCCGGCTCGCGGGCGAGGTCCGGGCCGCTCTCGGGGAGGAGGTTGCTTCGACGGGCGAAGGGCCGTTCGTTCCCCACCTCACCCTCTTCCGGGTCCGGTCGTCCTTCGACCGCCAACGGGCCGAGGAGCTCCTGCGCGGCGACCGCCCCGCGCCCGAGCCCCGACGCTTTCGGGTCGGCGAGTTCGTCCTCAAGGAGAGCGTGCTCTCCAACCGCGGCGCCACCCACCGCACGGTCGCGACGTTCCCGCTCTCGGGCGCGAGCGTCCCCTAGCGGCTCGGCATCATCCGGTCTCGGCCGCGCTGCGGTCCGCGACGAGCTTCCGCCACAAGTAGAGCGTCGCGTAGCTTCCCCACCCGGGGTAGCACCGCTCGGCCCACGCCCGGGCCCGGGCTTCGGGGGCGGACCGCCGCAGGACCCCGAACTCCTCGAGCGCAACACGGATCCCGAGGTCCCCGGCGACGAAGACGTCGGTCCGGCCGACGCCGCGCAGAAGGGCGTTCTCCGCCGTCCACCGGCCGACCCCGGGCAGTCGGTCGAGTCGCTCGACCGCGCTCTCGAGGGGCAACGTGGCGAGCTCGTCCGAGGGTACGGTCCCCGCCTCCACGGCGGCCGCGAGCGCGAGGAGCGAGCGGCTCTTGACGCCGCTCAATCCGGTCGCGCGGAGGCCGGCCATCCCGAGGGCGCCGAGCTCCTTCGGGGTCGGCACGCGCGGGACCTCGACCCCGTCCGCCCGCAGGAACGCGCGGGTCGTGGCGAGCAGCCGCTCCTTCATCGTGTGCGCCGCCCGCACGGAGAGCTGCTGGCCCACGATCGCGTGGATCAACGCCTCGTAAACGTGCGCGTCGCGCGGGACCCGCAGTCCCCGGAACCGGCGGTCGGTGCCGCGCAACGTCGGCTCCGCCCGGACGAGCCGATAGAACTCCTCGATCGGGTGGTCGAGCGAGAACAGCGCCCGGGCCGCGGCCCGCGCGCTCGGCCCGTCGGCGCCCCAGGCTTCGACCCGCCAACGTTCTCCGCGGGGCTCGACCGCGAGGACCCACGGTCGCTCGGGCGGCCCCCACGCCCGCAGCAGGCGGTCGCCGTCCTTGCCGAAGACGAGCGAGCGCGAGGAGTACTCGAGCTGCTCGCGTTCCGCCGGAAGCGACGCGATGCGGGGCGGGGTGACCGAAGTGACGGTGCGGGCGCCCACGCCGAGGGGGAGCCGACCTGCCGTAAGAGACCGCCGGCCGTCCCCGGGCGCAATTGCCGTTCGGTCCCGCGGCCGACGATACGGTTATGGGGCTCGGCACGACTCGTGCGGGCACTTCCCTCGAGGGGAGAGGGTTCTCGGATGACCGTCGTCCGGCCACCGCTCGGGGTCCGGAGATCGGGCCCGCCGCCCCGCGGTGTCGTGGTCGCGTTCCTCACGGTCGCCGTGCTCGGGATGACGACCGGGTTTCTCGTCGGCGGAGCCGCGCACGGGGCGGCAGCCGCCGGGGCCGGCCCCGCGGACCCCCTCCCCGGCACGCTCTCGGTCCATCCCGAGGTCGCAACGTCGATCGCGGAAGTGGGCACGACGCCCTCCGTGAGCGTCGTCGGCCGGCCGATCTCCCTCGTATGGCAGGCGCTCGATCCCGGCGGCGCGCGCGTTCCCGGCTTCGCCGTGGCGTGCGAGCTCACGGTCGCCCTCACGAGCAACGGCTCGAGCGAGCGGGCGTGGGTGAACGCCTCCTCCGGTGGATCCCTCGGCCGGTCCGCGAACGGGACGTTCTCGGTGCCGAGCGTCGATTGGAACTTGGGCGTGCTGAATCTCACCGTCAGCCCCGCCACCGCGGTCGCCGTCACCGTCCGCCTTTCCGGTCCACTGCTCCCGTCCGTTCCGCCGCCGGTGGCGGTGACCGTCGAGCCCGACCTCGACCATCTCGTCCTCTACGGACCCATCTATGCGACCCCGGCCTCCCCCTCGCCGGCGGACGCGCGAACGAACGCGACGTTCTACCACGTCCGGGACCGGTTCTTCGACCCGACGCCCGGGGCGTTCCTCATCCTCGAGTACTCGAACGCCACCCTCACGACGACGACGTTCGTGCCGGTGACCTGGGCGGTCGATGGGGCGACCGGGGCCTGGGTGAACTACACGGCGGCGGGTACCGGCAACGCCAGCGTCCGTCTCACGGACGAGGCCAACGACACGCTGCTCGGGCCGATCGAGATCCCGGCGGTCGCGAGCCCCGCCGCGCCCGCCGCGGCGTCGCTCTCGCCGTTCGCCCTCCTCGCGGTCGCCGTCCTCGCGGTCGCTGCGGTGGTCGCGATCCTGTCGCTCATTTACGGGGGCCGGAGCCGTCCCGAGGTCGTACCCGCGAGCGACGAGGAGGAGCTGCGCCGGCTCGCGGAGGGCCGGGCGACGATCGTCGAGCTCGTGCGCCGTTCGGGCTCGGTGGGGCTCGCCGAGATCGAGGCGGCGTGGGAGCCTGGCCCGCCGCCGCCCGTCCTCGCCGACTGGCTCGCCTCGCTCGTCACCGACGGAACGCTCACCGCCGCTCTCGGCGAGGGCGGCCGGGCCCGCTTCTCGCTCGCGGAGCACCCGGTCGAGGAGCCGAAGGTCACGTTCGACGAGCGCGCGCTCGACCGCGAGATCGCCCGGCGCGAGGCAGCGGTCGACGACGCCGCGGAGGGCGGCGGCCCGAAGTAGCGGGGGACGCCGCCCGCCCGCTCAGCCCTGGAACGGTCGCTTCCAGTCGTCGGGAAGGACCGCGGTCTCCTTGATGTTGCGCGGCGAGAGCCAGCGGAGCATGTTGAGGACGGAGCCGGCCTTGTCGTTCGTGCCCGAGCGGCGGGCGCCGCCGAACGGCTGGCGCGCGACGATCGCGCCGGTCGGCTTGTCGTTGATGTAGAAGTTGCCGGCGCTGTAGCGCAGCGTCGATTCCGCGAGCGTGACCGCGTTCGTGTCGCGCGCGAAGACCGCGCCCGTGAGGGCGTAGGGGGAGGTCGCGTCGCAGAGCTTCAGCGTCTCCGCGTACTTCGCATCCGGGTAGACGTAGACGGTGAGCACCGGACCGAAGATCTCCTCGGAGATCAGCTTCCCCTGGGGGTCGCTCGTGCGGAGGACCGTGGGCCGGACGAACCAGCCCTTCGACCCGTCCGTCTCGCCGCCGACCACGAACGAGTACTCCTTCGGGTGCTGGCGCGCGAACTCGAGGTACTGGACGATGTTCCGGAACGCGGGCTCGTCGATGATCGCGCCCATCAGGTTCCCGAGCGTGTCGACGCGACCCATCGGGACCTTCGGGACCTCCTCCTTCAGGATCCGTTCGACCTCTGGCCAGCGGCTCTCGGGGATGTACGCGCGCGAGCAGGCGGAGCACTTCTGCCCCTGGTACTCGAACGCGCCGCGGATGAGGTTCATCGTCGTGCCGCGGACGTCCGCCGACGGGTGCATGAAGATGAAGTCCTTGCCGCCGGTCTCGCCGACGATCCGCGGGAAGTTGCGGTACTTCTCGAGGTTCGCGCCGACGCGCTTCCAGATGGCGACGAGGGTATCGTAGCTGCCCGTGAAGTGGATGCCGGCGAGCGCCGGGTGGTCGAGGAGCACCGGCGCCTCCTTGCTCGGGAACGGGACGAAGTTGATGACGCCGGGCGGGAGGCCCGCCTCGAGGAGCACCTGGTAGATCTCGTAGTTCGAGTGGATCACGGAACGGGCCGGCTTCCAGAGCGCCACGTTCCCGACCATCGCGGGCGCCGTCGGGAGGTTTCCCGCGATCGAGTAGAAGTTGAACGGCGGGATCGCGAGCACGAACCCCTCGAGCGGACGCCAGTCGAACCGGTTCGTCTCGCCCGGGTACTGGCCCGGCTGCATCTCGTAGATCTGGCGCGTGAAGTACGCGTTGAAGTTCCAGAAATCGACGAGCTCGGCGAGGTCGATCTCGGCCTCGTACGGGTTCTTCGAGTGGTTCAGCATGATCGCGGCGATGTTGCGCGTGCGCCGCGGGCCGGCGAGGATCGTCGCGGCCTTCTGGAAGACCGCCACGCGGTGGTACCAGTCGAGGTTCGCCCAGCGCTCGTGGGCCGCGAGCGCGCTCTCGGTCGCCCGGCGCAGCTCCTCCGCGCCCGCGACATGGGCGCGGGCGAGGACGACCCCGTGGTCGTCCGGGCAGCGCACGTCGACCAGGTTCCCCGAGCGGACCTCCTTCCCGTCGATGACGAGCGGGATCTCGACCGTCGTCGTGCGCATCGCGGCGAGTTCCGCTTCGAGCTTGTGGCGCTCGGGAGAGTTCGGGAGGTAGGAGCGGATCGTGTTCACGTCGTTGCTCGGCCGCTCGACATTCCAGATCATGGGAAGCCGCACGGCCTCGGGTTCTCTAACGGTTTCGTGAAGTCCCGTTGATACGGGGTTAATGGACCCCCCGTTCCCTCGATTCCTCGAGCGAGGAACGGACATGCCGTCGAACCGGGTCGAACGACATCCCATCCTCTCGGGGCCGGCCCACCCCGACACGGTCGCGTTCACCTTCGACGGGCAGCGGCTCTCCGCCCGCCGCGCGGAGATGATCTCCTCGGCCCTCTTCGCGAACGGCATCCGGGTCTTCGGTCGGCATCGCCGCGACGGGTCCCCGCAGGGGATCTTCTGCGCGAACGGCCAGTGCGCGCAATGCCTCGTGCTCGCGGACGGGCTCCCCGTCAAGGCGTGCATCACGCCGGTCCGGGACGGGATGGACGTGCGACCGCTCGACGGGCTCCCCGCGCTGCTCGCGGACGACGCCCCGGTCGCGCTCAAGCGCGAGATCCCCGAGGTGACGACCGACGTGCTGATCGTCGGCGGCGGCCCCGCGGGCCTCCTCGCGGCGGTCGAGCTCGGCGCGAAGGGCGTGCCGTGCATCCTCTGCGACGATAAGCAGGTCCTCGGCGGGAAGCTCGCGCTGCAGACCCACAATTTCTTCGGCTCGGTCGCGGACTGCCACGCCGGCGAGCGCGGCACCGACATCGGCCGGACGCTCGAGGACGAGGCGCGGGCCCAGCGGTCGGTCGCGCTGTGGACCGACGCGCCCGTCGTCGGCATCTTCGAGGGCGGCGCGGTCGGCGTGGTGCGGGCGGGCCGGTTCACGGTCGTGCGGCCGAAATGCCTGCTCGTCGCCGCCGGGGCGCGCGAGAAGGCGCTCGCGTTCGCGGGCGCGGACCTTCCGGGCGTGTACGGGGCGGGCGCCTTCCAGACGCTCGTCAACCGCGACCTCGTGAAGCCGTCCCAGCGGCTCTTCATCGTCGGCGGCGGCAACGTCGGCCTCATCGTCGCCTACCAGGCGCTGCAGGCGGGGATCGACGTGGTCGGGCTCGCCGAGGTGATGCCCGAGTGCGGCGGCTACAAGGTGCACCGCGACAAGATCCTGCGCCTCGGCATTCCGGTCTTCACCTCCCATACCGTGCTGCGCGTGGACGGGAAGGATCACGTCGAGCGGGTGACGATCGCCCGCGTCGACGAGCGCTTCCGGCCCCTGCCGGGGTCCGAACGGACGTTCGATGTCGATACCGTGCTGGTCGCGGTGGGGCTCGCGCCGGTCAACGAGCTCTTCGAGGAGGGCCGCCGGCTCGGGCTCCACGTCTATTCCGCCGGGGACGCCCAGGAGATCGCGGAAGCCTCCGCGGCGATGTTCTCCGGGAAGATCACCGCCCGAGCGATCCTCCAGGACCTCGGCATCCCGGTCGACGTTCCTCCCGAGTGGCTCGCGACCGAGGCGACGTTGCGTTCGCATCCCGGCCCGGTGCTCGGCGCGTACCCGCCGCCCACCGGGATGAGCGTCTACCCCGTGCTGCGCTGCGCGCAGGAGATCCCGTGCAATCCGTGCACCGACGTCTGCATCACCGACGGGATCCAGATCCCCGAGGGTACCCTCGTCGGCCGACCGAAGCTCGTCGGGGACTGCGTCGGCTGCCTCAAGTGCGTCGCCATCTGCCCGGGGCTCGCGATCAGCCTCGTCGATACGCGCCACGATCCGTCGCGGAAGACCGCGCGGGTCACGGTGCCGTGGGAGATGCCCGAGGAGCTCGTCCGCGTGGGCGACGACGTCACCACGACGGGCAACGAAGGCGAGATCGTCGGCGTCGCGAAGGTGGTGCGCCTCCTTTCCGGTAAATCGCTCAATCGTCGTCGCCTCCTGGTGCTCGAGGTCCCGTTCGCGGACGCCCCGAAGGTCGCCGGGGTCCGCCTCCGCCCGCCCGAACCGGGGAGCGTTCCCGGGTTCGTGCCGCCGGTCTCCGACGACGAAGTGATCGTCTGTCGCTGCGAGCGGGTCACGAAGCAGATGATCGTCGACTTCGTCCGGGTCACGGGGAGCCGCGACATGAACGCCGTGAAGGCGGCCCTGCGCAGCGGCATGGGTCCGTGCGGCGGGAAGACGTGCGCCGAGCTCACGCTGCGGATCTTCCGCGAGCTGGGCGTGGAGACGAAGTCCGTCACGCCCCCCGTGCACCGGCCGTTCACCCAGGAGGTTCCGATGAAGGCGTTCTTGGTGGAATGTGACAGCGCCAGCGCAGTTTGATGCCATCGTCATCGGCGCGGGGTCGGTCGGGAACCCCACCGCCTACTTCCTCGAGCGCGAGGGGATCCGCACGCTCGTCCTCGACGAGCTCGCCTCCTCCGGCCAGGGGCAGAACAAGGCCGCGATCGGCGGCGTGCGCGCGACGCACTCCGACCCCGCGAAGATCCGGCTCTGCCAGGAGAGCCTCGAGGTCTTCTCCGGCTGGAAGGAGTCCACGGGCACCGACATCGGTTGGAAGAAGGGCGGCTACTGCTTTCCGGCGTTCGACGAGAAGGTCGAGACGACGCTGAAGGGCCTGCTCCCGGTCCAGAAGCGCTACCGGTTGAACATCGACTGGCGCGACGCGGACGGGATCCGGGAGGTCGTGCCCGGGATCCGCGAGGACGGCCTGCGGGGCGGGACGTTCTCGCCCGACGACGGCCAAGTGAGCCCGCTCCTCGCCGCCGAGTCGTTCACGAACGAGGCGGTCCGTCTCGGCGCCGTCTACCGCTACCACGAGAGCGTGAAGGCGCTCGTCTGGCAGGGGAACTCGATCGTCGGGGTCCGCACGGAGAAGGAGGAGTACCGCGCGACGACGGTCGTCAACGCCTCCGGCGTGCACGCGACCGAGGTGAGCCGGATGGCCGGCCTCGAGATCCCGGTGGTGCCGGACAGCCACGAGGGCGGCATCTCCGCTCCCGTCGAGCCGTTCCTCGACCCGCTCGTGGTCGACCTGCGGCCCGGGCCCGAGGGAAAGACGATCAACTTCTACTTCGGCCAGGACTCGAACGGCCAGGTGATCTTCTGCTACACGCCGAAGTCGCCGATCACGGGGACCGACCGCAACTCGACGTACGAGTTCATGCCGATCATCGCGGCGCGGCTCGTCGAGGTCATCCCGCGCCTGAAGAACCTCACGATCCGCCGCGTCTGGCGCGGACTCTACCCGATGACCCCCGACGGGAGCCCGGTCCTCGGGAAGGCGCCCCAGGTGGAGGGGTTCGTGCTCGGGGTCGGCATGTGCGGCCAGGGCTTCATGCTCGGTCCGGGCGTCGGCCGCAACCTCGCGTCGCTCGTCGCGCGGGGCGCTCCGCGCATCGACCGGGAGGTCTTCGACCTCCTGAGCCCGACCCGCGACTTCTACAAGGGGAAGAAGGAAGCGCTGAAGTGAGGCGCCCCTACGCCGGGTCCCGCCCGACGAGGTCGTAGTAGCGGTACGCCGCCTCGCCGGCGCCGAAGCAGTACTGGACGGCCGTAAAGTCGCGCTTCAGCTCCGCGGCCTGCGCGAGGACCTCCGCCGTCGAGCGCCCCCGGTGGAGGAGGTCGTCGAACAGCTCCGCGATCCGTTCCATCTCCTTTTCGCGCATCCCGACCCGGGTCACCTCGGGGGTGCCGAGGCGCACGCCGCCCGGATGCTTCGGGCTCTTGTCGCCGGGCAAGAGGTTCTTGTTCGCGATCACGCCCGCGTCCGCGAGCCGCTTCGCGACCGATTCGCCGCCGCCCTCCTTCTCGACGCGCACGGCGATCGTGTGCGAGCGCGTGAAGCCGAGGTCCGGGGCGAGCACGTCGAACCCCCGGTCGTGGAGCGCCTGGGCGAGCGCGCGGGCGTTCGCGACCGTCCGGCGCGCGTACTCCCGTCCGAACTCGAGGTGCTCGGCGAGGCTGACCGCGAGCGCGGCCATCGCGTTGAGGTGGTGATTGCTCGTGACGCCGGGGAAGGCACCGCCCTGCAGGCGCTTCACGACCTCGGAATCCTCGGTCGAGCCGAGCAGGATGCCGTGCTGGGGGCCGGGGAGCGTCTTGTGCGTGGACGCGCTCATCACGGTGCAGCCCTCGTGGAGCGGGTCCTGGAACTCGCCGCCGGCGATGAGGCCGAGCACGTGCGCCGCGTCGAACCAGCCGCGCGCGCCGATCTCCTCGAGCGTCGGGCGGAGCTCGTCGAGCGGCATCGGGAAGAGGAAGAGCGAGAGGCCGAACAGGCAGACCTTCGGTCGGACCGCGCGCAGGATCTCGCGCGTGCGGGCGACGTCGATCGTCATGCGCTCGGCGTCCCAGGCGTAGTAGACCGGCTTCACGCCGCGCAGCCCGAACGCGCCGAACGAGGCGCTCGAGATGTGGGCGCCGTCCGCGAGGCGGCTCGTCCCGACGAGGTCGCCGGGCTCGGTGAGCGCCTTGAGGACCGCGAGGTTCGCGACCGTCCCCGAGGTCGGGCGCACGTCCGCGAACGAGCAGCGGAAGAGGCGCTTCGCGAGCGCGAGGCAGATCTCCTCGACCTCGTCGACCTGCTCGTTCCCCTCGTAGTAGCGCTCGCCCGGCAGCCCCTCGGCGTAGCGGGAATGGAAGTCGCTGATGAGGAGCTCCTTCGCGTACGGCGAGAGCAGGTTCTCGCTCGCGATGAGCGGGATCGCGTGCTCGAAGCGCGTCGAGTGGCGCTTCACCGCATCGCGTACGCGGCCGACCGTTGCGGCCATCTCGCCCGGCGTCGGGGGCGTCGCCGCGGACCCCCCCACCCCCCTGTTTCCTGTGGAACTCGGCCCCACCCCATCTCCTGCCATGTTGACCATCTCGGGAATCGACCGGGGGCCGTCACCTCCTCGAGGCCATATATGGACCGTGGGCGTCCCCGCGGCACCATGCCCGCTCCGGGCCCTTCCGACCCGACCCCTTCCCCGTCCTGGCCGGTCCACCGCCGCTTCTACGTACCGTACCACGACCTCGACGTCCTGAACCACCTCAACCACGCCGCCTACCTGCCCTACATGGAGACCCTGCGGTGCGACTACTACCTCCCGCTCCTCGGTACGGCCGACCCCAACAAGATCGACATCATCATCGCCGAAGCGACCTGTCGGTACCTCGCTCCGGTCTCCTACGGAGCGGAGCTCGTCGGCGAGGTCGCTCCCGCCCGACCCCTCGGCCGGACGAGCTTCACGCTCCTCTACCGCTTCACGCTCGCCGGCACGTCCACCGTCACCGCCCGCGGCCGGACCGTGAACGTCGTCTACGACTACACGAAGGGAACCAAGAAGGAGATTCCGCCCGAACGCCGAAGCATCCTCGCACGCGACGCGGTCGAGCCGGCGGACGAAGGCTGGTAGCCACCGTTCCAGTGGAAATGGGGGGGTGGGGGGGTGCCGACCCGCCTAGAAGCCCGGGTGCACCGGGTCGCGGCGCGGCATCGGGGGCGGCCACGGGAGCGGCTCGATGTGGCCGGGCTCGTCCACGGCGGTCTCGATCCGATAGAGGACCCCGGTGCCCTTGAGCGCGTCGTGGACCTTCGCGAGACGGGCCTGGAAGTCCTGCTCGTGCTCCCAGTCGAAGACCAGGTCGTGGGGGCCGATGATGAACGACATCCCGGCGATCTGCTGGAGACGTCGCGAGATCTCGAGCGGCGAGATGCTCTCGGGCGTGAAGTAGAGGTCGACGTAGCTCCGCATGGCGCTCGAGCAGCGAGAAAACGCGGGCCCCTTCTACTTAAAGCTCCCGATGGGGCGGTGCGCCCCGTCGGGATGCTAGGCCAGCAGGATTGCCATTCGGACGAACCGTGCGGTAACCCCGCGTGCCCCTCGGCCCCGTCGCCCCGCCAGCGTCGACGGGTCACGGTAAGGCTGCTCCCGTCAGGACCTGACCCGATGCCCGTGATGGATAGCCGCTAGGGCGCTCCTCCGAGCGCCCGTCGCAACACCCGCGGCCCGGCGGAACAGAGCGTCTACGAGGCGCCACGAGACGCACAGTCCGTTCGAATGTCGCTCCTGCCTGTCACCCCCGCTAAGGACGGTTTCGGTGTGTAAGGGGACGCCCACCCCCCCGGTCGAGCCTAGCGGAAGCGACGACGCGAGGGCTCCTACTTAGCGCTTGGTACGGCGGGTCGGGCGGCGACGGGCCTACCGGATGTGCTCGAGGGAGAACGAGCCCAGGTTGAACGAGCGCTTCGTGAACGAGTAGCCGACCCACGAGCGCGCCTGGGCTTCCCCGATTCCGCGGATCGCGAGCAGCGTCTTCATCTGCTCGATCTTGAGATTGATCGACCCGTCGACCATGTGCTCGAGCGTTTCGAGGTCGCTCTCGGAGTGCATGCCGCTGTCGAGCTCGTAGTAGCTGACGGCGCCGTCGATCTTCCGCCGCCCGACGAACGGCTGCAGGAAGCGGAACGTCGCGCTCGTGTCGAGGTAGGCGGTGACGGTCGAGACCGACTCGAAGATGAGCCGGTAGGTCTTGAACTGCTCTTTGAGCTCCTCCGCGAACGAGTTCACGGTCTGCGCGAGCTGGTCGAGGACGTTCTTGTCGGTCGAGGAGAGGAAGCGGACCCCGAGGCCGGTCGGCGCCGCGCCGACCGAGCGGGAGTAGAGGTCCGCGTAGCGGACCATCCCCTTCTTCTCGGCCTCCGCGAACCCCGGATAGAGACCGGCGAGGTCCTCGCGGACCTGGAGGTACGTCTTGTCGGTCACGACCCAGATCGAGGGGATCCCGAGCCGGAGCCCCTCCGCGGAGAAGAGGCGGGAGAGCACGTCCTTGCCCGTGTGCGCGGGTCCGTTCACCAGGATCTGCGCGCCGACCGGGAAACCGCCGTAGAGGAGGTCGTCCAGGCGGCGGACGCCGCTCTTCACTTTCGCCTCGGAGACGGTCGCGACCGCTTCCTGGTGCATGCGTTCCGCCTCCGCTTCCGCGGTGCGGCCGCTCATGCGCTCGAGCTCCTGGAGGCGCTCGCGCAGCTGACCCTCGCGGGCGCGCAGGTCGGCCTCCTTCTGGGAGAGCTGGTGGCGCAGGTCCTCGACCCGCCGGGCCTCGTCGCTCTGCGTCGAAGCGCCCGGCCCGACCTCGCGGCGCAGCTCTTCGAGCCGTCGCGCCTCGATATCAAGCGCCTGGCGGCGCGTCTGGAGCTGCTGGTCGTAGGCCGCGAGCTCCCCTTCCTTGAACTCGAGGAGACCGCGGCGGCGCTCGTTCTCCTCGGCGTTGATCCGGATCTCCTCAAAGCGCGTCCGCAGCTCGTTCTCGCGGGCGACGAGGTCGCGTTCGCGCTGCTCGCTCTGCTCGAGCCGGCGGGTGAGCTCCTCCGCGACGGGACCGCGTTCCTTGGTCAGGATCGATTCCCGGTCGCGGGCGGCCTCCGTCTGGCTCGAGAGGCTCCGCACGTCGCCTTCGAGCTGAACGATCCGCCGGCGCAGTTCGGTCTCCCGCTCGATGTACTCGTGCTCGCGCTCGGAAAACTCCTCGCGCAACCGACGGTCGACCTCCGCGGTCGCCTTCTCGACCGCGTCGGCGGTGTTGACCGAGACGGCCGCCGTTCCCGTCGCGCCCGCGGCGGCGGGCGCCGGGGCGCTCGCGACGCGCTGCCCGTCGACCCCCTCGAGGGCGAGCAGGCGGAGCTTCATCTCGGCGATCTCGTCGTCCTTCGAGCGCAGCGCGATCTCGCGCTCCTTCGCCTCGCGCCCCCGGACGTACTTGATGACGGCGATCGAGCCGCGCTTCACGTGCTCGACCTCGTCCTCGAGCTGCTTTCGCTTCGTGCGCTCGTCGAACAGCTGGCGCTGGAGGTCCTGGACCTCCTGGATCATCGTGGAGGGGTCGAACTGGTCGCTCTTCACGCGGTCGAGGAGCCCCGTGAGCCACCGCACGACCGTCTCCTCGCGTTCGAGGACCGGCGCGGTGGCCGCGAGCTCGGCCGGGGAGGGCGGGGCGGGGCCCTCGGCGGGCCGCGGCGTCGGCAGGGGGGTGGCGGGCGCCTCGGGGATCGGCCGGTCGGCCTCGGAGGAGCGGATCCAGTCCTCCATCGCACGGTCGTCGCCGTCGACCCACTTCCTCAGGACGTCCGCCGATTCCTTCTGGGCCACCTGGGGGCGTCGGCGATGCCCGCGGTCGGACCGCCGGACCGTGCCCGCCCACCGCTCGACGATCCGGTCGGAATCGATCGGCTCGGGCGCGGCGGGCGCCTCGGCGGGCACGCCGCGGATCCGGGCCACCTCGTCGGCGGAGATGCCGAGCTCCCCGAGCGCATCGCCCGAGAGCGCGCGGGCCTCGGAGACGCTCGCGTGGCCGCCTTTCACGAGCCGTTCGGCCGTCTCGAGCGAGACCCCGAGCGCCCGGGAGAGCTCCTCCGCGGAAGCGCCGGGCGACGGCCCGCTGGCCGTGACGGAGTCGGTCGAACCATCCATGGGCTGGGGTAGATACTAGCAGCTCGGGGGCTCTTAATAACCCCGTGCGCCGAACTGGAGCCTTCGGGGGGCCGGCGCGCGGCCGACCTCTCTCCCATAAATACGGCCGGCCCTCGGCCTTCCCGATGGACGTCGAGGAACGCGTGGCCCGCGTCGTTCGGCACACCCAGGAGGTCGTCACCCCCGAGGAGGTGCGGAGCCTCTTCGCCGCGACGGCCCGGCCGCGGGCGTACATCGGGTTCGAGCCGTCGGGCTCGCTCACCGTCGCCCACCTCATCACGACCCGCAAGATCATCGACCTCGCGGAGGCCGGCTGCGACGTCACCGTCTTCCTCGCCGACTGGCACGCGTGGATCAACGACAAGCTCGGCGGCGACCTCGCGCGCATCACCGCGGCCGGCCGCTACATGCAGGCCACGTTCAGCGCGCTCGGCGCCGACCCCGAGCGGGTGACGTTCCGCTGGTCGCACGAGCTCACCGACTCCGCCGACTACTGGGCCCGGGTCGTGCGGGTCGCGAAGGCGACGAGCCTCGCCCGCACGAAACGCGCGATGTCGATCATGGGCCGCAGCGAGGAGGAGTCGGAGCTCGACACCTCCCGCCTCTTCTACCCGGCGATGCAGGGTGCCGACATCTTCGAGCTCCCCGTCGACATCGCCTACGGCGGCATGGACCAACGCCGGGCGCACGTCCTCGCCCGGGAGGTCGCGCACCATTACCACTGGCCCGTGCCGGTGGCGGTCCACACGCCGCTCCTTTCGTCGCTCAAGGGCGGCGGCCGGATGAACCCGACCGAGGGGGCGCAGGAGCGCAAGATGTCGAAGTCCGACCCGGGCTCGGGGATCCCGATCCCGGCGAGCGCCGCGACGATCTCGGAGCGGGTTCAGAACGCCTTCTGCCCGGCGAAGGAGGTCGAGGGGAACCCGGTGGTCGAGGCGGTGCGCTTCATTGTGCTGCCCTGGGAGGGACGGCTCACGGTCGAGCGGCCGGCGAAGTACGGCGGGCCGCTCGAGTTCACCGAGGAGTCCTCGTTCCTCGCGGAATGGACGGCGGGCCGCCTCCACCCGCAGGACGTGAAGGGAGCGGTCGCCGCGGCGTTCGACCGGCTCATCGCGCCCGCCCGCCGTTATTTCGCGGACCACCCCGAGCTCTCTCCGGCCGCGTTCGCGGACGCCCCGCCCAGCAGTTCTTGAACGGCGTCCCCCTCGGGCGCGGACGCGGCGACGGACGATGGCGAAACGCCCGGCGTCCGCGCCGACGTCCGAGGTGCCGGGAACGCTCCTCCGGCGCATCGTTAAATATCGAAGGCCGTAGCAGGCCCCACACCCGTGAGCCGAGGACCCCCCGATCCGGGGGTTCCGCTGACGCGAGGAACGAACGATGGCGCGACCGATCTACGTGCGATTCGAGACCCCGAGCGACCTCGCCGACAAGGCCCTGCAGCTCGTGCAAGTCGCGAGCGAGACCGGGAAGATCCGGGTCGGCACGAACGAAGTGACGAAATCGAGCGAGCGCGCGGAAGCGAAGCTCGTCATCATGGCGGAGGACGTCGACCCCGTCGAGATCCTCGTGCACATCCCGATGCTCTGCGAGGAGAAGCGGATCCCGTACCTCTACGTTCCGAAGAAGCAGCGGCTCGGCCAGTCGGCCGGCCTTTCGAAGTCCGCGGCGAGCGTCGCGGTGGTGGAGGCGGGCGAGGCCCGGACCCTGCTCGAAGAGATCTCCGCGGCGTTCCCGACCCTGAAGAAGTAACGGACGGCCGAACGGACGCGAGGGAGAACCGATGGCGGAAGAGAAGGGCTCGCCGGCCGAGGTCGTCGAGCTGGTCGGCCGCACCGGCATGGCGGGCGAAGCGACGCAGGTGAAGGTCCGCGTGCTCGCCGGCCGCGACCGCGGCAAGATCATCACGCGGAACGTCGCGGGCCCGATCCGGCTCGGGGACGTCCTCATCCTCCGGGAGACGGCGCGCGAGGCGCGCAAGCTCTCGGTCCGGTAGGTCGGCATCGGAGCGGAGGACGTCGATGGTCGTCAAGCGTTCGTGCTCGTTCTGCGCCCGGGAGATCGAACCCGGCACCGGCATGATGTTCGTGAAGCGGGACGGCACCGTGTTCAATTTCTGCACTTCCTCCTGCCGCAAGCAGCAGCTCAACCTCGGACGCGTCGGCCACCGGTTCAAGTGGACGCGCGCCCACGAGCTGAAGCGCGCGGCCGACCGCTCCTCGGCGCAGCGCGGTGCGGTCCCCGCCGGAAAGCCCGGCCGAGAGCGCCCCGGCCGCCGGACGAGCGCGCCCGCCCCCAGCCCGACGCCCACGCCGGCTCCCGCGCCCGCGCCCGAAACCCCGCCCGCGGTCGCCGCCGCTCCGAAGGAGAGCGCGGCGAGCTCCGAGCCGGCCGCGGCGACGAGCCCCCGCACGACCAAGCCGCGCCGTCCCCGCAAGAAGCCGCCGACCCCGGCGACCGAGTGAACGGCCCCCTCCCCGTCGGCGTCGCGTCGCGCGTGGAACGGAATCCGTAAGCCTTCCGGCGGCGCGCGGTTCGCCGCATGCGCTCCGACGAACCCTGGGTCTCTCCGACCGACCTCGCGGATTACACGTACTGTCCGAGGTCCTACTGGTACCGGCACCACCCGCCCCCGGGAGGGACGAGCCGCGCCTCCCAACGGAGCGCGCGCGGCGGCGTCCGCTACCACGAGCGCGTTCTCGCCGCCGAACGGCACCGGGACGAGCGCGGAGGGGCGTACTGGGCGATCTTGCTCGTCGGGTTCGCGCTCGCCGCGCTGGGAGCATGGTGGATCTTCCGCCCGTAAGCGCCCCGCTCCTCGCGGCGGTCGTCCTCCTCCTCGGCCTCGCGCTCGCCGTCGGGGCGCTGCGGGCCCTCGCCCGCCGTCGCGCCGACCGCGCGTACGGGGCGCTCGTCGCCGTGGACGCCGGGCGCCCGGCGACGTTGCGTTCGGAGCGCTACCGGCTCGTGGGGCGGCCGGACGAACTGCGCCGCCTCGCCGACGGACGGGTGGTGCCGGTGGAATTCAAGAGTCGAGCGACCCCGCCGCGCGGCCCGAGCCCTTCGCACGTCGTCCAGGTACGGGCGTACTGCCTCCTCGTGGAGGAAACGACCGCGGCCTCCCCGCCCTACGGACTGCTCCGCTACTCGGACGGCGAGTTCCGCGTCCGCTGGGATGAGCGCGCGCGCGAAGAACTGCTCGCGCTCCGCGCGGAGCTGATGCGACCGTACGACGGGCGGGCGACCCCCTCGCCGGGCCGATGCGCCCGTTGCCCGTGGTTCGGCGTCTGCGACGCCCGGGTCACCTAGCGAACGCCCAGTAGACGTCCGTGATGTACGGGAGCCGGATCCTCGAGCGGCCGCGGGTCTCGGGTTCGGTCGCGAGCATCTCCCGGACCTTCGCGGCGACCTCCCGCTGCTCCTTTTCCGAAAGGATCGCGATCGTGCTGACCGACAACGCGCGGTCGACGAACTGCGCCGGGGTTCCGACCTGGTAGTGGCGGAACGCCCGGTACTGGAGGCGGGTGAAGCCGGAGCTCTTTCGGAAGAACGCCGGCCGCAGGACCGTGGCCCCGTAGGAACCTCCCTTGCGTTTCCGCCACGGGGGAGCCGTCCGGCGAGCCCCTTCGAGGATCTCGCTCAAGCGACGCGACCAGCGCACCGCGTCGTCCCGCGTGTTCCAGACGAGGCCGACCCCTCCGCCCGGGCGCAGCACCCGTCGGATCTCCTTCAGCGCGGGCCGGGGGCGGAACCAGTGGAACGCCTGGGCGCTCACGACCGCGTCCGCGAATCCGCTGGGGAGCGGGATCGCCTCGGCCGTCCCGTCGAGGACGGGCACGTCGGGGACGACCCGCTCGAAGACCGCCCGCATCCCGGCGGTCGGCTCGACCGCGACGCGCGCGGCCCCCAGCGGGGCCAGCGCCCGCGTGAACTTCCCGGTGCCGCTCGCGAGGTCGACCACGGTCCGCGACGGCCCGAGATGGAAGACCCGCCCCAGATGACGGACCGCCGCCGCGGGGTAGTCCGGACGTCCCCGTTCGTACGCTTCCGCGGCGTGGTCGAACCCGCGCACGGCGGCATGCGTTCGGGACCGCGAGGAGGACACGGCTGGCCGAACCTCGTCCGCCTACCCCGGGAGCAACGGGGCACCGGGCCCCGACCCCGCGTCGGTCGGGAGCTCCCGGTGGGCCCGGTAGACCCCGATGCCGCGCCCGAACAACAGACCGAGGCTGAACCCGAAGAGCAGGTCGACCACGATCAGGGCCACGAGCGCCGCCACGGACGGGGGCGTGGGAGGCGGGTACGTGACGAGCAACCCGGAAAGACCGAAGACCGCGACCTCGGCCCCGATCCGCGCGAGGAAGAGCCCGAGGTAGAGCGCCGGGACGTGCCAGGAAAGCCGGTAATACCACTCCCCGTTCCGTTGCTCGAACCGGACGATGCGCTGGACGTACGGGATCGCGAGCAGGGCGGCCGCGACCGGGACCGCGACATAGGCAGCGACGAGCAGGTCGGCGTTCGAGCCCCACGTGGCCACGGCGGCGTACAGGGTGGAGAACGCGAGCCCTCCGAACAGGAGGGCATAGAATCCCGCGAACCCGAAGAGGCGCCCGGTCGAGTACCGGGTTCCCCGGATCTGCAGGTATGTGCGCCGCGCCAGGATCAGGACGATGAACAGGAGGACGATGAGCGCGGTGTTGACGTCCGGGGGGGGCGCGCTCGACACGCGGGCCGCAGACCGGGAACGGTACTAAACGCTGAGTCCCGCGCTCGGGAGAAACGCCCGGCGCACGGCCCGCGCCCGCTCCGGGGGAGGGTCGGCCCGGCCGGGACCGCGGGGCACGAAACCTTTTACCCGCCGGTCGGGCTCGGCGACCCCGATGGCGGAAGGGAACGTCGAGCGGACCTTTGCTCTCGTGAAGCCGGACGGTGTGCGTCGGGGCCTGGTCGGGGAGATCGTGACCCGGTTCGAGCGCAAGGGCCTCAAGGTGGTCGCCGCGAAGATGCTTCGCGTGGCTCCCGAGCTCGCCCAGCGCCACTATGCCGAACACCAGGGAAAGCCGTTCTACCCCGCGCTCATCCAGCACATCACCTCGGGGCCGGTGCTCGCGCTCGCGCTCGAGGGGCGCTCCGCGATCGCGGTCGTGCGGCTGCTCACGGGCGCGACCAACCCCCAGACCGCCGCGCCGGGAACGGTCCGCGGTGACCTCGCCCTCGGAATCACCCCGAACCTGATCCACGCCTCCGACTCGGCGGAGTCGGCGGCCCGGGAGCTCGCGCTCTACTTCACTCCGGAAGAGTACCTCGCCTACTCGCGCGTGGGCGAGGAATACTTCTAGAACGATGGCAAGCGCGCTCTCGGACGCGGCGCGGGCGCTCCGACGCGGCGGGCTCGTCGTCTATCCCACGGACACCCTCCTCGGCCTCGGCGCGCTCGCCGGTCACCGGGGCGCGGTGCGCCGGCTCCTCGCGGCGAAAGGTCGCTCGCCCGCGCAACCGATCTCCGTCTGCGTGAGCTCGACCGAGGAGGTCGAACGGTACGCCCGGGTCTCCCCGGCGGCCCGGCGGTTCCTCCGTCGGCACCTCCCGGGACCGTTCACGGTCCTGCTCGCTCCCTCGCCCGAGGGCCGGCGGGCGTTCGCCCCGAGCGTGGGCGGCCGGGCCATGATCGGCTTTCGCGTCCCGGACCACCCGGTCGCGCGCGAGCTCGCTCGGGCCGCGGGACCGATCACCGCCACCTCGGCGAACCGGCACGGGGCGCCGGCCGCGCGCACGCCCGGCGAGGCCCGGCGGGCGCTCGGCCGTTCCGTGGCCGTCTACCTTCCCGCCTCGCCCCCCGGCTCGGGGCGCCCGTCGACGCTCGTCGACCTCATCGGGCCCGAACCGCGCGAGATCGTGAGGAACTGACCGCGCATGGCCCGATACCCTCCGGACCTCGATCGCTGGCGCGACGCGGCGAAGATCGCGGCGCGGGCCCGGGAGCTCGGGCTCCGTCTCGCCGTTCCCGGGGCGCGCCTTGCGGACGTCGCGAACGAGGTCGAGGAGTACATCCGATCCCAGGGGGCCCAGCCGTCGTTCCCCGCGAACCTCTCGCGCAACGACCAGGCCGCCCACTTCACCCCGGCGCCCCACGACACGGTCACGCTCGCGGAAGGGGACCTCCTCAAGGTCGACGTCGGCGCCCACATCGAAGGGGCGATCGCCGACACCGCCGACTCGGTGGAGGTCGGCGGGACGCACCGCTACGACCACCTGATCCGGGCGGCGCGCGAGGGCCGGGCCGCCGGGATCGCCCACGTCCGGGCCGGGGCGCGGGTCGACGAGGTCGCGAGCGCGATCGCCGAGGCGATCCGGGCGCGGGGGCTGAAGCCGGTCGCGAACCTGACCGGCCACTCGATCGAGCGGTACCTGCTCCACGCCGGAAAATCGATTCCGAACGTGCCCGGGGCCAGCACCGACGTGCTCGAGGAGGGCGAGGTGATCGCGATCGAGCCGTTCGCGACCCACGGGGCCGGGGAGATCGCGAACGGTCCGTTCGGCAACATCGTCCGTTTCCGTGCGGACCCCGGGAACTCCGACCCCGCGCTCTCGGCCCTGTTCGGCCGGTTCCGGACCCTGCCGTTCACCGCGCGCTGGGTCACCGCGCCCGAGGAAGCGGGCGCGCTCGAGCGCTACCGGCGAAAGCTGCAGACGTATCCCGTGTTCGTCGAGCGCGGCCGCGGCATCGTCGCCCAGGCGGAGCACACGGTGCTCGTGGGCGCCGCCGGCCCCGAGGTCCTCTCGGGCCCGTGAATCGGACCCGCCGCTAGCGTCGCGGGTGCTCGAACTCGGCGCGCGCGAGCGCCGCCCCCTTCACGACCGATTCGATCTTGGCGCGCGCCACCGAGAGGCTGCGGGTGCGCAGGCCGCAATCCGGATTGACCCAGATCCGCTGCGGGTCCCCGAGGTACTTCACGGCCCGGCGGATCCGGTCCGCGACGACCTCGGGGGACTCGACGGCGTCCCGGTGGACGTCCGCGACCCCGAGCCCCACTTCCCGGGTGTCGCCGTAGTCGGCGAGCACCTTCAGCACGGCGTAGCCGTCATGCCCCGCGGTGTCCCGGTTCGCGAACTCCCACGCCCACTGCCGGCACCGTTTCGCCTCGAGGAGCGCGGGCAGGAGGTCCGCGTAGTTCGAGTAGCAGATGTGCATCGAGAACTCCGCGTCGAGACCGTCCGTCGCGGCGTTGAAGCCGTCGACGACGATCGACGCCTCGTCCGGGTGCGTGCCGGCCGCCGGCTCGTCGATCTGGATCACCCGGCAGCCCGCGTCGATGAGCGCCGCGAGGGTGGGCCGGAGCGCCCGGCGGGCGAGGTCGACCACGAACTCGCGCTGCGCCGCCCGACGCGCCGTCCGGCCCTTCCAGCCGGGCTGACGGGCGAGGTAGTACTCGTTGTACGACCAGTCGGCGAGCGTGTACGGGCCGGTGATCGGGAGCTTCGGCTCCGCGCGCGCGTGCCGCTTCACGAACTCGAACTCGTCGACGTGGTAGGGGCGCTCGAGACGGACCTCGCCCGTCACGGACGCCTTGAGGTAGTACTTGTTGTCGAAGGAGCGGACGTGCCCGCCGAAGCGGAACCCCTGCATCTGGCGGATGGGGTACTCGTACATCTCGATGCGACGGGCTTCCCCGTCGTAGACCCGGTCGAGGCCGGCGGTCTCGAGGAACCGCAGCGCAAAGAGCGCGCCCAGGTCTCGGACCGCCTCCGGGGGAGCGTCCTCGGGGCGACCGGTCAGCAGGGCGTCGCGGACGGCGGGCGCTTCGGCCGCGAAGCCGACCCGCGCGTCCCAGCTCGTGAGCTCGGCCCGCGCGCTCTCGTCGAGCGCTTCCGAGCGCTGCCCCTGGAGCTGCCAGCGCGGCTTCGCGAGGCTCCCGATCTCCTGCGTCGGGAAGAGCGCCCGCGTCACGGCGAACTCCCGGCGAGCGCCGCGCGAACGGCCGGCAGGACCTCGAGCTTTCGGGTCGCGGCGTCCCACGGGAGCAGGTCGAGCGGACCCCCCGGGCCGAGCCAGACCGCGGGCGCCGGCCGGCGGGCGTGCGCCGCTCGCACGACGCGCGCCACCTCCGTCGGGTCCTCTTCGAGCGTGGTCCGGGAATCGAGGACGCCGAGCCCGAGCCCCTGGCGGGACGGGCCGGCGGGGAGCTGTTCGACCTCGGTTTCGGTGAGGTCGACGCCGACCGCCGACACGGGAAGTCGGTCGAGGAGCGGGAACGCGGGGCGCGCGTCGGCGCCGTACGTCCAGACGATCGAGGAGCCGCCGTTGAGCGCGGCCTCGACCGCGCGGTAGCCGGCGACCACGGCTTCCGCGCGCGGGCCCTCGGGCGGGCGGACGACGAGCTGCGGCTCCGAAAAGAGGAACGTCGAGAACCCCCGTCCGCGCAGTTCGCGCACCTCCTCGCCGAGGAGACGGCCGAGGCGGTGGATGAGCGCGGGCTCGGTCTCGCCCGAACGGTTGTCGAGCATGACGGTGAACGAGTACGGGCCCGGGAGGAGGACGCGCGCGTTCGCGGCCGTCCCGAGGAGCGGCGGCGGGAGCCGGGCCGCGACCGCGCCCGCGGTGCGTCCGGGCGGAGCGAGGAGGATCGGTTGGCGGTAGAAGGTGTTCGTCTCGAGCCAGCGGGTGAGCGGGCCGACTGTGAACCCCTCCCACGTCTCGGCGAACGGTCGGAAGAGGTCGGGCCAGCGCAAGTACCCGGCCGTCGGTCCGTCGAACCCGAGCCGGTGTTCGAGCGCGAGCACCTCGCGTTCCGTCTTCGCAAACAGTTCCTCGAGCGTGTCGGCGCTCGTGCGGCCCCGGTCGAAGTCCCGGGTGGCGGCGACCAGCGCCTCGGAGCGGGGGAACGGGCCGGTGAGACCGGTACGGACGTTCATCGCGCGTCCCGACCCGGGGACGGTCTTAACGCTGACGAATTTCGGGAAGAGTTCGGGCGAAGAAACGCGGTTGCACGAGGGGAAAACGCGGCGTCCGCTATCCGTCGAGGTTCGCCGCCACGATCCGGTCGAAGTCGTCCGGCTTCGGCGGCCAGCCTTCGGTCATGTAGCGCACGAACGCAGCGAGCGAGCCCTGGGTCAGCGCCTCGTTGCGCACCCGCTCGAAGCCGATCGTGGAGACGTACCGCTCGACGAGCGCGTGCTTCGCGCCGTAGTGTGCCGGGTAGACCTCGGTCTCGCTCGGGAGGGCCAGCAGCTTCTCGGTGAGCGAGGCGTAGAGCGCTTCCGGCGACCCTCCGCCGAGGTCGGTACGCCCGCAGCTTCCGAGCAGCAGCGTGTCGCCGGTGAACGCCTTGTCGCGGACCTTCAGCGTCAGATGGTCGGGGGTGTGGCCGGGCGTCTCGAGGACAACGACCTCCTCACTGCCGAAACCGAGAGCGTCCCCTTCCGAGAGCGCGCGGTGCGGATAGTGGGCTTCGGACCGGCGGCTCAGATGGATCGGCGCGTCGGTCGCCGCGTGGAGCGCGGCGTGGCCGGCGAGGTGGTCGGCGTGGGTGTGCGTCTCCACGATGGCGACCAACCGCCACGCGCCCTCGGCGAGCAGCGCGCGGTACGGCGCGATGTCCCGGCCCGGGTCGATGATGACCGCCTCCCGCGCGTCCCGGTCCCCGACGAAGTAGGTGAGGCAGCCGGCGTCCGGGCGGGGGATCTGGCGCAGGAAGAGGTGCGCGGTCGGGTCCTCCGCGGGGTACCGCGCGAGGTCCGGGTCGGCGACGCGCGAGTACTCTTCGAGGCCGCCCTCGAGCGCTGCGGCGAGCGCGAACCCCCGGTGTTGGAGGAATCGCGCGGCTCGCCGCGCCTGGGCGCCGAAGTGGTCGTAGGCGACGAGCGGCCGGTCGCGCGGGAGCGAAGCGAGCTTCGTGCCGATCGCATCGAGCGGTACGTGGAGGTCGCCCGGCAGGTGCACGACCGCCCGTTCCTCGGCCGAGCGGACGTCGAGCAGGAGCGGGGGGCTCCCCGACTCGAGGAGCCGGCGCAGGTCGACCGGAGCAACGAGCGACACCGCATCGGCCCGGGGCGGCCGGACGAAGGGGTGCGGAAGGGTCTCCCGCGGGGCGCTCACGGACCGGCGCAAGCAAACCCGGGCCTATTTAGCCCCGCCCGAACGCGCGGTTTTCGAACGCTCCGGCGCGGGGGGTCCATCCGTCAATTGCCGAACTCCCCGGTCGTCTCCGGCAAAGTGTTAATAAACCGAGGTCGGGTGAACGCCGGTCGATGGCCCAGAGCTCGCCGTCGCCGGTCGATTCGGAGCGCGCCGCGCGTCGGAAGGCGCGCGAGGCCGCCGAGCGGAGCGAGGACCAGACGGACCTCCTCGGCGAGCGGTCGCTCGCGCTTTCCGAGTTCTACGCGGGGAAGGTCGAGACCGTGCCCAAGGTGCCGGTCCGGTCCCTCGCCGACTTCGCGCTCTGGTATACCCCCGGGGTCGCCGCGGTCTCGCGCGCGATCCACGCCGAACCGGACCGGTCGTTCGACCTCACCGGCCGCTGGAACACCATCGCGATCGTGACCGACGGCTCGCGCGTGCTCGGCCTCGGCGACATCGGCCCCCGCGCCGCGCTCCCGGTGATGGAGGGGAAGGCGCTGCTGTTCAAGTTCCTCGGCGGCGTCGACGCGATCCCCATCCCGATCCAGGTGAAGTCGCCGGACCAGTTCATCGCGACCGTCGAGGCGCTCGCGCCCGCCTTCGGGGGGATCAATCTCGAGGACATCGCGTCGCCGAAATGCTTCGGGATCTTGGAGGAGCTCCAAAAGCGCCTCTCGATCCCCGTCTGGCACGACGACCAGCTCGGAACGGCCGCGGCCACCGTCGCGGGGCTCCTCAACGCGCTCGAACTGACCCACCGCTCGATCCGCGACTCGCGGATCGTCCTGCTCGGGGCCGGCGCCGCGAATCTGGTGACCGCCCGCCTATTGCTCACGCTCGGGCTCCCGGCGCACCAGCTCACGCTCGTCGACCAGAAAGGGGTCCTGCACGCCGATCGGGAGGACCTCGACGAGCTCGAGCTGCGCAACCCGTGGAAGTACCGCCTCGCGCTCAAGACGAACGGCGGGGGCCGCACGGGCGACCTGCTCGCGGCGCTCACGGGCGCCGATGTGCTGCTCGCCGCATCGACCCCGAACCCGGACACCGTCCGCCCCGAACACGTGCGCGCGATGGCGAAGGACCCGGTCGTTTTCGCCCTCGCGAACCCGGTACCCGAGATCTGGCCGGGGGTGGCCCGGGGGGCCGGCGCGGCGGTCGTCGCGACGGGGCGCAGCGATTTCCCGAACCAGGTCAACAACTCGCTCATCTTCCCGGCGGTCTTCCGCGGGGTGCTCGATGCCCGGGCCCGGTCGATCCCCGACGACGTGGTCCTCGCGGCCGCGACGGAGCTCGCGCGCGGGGCCGCGCTGAAGGGCCTCTCCGCGCAGCACCTCCTCCCGACGATGGAGGAGCCCGAGGTCTTCCCCGCCATCGCCGCGGCCGTGGGCGACACCGCGGTCCGCCTCGGCATCGCCCGGAGGAAGCTCACGCACGACGAGTTCCTCGAGCGGGCGCAGACCCTCATGGGACGCTCGGGGAAGCTCGTGCGGGCCCTCGCCCGCGCCCGTCTTACGCCTCCGATGCCTCGCCCTCCCGCCCGACGGAGGCGAAGTCGATGAGCGGTTCGAACGGGGACGGCGGGGGAAGCGCGGGCGGACCGGGCGAGACGCCGTCGGTCCCGATCCATCTGCGACCGGCGCGCGAAGCGGACGTCGCGGCGCTCGTTCCGTTGCTGATCCGCCTCAAACGCCTCAACGAGGAGTTCGACCCGCTCCTCCGGGTGCGGGAGGACGCGGAGCAGCAGGCGAAGCAGATCCTGAAGGCGGACATCGCGAACCCGAAGGCGGTGGTCCTCGCGGCGGAGGGCGTCGGGGCGGACAAGGACAAGGTGGTCGGTTTCGTGCGGGCGCTCGTGCGCGAACGGCCGTTCTACGCGCCCGAACACGAGGGCGTGATCCTCGACATCTACCTCCTCCCGCTCTACCGTCGGCACGGGGTCGGCGAGTATGTGCTGCGGGAGACCTCGAACCTGCTCAAGTCGAAGGGCGCGGGCGTCGTGACCGCGGAGTTCCCCGCCCAGAACGAGATCGCGAGCCGATTCTACACGAAGCGCGGGTTCCGTCCGATCACCGCGGTCCAGGCGCGCTCGCTGTAGATCGGCCACGGGCGCCGAGACCCCGCGGCTGCCCCGCGACGGCCGCCGCCCCACGGTGGGCCCGCGGCGTGCGACCTCCGGCCCGCGGGAACTGCCGAAGTGGACCGCAGGTTCGAACGGTGCCGAGCGGTCTCACTCGTCGGGGTAGGCGTTCCAGGCGGACCCGCGCACCCGCTGAATGACCCCGTTGACCCGGTCCGCGCGCTGGATGTCGCCTTCGACCTCGTAGGCAAGGAATCCCGGTCCTCGCGCGACGTGGTACCAGTAGAAGCCGACCCGCACCGGTCGCACGAGGAGCCCGTGGGCTTCGGCCCGCTCGAGGATGGCTCGCAGGGCCTCCGGGGGGGCCGTCGTTTCCAGGCGCGGGGAGCGTCGCGGCGGGGCGTAGAAGCTGACCCACTGCGGGTTCGCCACGCGCGGGTCACCCTTCCGAAGGACCCGCTCGCGGTCCGTGGTGAATTCGCGCAGGTCGACCTTGAAGCTCGGGTCGGTCCACTCGGCCCGGATCGACTTGCCGCCGGGCGGCACGAACTCGACGCCCCGCTCGTCGATCCGGAGCGTCGAGGGCCCGGTCGATGTGGCCGGGCGGCCGACGGCGATCGCGACCGCGAGCAGCACGACCGCCCCGAACCCGAGGAGGAGCGCGAGCCCGCTCCCGCCCGCCGCGTGGTCCGCCGCCACGAGGATCGCGAAGAACAGCAGGAAGACGCCGAGGCCGCCGGCGAGCGCCGCGGGAACCGTTCGAGCCGCCCGCGCCTCCTTGCCGAGAGCGAGCTCGGGAGCGATCTCGAAGGAGAGGGGACGACCGAGCGGGGCCGACGGGGTCGAAGAGCCGAGGGGGAGGTCCGGTACGGGTGCGCCCATGGGGAGGTGAGGCGAATCCGGGCCCGAGTACTTAGAGAACTCCCGCGGGAGTCCGACCCGAACGGGCCGGGGTGGGACGCCCCCCGTCCGTTCGCACGGCGGGGTGCTCACGTCTCACGAAATCCGCGCTCCCGAGCCGGGCGCGATCCGGAGCGAACCCCGATGATCGGGCACTCGACGGCCGTCCCGCGATGTCACCGTCTTTAGTCACGACAGCTCTGCTTCGGGGGATGTTGCGGCTTCAGTTCCGATTTCAGCATCGGTGTCCGGTGAGTCGTCTCTCCTTGGAGTTTCCCAAGGTCACGTTTTCCGAGTGGCGCAACAACCGAATGCACTACATCTCGGTCGCCGAGTGCGACCCCACGATGATCCCCTCGATCCGCCGGAGGCTTCGCGCGATCCTCTCCTCGGACAAAGGCGCCATGACCGGGGACAAGCTCCTTCCCGAGCGGGGATTGACCACCCCTCCCGCGCTCGTCCTGCGCTGTTTCAGCCGGCAAGATTCGATCGCGAAGATCTTCGATCGCAACACCGCGGTGCCGCTCTACCCCATCGTCTACCGGGTCGGTTGGGAATACTATCGGACCCTCGTCCTGGACCGCACTCGTTCGCCGCACCTGATCCAAGAGTTCAGCGAGCGGGGAAAGGTCGAAGTGATCCGCACGGCCTCCGCCCGGGCGGACCGGCCCGCGGAGTCGATCGCGATCCAGCTGGACGAGTTGACCGCGAGCATGACCGACCTCCAAGTGGAGGCGGTGGTCCGCTCGGTGTCGGGAGGGTACTTCGATGTTCCTCGCAAAGCGCGCCTCGGCGAGATCGCCGGAAGAACGGGCGTGCCCCGGAGGACGTTCGGGGAGCATCTCCAGAAGGCCGAGGGCAAGCTCCTTCGGGGGCTGACTCCGTATCTCGCCCTGATCCGTCCTCCCGAGCGCTCTTCGGCCTCGGGGCCCGGTGGGCCGAATCCTCCCCCGGTGGCCGGCGCCGGACGAGCGCCCCGATCCAGCCGCCCCACGGGCGGTCGGACCGGCGCCAAGGTGCGGACGAGGAAAGCACCTGCCGCCCGGCGCGGGCCCTGACCTTAAGCGAACCGGCTCCCTCCGGGGAGCATGCCGAAGGCCCCCGACGCGTCCGCGCCGAAGTTCCTGCGCCGTGGAAAAGTGAAGGAGGTCTACGAGATCTCCCCGACCGAGCTCGAGTTCCGGTTCACGAACGACATCTCGGTCTTCGATAAGCACATCCCGAGCGAGATCCCGCACAAGGGCGAGACGCTCGCGCGGACCGCCGCCTACTGGTTCGAGCTCTGTTCGCGCCTCGGCGTACCGCACCACTACCTCGGGCTCGCGGGCCCGACCGCGATGCGCGTGAAGCGCGTCCAGGTCGTTCCGAAGCCGACGACGCTCGGCCCGCATCCGAAGGGGTACTTGGTCCCGCTCGAGCTGATCGTGCGGTACTATCTCGCCGGGTCAATGTGGGACCGCGTGAAGGCCGGCAAGGTCTCCGCGGAATCGCTCGGCTTCCCGAAGGGAAGGGCCCTGAAGTACGCCGAGCCGCTTCCCCAGCCCCATTTCGAGATGACGACCAAGCTCGAACCGGTCGACCGGTTGCTCACGACGGAGGAGGCGCTCTCCCTCTCGGCCCTCGACCCGAAGCAGATCGACGCGATCCGCGAGATGATCCTCAAGATCGACGTGGCGATGCAGAAGGAGATCGGGCCGCGCGGCCTCATCCACGTGGACGGGAAGAAGGAGTTCGCGGTCGACGCGGACGGGGCGCTCATGGTCGTCGACACGTTCGGAACGGCCGACGAGGATCGGTTCTGGGACCAGGCCGCCTACGAGCGGGGTCGCCAGGTCGACTTCTCGAAGGAGTTCGTCCGCCAGCACTACCGCCAGAGCGGCTACTACGACGCGCTCCTCAAGGCCCGGGATGCGAAGGCCGCCGAGCCCCCGATCCCGCCGCTCCCGCCCCTCCTGGTCGACGAGGTGAGCCGGCTCTACACCACGGTCTACCAGCGTCTCACGGGCGAGCCGTTCGTCCCGCTCGCCCACTCCGGGTAGCCCCCGCCGTTCACCGTTTCGCGACCCCTCCCGTACCCTTATCTCCCCGCGCCCCGGTCGGTCGAACGTGCCGTCCAAAACGACCGCCAAAACCGCCGGTGCCGAGGAGGCCGCCGCGCCTCCGAAGCCGGCGATCGCCCTCGAGGACCTCCCCGGGATCGGGGGGATCACCGCCGAAAAGCTGCGCGAGAACGGCTACACCGACCTGATGGAGCTCGCGGTCGCCTCCCCCGGCGACGTCGCCGAGGCCGCGGAGATCGGGGTCGCGATCGCCCAGAAGATCATCGGCGAGGCCCGGCGCAAGGCGGACGTCGGAGGGTTCGAGAGCGGCACGACGCTCCTCGAGCGACGGAAGAAGCTCGGGCGCATCACGACCAATTCGAAGGCGCTCGACGAGCTCCTCGGCGGGGGCGTCGAGACGCAGGCGATCACCGAGTTCTCGGGCGAGTTCGGGACGGGCAAGACCCAGCTCGGGCACCAGACGGCGGTCGACGTCCAGCTCGCCGCGTCGCAGGGCGGCCTCGAGGGCGAGGTCGTCTACATCGACACCGAGAGCACGTTCCGGCCCGAGCGCATCGTCGATATGGCGAAGGGGGTCGGCCTCGACCCGGAGGAGACGCTCGGCCACATCCATGTCGCGCGGGCGTTCAACTCGAACCACCAGATGCTCCTCGTCCAGAAGGCCCAGGAGCTCGCGCGCGAGAAGCCGATCCGGCTGCTCGTCGTCGACTCGCTCACGGCGCACTTCCGCTCGGAGTACCTCGGACGGGCCGAGCTCGCGCCCCGCCAGCAGCACCTGAACCGGCACCTGCACGAGCTCCTGCGCTTCGCGGACACCTACAACGCTTCGATCGTCGTCACGAACCAGGTCTCGGCGCGACCGGACATCCTCTTCGGCGACCCCACCCGGCCGATCGGCGGGAACATCGTCGCCCACGCGGCGACGTACCGCGTCTACTTGCGGAAGTCGAAGCCCCCGAAGCGGATCGCGCGCCTGATCGATTCGCCGAACCTCCCCGAGGGCGAGGCGGTCTTCTCGCTCACCACGGAAGGGATCCGGGACTAACTAGCCCCGCGCCCGGAACGCGGTTCCCCAGTCGGGGCGGGTCCCGTTGCGGTCCGTGAACCCGTACTCCTTCGCGAGCGTCCACGAACCGAACACCTGGCCGGATTTCCGGTGGACCCGGGGGTCCGCCGCGAGCGCCACGATCGCGCGGCCGAGGAAGTACGGGGTCTCGGAGAACTCGAAGCGACGCACCTTCCCGGCGGCGTCGCGCCAGTTCTCCTCGGTGACCCCGAACTGGTCGAGCATGAACTCGGAGCGCAGGAACCCGGGCGTCACCGCGACCGCGCTCAGGTGCGGGAGCTTCGCCTCTTCGAACTCCTCGTGGTAGGCGAGCGCGAGGCGGATGACGGTCGACTTCACGAGGTCGTAGAAGAGACTCCCCCGGTACTCGAGGTGGTCGCCGTCGGTGATCTCGAACACGATCCCCCGCTTCCGGGCGACCATGAGCGGCACGGCGTAGCGGCTCGTCAGGATGTGCGAGAGGACCGCCCGCTCGAGCATCGTCCGGCCGAGCGCGTAGGACATCGTCCACGGCGGCTTTCCCCACTCCGTGAGCTCCTCCCCGCCCCAGATGTCGTTCACGAGGATGTCGAGCCGCCCGCGCTCGCGCCGGGCGATCCGGCGAACGAGGCGTCGCACCTCGGGTTCGAGCGTGTGGTCGACGCGGATGGCGTACCCGCGGCCGCCGTACGCGCGGATCAGTTCGGCCGTCTCCTCGATCGTCTCGGGACGGCCCGGGGTGGCCGCATGGCCGCGGGTGCTGCGGCCCGTGGCGTAGACCGTGGCGCCCGCGAGCGCGAGGCTGACCGCGATCGCCCGGCCCGCGCCGCGGGTCGCGCCCGCGACGAGCGCGACCTGGCCGCGCAGCGGCTTGCGGACCGCCGGGGGCCATCCCTGGTCGGGGGGCTGCGAGCGCGGACCGGCGGCCGACGGAGACTTCCGCCGCGTCATGAATCGACGAGCCTCCCCGCCTTCACCAGCGCCGTCCCGTCGACCGTGAGGTCGGCTCCCCGCAGGATGAGCCACGCCCACCAGTAGACCGTGTTCGTTCCGCCGGCGGTGTCGTTGCGGCCCAGCTGCAGGGTGAGCGTGCCCGCCCCCTGGTCCAGAAGGAGCGGGGCCATCGAGATGCGGTCGTTGAGACCGACCGAAAGGATCCCGACGCGGTCCTTGCCGGCCCCTCCCCGCTCGTAGCTCTGGGAGAACAGCTCCTGTCCCCGGTCGTAGGCGAACCGCACGAGGCGCCCGGACTCGAACGTCCACCGGCCGCCTTCGACTTCGCCCACGGTGTCGAAGACCCCGACGGAGTTCAGAACGTTCGAGCGGAACGTACCGTCCGCCACGCGTTCGTCCAGCGCGACCGAGACGACGCCGGCGGGCAGCTGGACGAGACTCCAATCGCCCTTCGCCCGGGCCGGAGGAACCCGCCCGTCCGAGACCGCGGGTCGGCGATGGCGGAGGCCGAGCCGCAGCCGGGTGCCGTTCGGGTGCGAGATCTCGAGCTCCGTCCCCTCCCGAAGGAGGAGCGAAAGACGTCGCGCGCGCCGATGCAGGAGGCCGGGGTCGAGCGAAGTGCCGGCCACGAGCTCTTCCTTCCAGGTCGCAAGGTCGACGCCGTACATCCGAGCGGAGGCGGCGGAGACCCGACCGAGCGCGAGTTGGACCGCCCGCGTGCCGGCCTTCGCGGCGGCCCCGTAGAGGACATCGGGGTATTCGCCGAGCTTGTACCGGGTCGACCAGGGGAGCGCGTGGGCCCGTTCCCGGTCGCTCGGCCCAAAGAACGTGACGAGGGCGTCCGACTTCGCGATCGCCGCGCGCAGGTGGTCGCCGACGCGCGCGAGGTCCGAGGGGCGGTTCTCCGCGACCGCCGCCCAGTAGGTCGGCTCGTCCTGGTAGACGAGCAGCGGCCGCGCGCGAAGACGGTGGGCCTCGAGCACGAACGCGTTCGCGTACTCGAGCGTCTCCGACCAACTCTCGACCGTGACGTGCTCGCCGGGTCGCACCCCGAGACACTTGCGCAGCACCACGCGCGCCATCTCGCGCGCGGGAGCGCCGGGCGCGATCGAAGCCTTCACGGGGGCTTGGACCGCGGAGGGGTTCTTGAAGCCGGGGTGCCCTGTAACGCTCAGGTCGTAGCGTAAGCGGGCGCCGGCCCCGCTCGCGGCGATCTCGCCCGCCGAGGCGACCCACTGGAACGGGCCGCTCGCCGCGGAGTACGAGTTCAGGAAGAGCCCGATCGCACGGGTCGCTTCGAGCCGGCCGAGCCGTCGGGCGGTCGTGGGCGCGAGGCGCGCGCTCCGCTCGAGCTCGCGATGGACGCGGGCCTTCCACGTCACGGAATCCTCGGACCAATGCAACCGGAAGTTCGGACGTCGAGCGAGCCACTCCCGCAGCTCGGTCGAGGACCCGAGATGGGGGAGCGTCACGACCAATCGAACGGGGCGGCTGCGACCCGTGTTCCCCTCCAGCTCCGCAACGAACCGCAGCAGGTCCCGGACCCGCTGGGCCGTACGTCGCGGCGGCGTCAGGACCGGCAGCGGACTCGGGGAAAACGAATCGAGTTCCCTCGGCAGCTCGGGACGGAGGCCCGGTACCGCGACGCCGGCATCGCTCGACCGGGAGGTCGCCCGGGGGCGCGCTGCCGGCCCGAGCGTGAACGCGATCGCGAAATCCGGAGGGCGGAGGTAGAGCCCGACCACGTCGTGCGGCTCGAGCGGAAGCGCCGGGTCCGGTCGAACGGGCGACGCCCCCCACCGCGTGGGGCGGACGCCGAACTCGTCCCACACGCGACGGACCGTCGTGTGACTGACCCCGAACCTCCGGGCCAGGCTGCGGGTGCTCACCCGGCTCGAACCGAACGAGCTTGCGCGCGCGGAGTCCCGGAGGATCTCCCGAAGTTTCGCTTCGGGGATCCCGCCGCGTCGAGGGGAGCGCGGGGCGGGGTGGTCGATGCCGCGAAGACGGGTCGAAAGGAACCGTCGCCGCCACCGGGCGGCGGTCAACCGGCCTACGCCCAGCCGCCGGGCGATCTCGAGATCCTGCCGCCCGTTCGCGGCCTCGAGGATGATCCGCGCGCGTTGCGCGCGGGCGTCGTGGGCGGCGGGCCTTCGGGCCCAGCGGAGCAGGGTCGCGCGCTCCTCGGGACTCAACACGACAGCCGGTGCGACGCGCACGACCGGTCAGGTCCTCCGAGGGGTTTAGCCCCATCGGGAGCCGCGGGCCGGAATAAGTAGCATCCTAGTTGTTCCAGCACGACATCGCTTGATAACCCTCGGCCGAGTTCGCCCGTGCATGTCCGCGAAACCCCGCGCCCCCCGAACCGCGTCCACGAAGAGATCGGCCCCGAGCCCCCAGGAGATCGCCCCCGGCGTCTTTGTGGGCGGGTGGGACGATGCCGTCAAGTTCGCCGGCAAGCGATTCTGCGTGCTCGACGAAGCACCGGACGAAATGCCCGCGGGCACCCACGTGCCGATCTACGACGATGCGAAGGACGCCCCGATCGTCCCGAACCTCGAGCGCTTGGCCGCGGAGATGCGCGCCGCCCGCAAGGCGGGCGACCCGGTGATCGTCTACTGCGGCCACGGGATCCGGCGCGGGCCCCTCGGGGCCGCGTGGTACCTCCACCGGGCCGAGAAGCTCTCGCTCGAGCAGGCGTACGAGCGGATCCGGGCGGTCCGGCCGAAGATCGAGACGGCGGCGGAATGGATCGGGCACCCGGAAGGGCTCGAGTCGTAGCGAGGACCGGACCTTCATGCACCCCGAGAGCAACCCCGACGTGCGCTGGGTCGCCTCGCTCGCGGACGTCTCGGAGGCGCGCGCCCAGAAGTTCGTCGACGAGGCCCAGGGCGACCGAACCCTCTACCGGCATCTCGACCGGATGCACCGCTTGGGCGGCCGCCCCTCGTACGTCGAGATCGACGCCCCGATCGAGCTCTACGCGCTCGTCCGTCTGCTGCGCCCCCGGCACGTGGTCGAGGTCGGCGTCTCGTCGGGCGTCTCCTCGACCTACCTGCTCCGGGCGCTCGACCGCGAGGGCCGCGGCACGCTCCACTCGGTCGACCTTCCGAAGGTCGAAACGCCCCAGTTGGCCCGCGGGCGGCACCGCTACCCGTCCTGGGCGCTCCCTCCCGGCCGGTCGTCGGGGTGGGCGGTCCCGTTCCCGCTGCGCGCGCGCTGGGACCTTCGCCTCGGCGACAAACGCCGGGTCGTACCGCTCCTCGCGGAGGAGGAATTTCCCGTGGGGATGTTCGTCTACGACGTGCCCCACAACGAGGCCGACGCCGCCCGCGAGTTCGCCGCGGTCGACCGGCGGTTCCAGAACGGCTCCGTGGCGATTGCCGACCACGGCCCCGGGGGAGGTCTCTGCGCTCCGCTGCGGCGATGGGCGCGGGCCCGCGGTGCGACGCCGCTCCGTTGCGCGGACTTCGGGTTGCACGGATTCCGTAGCGCCGGAAGAGGGCGGGCGCCTACGCGACGGAGCGGGGCGGCTCGCTGACGCGGCGGAGCGCGGTCGCCTTGACGTAGAGCCAGACCGGCACGCCCCGCCGCAACCCGAGTTGGCGAACCGGTTCCGGCGTGACCGAGACGCGCAACTTCGTGCTCGCGCACCGCACGACCAGGGTGACCCCGAGGTCACCGGCCTCGTGCCGGACCTCCTCCACGATGCCGGGAAGGACGTTCCGGGCGCTCGACAGAAAGCGGCGACGGGCGACCACGATCGCTTCGGGGTCGAGAAGGACCGAGACCGGGGTGCCCGACTCGGCAGGAAAGGCGACGCGCAACCGCAGCGAACGCCCGATGCGGACCTCGGGCGTGGGGGCGGCGTGGTACACGCCCTTGAGGAGGTTCGGCGACAGGAACGGAGTGACGGGGTGGGTGTCGAGGAGCTCCACGGAGTCGAAGCCCCCCCGGACGATGCGGTCTCCGAGTTCGGTGAGGGTGGTGCCTCCGTGGGCCGCACCGCCCCGCACCGCGCGCACCACCGGTCCCCCAAAGGCGTGCTCGAGGCGGGCGATCCGGTAGACGGCCCGGTCCCGGGAGATCCCGATCCGCCGGCTCGCCGCGACGAGCGAACGCTCCTTCTCGAGGGAACGCAGGAGCGCCACGTCGGTGCTGGTCACGAGGTCCGCGCGGTGTGTCGTCATGGAGGAGCCCCCGGGGCGGCGAACGGGCGGCCCAAGGGGCGGAGGTTCATCTCCTCGACGTCGAAGCGGACTCGGGAGCGAACGCTTGGGAGGGGAACCGGCACCGGGGGCGCCATCCGCAGTCCCACGGCGAGCGCGTCGACGTGGACCGTGAGGGCGAGGCCCTCCGGGGTCGGGCGGGCACTGCCCACGACCCCTTCCCAGGACCCGGAGGGGGCACCGTACGAAGGGAGGAGCGGACGGGCAAAGGCGACGCCTTCGGGGCCGGCGCGGTCGCGGAGCCACGCGGTGAACGAGCCGGGCGGACCCGCGTCGAGCGTTTCCCGGTCGTAGACATTATCGAATCCCACGAACCGCGCCGTGAACGCATCCGAAGGGTGCGCGAGCAGCGTCGTCGCGTCGCCCCGCAGTCCGACCTTCCCTCCGTGCAGCACGAGGAACGAGTCGGCGACCGAGAACGCGAGCGCCGGGTCGTGGGTAACGACCACCACGGGCACCGCGGCGGTCTCCCGGAGCTCTTCGAAGACCCGGCCGAGCTCGAAGCGCGCGTCCACGTCGAGCGCCTGCCACGGCTCGTCCCAGAGAATGAGCTCGGGCTCGGCCGCGAGCGCCCGGGCGATCGCGGTCCGCTCGAGTTCACCGCCGCTCAGGCGGGCCGGGTACCGTCGCGCGACCGAGGTCAGGCGGAAGCGTTCGAGCAGGGGGCGCGTGCGGTCGAGGGCGTCCGTGACCCCCCGCAGCTCGAGCGGGTAGGTCACGTTCCGCTCCACGGTGCGGTGCGGGAAGAGGCCGAGGCCCTGCGGAACGTAGCCGAGCCGGCGCTCCTCGGGAGGGCGGTCGGTGAGGTCGACCCCGTCCCGGGCGATCCGGCCCGAGCGCGCCGGAATGAAACCGGCGAGCGTGCGCAGCAGGGTCGTCTTGCCGGCCCCCGAGCTGCCGAGCACCGCGACCGCGTGCCCGGGCGACAGCTCGAGGTCGATCGGCCCGAGCCGGAAACCGTCCACCTGCGACTCGAGCCCGGCGACCGTCCAGCCGCTCACGGCAGCAACTCCCCCCGGCGCCACGGGACCCAGCCGGAACGCTCGCCGAGGCGAACGAGGAAGAAGAGGACGAAGGCGATCAGCAGGAAGACCGAGCTGACGGCGGCGGCGTCCGCGAGGTCGCCCGCCTGGAAGAGATTGTAGACCAGCACCGAGAGGGTCGACGTGACGGGGCCGTTGTACGGTCCCCCCGGATAGACGGTGTACGCGAGGATCAGGATCCCCCCGATCTCGCTGACCGCCCGCGCCCACGTGAGGAGGAGGCCGGCCACGATGCCGCGCATCGCGAGCGGAAAGGTGATGGTGAGGAAGACGGTCGCCGGGCCCGCGCCGAGCGAGCGCGCGGCCTCGAGCACCCGTCCGTCCACCGCGCGGAACGAGAGGTCCGCCGCCAGCACGGTGTACGGGGCGCTCACGAACACCATCACGAGCACGACGCCCCAGATCGTGTCGTAGACGGGAAAACCGAGGGCGGTCGTGAACCGGTAGAGCGGGCTCCCGGGGATGAGCAGGAAGAACAGACCGACGCCCACGAGGAGGTGGGGCACCACGACGGGGAGCGCGACCAGCGACTCGACCACGGCGCGTCCGCGGAACGATCGACGGGCGAGCAAGTAGCCGAGCGGGATCGCGAACACCACGGCCGCGAGGACAGCGAGGCCGGACGCGAAGAACGTCAGCCAGAGCGCGGCCCGGACCGCCGGGTTGCCCGCATCCGCCCAGATGAGCTGGGGCGGCGCGTAGGTGAACAGGGCGTAGATCGGGAGCAGAAAGAGCAGCAGGAGCGAACCCGAAAGCACGAGCTGGAGGGCGAGCCAGTACGGCCCGGTGCGCCAGCGACGTCGCGGAGGTTCGGGAGGGATGCTCACGTGCTTAGGAATGGCGCCGCCCAGGACGGCAAAGCCGTGACGTCGGGGGCGAGGACCGACGGGACCGCCGACGGGTCATTCGACCATCCGGGGAAGATCGGGGTGAAGGCGCCGTCCTGGGAGAGGATCGCGGCACCCTGCGGAGACAGGACGAGATGGAGGAACGCCGCACCGAGGGCCGGGTTCGGAGCGTTCAGCGGAACCGTGGCGGCGAACAGCACAGGCGCGGGAACCACCTTTTGAAAGACCCCCAGCGAAGGCGTGATCATCGTCGACAGCTGCCCATAATCGCTGAGCGCGCTCGAGTTGTTCGCCGCGAGCCCCACGACCGGGTTGAACGGAATGTAGGCGAGGTCGTTCGTCACCGCGTACGACCGGTAGGTGATGACCGCGGAGACCACGCCCGTGGTCAGGAGCGAGGCCGCCTGGCCCTCGTGCTCGATCTTGGTGTTCGAACGGCCGGTCGCGAAGGTTCCCGGGGCGCCGCTGTAGAAGTGGCCGTAGACCGCGGAGATGTTGCCGCCGTCGTAGATCATCCCCTGGAGCATCATGCTGAAGATCTCGTTGTAGCCGTTCGGGTCGGTCGAGGCGTTCCAGATCCCCATCGGGACCGAGGCGGTCGCGTTCAGGAGGTAGGAAGGCCAGTTCGCGGAGGTCGCCCCGGCGAAGGCCGGGTTCCCGGGCTTGTAGGCCAACACTTCGGCGGTCGACCCGAACACGACCTCCCAGGCCGCGTACTTGGGCTCGAGCAGCTGCGGGATGAGGCGGTAGTCCGCGAGCGCGGCGACGTCCGTCCGGGTGCCGGTCGTGATGGCGTCGGTGATGTCGAGCGACCCTTCGTAGTTCGACGCGGCGGCCGGGTCCGAGACCCCGGGCGTCTCGTTCACGAGCTGGTTCGCGATCTCCGGAAAGATCGGGTCGAGCGTCCCGGCGCCGTAGACGGAGAGGGTCGAGTTCGCGACCGCCGCCGGCGAGGACGCCGGGGACCCGCGATACTCGTACCCAGCGTAGAAGCCCACTCCGCCGAGCGCCGCGGCGACCACGATAACCACGACGACCCAGACGCTGGTCGGGGCGCCGATCTTTCGGGCGGGAGCGTTCGCCGGGGGCGGCGTCGCGGGAGCGGCCATCGATGTGGGGAATTGCCCTATCGCATAAGCCTTTGCATCGGAAGGTCAAAATTCCCGGCGCCGGTCCTCGGGAAAGTAGCATCGGTAGACCCGGCCGACCAGCGAGCGCACGGGAACGGGCCCGAACGCCCGGCTGTCGCGGCTCACCTCCGGGTTGTCCCCGAGCAGATAGACGCAGCCGGGGGGAACGGGCGGACCGCCGGGCTCGGGCGACTCCCCCGGGACGAAGGCGACGCGCTTCACGAAATACCGGCGGGGCGGCTCGGCCTCGCGGGCCACCACAAGTTCGCCCCGGGCGGGAGCGCGTTCGCGGTACGCCCGGGCGTCGACGTAGAGGCGGTCCCCGGGCCGGACCGTCGGCGTCATCGACCGATCCGCGACCCGGAAGCGGCGACGGAAGAGCCCGCGGAGGAACCGCGCCCACGTTCCGGGCCCCGAGACCGCTCCCCCGTCCGGCAACCTTATCCTTCGACCGAGGTATCGCGGGATATGTCCGCTTTCCCTCGGATCCGCGATTGGGCCGTTCGGGCCCGGGACGCCGTAATTCCGCCCGCGACCGCGTACGCCCACTGCGATATCCCCTGCGGCATCTACGACCCCCACGAGGCGCAGATCGCGGCGCTCACGGTGCTACGGATGGACCAGTTGATCGGTGAGCTCGCCCCGCTGGCCGCGGACGCGAAGCCGGAGGAGCGGGCGACCTACGTATCGAAGATGTCCCGCTACACCACGGTCAAGGAGCAGCACTCGGAGAAGGTGAAGGCGGAGGTCCGCGTCATCTGGGGCGACTACTTCACCCCCGACCACGCGAAGCAGTTCCCGCAGACGCACGAGCTCGTCTGGAAGATCATGAAGCAGGCGTCGAAGACCCGCCAAGGAGTGGCGCTCGCCGACGCGCAGGAGCTGCTGAAGCTCGTCCAGGAGTTCGCCGAGGTCTTCTGGCAGACGAAGGGCGCGAAGACAAAACGCCAGCCCTCGATGCAGAAGTCCGGGGGCGAGCTCGTCGTTCCGGTCTCGGCCTAGTTCGGGGGCGGACCGTCTGTCCCTCTCACGCCCCCCGAGGGCGGTGCGACGATGACGGAGACGCTCGCGCTCGACGGCCGGACCCTCTCGCTCGACGAGTTCCTCGAGGTCGTCCGGGCCGATCGGCCGGTCGGCCTCGCGCCCGCGGCGCGCACGGCCCTCGCGGCCAGCCGCAAGGCGGTCGAGCGGGCCGTGGCGTCCGGGCGGACCATCTACGGCGTCACGACCGGGTTCGGGGCCCTCTCCGACCGCCCCATATCTCCGGCGAAGACCCGGGAGCTGCAGATCTCCCTCGTCCGCAGCCACGCGAGCGGCACGGGGCCGGCCCAGCCCCGGGACGTCGTGCGGGGCCTCATGCTGTTGCGTCTCAACTCGCTCGTTCGGGGGCACTCGGGGATCCGACCCGAGGTCGCGGAACGCCTCGCGGACTTCCTGAACCGAGGGTTGGTTCCGTGGATCCCCGAGCAGGGCTCGGTGGGGGCCTCCGGTGACCTCGCGCCGCTCGCGCATCTCGCGCTCGCCCTGACGGGCGAGGGCGCCTTCGTGGGGCGGACGGGCGAGGCCGAACCGGCGAAAACGGTCCTCGAGCGGGACGGGATCCCTCCGGTCGAGCTCGTCGAGAAGGAGGGCGTGGCGCTCCTCAACGGCACCGCCCTGATGGCGTCGTATCTCGCGCTTTCGGTCGCCGACGCCCGGATCCTCCTCGACGCGGCGCTCCTCGCCGCGGCGATGTCGTACGACGCGCTCGAAGGGAGTCCCGAGAGCCTCGACGACCGGCTCGGCGAGGTCCGCAACTCTTCCGATCAACGGGCCGTGGCCGCGTCGCTCCGGTCGCTCCTCGAGGGAAGCGGTCTCGCCGTCCGCCGAACGACCTGGACGGGACAGGACCCGTACACCCTGCGCTGCCTTCCGCAGGTGCTGAGCGCGGTCCGCCTCGCGATCGCGTTCGCGGAGCGCATCGCCGCCGCGGAACTGAACGCCGTGACGGACAATCCGCTCGTCTTCGGGGAGGACGAGTTCGTCAACGGCGGAAACTTCCACGGCCAGCCGCTCGCCCTCGCCCTCGACACGCTCGCGATCGCCGTCCAGTACCTCGCGTCGTACTCGGAACGGCGGGTCGCGCGGCTCGTCCACCCCGCGCTCAACCGAGGGCTTCCGGCGTTCCTCTCCCCCGAGCCGGGCGTGAGCTCGGGGTTCATGGTGCCCCAGTACCTCGCGGCCGCGCTCGTCAACGAGAACGCGACCCTCGTGCACCCGGCGAGCGCGACGAGCCTTTCCACTTCGGCGGACCAGGAAGATTTCGTCAGCATGGGTCCGTGGGCCGGCCAGAAGCTCCGCCGGGTCCTCGCGAACACCCGGCGCGCGGTGGCGGTCGAATGGATCGTGGCCGGTCAGGCCCTCGAATTGCGCCGGCCGCGCACGGGCGGGCGCGGCAGCGAAGCCGCCCTGCTCGCCCTGCGAGGACGGGTCGCCCCGTGGCTCCGCGACCGCAGCCCCGCGCCCGACATCGAACGGGTCGCGGCGGCGATCGAGAACGGCGACCTGGTGCGCGAGGTCCGCGCGAAGGTACCGTTCTAGTAGTACCCGTTCAGGCCGGCGGAGTCACGACGGGCGGAGCCCGGGGTTCGGTAGCCCTCGGGAATCGCACGGACTGGCCGCAGCTGGGGCAAACGTACTCGCTGAGCGCCCGGTGCCGCAACGGGGTCCGGCATTTCGGGCAGGGGATCGGTTTCGCGCTGACGTACGCCGCGAAGAGCTCCTGCGAGCGCCGGTCATCGATGCTTCCTACGACCGCGTTCGTCGGGGCCGGGAGCGGCGGGGGCGCGGCGGACGTGGTCTCCGGCGAGGCCGGGGAGGAGGCGCCCCGGGCGCTCGAAAGCCGCCCGCACTGGGGGCAGACGACCAGGTTGCCGGAGCCCGTGGTCTGGAGCGCCACGTGGCAGTGGGGGCAGAGCGTCTTGAGACCGACCGGCGTGAACACCGGCGAGGGGGCGCGGGGCGCGCGCGGGCTCTCGGGGAGCGGGGGCGCCACCGTCGGGCTGGTCGTCACGTCGGCGGGGGGCGGAGGCGGTGCCGCCCAGCGCACGACCCGACGGCTCGGCTCGTAGATGATCGGGCTGTCGGGCCGCGAGAGCTCGTGGGCGAGCAGCTTCTCGGCCTTGCGCTCGCGCATCGA